>Ga0182737_1002284_pt1 | contig 16015 bp, 11 predicted proteins | sample eDN5th30CBELigOP_FD_128878 | JGI IMG/M metagenome (GOLD analysis project Ga0182737, IMG submission 128878) | Enriched Organic Plus compost microbial communities from Emeryville, California, USA - eDNA 5th pass 30_C BE-Lig OP (version 2) (version 2) ...
GAACAGCTCCAACTCCAACCGCCTGGCCGAGCTGGCCCGGCGCGAGGGCGTGGAGTCGCACCTGATCGACGGCGCCCACGAGATCGATCCGGCGTGGGTCGTGGGCAAGCAGCACATCGGCCTGACCGCCGGCGCCTCCGCGCCGCAGGTGCTGGTCGACGGCGTGATCGCGCGGCTGCGCGAGCTGGGCGCCGCTGCGGTGAGCGAACTGGACGGCGAGCCGGAGGACATGGTCTTCGCCCTGCCCAAGGAACTGCGCCTGCAGCTGGTGGACTGAGCGCTCGCCGCGGCCGGCGCCGCGGGGCTACATCATCCGGATGTCGAGCTGGCGCAGGCGACGCAGGATCCCGAACAGCAGCGCGCTGCGCACCCCGCCGGCCTGGCGCGGGGTGGCGACGAAACCGGTGGCATTGAAGATCATCTGGCCCTTGTCGATGCCGTCGAGGGTCACGTTCGGCGCCGGCGCGTCGAGGATCGCCGGGTGTTCGCGGAACGCCTCCAGCAGCAGCTCGCGCACCAGGTCCGCGTCGGTGGACAGCGGCATCGGCAGCACGATCTTCACCAGGCCCTCGGCGTTGGAGTAGGTGCGGTTGCGCACCGTCTTGGTGATCAGTTCCGAGTTCGGCACCAGCACCGTGGTGCGGTCGCCGGTCTGGATCTCGGTGGCGCGCACGTTGATCCGGCGGATGTCGCCCTCGGCGTCGCCGACCACCACCCAGTCGCCGACCTTCACCGGCCGCTCGGCCAGCAGGATCAGGCCGGAGATGAAGTTCTGCACGATCGCCTGCAGGCCGAAGCCGATGCCGACCGACAGCGCGCTGGCGATCCAGGCGATCCGCTCCAGGCCAACGCCGATCGCGGCCAGCGCCATCGCCAGCGCCAGCACCATCGTGCCGTAGCCGAACAGGGTGACGACCGAGGCGCGCATGCCCTCGTCCATCTTCGTGGTCGGCAGGTAGCGCCGCGCCAGCCAGCGCTTGAGGAGGTGGAAGGCGGCGCTGGCCAGCAGGAACACCGCCAGCGCGCGGACCACGTTGGCCGGGCTGAGTACCAGTTCGCCGATGGTGATGCCGCGGGCCAGGCCCAGGGCGCGCGCGACCAGGTCCTCGCCGCTGGCCCCGTACGGCATCGCCAGCGCGATCAGGCCCAGCAGCGCCAGCAGCACCCGCAGCACCGCCGAGGCCACCACCGCCGCGCGTTCGACCAGCAGCGGATCCAGCCCGTAGCGGCTGCTGACCCGGCGCCCGGCCACGCCCTTGGCGCCGAGCACGGCGCAGGCCAGGTCGTCGGCGAAGCGCATCGCCAGGAACAGCGTGGCCAGCACCACGCCGGTCCACACCAGCTGCAGGGCGATGAAGCCGGACAGGGCCACGTGGCCGGTCAGCAGGCCGAGCAGCGCCAGCGACGCGCACACCCAGCCGATGCTGGTGGCGAAATTCATCCACGGCCGGAAATGCGGCTTCGGCGCGGCGGCGTCGGGCTCGGCCTGCGCCTCGGCGCGCGCGGCAGCCGACTGCAGGCGGCGGATCCGCAGCAGCGCCCACAGCACCACGAAGGTGGAGACCAGCGCCGCCAGCGCGGTCAGCGCCACCGCCAGCGGCAGGCTGGCGTTGACCAGGGCGCCGAGCCGCTGCGGGAAGGTCGCGAGCACGATCGCCAGCGCCGCCGCCAGCGGCAGCGGCCGCAGCGTGCGTGCGCCCTCGTCGGAGATCGCCGGCAGCCGCCACGACGGGCTGCGCACGGCCAGCAGCACCGCGCCGAGCGTGGTCACGAAGGTGCCGAACACCAGCAGGCCGCCGGCGAGGCTGGCGAGGTGGGCGACGGCCGCCGGGGCATCGGCCGGCAGCAGCGCCGCGCGCAGCAGGCTGACGATCCACCACGCCGCCAGCGTCGACAGCAGCAGGCGCGCCACCGCCGGCGCCGAGCGGCGCAGGCGTCCGGGGGGGATATGCCGGCCGACCAGCTTCGGCACGGTGCGCGCGCCGAACCAGCCGACCACCACCGCGACCAGCAGGGCCAGGCCGAGGAAAAGCGACGAGCGGCCCGGGCCGGCGCGCCAGTGCCCGGCCACGGTTTCGCGCGTCTGCTGCCACAGGCCGAGCACGCGTGCCTGGTCGCGGCCGCGGCTGGCGGCCAGCTCGCTCCAGAAGCGCGGGTTCCACGGCGCGGTGGTGCGGCGGGAGAGGGTCTGGTGGAACGCCGCCTGGCGCTGCGCGGCGATGCGGTCCAGCAGCTGGCCGCTCTCGACCACGGTCAGCCGGGCCTGGCGCAGTTCGGCGTCGACCTCGTTGCGCTGCTGCTGCAGCTCGCGGCGCTCGCGGGTGACTTCGGCGGATTCCTGGCCGGTGTCCGCCGGGCCTTCGCCCAGTTCGGCCAGGCGTGCGTCCAGGCTGTCCAGCTGCGGGCTGCGCTCGGCGATGGTCTTCTCGGCCAGTGCCTGGATCTTCAGCACCGCGTCGCGCGAGGCCTGCAGCGAGGGATCGTCGTCCTGCTCCGGCAGGGCCGCGCCGATCTTCTCCAGCTGCTGCCGGGCCTGGTCCAGCGACGGCGCCTGCGCGAAGGCCGGCATGGCCAGCAGCAGGGCGAGCAGGACGGTGAAGACGGCGGTCAGGCGGGCCGGGAAGCGCATGCGGCGGCAGGTCGTTGCAGAGCGGCTAACTTAACACCCGCCGCCGGGGGCCTCTGTCGCGGCCGCGGGTCTCGAACCTGCCCGGCCCCCGCGTTCGCAGGCCCGCTATGGCCTGCCCGGCCGCGACCCGTTAGAATTCCCGACCCGGCCGCGCCAGCGTCCGGGCATTGCCGGAATAGCTCAGTTGGTAGAGCGGCGCATTCGTAATGCGTAGGTCGCAGGTTCGACTCCTGTTTCCGGCACCAGCTTCACGACGGGCCCCGCTTCGGCGGGGCCTTGTCGTTTGCGGCCCGCGTCTCGCCAGCGGAGACGGGCGGCGGCTACATTGGCCGTCCCCAACCGCACCGGATCCCGCCCCGTGGCCAAGCCTTCCGCCAAGTCCAGCGCCCGCATCGCCTATGTCTGCGGCGAATGCGGCGCCGAGTACAGCAAGTGGCAAGGGCAGTGCGGCGAGTGCAGCGCCTGGAATTCGCTGTCGCAGGTGGTGCTGGAGCCGGCCGCGTCCGCCGCCAGTCCGGCCGCCTCGCGCCGCGCCGGCTGGGCCGGCAAGGTCGACCCGCCGAAGGTCACCGCGCTCAAGGACGTCAGCCAGCTGGCCGAGGTGCGCGTGTCCACCGGCATCGGCGAGCTGGACCGCGTGCTCGGCGGTGGCCTGGTCGAAGGCGCGGTGGTCCTGGTCGGCGGCGACCCCGGCATCGGCAAGTCGACCCTGCTGCTGCAGGCGCTGGCGACCATGTCCGCGCAGCTGCCGGCGCTGTACGTCACCGGCGAGGAATCGCTGGCCCAGGTGGCCGGCCGCGCGGTGCGCCTGGACCTGCCGCTGGACAACCTGCAGGCGCTGGCCGAGACCGGCATCGAATCGATCCTGCAGCACGCCTCGCAGGCGAAGCCGCGGGTGGTCGTGGCCGACTCGGTGCAGACCCTGTGGACCGAAACCCTCACCGCCGCGCCCGGTTCGGTCAGCCAGGTGCGCGAGAGCGCGGCGCGGCTGGTGCGCTATGCCAAGGAGACCGGCACCGCGGTGTTCCTGGTCGGCCACGTCACCAAGGAAGGCGGCATCGCCGGTCCGCGCGTGCTCGAGCACATGGTCGACGCGGTGCTGTACTTCGAGGGCGAGAGCGGCAGCCGCTTCCGCGTGCTGCGCGCGTTCAAGAACCGCTTCGGCGCGGTCAACGAGCTGGGCGTGTTCGCGATGGGCGACAAGGGCCTGAAGGAAGTGCCCAACCCGTCGGCAATCTTCCTCTCAGGCAGCGCCCGCCAGCCCGGCAGCTGCGTGATGGTGACCCGTGAGGGCACCCGTCCGCTGCTGGTCGAGGTGCAGGCGCTGGTGGATTCCTCGCCGCTGTCCAATCCGCGCCGCGTCGCCGTGGGTCTGGAGCAGAACCGCCTGGCGATGCTGCTGGCGGTGCTGCACCGGCACGGCGGCGTGGTGGTCGGCGACCAGGACGTGTTCGTCAATGTCGTCGGCGGCATCCGCGTGCAGGAAACCGCCGCCGACCTGCCGGTGCTGCTGGCCGTGCTGTCCTCGCTGCGCGACCGCGCGCTGGCGGACAAGACCGTGGCCTTCGGCGAGGTCGGCCTCTCCGGCGAGATCCGCCCGGTGCCCAACGGCGAGGAGCGCCTGCGCGAAGCAGCCACGCACGGCTTCAGGCGCGCGATCGTGCCCAGGGCCAACGCGCCCAAGTCCGGCAGCTTCAAGGGCCTGGAAGTGATCGCGGTGGAGCGGCTGGCGCAGGCGCTGGAAGCGGCGGCGGAGTAGGCCGCGGCATCGCTTCATCGCGGCAGGGTCTGCAGTACGGAGAGCAGGCGGGCAGGCGCATCCGCTGCACGGGTGTCCATTGCGATGTCGGGGGCGATGCCTTCCAGCTCGTTGGTGCCGTCGGCGAGGAACCTTGCACAGTCGGGCATCGCTACCTCCAGCGGCAATACTTCCAGCCGGGTGCGCCTGGCGCCGTCCGTGTAGCCGCAGCCGGCGCCAAGCGTGCGCTCGCCGATCACCACGGCCACGCGGTTCTGCTGCAGCCAGGCCACGAAATCCTCCGCCGCCGACGCCGTGCCGCGGTCGGCCAGGACCAGCAGCGGGCCGCTCCAGCGGCCGGTGCCCTGGAGTACCTCGTCCTCGCCGGCGGGGGCGAGGACCGGGCAGACGGGTTCGTTGGCCCAGACCGCGTCGCGGTCGCATTCCGGTCCGACCCGGCGGGACGCGGGACGCGTGAGCGCGCGTCCGGTCATCAGCGCGACCACCTCGGCCACCCACTCGGTGCCGCCGCCGTTGCCGGTGACATCCACCAGCAGCCGACGCGCGCCATCGCGACCCAGGGTTTCCAGCGAATCCACCAGCAGCCGCTGCTGTTCGGCGCGCACTGCCAGCTGCAACGCATAGGCATCCATGCCCGGGCGGAGCACGCGCTGGCAGGCGGACCTGTAGCGGCGTTCGCCGAACTGGGCGATGCGCAGGATGCCCGTGTCGCCGATGCGGCCAATCGGGAAATCGCCAGCACGCAGCTGGCGCCAGCCGGGCATCTCCGCGAAGGGGAAGACGAAGGCGTGGTCGCCTTCCTCGTAGCCTGCCGCCGCGCAATCCGTCACTGCGGTGGGCGGGGCCGCCACCGGCCGGACCGGGGCCGTGCTGCCGCTGGTGGCGGGCGGCGACGGCGGGCGCCGCGGTTCAAGACGCAGGTGCGGATCGTCGAAGCGCCTGAGGAAGGCCCGCAGCGCGAGCGAGGCACGCAGGCGCGAGTGCGCGGTGGCCAGCGCGTGCGTGGTCTGCCGGTCCAGTTCGGCCAGGTCCAGGCCACGGTGGTCCCGGATCCAGTCCAGGTTGGCGTAGCCGTGGGCCAGGTCGTGCTTCAGGCGCGCGTAGTCGGCCAGCCAGGCTTCGCGGTCGTAGGTGACCACGTCCCAGAGGCAGGCACCGGCCACGGCCAGGCCGAAGAGCACCAGGGCCCGACGGATCCAGCGTCCTTTTCTCCTGCGTTCGTGCGCTTCCTGCATGGCCGGTCTCCTGGCTCGAAGACGCGCAAGCTAGGCAGGCGGCAGGTGGCCCGCAAGCGGGCATGCGACGAGCCGGCGCACTTCGCGACGGAACCCGGTGGGGATGGAATGAAAGACCTGGCCGGCGACGGCCGTGGAGCGTGCCTGCGCGATGCCGTCGGGCGACGGAAGGCCCCGGGCAGGCCGGACCGGCGGGCTCAGCGCTGTGCGTCGTCGACGAACATGCGCACCGCGCCGCCGGTGGCGGGAAGCCCGGCCTGCTCCTGCGGCGCGGGCGTGGCCACCTGCAGCAGGCGGCCGTTGCGCACAGCGGCGCCCTGCGCCTGCGGCACGCGCGCGGCGGCGATCGCGCTGGCGGTGACGTCGTTGTCGCCGTCGCCCGACAGGACGAAATCCTCGCCCTCCTGCTGCAGCCCGCCGCCGTCGATCAGCGCCTGCATCTGCCCCGCATCGAGGCCGATGCGCAGGTGCCCGTCGGCGCCGGCGTCCAGGGTCAGCAGGCCGCCGGGAGATGCCGGCTCTTCCCCGGCCTGGGCGTCCGCGATGCCGGCGTCATCGCCAGGCGTGGTCGCGGCCAGCAGGCCGGACACCATCAGCGCCGGGATGCTCGCCCCGGACGGTGGCTGCCACTGCGAACCGATGCCGGGGACCGGCTCGCGCCCGGCGAGGAACTCGCCATCGGCGATGTCCATGGTGGAGGTCACCAGCTGGGCGGCATCGACCCGCGCGCCGGGCGCGAACAGCACGCCGGCCGGGTTCACCAGGTAGACGTGGCCGTTCGCCGACAGGCGCCCGGCGATGCGCGAGGGATCGCTGCCCAGCACCCGGTTCAGCGCCACCGACGACGACGACGGCTGGATGAATCGCACCGTGGCGTCGGCGCCGATGTCGAAGCGGCTCCACTCCAGGATCGCGCGCCGGCTCTGCTGGGAGATGGTGAGGGTGCGGTCCTTGCGCGACAGCTCCGCCTTGCCGGCGACCACGCGCCCGTCTTCCGGCAGCGCATCGCGGTCCTGCGCCATCGCCAGCGCCGGCAGCAGCGCCAGCAGCGCCAGCAGGCCGGTACCGGCCGTGCGGCGGGGGCGGGAGGGGATACGTTCGGGACGGGTGTGCATGGGTATGTCCTGGCGCATGCGCTCAGCGCGGGAAGCGCTGGCGCAGGTTGAACCATAGCTGCGGTGCGCGTCCGGTGCCATCCTGGTTGTTGCCGTCGAAGGTACCGGGATTGCTGCCCACCGGCACGCCCACGCTCAACGATGCGGTCAGCCCGCCCTGGATCCAGCGCAGGCCGAGGCCGGCGGCGGTGAGCTCGTAACGGTTGCGCGGGTCGCCCTCCCACGGATGCCGGCGCAGGCGCACGGTGCCGCCGTCGACGAAGCCGTAGCCGTCCAGCTCGCCGCCGCCGCGGGTCGCCAGTACCCGGTGCAGCTCCAGCTGCAGCGCCGCGCCGCTGTCGCCGGGCGCCTCGTTGAGCGGATAGCCGCGCACCCCCGAGGGGCCACCGAGGACGAACTGCTGCGACGAATCCAGGTTGTCGAAGGCCCATTGCCCGCTGAAGCGCGCGCGCAGGTACCACTCCGGCGCCAGCCAGCGGTCGTGGCGCAGTTCCAGCCGGGCCAGCGAGTACGGGCCGTGCACGCCCGGGCCGGACGCGTCGGCGAGCAGGTCGTCGGGCAGGGCCAGCCGCGCCCTCCCGGCGACCAGGTCGAGGATCCAGGCGGTATGGGCGCCATTGCCGCCGCGGTGGACCGCGTCGCCGAACAGGGTCAGGGTGAGGTCGCGCAGGTGGCGCCGGCGCAGGTCCTCGCCGAAGCTGGCGTCTTCCTGGCGGCGCCGGCTCCAGGCCAGTTCGGTTTCGAGGTTCCAGTCCACGCTGCGGTGCAGCGGGTAGGTCAGGCCGGCGCGGTAAGTGCGCGAGGCGCCGCTGGCCTCGAGCAGCTCGAACTCCTTGCCCAGCCGGTAGTGCAGCGTGCTGTAGCCGAGGTTGCCGCGCAGCCCGCTGGCGCCCAGCGGCAGCGCGTAGCTGCCGCCGAGGTATTCCAGGTCGCGGCCGCGCATGCCGGTGGCGGAGAGCTGGTCGCCGTAGCCGCTGGGATTGGCCAGCGACACGTGCCCGACCGCCTGGCCGCGGCCGGTATAGCGGCTGCCGTCGTTGCCGACCGCCAGGCTGCCTTCGAGCAGCGGCCGGTCCCGTACGTCCAGCAGCAGGTCGCTGGTACCGGGCTCCTGGCCAGGCTGCAGCACGCCGTCGACGTACACGCCGGGCAGGTCGTTGGCCAGCAGCAGGCCGCGCTCCAGGCGGCGCAGGGAATAGGGGTCGCCCGCGCGCAGGCCGCGGCCGGCCAGCGCGGCGATGAAGTCGCCCCTGGCGCGGCTGCCTTCGTCCAGTACGCCCAGGCGGCCGAACCGGCCTTCCAGCACCTGCACGACCACCGTGCCTTCGGTGATGTCCTGTTCCGGCAGCTGGGTGCGGGCGAACCAGCCGTGTTCGCGGTACACCGCGACGATCCGGCGCAGCGCGGCCTGCAGGTCGGCGAAGCGCAGCGGCTGCCCGCGCCACGGCGCCAGCGCCTGCTGCAGGGTCGCCTCCGGCACCAGGGTCGCGCCTTCCAGCACGAAGCGCTGGACCACGAACTCCAGGCCGTCGGAGGCAGCCTCCGCCTCGTGCGCGGATTCAACCGGCGGTGGCGGCTCGGGCGCGTGCGAAAGCGAACGTTCGGCCTGGCGCTGCACCTGCCCCGCATCCGGCGGCGGCGCGGCCAGCGAGGCCACGGGCACGACGAGCAGGGCCAGGCAGGACGCCAGCCGGCGTCCGACTGCCTGACCCGGACGCGAGAGGAGGGACGGGCCGCTCGCGCGCACCTGCATGATCCTGCGTCAGGTTCGGCCGAGCACCAGCTCGAGCATGAACTTGCTGCCGAAGAACGCCAGCAGCAGCAGCGCCATCGCGGTCAGGGTCCAGTGCACGGCCTTGGTGCCGCGCCAGCCGTAGCGCCAGCGGCCCAGCAGCAGGCCGCCGAACACCAGCCACGACAGCACGCTCAGCACGCTCTTGTGGACCAGGTGCTGGGACAGGAAGTCCTCGACGAACAGCACGCCGGTGAGCAGGGTGAAGGTCAGCAGCAGGAAGCCGACGGTGATCGTCCGGAACAGCACCGTCTCCAGCTGGGTCAGCGGCGGCAGCGCACGCAGCCAGGCGTTGAACTGGCGCCGGCGCAGCGCCCGTTCCTGCAGCCAGAGCATGCCGGCCAGCAGCGCGGCGATGGCCAGCGTCGCGTAGGCCAGCAGGGCCAGCCAGGCGTGCAGCTGCAGGCGCCAGTCCAGCGAGGGCGAGGGTGCGTGGCCGTGGCCGTGGTACAGCGCCAGCAGCGCCGCCGCGAGCGGGAACACCACCACGCCCACCGCCGCGGTGCGTCCGCGCACGCCGAACAGCACGGTCATCGCCGCCATGCCCATGCCCACCAGCGACAGCGCCGAGAAGAAGTGCATGTCCGGCCCGCCGCGGGTCTGCCACGCGACCAGGACGTGGTAGGCGGCGTGCAGCACGACCGCGGCCAGGGCCGGCCAGCGCCAGGAGCCGGCGGCGGCCGAACCGTCCTGGGCGACGGACCGCAGCAGCAGGCCGCTGGCCAGCAGGTAGGCAAGGATGGCGATGAGAACGATTGTCATCCGGCGAGTGTCGCACGGCAGCACGGCGGAACGGAATGCCGCCCGCATGGAACGCATCCTGTCGTGATCCGGATCACGCGAAGCGCAACGGCGGCGAAGCCCGTCCCGCCGGGGCGCGAGCCCGCCCGGCGGCGATGCGCCGCCGGGAAGCGCCGGCACCCGCGCAGGTCCCGATGCTCAGTGGTCGCCGCCGACCGGCCGCGGCCCCTTGGCGGCGAACGGCGGCTTCGCGAACCAGACCAGCGCGATCACCGCCAGGAAGATGATCCCGAGCAGGTGGAAGATCTCGTTGAAACCAATCTGCGCCGCCTGCTGGCCGATCTCCTGGTTGAGCATCAGCGCCCCGCGCGCCAGGTCGCCCTGCCCCAGCCGGGTGGCCATCTCGCGCAGGCCGTCGTCGTAGGCGGGCAGGTGCTCGGTCAGGCGCGCGTGGTGGATGGTGGTGCGCTGGTTCCACGCCCAGGTGGTCAACGAGGCGGCGAAGCTGCCGCCGAGCGTGCGCACGAAGGTGGCCAGGCCGGAGCCGGCGGCGATCTCGTGCGGTTCCAGGTCCGACAGCAGGATCGTCAGCACCGGCATGAAGAACAGCGCCACGCCCAGGCCCTGGATCAGCTGGATGACCGCCACCCGCTGGAAGTCCACGTCGAGGTTGAAGCCGGCGCGCAGGAAGCTGGTGAAGGCCATCACCACGAAGGCGAAGCTGGCCAGCAGGCGCAGGTCGAAGCGGGTCGCGTACTTGCCCACCAGTGGCGTCAGCAGCACCGGCAGCACGCCGATCGGCGCGGTGGCGAAGCCGGCCCAGATCGCGGTGTAGCCCATGTTCCGCTGCAGCCACAGCGGCACCATCAGGCCGATGGCGAAGAACGCCGCGTAGGCCACCACCATCGCCACCGTGCCGGCGGCGAAGTTGCGGTGCCGGAACAGGCGCAGGTTGACGATCGGGTCCTTCTCGGTCAGTTCCCAGATCACGAACACGGTCAGCGCGACCACCGCCACGATGGTCAGGACCACGATCTCGGTCGACTGGAACCAGTCCTTCTCGTTGCCCAGGTCGAGCATGATCTGCAGCGCGCCCACGCCCAGCACCAGCGTGGCCAGGCCCATGTAGTCCATCTTCGGCCGCTCGGTGCGCTCGGGCCGGCCCTTCATCTGCCGCGACACCACCCAGCTGGCGAAGATGCCGATGGGCACGTTGATGAAGAAGATCCACTCCCAGCTGTAGTTGTCGGTGATCCAGCCGCCGAGGATGGGACCTGCGATCGGCGCGACCACGGTGACCATCGCCAGCAGCGCCAGCGCCTGGCCGCGTTTGGCCGCCGGGTAGATCGACAGCAGCAGGGCCTGGGTCAACGGGTACATCGGTCCGCAGACGAAACCCTGCAGGGCGCGCGCGGTGACCAGCATGCCCATGCTCTGCGAGATGCCGCACAGCAGCGAGGCGACGACGAAGGCCATCGTCGCCCAGGTGAACAGACGTACCTCGCCGAAGCGGCGGGTGAGGAAGCCGGTCAGCGGCAGGGCGATCGCGTTGCTGACCGCGAACGAGGTGATCACCCACGTCGCCTGGTTGGCGCTGGCGCCGAGGTTGCCGGAGATGGTCGGCAGGGAGACGTTGGCGATGGTGGTGTCCAGCACCTGCATGAACGATGCAAGCGCCAGGCCCAGCGTGGTCAGGGCGACGCTGGGCGGAGCGAACGGCTGCGCCGGCGCCGCCGCCCGTGCGGGCGGCGTGCCGGTGCCTTCGGGCTGGGCGGCGATGGTGGCCATGGGGGAGGGCGTCCGTCCGCGTCAGCCGCGCGCGCGCGGCAGGTTCTGCTCGATGATCTGCGTGATCAGCGCATTGGCGTCGTCCAGCTGCTTGCGGTAGACGGCGGTGGCGAAGCGCGGCTCGTCGGCCTGCCGCGGCTGCGACAGCACCGGGCCGCTCTGGTCGCGCATGGTCACGTCCACGTGCATGCTCAGGCCCAGGCGCAGCGGATGCCCGGCCAGCTGCTGCGGGTCCAGCTCGATGCGCACCGGCACGCGCTGCACGATCTTGATCCAGTTGCCGGAGGCGTTCTGCGCCGGCAGCAGCGAGAACGCGCTGCCGGTGCCCAGGCCGAGGCTGGCGACCTTGCCCTGGTAGCGCACGCTGCCGCCGTACAGGTCGGCGCGCACTTCCACCGGCTGGCCGATGCGCATGCGCTGCAACTGGGTTTCCTTGAAGTTGGCCTCGACCCACATCTGTTCCAGCGGCACCACGGTCATCAGGGTGGCGCCGGGCTGCACGCGCTGGCCCAGCTGCACCTGGCGCTTGGCCACGTAGCCGGAGACCGGGGCGACGATGGCGGTACGCTGCAGGCCCAGGTAGGCCTGGCGCAGCTGCGCGGCGGCGGCCTGCACCTGCGGCTGTTCCTGCACGGTGGTGGCGTCGACCAGGGCGCGGCTGCGCTGCAGGTTGCCCTGCGCGGTGCCCAGCGCGGCCTCGGCGGCGGCAAGCACGTCGCGGGCGTGGGCCAGTTCCTCGCGCGAGATCGCGCCGCTGGCGACCAGCCCTTCGCGGCGCTTCACGTCGGCGCGGGCCTGCTCCACCGCGACCTGGCGCGCGCGCAGTTCGGCCTGCGCGGCATCGGCGCTGCTGAAGAATCCGCGCACCTGGCGCACGGTGGCGGCGAGGTTGGACACGGCCTGGTCGTAGGCGACCTGGGCGTCGTTCGGATCCAGCCGCACCAGCACGTCGCCGGCCTCGACCTTGTCGCCGTCGTCGGCGTCGATGCCGACCACGGTGCCGGTGGTCTGCGGCACCACGCTGACGACGTTGCCCTGCACGTAGGCGTCGTCGGTGTCCTCGTGCCAGCGCAGGTGCAGGAAGTAGTAGGCCAGCCACGCGAGGAGCGCGGCGACCACGACCAGCAGCACGACCTGCAGGGCGCGCTTGCGCTTGCCGTTGGGAGCCGCGGCGGCGGGCTGGGCGGAAGCCTGGGGATTGATTTCGGTGGTCATGGGCGTGGGGAGGTCAGGAGTTCGATTCGGGGGCGGTGGCCGACGCCGACGCCGGTGCGTCGAGGTCGAGGCCGCCGCCGAGGGCGCGGTCGAGCTGGACCGTGGCCTGGTAGCGCTGCGCACGCAGCGCGGCCTGCTGTTGTTCGATCTGCAGCAGCGGGCGCTGCGCGGACAGCACGTCGAGCTGGGTGCCGACGCCGGCCTCGTAGCGGGCCTGCGCCAGCTGCAGGGCGGCGCTGGCCGCTTCATGCGCTTCGGCCAGCGAGCGTTCCTGCGCGTCGAGCGAGCGGATCGACTGCACCGCGTCGGTCACCTCGTGCAGGGCGTCGACCACGCTCTGGTTGTAGCTGGCCACGGCCAGGTCGTAGTCGGCGTCGCGCGCGTCGAGGTTGCTGCGCAGCCGGCCGCCGTCGAAGATCGGCAGGCTGATTGCCGGGCCGCCGAAGCCCAGCGCCGCGTCGCTGGCGAAGAGGTCGGAGAAACCGGTCGCGGCCAGGCCGACCAGGCCGCTGAGGTCCACGCTCGGCCGGAACTGCGCCTTCGCCGAGCTGATGCCCTGCGCGGCCGCTTCCACACGCCAGCGCGCGGCGACCACGTCGGGGCGGTGGCCCAGCAGTTCGCTCGGCAGCACGCCCGGCAGCGAAGGCGCCGGCGCCTGCAGCAGTTGCGGGCGGGCGATGTCCAGGCCGCGGTCGGGGCCCTGGCCGAGGAGGGCGGCGATCGTGTTGCGCAGCGCGTCGATCTGCTGCTGCGCCGCTTCGGCCTGCGCCTTTGCGGTGGCGATCGCGGTTTCGGCGTTGCGCAGCGCCAGGGTGCCGTCGATGCCGGCCTCGACGCGCTGGCGGCCCAGCCGCAGCAGGCGCTCGCTGCGTTCCTGTTCGCGCAGGGCGACGTCCTTCGCCTCGAAGGCCTGGGCCAGGGCGATGTAGCTGCGCGCCACGTTCGCGGCCAGGGTCAGCCGCGCGGCCTGGGCCTCGACCTGGCTGGCGCGGGCCTGGCCCAGCGCGGCCTCGTATTCGGCGCGCTTGCCGCCCCACACGTCCAGCGGCCAGTCGAAGCTCAGCGTCAGCAGCGCGTTGTGCAGCAGCTTGCCACCCAGTTCGTCGCCGACCAGGCCTTCCGGCAGCTGGGCCACGGCGTACTGCGCGCTGCCGCCGACGCTGGGCTTGCGCGCGGCGTCGGCCAGGCCGGCCTGGGCGCGCGCCTTGCGCAGGCGCGCGTCGGCCGCGGCCAGCGACGGGCTGCCGGCGAGGGCTTCGGACACCAGCGTGTCGAGCTGCGGGTCGCCGAAGGCGCGCCACCAGTCCAGGGCCGGGAAGGCGGCTTCGCTGAGCGGCGTACCGGCCAGGCTGCGCGAGGTGGCGTGGCTGTCCAGGTCGCGGGGGCGGGCCGCCGGCTCGAGGCCGCCGGTGCTGGCGCACCCTGCCAGCGCGATGGCGAGGAACAGGGGGCCGATGGCCGCGCGGACGCGACCGGAGTGGGGGGAGGGAAACATCGTCAGTTTTCCGGGGGGGAAAGGTTGTCGCGGACCTGTTCGAGCAGGCCGATGAACTGCGCGCGCTGTGCCTCGTCCAGGCCTTGCAGGGCGATGTCGCGGACCCGCTCGCCGCACTGGGCGATGTCGCGGGCGATGCCCCGGCCCGCTTCGGTCAGGCAGATGCGCAGGGCGCGGCGGTCGCCCGGATCGGCGACGCGCATGACCAGGCCGCGCTCTTCCAGGCGGTCGAGCAGGCGGGTCATGGCGCCGGGGCTGAGCTCGGCCATGCGCGCCAGCTCGGTGACGTTGGCCACGCCGTCGGCCAGCTTCTTGATGGCCAGGAACTGGCTGAAGTTCAGGTCGTGGCCGGCCTGGCGCAGTTCCCGCTCCCAGCGGGCGCGCATGGCGTCGCGGACCTGCCGCACGAGCAGGCCGAGCGCGGACCCGCTGCAGATGGGGGAGGGGGTGGACATGCGCCGGATGATACTCGCCCGGTCAATATTTGCAAAGTCAAATATTACCCGCTCAAGGACTGGCTCAGGCGAGGTTTACCGGGGTGGCCGCGACGTGAAGGCGTAACGGCACCGGGCGCCATGGCGATCCGGGCTGCCGGGCCGGAGCCGCGGGGGCAGCAAGGCGCGCGGGCTATAATCGCCGGCCGTTTTCCGCCTCCGGGCCCGCCTGCATGTTCGAATCCCTGACCCAGCGCCTCTCCGGCACCATCGACCGCCTGCGCGGCCGTGGCCGGCTGACCGAATCCAACATCAGCGAGGCGGTGCGCGAGGTGCGCATCGCGCTGCTGGAGGCCGACGTCGCCCTGCCGGTGGTCCAGGCCCTGGTCCAGCGCATCAAGGTGCGCGCGGTCGGCCAGGAGGTGCTGAAGTCGCTCACCCCTGGCCAGGCCCTGATCAAGGTCGTCCGCGACGAGCTCACCGCGGTCATGGGTTCGCAGGCCACCGACCTGAACCTCAACGTTCCGGCCCCGGCGGTGATTCTGATGGCCGGCCTGCAGGGCGCCGGCAAGACCACCACCGTCGGCAAGCTTGCCAGGCACCTGAAGGACAAGCGCAAGAAAAAGGTGATGGTGGTCAGCGCCGACGTCTACCGTCCGGCCGCGATCGAGCAGCTGAAGACCCTGGCCGAGCAGACCGGCGTGCTGTTCTTCCCGTCCGACGCCGGGCAGAAGCCGGAGGACATCGTCCGCGCCGCGATCGCCGATGCGAAGAAGTCCTTCGCCGACGTGCTGATCGTCGACACCGCCGGCCGCCTCGCCATCGACGAGGCGATGATGGCCGAGATCAAGGCGCTGCACGCCGCGGTCAATCCGGCCGAAACCCTGTTCGTGGTCGACTCGATGACCGGCCAGGACGCGGCCAACACCGCCAAGGCCTTCTCCGAGGCGCTGCCGCTGACCGGTGTGGTCCTGACCAAGACCGACGGCGACGCCCGCGGCGGCGCCGCGCTGAGCGTGCGCTACATCACCGGCAAGCCGGTGAAGTTCGTCGGCACCGGCGAGAAGCTCGACGGCCTGGACGTGTTCCACCCGGACCGCGTCGCCGCGCGCATCCTCGACATGGGCGACGTGCTGTCGCTGGTCGAGCAGGTCGAGCAGAACGTCGACCAGGAGAAGGCCGCCAAACTGGCCGCCAAGGTCGCCAAGGGCAAGAAGTTCGACCTCAACGACATGCGCGACCAGCTCGAGCAGATGCAGAACATGGGCGGCATCGCCGGCCTGATCGACAAGCTGCCGGGCCTGGGCCAGGTGCCCGAGCACCTCAAGCAGCAGGTCGCGCAGAGCCGCGAGGTGCCGCGGATGATGGCGATCATCGGTTCGATGACGCCGAAGGAGCGCCGCAATCCCGACCTGCTCAACGGCTCGCGCCGCGCCCGCATCGCCCGCGGTTCCGGCACCACCCCGGCCGACGTCAACAAGCTGCTGAAGCAGTACCAGCAGATGGAAAAAATGATGGGCAAGCTGGGCCGCGGCGGCATGAAGGGGATGAAGGGCATGATGCGCGGCCTGCAGGGCATGATGGGCGGCGCGGGCCGCGGCGGCCTGCCGTTCCGCTGATCCGGGAGCGGCGGATGACCTTCCGGCTCCACGCCCTGGTCTCCGTCCGCGACGCGGTCGCATGGCACCGGCCGCGGCCGGTGCCCGTCCCGGCACCGCTCCCGCTGCCGCGGCGCCGTGCGGCCGCACGGTTCGCCCGATGAGTGCTGCCGCGCCAGCCATCGCGCTGCTCAACGGCCAGCCGGCCGATGTC
>Ga0182737_1002286_pt1 | contig 16002 bp, 26 predicted proteins | sample eDN5th30CBELigOP_FD_128878 | JGI IMG/M metagenome (GOLD analysis project Ga0182737, IMG submission 128878) | Enriched Organic Plus compost microbial communities from Emeryville, California, USA - eDNA 5th pass 30_C BE-Lig OP (version 2) (version 2) ...
CCGGAGAAGACCGCCGACAGCTGGTCGAAATGCAGGTTGAAGGCTGTGGAGAGCAGCCGTGCGATGGTGGTCTTACCGGTGCCGGGCGGCCCCCACAGGATGATGGAATGGGGGCGCGCATTGGCGACCATGCGGCCCAGCGGGCCGTCAGGAGCCAGAAGGTGATCCTGCCCCACCACCTCGGCCAGGGTGCGTGGCCGCAGCCGGTCGGCCAATGGCCGGGGCGCGTCTGCTTCCAGCCCGCCGGATTCGAAAAGGTCTGACATGCCCCCTTATAGCAGTGAGGGCGGAAAGAGGCGAAGGTCCAATGGACCTTCGCCCGCCCGACACCCGCCGGCACATGCCAGCGGGGTTTTCACAGTATGCGTATTCCAGAGACCTCCCTCCCCCTCGCGTGCGGCAGCACGCTGGAGGGGGAGGTGGTTTCAGCGTGCGAGGGTAGCGAAGCGACCGAGCGCAAGCTGAAACCGGAGGGGGTCCTCAGTTTAAAGCCTCCACTTCACGCCCACCGACATGTTGTTGCTGGTGTTGCCGATCTGGGTCAGGCCGCCCGCATTCACGTTATGGGCGTTCTGGTAGCGGTATTCGGCGAACAGGCTGGCCTGCTCCGATACCCGGTAATCCACGCCGCCCAGGGCCTGCCAGCCCAGCACGGTGGAACCGCCGTGATTGCCGGCATTGTTGTCGAAGTTGGTCTGGACCGCGCCGATACCCGCACCGCCATAGATCTCGAAAGGCGATCCGGTGGGCAGGTGGTAGATCAGGTTCGCCATATAGGAGCTGGATTCGATCCGGCCCGAATTGGCGGCCTTGAAGGTGGAGCGGTTGAAGAACCCATCCGCCTCGACCGAGACGTTCGGCAGGTTCCAGTTGTCCAGATAGTAGCCGTAGCGCGCGCCGACATTGAAGCCGGTGTCCATATCGTTCTTGGTGCCGCTCACATTGATCCCCGGCGCGAAGGTCGGGCCGCCCAGGATCGAAACATAGGATTCGGCATTGGCGGCGGTGGCGCCGAGCAGCAGCGCGACAGAGGCAAGCAATAACTTTTTCATGTCAGTCCCTTTGCATGGCCCCCCATGCACGGTCCTAACGCAGTCCACCCGGTTCCGTGTCGTTACAAGCGGTTAAAGCGCGCAGAATTGATCGCGGGCAACAAAATGCAACATTGCGCCAGCCGCATTTCCGCCATCAAGGCGCGATGATCACAAGTGTTACGGGATCATCCGTCCACGGACAGAGTCAGGTTCCGTCCGCCCCGCTCGCCTAGATTTTCTTATGAGCGCAGCGAATTAGAAAATCTGGCGCCCCTTCGAGCGGCACTCGCCGCGAGGGGGGCGAGCAGACGATCAGCCGTCAACAGAAAGCGTAAGATTGCGCCCGCCACGCTCCACCACCATGTCCCAGCGGGTCGCGCCATTTAAAACACCGACAAGCTGGCCCACGCGGGTGATGGCGATGCCGTTCACATTCCGCACGATATCGCCCGGCTGGAAGCCATAGCGGCCCGCGACCCCCCCGGCGCTGACCGAGACGATCGCCACGCCCTTCTGCATCACATCGAGCTGCAGTTCGGTGTTCACCGCGGGCGAAAGGTTCTGCACCCGCGCGCCGGTCAGGGGATTGCGGCCCGCGATGGTGGTCGCCTCGCGCGGCGGGGTTTCGGGCGGCAACGCCAGCGCCACCGTCACATCGCGCGTGTCCTTGCCGGACAGGACGCGCATCTTCACATTGTCGCCGGGCCGGTGGGTGGCAGTGCGGTAGTTCAGGCCCTGCATGTCGTCCACCGCCACGCCATCCACGCTCTGCACCACATCGCCGGATTTCACACCGGCTTTCGCCAGCGGGCCGCCGGGATAGACATCCTTGATCAGCACGCCGCCCGGCCTGGCCAGGCCCAGGCTCCTGGCGATGTCGCTGGTCACGCCCTGCCCGCTGGCGCCCACCCAGGGGAACACCACGCGCGCGGGCGCGCCGCTTTTCAGGCCGCCCTCCACCCCTTCCACGATACGGCGGGCGAGATTGGAGGGGATGGCGAAGCCGATGCCGATGCTGCCGCCGCTGCGCGAATAGATGGCGGTGTTGATGCCCGCCAGCCGGCCGTCGGAGGTGACCAGCGCGCCGCCGCTGTTACCGGGATTGATGGCCGCGTCGGTCTGGATGAAAAGCTGATAGTCGCTGGAAGAAAGCTGTGACCGCGCCAGGGCAGAAACGATGCCCATCGTCACGGTCTGGCCCACGCCGAAGGGATCGCCCACCGCCAGCACAAGGTCGCCGACCTGCACCTGGTCGCTGTCGGCGAAAGGCACCACCGGCAGGCGCTCGCCCTTGGTCTCGATCTTCAGCACCGCCAGGTCGGTGCGGGCGTCGGCCAGCAGCACCCTGGCCTTGAACTCGCGGCGGTCGTTCAGCGCCACGGTGATCTCGGTGCCGCCTTCCACCACATGGTTGTTGGTGAGGATCAGGCCATCGGCGCGCACGATCACGCCGCTGCCCAGGCTGCGCTGGACGCGCTGGCGCATCTGGGGATTGCCGAAAAGCTGCGCGAACAAGGGATCGCTGAAGAAGGGATTGGTGGCGACCTGGGTGACGCTGGCGGCATAGACGTTCACCACCGCGGGCGCGACCCGGCGCACCACCGGGGCGAAGGTCAATTGCACCTGCCCCATCGAGGCGGGCGCGGCGGGCTGGGCGCGGGGCGGCGGTGCCACGGCGGGCGCCAGCCGCAGGGACGGTTGGGGTTTGTCCTGGGATTTGTCCTGCGTAAGCGCGGGAACGGCAAACGCCAGAACGGCAACGAGCGCGGCGGCGCCCACGCCTAACGACACGGTCTTCATAACGCCAAGCCTTCCGACAGTTTCAAGCCAGCGCATCTACCTAATTAGTCATGGCCCGAAGCGCAATTCCTGTACTTGAGGACCGTGGCCAGGACGGGCTCCTCCCGCGAGACCTTGCAGGTGGCGGCGACGGCGCGGGCCACCGTGGCCATCTCATCCTTCATGGCGCGCGCCTTGAAGGCTTCATTCTCGACACAATATTCTGCCTCGGCGCTGTCGTTGATGCGCGTGACATAGTCTTCATATTCGGGCAGCGCCCCGTCGGCGGGCACCCGCGACGGGGGCACGCCCAGCGCATCTGCCTTCTGCACCAGGGTCAGGTCTTTCGCCGCCAGTTTCGCGGGCTGTTTGGGGGCCTCGCAGCGGTCGCTGCCGCCGCAGGCCGCCAGAATCAGGGTCAGGAAAAGCGGAAACACCGGAAATTTGCGCATGAGGAAGCCTTTCGGAGAGTTCCAAATCACAGGTCACAACGCGTGAACCGCCCGGCGGTGGCGGGAAAAACGAAAAGGGCGGCCCTGTAAAAGGACCGCCCCTTATTCGTAAGCCGGAAAGGCCGGATCAGGCCTCGGCGTCGTCCGCCACTTCCACCGGGCCGGAATCCTGGCCCTTGGCGCTCTCGTCGCGGTCGATGAACTCGATGATCGCCATCGGGGCATTGTCGCCGTGGCGGAAGCCGGCCTTCAGCACGCGGGTATAGCCACCGGGACGGTTGGCATAGCGTGGGCCGATCACGTCGATCAGCTTGGTCACCTGGGCGGCGTCCTTGACCTGGGCCAGCAGCAGGCGGCGGGCGGCCAGGTCGTCCTTGCCGCGGCGCGACAGGGTCACCAGCTTTTCGATCACCGGGCGAAGATCCTTCGCCTTGGGCAGCGTGGTCTTGATCTGCTCATGCTTGATCAGCGCGGCGGTCATGTTTCCCCACATCGCCTTGCGGTGCGAAGCGGTGCGGTTGAATTTGCGGCCTTGGTTTCCGTGGCGCATGTCATCTACTCGGTTGCGGCCTCACCCTTCGACGGGCTCAGGGTGAGGTCATATTTCAAATCCCCTCATGCTGAGCCAGTCGAAGCATGAGGGCGGAAAAACTCAGTATTGGTCTTCGTAACGCTTGGCGAGGTCTTCGATGTTCTCCGGCGGCCAGCCGGGCACTTCCATGCCCAGGTGCAAGCCCATCTCGGCGAGAACAGCCTTGATCTCGTTCAGCGACTTGCGGCCGAAGTTCGGGGTACGGAGCATCTCCGCCTCGGTCTTCTGGATCAGGTCGCCGATATAGACGATGTTGTCGTTCTTCAGGCAGTTGGCGGAACGGACGGACAGTTCCAGCTCGTCCACCTTCTTGAGCAGCACCGGATTGAAGGCCAGGTCGGGCTTGGCTTCCTCGGTGGTGCGGAGCTGCGGCTCCTCGAAATTGATGAAGACCTGGAGCTGGTCCTGCAGAATGCGCGCGGCATAGGCCACGGCATTGTCCGGCGTGACGGCGCCGTTGGTCTCGACCGTCAGGGTCAGCTTGTCATAGTCGAGGATTTGGCCTTCGCGGGTGTTCTCGACCTTGTAGGACACCTTCTTGACCGGGCTGAACAGCGAGTCCACCGGGATCAGGCCGATGGGCGCGTCCTCGGGACGGTTGCGGTCGGCGGGGACATAGCCCTTGCCGGTGGCGATGGTGAGTTCCATGCGGAAGTCCACCTTTTCGTCCAGGGTGCAGATCACCAGGTCGGGATTCAGCACTTCGATGTCGCCGCTGACCTGGATGTCGCCGGCCGTCACCTCGCCCGGACCCTGCTTGCGCAGCGAGACGCGCTTGGGGCCTTCGGCATGCATGCGCAGCGCGATCATCTTCACGTTCAGCACGATGTCGGTGACGTCTTCGCGCACGCCCTGGATGGACGAGAATTCGTGCAGCACGCCCTCGATCTGGATGGCGGTGACGGCGGCGCCCTGCAGCGAGGACAGCAGCACGCGGCGCAGGCTGTTGCCCAGCGTCAGGCCGAAGCCCCGCTCCAGCGGCTCGGCGGTGATGGTGGCGACATGACCGGCGTCATGACCGGATTCGGTCTTGAGCTTGCCGGGCTTGATCAGTTCCTGCCAGTTCTTCTGAAACATGTTTTCCTCATCGTGTCCCGGGCATGTCGGACCATGCCCATACGTTCGACGGGTTAGTCTTCGTCCGAAATTATCTCTGGTCGCTCCGGCTCACGCCGACGCTCCTCTTAAACGCGGCGACGCTTGGGCGGGCGGCAGCCATTGTGCGGGATCGGGGTCACATCGCGGATCGAGGTGACGACCAGGCCCACCGACTGCAGCGCGCGCAGCGCGGATTCACGGCCCGAACCGGGGCCGGAGACTTCCACTTCCAGCGTCCGCATGCCGTGATCCACGGCCTTGCGGCCCGCATCCTCGGCGGCCATCTGCGCCGCATAGGGGGTGGACTTGCGCGAGCCCTTGAAGCCCATCATGCCGGCCGACGACCAGGAGATCGCGTTGCCCTGCGTGTCGGTGATGGTGACGATGGTGTTGTTGAAGGTGGCGGCGACATGCGCCACGCCGACGGCAACGTTCTTCTTTTCTTTCTTGCGGGTGCGGCCAGCGGCCTTCTTGTCGGAAACAGCCATGGAATTACTTCGTCACTTTCTTCTTGCCGGCGATCGCCTTGGCGGGGCCCTTGCGGGTGCGGGCGTTGGTGTGGGTGCGCTGGCCGCGGACCGGCAGGCCCTTGCGGTGACGCAGGCCGCGATAGCAGCCCAGGTCCATCAGGCGCTTGATGTTCATGGCGGTGTCGCGGCGCAGGTCGCCTTCCACCAGGAAGTCGCGGTCGATGACTTCGCGGATCTGGATGACCTCGGATTCGGTCAGGTCGCTGATGCGGCGGGTGGGATCGATGCCCAGCTGCTCGATGATCTTCTTGGCGATTTGCGGCCCGATTCCGTGAATGTAGCGAAGGCCGATTTCGACTCGCTTCTGGGTCGGGATGTTGACGCCGGCGATACGTGCCACTGGTGCTTCTCCGATGGCCGTTAGGCCGTTGAATTCGTTAACAAAAACTGTTCCGCCAGAAACCCGGCAAAACAGGGCGGCGGGACCTCAGGAAAGTCCCCTAAAACCCGGAAATGACAGGAAAACTGTCGCGAGGGCGCGGATTATAGGAATGCGCCCCCTCCCGTCAACTCCTGCCCCGGAATTATTGTCGCACCCGCCCGTCAGGCGGGAACGCCATCCAGAACTCCGGCGATCTGGGCGGTCACGGCCTCCACGGGGGCCATGCCGTCCACGGTCTTCAGCTTGCCCTGCGCCCGGTAATAATCGAGCAGCGGAGCGGTATTCTTGTAATAGACCCCCAGACGGTTCTGGAGGGTTTCGGGGGTATCGTCCGCCCGCAGGGCGCCCCCGGCCTTGATCCGGGCCTCGACCCGGCCGAGGAGTACGGTGTCGTCCACCTTCAGTTCCAGCACCAGGTCGATCTTGCGGCCCCGCTGGGCCAGCATGGCGTCCAGCGCCTCGGCCTGGGGGATGGTGCGCGGAAAGCCGTCGAACACCGCCCCGCCCGCGCAGTCCGGCTGGTCATAGCGTTCGGCGATGATCCCGATCACGGTTTCGTCCGAGACCAGTTCGCCCTTGGCCATGATGGCCTTCACGGCCAGCCCCAGAGGCGTGCCCGCCTCGATGGCGGCGCGCAGCATGTCACCCGTGGAAAGCTGCGGCAGACCGCGCGCCTGGGTGAGAATCTTGGACTGGGTGCCCTTGCCCGCCCCCGGCGGCCCGAACAGAACCAGGTTCACTTGCGCGCTCCCCGCAGCTTGGACTTCTTGAGCAGGCCCTCATACTGCTGGGCCACCAGGTGGCTCTGAATCTGGGCCACCGTGTCCATCGTCACGCTGACCACGATCAGGATCGAGGTGCCGCCCAATGCGAAGGACAGGTTGTATTCATAGAACATGAATTCGGGGATCAGGCACACCACGGTCAGATAGGCCGCGCCGATCACCGTGATGCGGGTCAGCGTATAGTCGATGAACTGCGCGCTCTTCTTGCCGGGACGGATACCGGGGAAAACGCCGCCATACTTCTTCAGATTGTCGGCCGTCTCCTGCGGATTGAAAACGACGGAGGTGTAGAAGAAGGTGAAGAAGATGATCAGGCCGGCATAGAGCAGCATATAGGCCGCCTGCCCGCGGCTGAGATGGGTGACGACGAACTGCAGCCATTCCGGCATGTTCTGGGAATTGAAGCTGGCCGCCGTTGTGGGCAGCAGCAGGATCGAGGAGGCGAAGATCGGCGGGATCACGCCCGAGACATTCAGCTTCAGCGGCAGGTGCGAGGATTCCCCGCCGAATACCTTGTTGCCGACCTGGCGCTTGGGATAGGTCACGAACAGGCGGCGCTGGGCGCGCTCGAAATAGACGATGCCCGCCACCAGCGCGACCGTGAAAACCGCGAAGAAGATGACCAGCAGCGGATTCAGGGCGCCGGTGCGGGCCTGTTCCAGGGTCTGGCCGATGATGCGCGGGAAGTCCGCGATGATACCGGCGAAGATGATCAGCGAAATACCGTTGCCCACACCCCGGCTGGTGATCTGCTCGCCGATCCACATCAGCAGCATGGTGCCGCCGGTCAGGGTGATGACGGCGCCGATGCGGAAGAACCAGCCCGTCTCGATCACGATGGGATTGGCGCCGCCAAAGCGTTCCAGGCCGATGGCGATCGCATAGGCCTGGACCACCGCCAGCACCACGGTGAGGTAGCGGGTGTACTGGTTGATGACCTTGCGGCCCGCCTCGCCTTCCTTCTTCAGCGCCTCCAGTTCGGGAAACACCGAGGTCATCAACTGGATGATGATGGAGGCCGAGATGTAGGGCATGATGCCCAGGGCGAAGATCGCCATGCGGTTCACGGCGCCGCCGGCCAGGGTGTTGAAGACGTCCAGAAGGCCGCCGCCGGCCTGGGCGAGCTGGGCCGCCAGGGCGCTGGGGTCGATGCCGGGCATCGGGATATAGGTGCCGATACGGGCGACGATCAGCGCGCCCAGGGTGAACCAGATGCGCTGGCGCAGCTCCTTGGCCTTGGAAATCGAGCCGAAATTGAAATTGGCTGCCAGTTGTTCGGCTGCAGATGCCATCAGGCTGCTCCCAGAAACGCGCCGATTACACGCATCGGCCGGACATGAATACCGGCCTCAATATAAGGACGCCGCCCCGCCTTGCGAGCGGGGCGGCGCCGTTTTTCAGGCCTTGCGGGCTTCGCGCTTCTTGGCGGATTCGGCGCGGCGGGTCTGGCGCTTGCCGGGTTCGCCCTTCTTGTTGCTGTAGACCTTCTTGACGAAGGTGGTGGTCACGGTGCCACCGGCCTTTTCGACGGCTTCGCGGGCCGAGGCACTGGCGCCCGCCACTTCGATGTCGATCTTGGCGGTGATGGCGCCCTTGGCCAGCAGGCGGACGCCGTCGCGGCTCTTGTGCGCCAGACCGGCCTTGCGCAGCACCTCTTCGGTGATCTTGGCCTTGGCGTCGAGCTTCTTGTTGTCGATCGCCTTCTGGATGCGGTTCAGGTTCACCTCGGAGAAATCCTTGGCGAAGATGTTGTTGAAGCCGCGCTTGGGAATGCGCATGTGCAGCGGCATCTGGCCGCCTTCGAAGCCGTAGATACCGTTGCCGGTACGGGCCTTGGCGCCCTTGACGCCGCGGCCGGAGGTCTTGCCCAGGCCCGAGGACGAACCGCGGCCAACCTTGGTCTTGGCCTTGTGTGCGCCGGGGTTGTTGGCGATCTGATTGAGCTTCATCTTACTTGCCTTCCTCGACGATCTCGACGAGATGCTTGACGGCGTTGATCATGCCGCGCACCGACGGGGTGTCTTCCAGCGTACGGGTGCGGCGGATCTTGCCGAGCCCCAGGCCACGCAGGGTCTGGGCCTGGATGTCGGGCTTGCGGTTGGCGCTGCGGATCTGGCGCACCGTCACCGTCTTGCCGGAACCGGCCTTCTTGGTCGCTGCTTTCTTCTCGGCCATGACTTTGTCTCTCTGTACTTACTTAGGCGGTCGCTTCGGACGCGGGCGCGTCTTCGCGGCGGGCCAGGATTTCCGAGACGCTGCGGCCACGGCGATTGGCCACCATGCGGGGGCTCTGCTGGTTCTTCAGCGCATCGAAGGTGGCGCGCACCATGTTGTAGGGGTTGGAAGTGCCCAGCGACTTGGACACCACGTCCGACACGCCCAGCGCCTCGAACACCGCGCGCATCGGGCCACCGGCGATGATGCCGGTACCGGCCGGAGCCGGACGCACCACCACCTTGCCCGCGCCGTGATGGCCGCGCACATCGTGATGCAGGGTGCGGCCGTCCTTCAGCGGGATGCGAACCATCGCCTTCTTGGCGTCGTCGGTCGCCTTGCGGATGGCTTCGGGCACTTCACGGGCCTTGCCGTGGCCGAAACCGACCTTGCCGTTGCCGTCGCCGACAACCACCAGCGCGGCGAAGCCGAAGCGGCGGCCGCCCTTCACGACCTTGGCGACACGGTTGATGTGGACCAGCTTGTCGATCAGGTCGCTGTCGCGATCTTCCTTTTCGCGGCCACGGCCGCCGCGGCGGTCGTCGCGGCCACGGCCGCCACGATCCTTGGAATCCCGCTGCTGTTCTTCGCGTGCCATTCTTATTCCTTACCTTCTAAAGCGTGCCAGCGAATCGTTCATACGCTGCCGCTATGAACCCCTTAAAACTCAAGACCGGCTTCGCGCGCCGCGTCAGCGAGCGCCTTGATGCGCCCATGATAGATGTAGCCGCCACGGTCGAACATGACCTGGGTGACGCCGGCGGCCTTGGCGCGCTCGGCGATCGCCTTGCCGACCTGGCCGGCGGCGTCGACATTGTAGCCCTTGCCCTTGGCGTCCTTCTCGTTGGTCGAGGCGGACGCCAGGGTGACGGCCTGCACGTCGTCGATCACCTGGGCATAGATGTGCTTGCCCGAGCGGAACACCGACAGGCGCGGACGGTTGCCGTGGGTGGACAGACGGTGGCGGGTGCGCGACTGGCGCTTTTTGAAGAGAGCGTTGGTCATCTTACTTCTTCTTGCCTTCCTTGCGGCGGACATACTCGCCTTCGTAGCGCACACCCTTGCCCTTATAGGGCTCCGGCGGACGCCAAGAGCGGATTTCGGCGGCGACCTGGCCGACCAGCTGCTTGTCCATGCCCGACACCGCGATCATGGTCGGCTTTTCGGTGACGATGGAGATGCCTTCCGGGATCGCATAGGGCACGTCATGGCTGAAGCCAAGCTGCAGGTTCAGGACCTTGCCCTGCACCGCGGCGCGATAGCCGACGCCCTGGATTTCCAGCTTCTGGGTGAAGCCGGTGGTGACGCCGGTCACCAGGTTGTTCACCAGGGTACGGGACAGGCCCCACATCTGGGCGGACTGTTCCATTTCCTTGCGCGGCACAACGGTGATGCCGTCGTCACCGATGCTGACGGCGACCTGCGGAACCAGCTTGACGCTGAGCTCGCCCTTGGGACCCTTGACCTTGACGGTCTGGCCCTCGACCGAGGCAGTGACGCCCTTGGGGAGCGCGACGGGTTTCTTGCCAATACGGGACATGACGGCTCCTTAGAACACCTGACAGAGAACTTCGCCGCCGACATTCTTCTCGCGGGCGGTGATGTCCGTCATCACGCCCTGGGGCGTGGAGAGGATGGACACGCCAAGGCCCTGGCGATGCGGCTTGAGTTCGCTGACAGAGGAATAAACGCGGCGGCCGGGGGTGGAAACGCGCTTCAGTTCGCGGATCACCGGCTGGCCTTCGTGATACTTCAGCTCGATTTCCAGTTCCTTGTGGCCCTTGGTCTCCACCTCGGCATAGCCGCGGATGAAGCCTTCGGCCTGCAGGACGTCGAGCAGGCGGACGCGCAGGCGCGAGTTGGGCGAGCGCACGGTGGTCGAACGGCGCATCTGGCCGTTGCGGATGCGAGTCAGAAGATCGCCAATCGGATCGATGATCATGGGTTCTCCTTACCAGCTCGCCTTGGTCATGCCGGGGATCTGGCCGAAATTGGACAGCGACCGCAGCGCGATACGGCTCATCTTGATCTTGCGATAGTAGCCCTTGGGACGGCCCGAAAGCTCGCAGCGGTGATGGATGCGGACCTTCGAGGAATTGCGCGGCAGCTTGGCCAGCTTGAGGCGGGCCTCGAAGCGGTCCTCCGGCGACACCTTCATGTCGTCGGCCTTGGCCTTCAGCGCGGCGCGCTTGGCGGCGTACTGGGCCACAAGCTTTTCGCGCTTCTTGTTGCGGTTGATCTGGGAAGTCTTCGCCATTGTCTAGCGCCTCAATTCGTCGTGAACGGGAACTGGAAGCCTTCGAGCAGCGCGCGCGCTTCCTCGTCGGTCTTCGCGGAGGTGTTGAACACGATGTCCATGCCCCAAACGGATTCCGTCTTGTCGTAGTCGATTTCCAGGAACACGACGTGCTCCTTCATGCCCATGGCATAGTTGCCGCGGCCGTCGAACGACTTGGGGTTGATACCCCGGAAGTCGCGCACGCGAGGCAACGCCATCGTGATCAGGCGATCGACGAACTCATACATCACGTCGCCGCGCAGCGTGACCTTGGCGCCGATCGGCAGGCCTTCGCGGATCTTGAACTGCGCGATGGCCTTCTTGGCGCGGGTCTGCACCGCCTTCTGGCCGGCGATGGCCGTCAGGTCGTTCAGCGCCTGCTGGATCTTCTTGCCGTCGGAAGCCGCCTCGCCCGCGCCGATGTTCAGCACGACCTTGTTCAGCTTGGGAACCTGAAGGGCGTTGGTGTAGCCAAAGCGCTTCATCAGGTCGGCCTTGATGGTGTCGTTATAGCGCTTCTTGAAGCGCGGAACGTAACCGGCCTCCTTCGCGTGCTCGCCCACCGACACATTGGTGCCGGTGTTCACTTCGCGGCGCTTACCCGCGTCCTTCTTGGGGGCCTTGCCAGCGTCAGACATCGATAACCTCACCCGACTTCTTCGCAAAGCGGACCTTGCGGCCGTCGCCCAGCGTCTTGGTACCAACGCGCGTCGCCTTGCCCGACTTGGGATCGACCAGCGCGATATTCGAAAGATGGATCGGCGATTCCTTCTGCACGATCCCGGCCTGCTGGGTCTGGGTCTGGCGCTGGTGGCGCTTGACCACATTCACGCCCTGGACCAGCGCACGGTCTTCCTTCGGGAAAACCTTGATCACCGAACCCTTCTTGCCCTTGTCGCGGCCGGTGGTGACCACGACATTGTCACCCTTGCGGATATTGGCGCTCATTACAGAACCTCCGGCGCGAGCGAAATGATCTTCATCTGACCCTTGTTGCGCAGCTCGCGCGTCACCGGTCCGAAGATACGGGTGCCGATCGGCTCGCCCTGGGCGTTGACCAGAACGGCGGCATTGCCGTCGAAGCGGATCAGGCTGCCGTCGGGACGGCGCACGCCCTTGGCGGTGCGGACCACGACGGCCTTCAGCACTTCACCCTTCTTCACGCGACCGCGCGGAATGGCTTCCTTGACGCTGACGACGATGATGTCGCCCACATCGGCGTACCGGCGATGCGAACCGCCCAGCACCTTGATGCACATCACGCTCTTGGCGCCGGAATTGTCGGCGACATCGAGTTCCGTGGACATCTGAATCATGACTTAACTCCTTTCGCGCGGTCGGCGCTTACTTGCCAACGCGCTCGAGCACTTCCCAGGTCTTCAACTTGGAAAGAGGCCGGCATTCCTGGATACGGACGACATCGCCCAGCTTGAACTCGCCCTTTTCGTCATGGGCGTGATACTTCTTCGACCGGCGCACGGTCTTGCCCAGCACCGGATGGATGAAGCGGCGCTCCACCTTCACCACGATGGTCTTGGCATTCTTGTCGCTGACGACGACGCCCTGGAGTACGCGTTTCGGCATGGTCTTAAGCCTTGGTCTGGGCAGCGCGGCGCTGCTCGGTGAGAACGGTCTGGATGCGGGCGATGTCGCGGCGCAGGGTCCGGATGCGGCCGGTATTCTCGACCTGGCCGTTGGCGCGCTGGAAGCGCAGGTTGAACTGCTCCTTCTTGAGGCCGATGAGCTGGGTATTCAGCTCGTCGGCGCTCTTGGCGCGGATATCGTCGGCCTTGGACGACGCCTTGGCGGCGGTCGTCTTCTTGGCGGTCTTGGCGGCTTTCTTGGCCATCTTGCTATTCCTTACAGGCCGGTGCGCTGCACGAACTTGGTGGTGATGGACAGCTTGGCCTGACCCAGGCGCATGGCTTCCTTCGCCGTCTCAAGATCGACACCGTCGATTTCAAACAGGATGCGGCCCGGCTTGACCTTGGCCACCCAGAATTCCGGCGCGCCCTTGCCCGAGCCCATGCGGACTTCGGCGGGCTTCTTGGACACCGGAACGTCCGGGAAAATGCGGATCCAGACGCGGCCGGCGCGCTTCATCTGGCGGGTGATGGCGCGGCGGGCGGCTTCGATCTCGCGCGCGTTCAGGCGTTCCGGCTCCATCGCCTTCAGGCCATAGGCGCCGAAGGCCAGCGTGGTGCCGCCCTTGGCGGCGCCGTGGATGCGGCCCTTGAACTGCTTGCGGAATTTTGTGCGCTTGGGTGACAGCATGGTTGTTCTCTTTTACTCCGCGGCGGCGGGAGCGCGTTCGCGCTCGCGCGGACCGCGATTGCCGCCTTCGGCTTCGCTGGACTGGCGCTTTTCGGTGGCGAAGGGATCATGTTCCATGATCTCGCCCTTGAAGATCCAGACCTTGACGCCGCAGGTGCCATAGGTGGTGAAAGCGGTGGCAATGCCATAGTCGATGTCGGCGCGCAGCGTGTGCAGCGGCACGCGGCCTTCGCGATACCATTCCACGCGCGCGATTTCGGCGCCGCCCAGGCGGCCCGAGCAGGTGATGCGGATGCCCAGCGCGCCCAGGCGCATGGCGGTCTGCACCGAACGCTTCATCACGCGGCGGAAGGCGACGCGGCGCTCGAGCTGCTGGGCGATGTTCTCGGCCACCAGCTTGGCGTCGAGCTCGGGCTTCCTGATCTCCACGATGTTCAGATGCACCTCGTCGGTGGTGAACCTCTGCACGTCGCTCTTCAGCTTCTCGATGTCGGCGCCCTTCTTGCCGATCACCACGCCCGGGCGGGCGGAGTGGATCGTGACGCGGCACTTCTTGTGCGGGCGCTCGATCACCACGCGGGAGACGCCGGCGGCCTTCAGCTTGTCGCTGAGATAGTCGCGGATCTTGATGTCTTCCTGCAGGAGCTTGCCATACTCCCTCTTGCCCGCGTACCAGCGCGAATCCCAGGTGCGGTTGATGCCCAGGCGAAGACCGGTGGGATTGACTTTCTGACCCATTAGGCAGCTTCCTTCTTGGGCTTGGTCTGGGACTTGCGGGCCGCGGGCTTCTTCGCCGCGAGCGCCTTGCCAGACGATTTCTTCTTCGCGGGAGCGGCCTCGGCCTTCTTCTCCTCGACCACGATGGTGATCTGGCTGAAGAACTTCTCGATGCCGCCCGAATTGCCGCGGGCGCGCGGATGGAAGCGCTTCATCACCAGATTCTTGCCGACGCTGGCTTCCTTCACCACCAGATCGTCCACGTCCAGGTCGTGGTTGTTCTCGGCATTGGCGATGGCCGACTGCAGCGCCTTCTTGACGGCGCCGGCGATGCGCTTGCGCGAGAAGGTAAGCTCGTTCAGGGCGCGCTCGACCTTCTTGCCGCGGATCTGCTGCGCCACCAGGTTGAGCTTGCGGGGGCTGACGCGGATGTTGCGGGCGACCGCCATCGCCTGATTGTCCTTGAGGACGCGCGCGCGAGATTCCTTGCCCATTAGCCCCTCTTCGCCTTCTTGTCGCCGCCGGCGGCGGTATGGCCGTGGAAGGTGCGGGTGGGCGAGAACTCGCCCAGCTTGTGGCCGACCATGTCCTCGGTCACCAGCACGGGGATGTGCTTCTGGCCGTTATAGACGCCGAAGGTGATGCCGACGAACTGCGGCAGGATGGTGGAACGGCGCGACCAGGTCTTGATCACATCCTTGCGGCCGGAGGAACGCGCGGCTTCCGCCTTCTTCAGCAGATAGCCGTCGACGAACGGGCCTTTCCAAACGGAACGGGTCATGGGTTAGCTCGCCTTGCCTTTGCGGGTGCGCACGATGAACTTCGTGGTCCGCTTGTTGACGCGCGTCTTGGCGCCCTTGGTGGGTTTGCCCCAGGGGGTGACCGGGTGGCGGCCGCCCTTGGTGCGGCCTTCGCCGCCGCCATGGGGATGATCGATCGGGTTCATCGCGGTGCCGCGGACGGCCGGGCGCTTGCCCTTCCAGACATTGCGGCCCGCCTTGCCGATGACCTCGTTCATATGGTCGGGGTTGGAGACCGCGCCCACCGTGGCCATGCAGGTGAGCGGGATCTTGCGCACTTCCGACGAGTTGAGGCGCACCAGCGCGTAACCGGCGTCACGGCCCAGATACTGCGCGAAGGCGCCGGCCGAACGGGCGATCTGGCCGCCCTTGCCCGGCTTCATCTCGATATTGTGGACGATGGTGCCGACCGGCATGGCGCCCAGCGGCATGGCGTTGCCCACCTTCACGTCCACCTTGTCGCCCGAGACGACGGTATCGCCCACCGCCAGGCGCTGCGGCGCCAGGATGTAGGAGAGCGCGCCGTCCTTGTACTTGATCAGGGCGATGAAGGCGGTGCGGTTGGGGTCGTATTCCAGACGCTCGACCACCGCCGGATCGTTGAAGCGGTTGCGCTTGAAGTCGATCAGGCGATAGCGCTGCTTGTGGCCGCCGCCGCGCCAGCGCACCACGACGCGGCCGGTGTTGTTGCGGCCGCCCTTGGAGGTCTTGCCCTCGGTCAGCGACTTGACCGGGCCGCCCTTGTGCAGGCCGGACTTGTCCACCAGGACCAACTGCCGCTGGCCGGGAGTGGCGGGCTTGTAATGTTTCAACGCCATGGCTCAGAGCCCCGTGGTGATGTCGATCTGGTGGCCCTCTTCCAGAGTCACGATCGCTTTCTTGATGTCGGAACGGGTGTAGCGCTTGCCGCGGGCGAGCTTGCGCTTGCCCTTCACGACAATCGTGTTCACCGCCTTGACCTTGACCTTGAACAGGTCGGACACCGCCTTGGCGATGGCCGGCTTGGTGGCGTCCAGCGTCACGCGGAACACGACCTGGTTCGCCTCGGTCAGGCGGGTCGCCTTCTC
>Ga0182737_1002288_pt1 | contig 15974 bp, 18 predicted proteins | sample eDN5th30CBELigOP_FD_128878 | JGI IMG/M metagenome (GOLD analysis project Ga0182737, IMG submission 128878) | Enriched Organic Plus compost microbial communities from Emeryville, California, USA - eDNA 5th pass 30_C BE-Lig OP (version 2) (version 2) ...
GAGGGGATGCGGCGGCCGAACGCCTGCACGGACGGGCGGCCCTTCGCCTCCGACCACACCGCGAGGGCGAGGACGGCGAGGGTGGTGACCTTGATGCCGCCGGCGGTGGAGGCGGACCCGCCGCCGACGAACATGAGCATCGAGCCGACCAGCAGCGACGACCCGTACAGGTCGCCGATGTCGATCACGTTGAAGCCGCCGGAGCGGGTCATCGCGGACAGGAAGAAGGCCTGGAACGTGGTGTCCCAGGCGTCCATGCTCCCGAAGGTGCGCGGGTTGCCGTACTCGAGTACGACGAACACGATCGCGCCGGCGAAGAAGAGGAGCACGGTCGTGATGATGGTGAGCTTCGCGTGCAGCGACCACTGGCGCACGTGCCACTGGTGCCGCCACAGCGTGAAGATGACGGGGAAGCCGATCGAGCCGAGGAAGACGCCGAGCATGAGCACGCTCATGAACAGGTAGTCGTGCGCGAAGGGGGCGAGGCCCTCGGCGTTCGGGACGAACCCGGTGTTCGTGAACGCCATCGCGGCGAAGTACGGCGCCTCCCAGAGCGCGGTCACCGGGTGCACGCCGCCGGCCAGCAGCGACGGGTAGAGGAGGACCGCCAGGACCGCCTCGATGACGACGGTGGAGAGGGCGACGGTGCGAAGGAGCAGCGCGACCTCGCCGAGCCGCACCGTCTGCCCCTCGTTCACCGGGCCGCCGTGCATTCGCAGCGGGTTCGTGTCGCCTGCTGCGAGGAGCTTGGCGCGAAGCCCCAGCCGCTTCGAGATGATCATGCCGAGGATGGACGCGAGCGTGAGGACGCCCAGGGCGCCGACGTTGACGCCGAGGTAGATGAGCACGTGTCCGAACGGCGACCAGTGCGTGCCCATGTTCACGGTGGACAGTCCCGTGACGCAGATGGTGGACACCGCGGTGAACAGCGCGTCGGCGAACGGTGTCCACTGCCCGTCCGCGGATGCGGCCGGCAACGAGAGCAGCAGCGTGAACAGCGCGACGAGCGAGGAGAAGACCAGGATCGCGAACCGTGCGGGGGAGCTGGTCGTCAGATCGCGCGCGCCCTCGCGCAGTCGTGTCCAGCGGACGGCGAGGCGGGTGCGGAGGGAGGAGGCCGCGGGCGAACCGGGCATCGGTCGCGCTCCTTCCTCCTGACGTTCCGTGGTCGCGCGCGTGGCGCACGGCTAACCTAAGCACATGGCGGACATCTTCGGCGTGATCGCGGACGCGACCAGGCGCGACATCCTCCGACTTCTGCTCGACCGCTCCGCCCCCGCCTCCGCGGGCACGAGCGTGTCGCAGATCGTGCACGAGCTGGGGGTGAGCCAGCCGACGGTGTCCAAGCATCTCAAGGTGCTGCGCGAAGCGGGGCTCGTCTCCGTCCGCGAGGAGGGGCAGCACCGCTACTACAGTCTCAGCGCCGGTCCGCTCGACGAGGTCGAGGACTGGCTCATGCCGTTCCAGGACGCCAGCGAAGGGGCCGTCGAGGTCACCCTGCCCGCGCAGGCCGCCGCCGCCGCCGACGCGGTCGGCCGTGCCGCCGCATCCGTCGGCCACGCCGTCTCGGTCGCACTCCGGCGCCTGCCCGGTCGCTGACCGGCGCCGGGACTCAGCGGCGGCCGGCCGAGCGACGGAACAACCACGCACCCCACGCCGCGGCGACCGCGGTGATGCCGGTGCACCACAGCAACGACTGCACCGCCTCAGCGGTCTCCGCGCCGCCCAGCAGCAGTCCGCGGACCGTCTCGATGACGGGCGTGACCGGCTGGAACCGCGCGATCGGCTGCAGCCATCCGGGCATGGTGTCGATCGGCACGAACGCACTCGACAGGTACGGCAGGAACAGCAGGGCGAACCCGGCGGCGTTGGCCGACTCCGCGCTGCGGGCGGCGAGGCCGATCGCGGCGAACAGCGTCGTGATCGCGAGGATCCACAGCGCGACCGTGCCGGTCGCGCCCGCCCACGCCGCCGGGTCCGCCGTGGGGCGGAACCCGAGCAGCATCGCGACGAGGACGACGACGCCGGTCGCGACCAGATTGCGCACGAGGCTTGCGACGACGTGGCCGGTGAGCACCGCGCCGGCGCGGATCGGCAGGGTTCGGAAGCGATCGATCACCCCGGTGCGCATGTCCACCGCCACCGCGACGGCGGTGCTGGAGGCGCCGAATCCGGCGCAGGTGAGGATGATGCCGGGCACCACGTAGTCGATGTACCCGCCGCCGGGACGCAGCGCGCCGCCGAACACGAGTGTGAACAGGAGGAGCAGCATGACCGGCAGCAGGACCGCCATGATCACGGCCTCGGGGTCGCGGAGCGAACGGCGGATGCTGCGCCCGGCGAAGACGCGCTCCGCGGTGAGGGGAGCGGTGGGGTGCGTGGTCATCGGGGGCTCCCGTCTGCCGTGAGGGCGAGGAACACGTCGTCGAGGGTGGGACGGCGCACCGCGACGAGGTCGCCGTCGTGCGCGGTGCCGAGCGCATCGAGCGCGGTGCGCAGCCCCCCGACCGTCCCGTCGGTCGGGATGCTGCGGGTCACCGCGCCGTCGGCGGTGCGCACTTCGACGGTCTCCTCACCGATGCGCGAGGTGAGCGCCGCCGCGGTGTCGAGGGCGACGATCCGGCCCGTGTCGAGCACGGCGACCCGGTCGGCCAGCCGATCGGCCTCCTCCAGGTACTGGGTCGTGAGGAACACGGTCGTGCCGGTGCCGGCGAGTTCGCGGACCGCGTTCCAGAGGTCCAGCCGGCTGCGGGTGTCGAGCCCGGTCGTCGGCTCGTCGAGAAAGAGCACCTCGGGCCGAACAAGCAGGCTGAGCGCCAGATCGAGCCGCCGGCGCATGCCACCCGAGTAGGTGGCGACCCGTCGCGTGGCCGCATCGGTCAGCCCTGCCCGCTCCAGCGCCGCTGCGGCCAGATCGCGCGCCTCGTCGCGGCGGACGCCGTGCAGCCGTGCGACCATCCGGAGGTTCTCCGCGCCGGTGAGCACGTCGTCGACCGCCGCCGACTGCCCGGTCAGGGCGATGCGGCGGCGGACCCCGCGGGGGTCGGCGCGCACGTCGTGCCCGGCGACGACGACGGTGCCCGCATCGGGGCGGAGGAGTGTGGTGAGGATCGAGATGAGCGTGGTCTTGCCGGCCCCGTTGGGTCCGAGCAGCGCGAAGATCTCACCGTGCTCGACGGAGAGATCGACGCCGTCGAGCACGGTGCGGCCGTGGAACGCCTGACGGAGACCGGTGACCTCGATTGCGGATGACATCGCCGCTCCCTGCCGTGTATGCCATAAACTGTGTATGACAGTAACACGCAGCGTATGAAATACACAGCCCTAGGATGGGCGCCATGGACGACCCACCCGCCGAGCTGGACCTCCCCCGGGGCGTCGCTCTCGCCTGGGGTCTCGCCGCGGATCCGCAACGCGGTCCCAAGCGCGAGATGAGCGTCGAGCGAATCGTCGAGGCCGCCGTCGCCATCGCCGACGCCGACGGACTCGGGGCGGTCTCGATGGCCGCCGTCGCCGCCCGTCTCGGGTACACGACCATGTCCCTCTACCGCTACGTCAGTGCGAAGGACGACCTCGTCCTGCTCATGCAGGAGGAGGCGACCGGGGTCCCGCCGGACGACGTGTGCGGGGAGGAAGGGTGGCGCGCCCGGCTCGCCGCAGTGTTCCGGGCATCCGTGCAGGTGTACGTCCGGCATCCGTGGATGCTGGACATCCCCATCACCGGCACGCCGGCCACGCCGAACTCCGCCGCCTGGATGGACGTCATGCTGGAGGCGCTCGAGGGCACCCCGCTGTCGGAGGAGGAGCGGCTCGCCGTCGCGCTGACGGTGGCCGGGCACGCCCGCTGGTACGGCACGATCATCGCCGCCTACACGCGGCAGGCGCGCGACCGCGGTATGAGCCAGGAGGAGATCACGGCCGCCGAGGACAGGCTCTTCGCCGGGCTCATCACCGCCGACGACTATCCCTCGCTCCACCGGGCGGTGCAGGCCGGGGTCTTCCGCTCGGATGCGGATCCGTTCGTGTTCGGTCTCGAGCGGATCCTGGACGGGGTCGATGCCCACATCGCGCGGCTCGAGGCGGGCGGTGCCGTCGCGCCCGCGCCGTCCTGGCCGGAGGCCGAGCCGGAGGAGATCGGCGCGGACAAGCGCGTCAGAGCCGCCCGCAAAGCGGTCCGGGACGCGGAGAAGGCGCTTCGTGCCGCCCGTGCGCAGGAGCGGCAGGCCCGTCGCGAGGCCCGGGAGCGGGCCGGACTGCCTCGCGACGACGGCTGACCCCGACGGTTTACACGCCGGAGGCCGACCCCATAGAGTGTCGTCCATCCGCGAGAGGGGAACCGCCATGGCAGAGCTGCCCGACGTCCGCTTCCTCACCGTTGCGGAGGTGGCGACGATCATGCGCGTCTCGAGCATGACGGTCTACCGCATGGTGCACGCCGGTGAACTCCCCGCCGTCCGCTTCGGCCGCAGCTACCGGGTGCCCGAGTCGGCGGTCGCGGAGCTCGTGCAGCGGCCGGTCTCCGACGTCGGCTAGACTGCTCTGAGGCATTTTTCCGTTATGCCCGTTCCCGGGCGCAGCATCCCTGCGTCCAGACCCCTGACATAGTGAGGTTTTCCGTGGGTTCTGTCATCAAGAAGCGCCGCAAGCGCATGGCGAAGAAGAAGCACCGCAAGCTGCTTCGCAAGACTCGCCACCAGCGCCGCAACAAGAAGTAAGTCCGTTCGGACTGCTCAGCGGCAACCGAACACCGAGCGCCCCCGGCCGGCTCCAGCCCGTCGAAGGGGCGCTTCGTGTACGACCCGAGAGGCACACATGAAGTCGATCACCGTCCAGCAGCTGCGCGAGCGCGCCGACGTCCCCCTCATCGACGTGCGCGAGCCCGACGAGTTCGCTGCGGGGCACGTCCCCGGCGCCGTGAACCTGCCGATGTCCACGATCGGCGAGCACCTCGACGAGCTGCCCGACGGTGCGTTCGACGTGATCTGCCAGGCCGGCGGCCGCTCCGCGCGGGTGGTCCAGGCGCTCGAGGCCCGCGGCTACGACGCGACCAACGTCGAGGGCGGCACCGGTGAGTGGATCGCCGCGGGGTATCCCGTCGAGCGGTGATCCACCGGCGCGCCGAGCCCGCTCACGGCGCGGATACGATGGAACCGTGACCACCCTCACGATCATCGGCAAGGACGGCTGTCACCTGTGCGACGTCGCACGGGGCGTCGTCGAACAGGTCCTCGCGGACATGCCCGAGGAGCGGGCGGACCGCATCGACGTCGTGGAGCGGTCGATCGAGCAGGACCCGGCACTCTACGAACTGTGGTGGGAGAAGATCCCGGTGATCCTCATCGACGACACGCTGCACGCGCACTGGCGCGTCGCACCCGAGCGGCTGCGCGAGGCGCTCCTCGACGCGGAGCCGGTCCGATGACCCTGCGGCACGTCGTCGCCTGGAAGCTGAAGACCGAGGACGAGGCGGAGCGGCGGGCGCAGGCGCAGCGGATCGCCGACTCGCTCAACGCGCTGCGCGGCGTCGTCCCCGCCCTCATCGACATCACGGTCGGTCCGGACGTCCTCGGCGGCGGCAACTGGGACGTCGCCCTCGTCGCCGACGTCGCGGACGCCGAGGCGCTCCAGGCGTACCAGACGCACCCCGCGCACGAGGCGGTCGTCGACTACGTGCGCTCCGTCGTCTCCTCCCGGGTGGCCGTCGACTTCGAGGTCTGATCCGGTTCGTCCGGGGCGATCACCGGGTTCGCCTGGGTGAAGGTGCTCGCGCGCGCCTCCGCCTCCGCGCTGCCGGTGAACAGTCCCCCCTCGCCGCCGGCGTCCGGCTCGGCGTGCCTGACCGCTTCCTCCCGCGTCATCAGCACCCGCTGCACCGGCAGCGCCGCCGGCGCGTGCTCCTGCATCCACACCACCATCGCCTCGCGGACCAGGCACCGCAGGTCGAACAGCGTCGGCGCGTCCTGTGCGGTCACGAGGATCCGCACCCGCACGAACCCGCCCACCGCATCGGTCACCTGCAGCACGCTCGCCCGGCCGTCCCAGAGGTCGGTGCCGGCGAGGACCTCGTCCAGATGCGCCCGCATCCGGCTGGGGGAGATGCGCCAGTCCAGGTCGAGCTCGACCTCGCCCAGCAGCTCGGAGCCCTGCCGGGTCCAGTTCTGGAACGGGGTCGTGGTGAAGTACGTGCACGGCAGCACGAGGCGCCGCTCGTCCCAGAGGTCCAGGACGACATAGCTGAGGGTGATCTCACCCACCCGACCCCACTCGTCCTCGACGACCACGACGTCGTCGACCCGCAGCGCCTCGCTGAAGGCGAGCTGGAGCCCCGCGAAGATGTTCGCGAGGATCGACTGCGCCGCAAGGCCCGCGATGATGGACGCGATGCCGGCGGAGGCGAGCACGCTCGCGCCGAACGCGCGCACGACCGGGAAGGTCAGCAGGATCGCGCCGATCGCGATGATGACGATGATCACGACCGTCAGGCGTCGCAGGATGAGCGTCTGGGTGCGGATGCGGCGGGCCACGCGGTTGTCCGGCACGTCGATGCGATGCCGGCCGAGCATGAGGTCGGTGACGAAGAAGACGAGCGCGGCCAGGAGCCACGCCGCTGCGGCGATCACGAGGATCGTGAAGACCTGGTTCAGCAGCAGCATCCACTCCGGCAGCGGGAAGGTGACGGCCACCGCGATCCACAGTGCGACCAGGAGCACGAGCGCACGGAACGGGCGGTGCGCGCGGGAGATGAGTCCGCGCGGCCACGCGTGACGCCGGGCCATGAGGCGGGTGGTGACGGCGACCACGAGGGCCGCCGCCGCGGCGGCCACCACCGCCACCCCGGCCGCGACGGCGAAGGCGATCCAGGGTTCGGACATGCTGCTCCTTCCGGGTCGGGCCCCACGGTATGGCGACCCGCCGCATCCGCGTCGGGGGTCGACAGCGGTGCGGGAGGTCCGGGATACTGCCCGTCCGCCCGCGTGACCTGGCCGAAACATGACGGCCCTAGTCTGAACCGATCAGTTCAGATCGGGATCGGAGCACACATGGGCGCGCCCTGGAAGATCGGCATGTTCACCTCGATGGGCCTCACCGGCGCATGGCGCCTCCCCGAGAACACCTCGACCGACTACCTGCAACTGCGGCACTGGGTGCGGCTCGCCCGGAACCTCGAGGCGGCCGGCGCCGACTTCCTCTTCTTCGCCGACGACTACGGCTACCCGGTCGTCGACGACGAGATCGTGCCCGCCGCGCTGCGCACCGCCGCGCAGTTCACGAAGGGCGACCCGATGGCGGTGCTGCCCGCCATCGCCGCCGTCACCGAGCGACTCGGCCTGGTCACCACCCTTTCCACCACGGTGGAGCAGCCGCCGATGGTCGCGCGCAAGATGGCCACCCTCGACCACCTGTCCGGCGGCCGCGTCGGCTGGAACATCGTCACCGGCGCCGGCCAGAACGCATCCGCCCGCCTGTTCGGGATTCCCCTGAACGAGCACGACAAGCGGTACGAGATCGCGGCCGACCACGTCGACCTCTCACTGAAGCTGTGGGAGGGATACTGGGATGAAGGCGGACTCGTCATGGACCGCGAGACTCCGCGCTATGCCGACCCGGACCGGGTGCGCGAGATCGAGCACCACGGTCCGCACTTCGACGCGAAGGGCATCCTCACACTGCCGCCCGGCCCGCAGCGCACGCCCGTGCTGTTCCAGGCCGGCGCATCCGCGCCCGGCCGCGACCTCGCCGCCCGCTACGCCGAGGCCGTGTTCCTCGCCGCGGAGCCGGCAGCCATGGCGGAGCAGATCGCCGACATCCGCCGCCGCGCCGAGGAGTACGGGCGCGATCCGCGCGCGATCAAGTGCCTCATCGCCGGCACCTTCTACGTCGCCGAGACCGAGGCGGCCGCGCACGACATCCGCGCCCGCCAGCGCGCGACCCGCTCGCTCGAGGAGGCTGCGGCGCTGTATGCGTTCTTCACCGGCCTCGACCTGTCCCGGATGGACCCGGACAAGCCGCTCGACCCGAGCGCCGCGCTCACCCAGACCGGACGTACGAACGTCGAACGGTTCCTCGGCCCGGACGCACCCACCGTGCGCGAGATCCTCGAGGAGTTCCAGCACAACTCGGTCATGGGCGCCCCCTACGTCGGCACGCCGGTGCAGGTCGTCGACGAGGCCGCGGCCGTGATCGAGCAGACCGATGCCGACGGGTTCCTGGTGCAGCCGGACCACACCGGCACGTTCGAGAGCTTCACCGCCCTCGTCATGCCCGAGCTCCACCGCCGCGGGCTCATCGCCCCGGAGCCTGCGGAGCCGGTCACCCTGCGTGAACGGCTCATCGGCGGTGGCCCCCATCTCGCCGCCGACCACCCCGGCGCGGCCTACCGCACCGCATCCGTCGCCGTCTGAGCGTCGCGAGGCCTCTCCGAAACCGGAGAACCCCCTGCGGCCGCTTACGGGGCGAGGCGGGTCGGTCCGCGGAACAGGTAGGTCACCTCGCGGATCGAGTCCTGGCCGAGCAGCAGCATGAGCACGCGCGCGAGGCCCATGCCGAAGCCACCGTGCGGCGGGGCGCCGTAGCGGAAGAAGTCGAGGTAGAAGCCGAGGTGCTCCGGGTCCAGGCCCTTCTCGCGGGCCTGCGCCTCGAGGATCTCGACGCGGTGCTCGCGCTGCGCGCCGGTCGTGATCTCGACGCCCTTGTAGAGCAGGTCGTACGACTTGGTGAGCCCGGTCTGGGGGTCGCGCATGTGGTAGAACGCCCGGATCTCCGGGTGGTAGTCCGTGATGAACACGAACTCGTGGCCGGAGGTCTCCTGCACGTGCGCGGAGATCTGCCGCTCGCCCTCGGGGTCGAGGTCACCGTCGGTGCGGGGGATCTCGTACCCGCGGGCCTTCACGATCTCGCGCGCCTCGGCGAGCGGGATACGGGGGAAGGGGATCGAGGGCACGACGACGTCGATGCCGAACAGCTCCTTGATCTCGTCGCCGTGCTTGTCCTTCACCGCCTGGATCGCGGTCTGCAGGAGCTCCTCCTGCATGGATGCGACGTCCTCGTGCGAGTCGATCCAGCTGATCTCCGCATCCACCGAGGTGAATTCGGTCGCGTGCCGGCTGGTGAAGGACGGGTCGGCGCGGTAGACGTCGCCGATCTCGAAGATCTTGCCGAAGCCGGCCGACTGTGCCATCTGCTTGAAGAACTGCGGCGACTGGGCGAGGTAGGCCGTCTTGTCCTCGAAGTAGGGCACCTCGAACAGCTCGGCGTTCGACTCGGACGCCGACGCCATGAGCTTCGGGGAGTGGATCTCGATGTAGTCGCGCTCGATCCAGTAGGTGCGCATCGCGTGCTCAAGGGTGGTCTGCACGCGGAAGATGAGGTTGTTGCGGCGCTGACGCAGGTCGATGAAGCGCCAGTCCATGCGCTTGTCGAGCCCGCTGTCGGCGGCGATCGGGGTCTCGGGCAGTGCCGCGGCGGCGATCTCGAGCGTGCCGATCTTGATCTCCACGCCGCCGAGCTTCACGCGCTCGTCGTGCTTGAGTTCGCCGGTCACCGTCAGGAAGGTGCCGGTGGTCAGCTCGGAGATCGTCTGGGTCAGGGCGAGGGCGGCGGATGCTGCCTCGTCGGCGTCCTCACCGAGCTCGCGCGTCGCCGGGTTGACGAGCTGGACGGCACCGGTCTCGTCGCGCAGGATGACGAACTGCACCTTCTTCTGATCGCGGACCGTCTCCACCCAACCGGAGACGGTCACGGGCCCGTCGGCACGGGACAGCAGTTGATTCACCAGGACGCGTTCGCTCACGAGGCACCAGTCTACGTGTGCGTGTGCGCATGCCGGTCGGCCCCGGCCATACGATGGCGGCGTGAGTGAACCGCACAACGAGGGCGAACCCGTCGTCTTCACCATGCCGCCGAGCGCATACCGGGTGGGAGACGGCACGCCGCAGTCCGCCCGTGCCTACCCGATTCCGGAGCCGGCCGCATCCGCCGAGCAGACGTCGAAGGCAAGGCAGCGCCGTGCCGCACCGGCCACCGGCACCGTCGCCGCCGGCGGTCGCGGCGTGCGGCTGGCGGATGCGATCGTCACGATCGTGCTCATCGTCGCCGGCGCGGGGGCGGCGGGCATCGGCTCGGTGATGGCACTGTTCCTCGCCTTCGCGTCCGACGCGTGCAGCGCGCCGACCTGCGCGCTGCAGATCGAGGCCGGCATGTGGACCGCGATGCTGCTGCCGTGGGTGCTGTGGCTCGGCGGCGTGATCTGGGGGATCGTGCGGATCGTGCGGCGCCGCCTCGCGTTCTGGGTGCCGCTCGTGGCGGCCGCCGCCGGGGTCGCCGGGTGGCTCCTCGGCGCGTGGATCGCCCTGGCCACGATGGGCTGAGCGCATTCAGCGTCCGCTCAGCCTCTTCATATGCGGGGTCCACGTAAACTCGACGGGTGCCCGCCGATCGCCTTCATCTCGTGCGCCACGGAGAGGTTCATAACCCGACCCGTGTGCTCTACGGACGGCTCCCGGAATTCCGGTTGAGCGAGGCGGGCCGCGAGATGGCCCGCCAGGCGGCCGACTACGTGCACCGGCTCACCCGCCCCGTCACCGCGCTGGTGTGCTCGCCGCTGCTGCGCACACGCCAGTCGGCCGAGCCGTTCACCGAGCGCTTCGGGCTGGAGCCGGTCGTGGACGAGCGCGTCATCGAACCCACGAACGTGTTCGAGGGCAAGCGCATGTCGCGTGCCCTGCGGAACCCCGCCAACTGGCGGCATCTGCGTCGGCCCGAGATCCCCAGCTGGGGTGAGCCGTACGTCGAGGTCGTGGCGCGGATGCGGGCCGCCATGGACGACGCGTGGAACGCGGTCGAGTCCGGCGACGTCGTCATCGTCAGCCACCAGCTCCCGATCTGGGTCACGCACCTCGACGTGATGGGCCTGCCGCTGCGGCACGACCCGCGCCGTCGCCGCTGCGCGCTCTCGAGCGTCACCAGCTTCGGCGGCGGCCCCGGCGCGTGGGTCGAGGTCGGCTACGCCGAGCCGGCCAGCACCGCCGGGTCCGTGGACGTGGGGGCGGTATGACCGGCCGGATGCTGCGGCGCACCGCCGCCGTGCTGCTGGCCGCCGTGCTCGCCGGCGGCCTCGCCGCGTGCAGCGACGACCCGCTCGCGACCCAGTACCTCGAGGGGTCGAACAAGGGCTTCATCGCCGGCGACTCCCGCGTGCTGGAGACCCCGCCGGACCAGCGCGGCGAGCCGATCGTCTTCGACGGCACGACCGAGACCGGCGCGACGCTCACGAGCGCCGAACTCGCCGGACAGGTCGTCGTCGTGAACTTCTGGTACGCCGCGTGCGGCCCGTGCCGCGCCGAGGCGTCCGAACTCGCCGAGTCGGCCGCATCCTTCGCCGACCAGGACGTCACCTTCCTCGGGGTGAACATCTACGACCAGCCGGCGACCACCATCTCCTTCATGGAGACGTACGGCGTCGAGTACCCGAGCCTCATCGCGGTCGACGACGCCGACCTCACCCTCGCGTTCGCGGACGCCGTCCCGCTGACCGCCGTGCCGGTGACCCTCGTGCTCGACCGGGAGGGCCGGGTCGCGTCCCGCATCATCGGCCAGATCCCCGACCCGTCGATCCTGAACACCCTGGTGCGCGACACGCTCGCGGAGACCTCGTGACCGGGATCGTCGCCGACGGCGCCCTCTGGCTCGCCGTGCCGATCGCGCTCGCCGCGGGACTCGTCTCGTTCCTGTCCCCGTGCGTGCTGCCGCTCGTGCCCGGCTACCTCGGCTTCCTCGGCGGCGCGGTCGCGCCCCGCTCCGGAGCGCAGGCCGGCCGTGGCCGGCTCCTCGGCGGGGTGCTGCTGTTCATCGCCGGGTTCACGGTCGTGTTCATGGCGATGAACATCCTCGGCGGGGCGTTCGGCGGGTTCCTCTTCGCCTACAAGGACGTGATCACCCGCGTCATGGGCGTCGTGATCATCCTCCTCGGCCTCGTGTTCATCGGCCTGTTCGGCTTCGCCCAGCGCACCCTGAAGCCCGCGGTCAAGGGCAACCTGGGCCTCGTCGGGGCCCCGCTGCTGGGTCTTGCGATGGGCCTCGGCTGGGCACCCTGCATCGGTCCGACCCTCGCCGTCATCCTCGGGATGTCGTTCGACCAGGCCTCGGCCGGCCGCGGTGCCCTGCTCGGGTTCGTGTACTCGCTCGGCCTCGGCATCCCCTTCGTGCTCATCGCGCTCGGCTTCGGCTGGGCCTCCCGGTCCATCGCGTTCGTGCGCCGCCACATCCGCGCCGTCAACATCATCGGCGGTGTGCTGCTGATCGCCCTGGGCCTGCTCATGGTGACCGGCGTGTGGACCATGCTCATGTCCGACCTGCAGGGGGTGATCGCCGGTGTCACACCTGCGCTCTGATTCGCGCGGGGCCGACCCGCTGCGCCCGTCCGATCACATCGACGGCGACCGTCCCGCATCCGGGCCGGAGGGCGACGGATCGGTCGCACAGCCGAAGCTCGGCGTGATCGGCTGGCTCCGGTGGGGCTGGCGGCAGCTGACGAGCATGCGCACCGCGCTCGTGCTGCTGCTCCTGCTCGCGATCGCTGCGGTGCCCGGCTCGATCTTCCCGCAGCGCAGCGCCGACCCGAACGGCGTCACCCAGTGGCGCTCGGACAACCCCGACCTGTTCCCGATCCTCGACAACCTGCAGCTGTTCGACGTCTACACGTCGGTATGGTTCTCGGCGATCTACATCCTGCTGTTCGTCTCGCTCATCGGCTGCGTCATCCCGCGCACCAAGCACCACTGGAAGGCGCTGCGCTCGCGGCCGCCGCGCACCCCCGCGCGCCTGGCCCGGCTGGAGCACCACACCGCCGCGACCGTGACCCTCGCCCCGGGGGTGGATGCGGACGCCGCCGCCGAGACGGCCATCGCCGCCGCACAGGCACAGCTGCGCTCCGCCGGGTACCGCGTCGAACGGTACGACGGCCGCGGTGCCCGCTCGGTGTCGGCCGAGCGCGGGTACATGCGCGAGACCGGCAACCTGCTCTTCCACGTCTCGCTCATCGGCGTGCTGCTGGCCGCGGGCATCGGCGGTGCCTACACGTACACCGGGCAGCGGGCGATCATCGAGGGCACCTCGTTCACGAACGCGCTCACGTTCTACTCCTCGTTCAACCCCGGCCGCCTCGTGGACGGCGACTCGCTCATCCCGTACTCGCTCACCCTCGACGAGTTCGACGTCACCTACGTCCCGTTCGGCGAGCGGGGGTCGGGGCAGGCCGGCGACTTCGCCGCGCACGTGACCGTCGCCCGCCCCGGCGAGGACCCGGTGGACGGTGTCGTGCGGGTGAACCAGCCGCTCGACGTCGCCGGCGACCGCATCTACCTCATGGGCAACGGCTACGCCCCCACCATCACGGTGCGCGACCCCGAGGGAGAGGTCGTCTTCCACGACTCGGTCGCGTTCCTGCCGCAGGACAACAACATGACCTCGCTCGGCGTGGTCAAGGTCACCGACGGCCTCGCCGACCAGCTCGGCCTCGTCGGCTTCTTCTACCCGACGATGCAGCCGCTGGACACCGGCGCGTTCACCTCGGTCTACCCCGACCTCGTGCTGCCGGTGCTCACCCTCAACGTCTACGCCGGCGACCTCGGCATCGACGACGGCACCGCCCGCTCGGTCTACACGCTCGACCCGACCGGGATGACCCAGCTCACCGGCGGCACCACCGGCGTGGACTCGATCCAGCTCCAGCCCGGCGACACCGCCGAGCTCCCCGGGGGCCTCGGCACGGTCACGTTCGAGGACGAGACCCCGGCCGGTACCGAGGTCGCCGACGGCGACTACTCGCAGGCGGTGAAGCGGTACGTGTCGCTCTCGATCCACCGCGACGTCGCCGCCCCGTGGGTGCTGCTGTTCGCCGTGCTCGCCCTCGCCGGGCTGATGTTCGCGCTGTTCGTGCCCCGCCGCCGCATGTGGGTCAAGCTCGCCACCCGCGACGGCGCCATGCGCATCGAGTACGCCGGCCTCGCCCGCGGGGAGGACCCGAACCTCGGCGCCGCCGTCACGCAGCTCGCCCAGAAGCACGTGCAGGCACTGACCGCCGACGCGGCCGTGTTCGCCGCAGCATCCGACCCCGCAGCATCCGCCCCCGACGACGCCGCGCGCGCCGCCGGCGGCGGCACCGAGACCCCGGGCCGCGCCGCGACCCCCGACCTAGACTGAGGCCATGTCCGAACAGCTCACGCTCGACTCCGTGTCGCTCCTGCTCGTGTGGACCGCGATCGCGATCTACGCGCTCGCGTTCATCGCGTACGCGATCGACCTCTCCCGGCGCGGCGCCGAGGCGGTCGACGCGAAGGACGCCGTCCGCGAGCGGGAGCTCGTCGGTGCCGCGGTCGGTGGGAAGAGCCCGGCCAGTGCGCTCGAGCGCAAGGCCGGCGGGGCTGCCGCGGCCGGTGGCAAGCGACCGGTGTGGGCCCGGATCGGCACCGCGCTGACCTGGCTCGGCTTCCTGTTCCACGTCGGCGGCGACGTGACCCGCGGTATCGCGGCCGAGCGGGTGCCGTGGTCGAACATGTACGAGTTCGCGCTCACCGGCACGATGCTCATCGTCGCGGTCTACCTCATGGTGCTGTTCAAGTACGACCTGCGCTTCCTCGGCACGTTCATCACCGGCCTCACCGTGCTGCTGCTCGGCGGCGCGACCCTCGGCTTCTACGTGGGGGTCACCCCGCTCGCCGACCCGCTGAAGTCGCCGTGGCTCGTCATCCACGTGTTCGTGGCCACGCTCGCCACCGCGCTGTTCGCGCTGTCGTTCGGCCTGTCGGTGGTGCAGCTCATGCAGTCCCGCCGGGAGCGCAAGCTCGCCGCGGCCGACACCGCGGGGGAGACGGGCGCCAAGACCGGGCCGCGCTTCCTCCGCATCCTGCCCGGCGCCGACGCGCTCGAATCGCTCGCGTACCGCTTCGCGATCATCGGCTTCATCTTCTGGACCTTCACCCTCATCGCCGGTTCCATCTGGGCGAACGACGCGTGGGGCCGCTACTGGGGCTTCGACACGAAGGAGGTCTGGACCTTCGTGATCTGGGTGCTCTACGCCGGGTACATCCACGCCCGCGCGACCCGCGGCTGGCGCGGCACCCGGTCGGCGTGGCTGTCGATCATCGGCTTCCTCGCGGTGCTGTTCAACTTCACCATCGTGAACATGTTCTTCAAGGGTCTGCACGCCTACTCCGGCCTGGCGTGACCCGCCCGCATCCGCCCGCGAAACCACATCTTCTCGCCGAGACCACATCCGATTGGGTGTGGTCTCGCGCGTTGGATGTGGTTTCGGCGGATGCGGGGATCAGGCGCGGGCGGTGAGGTGCGCGTAGCAGCGATCGAGGCGGGCGAGCCACCAGTCGCGGCGTTCTGCCGGCGCCGCGTACCGGGCGAGGAGCCCGGGGTCGGCCTCGGCGCGGCGGACCGGGATGGCGCCGTCGACCGCGTGCAGCGGCTCGGCCGTGACGTCCGCGGCCAGCAGCGACCCGGTGCCCAGGCCGCAGTCGAACGAGAGCTCCGGGAGCGCAGCGGCCAGGGCGAGTCCCATCCCGAGGCCCACCGAGGTGTCGAGTGCGCTGGAGACGACGGCGGGCACCCCGGCCCGCGCGACGATCTCCAGCGCCGGCCGCACACCGCCGAGCGGCGCGGCCTTCACGACCACGAGGTCGGCGGCCTCCTCGCGCACCACCCGGATCGGGTCCTCCGCCTTCCGCACGGACTCATCGGCCGCGACCGGGACCCCCAGCCGCTGGATGCGGGCACGCACCTGGGCGAGCTCGGGCACCGTCGCGCACGGCTGCTCCACGTATTCCAGGTCGAACGCGGACAGCGCGCGCACCGCATGCTCGGCCTCGTCGACGTTCCAGCCGCCGTTCGCATCGACCCGCACCCGGCCCTCGGGGCCCATGATCCGGCGCACCTCGCGCACCCGCGCGACGTCGTCGGCGAGCGTCTGC
>Ga0182737_1002289_pt1 | contig 15965 bp, 14 predicted proteins | sample eDN5th30CBELigOP_FD_128878 | JGI IMG/M metagenome (GOLD analysis project Ga0182737, IMG submission 128878) | Enriched Organic Plus compost microbial communities from Emeryville, California, USA - eDNA 5th pass 30_C BE-Lig OP (version 2) (version 2) ...
CGCGGGCACGGATGGCCATTGGGAGCGTGCCCTTGATGGGCAGGATGGTGCCATCCAGCCCCAGTTCGCCCATGACCACGTATGCTGCCAAGCGCTCGGGCTGATCCAGTTGCCCCGAGGCGCCCAGGATGGCCAGCGCGATGGCGAGGTCGAAGCCGGAACCGGTCTTGCGCACATCGGCCGGGGCCAGGTTGATGACGATGCGCTGGCGCGGCATGCGCAGGCCGATGGACAGGATGGCCATCTCGACCCGTTGAAGGCTTTCCTTCACGGCATTGTCGGGCAGGCCGATGACGCTGTAGCCCAGTCCCCGGCCTACGTTCACTTCGATGGTGATCGGGAAGGCGTCCACCCCCTGGACGGCACTTCCGAAAGTTTTCACGAGCATCTTTCTCTCTTATTGGTGTGTGGTACAAACGTCAGGGGGACGATGGCGAATAGCCGGAGGATAACCGGATATATACGGATGTAACCGGGTTTCAATTATTCTGATAAGCGGAATATTAGTATACTTGCGTATTATGGAGTACAAGGATATCATTACCATCGAGCCCGGCAAACGGAATGGTAAAGCGTGCATCCGAGGTATGCGGATCACCGTCGCTGATGTGGTCGGCTACCTGGCGTCCGGGATGTCAGCGGAAGAAGTTCTCGACGATTTTCCGGAATTGACCAATGCGGATATCCTGGCTTGCCTAAGTTATGCGTCCGATGCGGGAAAGTAAGCCTAGCAATTTTTCCGCGCATTTAGTCCAAACCTATCCTTATCGGGCTGTACGCTCATAGCAGATGGATACATCTTTGAAACCGATCTTTCGGTTGACCCGGCCGGTTACGCCGATCAACCGCCCGGTGGGCACCTGGGTGGAGCGGCCTGCTTCATAGTCGAGCTCAGCCCGGGTGGGTACAACTTCCTCGCCCAGCCGATCGAGTGCCTCTTTGGCCAGTACCGGTATCGGGCTTACGGGAAGGACATCCCCTGTCAATGCCGACACCCGGGCTTTCGCATAGAGCCCATAGCCGATCTTCACAATCTTGTCCTGCGCGATCAGTTGCCTGAGCGCCCTTCCCACCTGGTCATACCCGCCTAAATCCCGGAAGTCTTCCCGAAGCAGTACCTTGGATTTCTTGCGAGAAATCCGAGCAAGAATCCGGTCAGTTATCGAACGCCTATTTCCCATTGTCTTACAGTTACTTTCAATTGCAAAAATACGACACTTTATGAACGCAACAACACGGCCATGTTCCCTTTGGTTTTATCCGATTACACCCTAACGCTATCAACTTTTGGCAACAGGAAGCGGTTTTTGCCGAAAGTTGACCGGAGCCGGAATTACATGGCTTTTTGATTACCTTTACGGGGCTATAAATCGTTCGTCATGAAAATGCTCGCAATATTCTCTCTCATCTTATTGGCAGGATGCCAATCGACCGAAAACTTTGACTTTCTGATCGGTGAATGGGAACGCACCAACGAGGATGCGGGGCGGCGCACGTTGGAGACCTGGGTGAAACCCGATGCTACTACCTACCTCGGGCATAGTTATACGCTCCAGGGCGCGGACACCGTATGGCAGGAGCACACGGTCCTGTCTCCGATCGCCGGTGCCTGGCATTTACAAGTACGGCTGATGGGCGAAACGCAATCAACCGATTTCAAGGTCACCGAATCGGACGCCCGGTCGTTCACCTGCGAGAACCCCCAGAACGAGTTTCCCAGGACCATCCGTTATGAGCGGGCAGGTGCGGAACTCCATGCGGAAATCTCCGGCGGCGGCGATCCGGTTGCCTTCCTGTTTGCGCCGGTGAATGAGTAGCGGGTATCCCCGTGGGCTAGCTTAACCAGAAATCCGTTGACCAAGGATCCGTTCCAGCGTTTGGTTCCGGTAGTCGAACAGCTTTTCCAGGTTCTTCCGCACCAGGCCGTGGGCAAGCCTGCCCAACGGGCCGAAAGGCAATTGGTAATCCACCGTATCAAGTACGAGGACACCTTCGGCGTTAGCGGTATATTCATGCCGGTGCCGCCACAGTTTAAATGGTCCTTTTGTCTGGACGTCAGTAAAGCTATACGGGGCGTCGACCTGGGTAATTTGTGACCGCCATCTCATGCGGATGCCGAACAGCGGCGAGACGTGAAAGTCAAGTACCATCCCTTCGTATACCGGCTGATCGGCGATCTCGCTCTTCGCGATGAACTTCATATCAGGTGGCGTAATCTTCGTAAGGCTGGCCGGAATGGAGAAGAACGCCCAAGCGGTGTGGATATCGCAAGGCAGTTGCTGGGAGCGGGTAATGCGGTATGTTTTGTCCATAGCTAGGTGCTTATAATGCGCCCAGTTGCCGCAGTACGGCCTTGGTGATGTCAAGGCGGCATTTCATGAAGTCGCCGCTGGGTGTGCCGTTGGCCTTGGTGATACGGGTAGCGAAGAAATACACATTGTCCTTCCGTTGGAGGTAGCCCACCCACCAGCCGATGTCCTTACCGTCCTGCACGCCCCAGCCGGTCTTGGACCAAATGGTATATTCGTCCGTCCGTTCGGTGACCATGACTTGCTTGAGGATATCGAGGTTGCGTTTGGAAAAAGGCAGCTTTTCTTCGTAAATGTTGACCAGCATTTCGACCTGGTCGCGGGGAGAGACTTTCAGCGGCCCGAAATTCCAGAAGTCTGCATTGGTTGACACCGCGGCATTGCCATAGCCGATATCGCGCAGCACCTGCTCGTAGCGTTGGCGGCCGACCTTTTTTGCTAGCTCCATGAACACCCAGCCGGCCGATACCTCGAATGCATGCCGCACGGTCATGTCCCGGTAGGTGGATGGTCGGTAGCCGTATAGCGCCGTATCGATGGACCCAATCCAGCCCACCGTATCCATTTCGCTACCGATGACACCCGCTTCGAGCGCGATCAGCAGGTTGGGGATTTTGAAGGTGGACGCAGGCACGGTTTCGAGCCGTGAGTCGGTGCTGTCGCTGGTTATCCATTTACGTTGCCTGTAATCGAATACCGTGATGCTGCCTTCGAAGCCACAATCGCGTAAGGGCTGCTGCAAATCCGGCTGTACGGACATCTGGATGGCGCTGCCATCCTGCTGCTGCGCCCACTGCACAGTCGGCAGGATCCATTCGTCCAGTGGCCGGAACAGGAATCCATGCCCCAGCCCGGTATGGAGCTCAACCTCGTGGAAGCGCGGTATTTCCAGCCGGGAGGCCCGCTTGCGGGCGCGGGCGGATACACCATAGGGGTCGGAAGCCTCGTAGATGGTCAGGATGTTACCGCACCAGTCGATATCGTCGAGCTGCTGCAGGTCTGCATCGCGGTAGCAGCCGATGAACACGAAATTCACGGCCGGATTGGTCAGGTAGGTCGACACGTATTGGGCGATGTAGCCGCCCTTGGAGGTGCCCACGACGGTGATGCCGGCCGCAGGTACGCCGCTAGCCAGCAGACTGTCTATCTGCGCAACGATGCGCCGCGCATACCGGCTCACGTCGGTGCCCGGGGGGCGCAGTTCGCTATGGACGGTGAAGCCCTGGTCACGGAATGCTGCCAGGATTTCGAGGTAGTGCCCGTTGCCGTATTCGGGATGGGCAGCTGCTGTGCCCTGCTCTTCGATGAACCGGTTGTGCAAGAAAAAGAGGTGCGGCTGTGCGGAGACCCTGCCCATGACCACGATGGCCAATAAGCAAACCAGGGACAGGGTGTTCGTCATGTTCATTGCGGTAAATATATGCATAAACTGAGCAGCGAAGGTCCGAATTATTCAGTTTACGGGATTGGTCACCCCCGAATCAGGGCGATATACTTCAACATATCCTTTTGAAACTGGCCCTGGAAGACGTACTGGGTAACAATGAGCTTTCCTCCGTCCTCGACCTGCCGGAAGCCGTTGGCCCGATACCAGGCAAGTTTTTCAGCCATTTCATCCCGATAGTCTTCCGAATCCGTCACACCAAAATGTTCCCAGTAGTAGGTCTTTCGGGTAAGCTTGTTAACGATTTTGAAATCAGGGAATTTCACGTCATGCGGATTACTTCCCGGTAATGGGGTTTCGTAGGTTACTTCCAGGTAATCACACGTTAGCAGTTGCTCATAGATGTCTTTCTCCTGTATGGAGCGGAGATTCGTTCCGTCGGAGGCACAAACTTTTTTGCTATGCTTGTAATAGTCCAAACCGCTGCCGGTTGTTTCGGTTAGTCTACCCGTCGGCAACCGAGATCTGCTTTCGCCCCGGAATCGCCATTGGTAGAACCGGTGATTCGACGTATCGACGGCATAGTTTGGGATGATCTGCTTCATCAGCCCACTGTCATGCATCTTCCTTAAAAATTGATTGAATGCTTTTTGGCTGTAAAAGAATGCTTTTAGCGTGGGCTCCTTAACGGCGAATTCATAGAGGTCGTTTGATCTGATTTCCACGGGGGTGTCCCGGTAGGACATCAACAGATCCAACCGTCCTTTCAACAGCCGCAGTATTTTGATATCCTCGGGTAAACGCTCCATCGTGTCCTGCGCAAATTCAGCAGCGAGGCTAATTTACAAAATAGTCTGCAATCTCGGGGATTGGCCAACATTCAATCTCTGGAACCTGGACACGGGCGCCGACCATTCGGGCAGGCTGACCATGATGGATGCGGACACGAAGGAATACGAAGGAATACTGGCAATCGGACCCCTCGCCTGACCTTTACGCGAAGGGGCACCGTTGAAGGCTCCGATAGGTGATTCAGGCGACTGACCCCACACAATCCGGCATTCCATATGTTATCCACGGAAACGATTGGACGATGGATGGTTCGCGGACCCCTTGGCTACGGCAGCTTTCACGGATACTTTTGGCATTGCTTATGGTCGTCACCGGCATCGGTCACCTGACCTTTTTGCGGCAGGAATTCCAGGCACAGGTACCGCGGTGGGTACCGCTGGATACCGATATGGTGGTCGTCTTGTCGGGTATCGCCGAGGTTGCCTTGGGTTTGGGGCTACTAGCCTTGAGGCGATACCGCGTGCATTTCGGGATTGCCCTTGCCGTATTTTTCGTGCTGGTGTTCCCCGGCAATATTGCCCAATACATCAACCGCATCGACGCGTTTTCGCTGGACACCGATGCCAAACGGCTGGCGCGCCTATTTTTCCAGCCCGTGCTCGTGGTTTGGGCGCTTTGGTCGTCCGGCGCATGGCCGTACCTGCGCTGGCGGTCGATGACCAACGTGAATGGAACGGAAAGGAAATAACATGCGGTATGTTTTGCCCGAGAGCGTGGAGCGGATAGCGGGCAACTATTGATTGGTGAAAATTTTCGGTGCTGAGTTGTCGCGGGAATGCGATGGCCGACAATCGCGTTTCGCATCTCGCATGGCCGATCATTCCACGAAAATTCCGATATTTGAAAAACAGTCCAATCGTTGCGAATCTAACCCCACGTATGCAATTCGGAATAGACGCTCATGGTAACCGGGTTTCCCCTTTCAAGGGTGGGCGGAGTTTCTGCCCCATCTGCGAGGGCACACTTATTGCGAAATGCGGCGATATCTACCGTTATCATTGGCAACATGCCGCGGACCGGAATTGCGACCCCTGGGAGGAGCACGAAACGGCTTGGCATCGGAACTGGAAATCGCGCTTTCCGGAAAGATGGCGGGAACGCATCATTGAGCAAGCTGGTGAAAAACATATCGCCGATGTCATGACGGCTGACGGGATGGTCATCGAGTTCCAGAACTCTCCGATTTCAATGGAGACCATCGCGGTGCGGGAAGACTTTTATGAGGAAATGATTTGGGTAGTGAATGCGAAAGCATTTGCCAAAAACTTCACGATTAGCAGTGTCGTAAGCACCAAACTGCGGCAGCTGGAAAAAGACTACCGAGCAAAAAAGCTGCCCCCTGACACCTCATCGCAGGAAGAACGAGCGTTGCAAAAAGCATTGAACGATGTTTCGCACGCTTTACGGGTTGTCTCTTCGAGGATTGACTGCTTGTTGAAGGAAACATTCAAAATTGATGACACCTTTTCGGATCTGGGGCGATTAGCCGCTGAAACGATTACCTATTGGCGGAGTGGATCCGGTAAGCCATCCTACCCCTTCCATCAATTGGAAAGCAGCATCAACGACCTATACCAAGCTCATCAACGGAACCGCCATGAATTGAATTCGGCCGACCAACGTATCGCTGATTTGAATCAATACCTAACCAAGATTGCGGACCTGCAAACGTACGAACATCAACATGTGCGCTATGCAATCATCAACTATTCCAGCTTAAACAAAAACAATTATCATCATGCCATTGCCATCAAAAAAACGAGCATTGCAACGATGTTCCCTGAGGTTCGCCCATTCGATTCCGAAATGACCATGCATTCCTTCAAATTCAAAACGGATGACTACTATTTCGGGCTCGACCCTTCAACCTACCTGACCAAGGCGCATTCCGAAATACAAAAACAGCAAGCAACTATCGAATCTATAAAAAATAAACAGCACGAACTGGAAGATCAAGTTGAAAATCAGCTCAGGGGCTGTCTTACACAGCTCCGCGATGAAACTACCCATAACCTTACTATGGCAGTCGATGAGCAAAGTGACTTGTACGGAAAGGAAATAACACTCGACGAACAATTGGAAGCCTTGCAATCGGAGGAACTATCCCAATCCTTAGCCGCTGAAACTGAAGCCGAAGAGACGTATAAGACACAAAAATACCGTATCATGAACGAATTCAAAGGCCTTTACCGTTTCCGATGGAAAAATGAACGCAAAAGTTGGTCTGAGGCGTATTCACCGATATACTTTGATATTGGCAAAGACTATCTTTTCAAACGTGTCGATGACCAGTTACTCCGAAAAATCAGCATTAACGACTTTCTAAGCACCCATCTGAAAACCTAGCGCTGCTACGGCTTCCTTTATCGGTAAAAGTCACCGTTGCTGGAACCGGGTGACGCGGTATGTTTTGCCCATGGAAGTGGTACTTAAGAATTCTTCTTTATGTGATGAGCTCTTCAGATGGGCAGCTTCCAGCAGATCGTGGGGTATTTTTGATGTTACTTATATATGGGGCTATTATCTCAAATATAGCGGTACTAAACTTCATCGTGCACAAAGAGGTAAGGAGTAATACGGCATATGGATGTATGGGTCACTGAAACATTCTTTTAGTCCCTGTTAATCACCATTGTAATATTTTGCCTGATATATTCATATTATTAATCACTAATGTTACGATCATTACTGCGTTTGAGAAGCGTTATCACAAAATCTAATGCTAGCTTAGCATGTTCTTTGGTATGTTCGGTGTCGGTGTGTGCTGCAGCATTTCGCATCCCCCTTAAATCGTTTATTAGGGAGATATCTACTTCCTCAATTATTCCTTCTTTTATTGCCAAATTTATAATTTCATTCATCTTCAGATTTCTCGGAATTCTGTACCCTTGCTTGGAAAGCTCTTTGTTAAAATGCGTTTCCAATACTTTAAACGACTCCAATATTGAATGAGAATAATAACCATCCTCAAAGAGTTTGTTTGCATTTTCCAGTTCCTTCACTTCACGTTCGGCTATTTTTATCTGAAATACCCTTTTAGCTTCCGACAAAGTTCGTTTTGTGTAAAGTAATGATATAATAACGGTAATAACTGAAAGAATGGTCGAAATGATTTGTGATAATCCGCCTATGCGCTCTAATGGTATTTTTGATATGAATGAATATGCATTTACAATTCCAATATTTATAATTAAAAGGATTGGAGTAAACAATATAAACGCAAATAGCCCAAATGCCATCCAAATTGCGTAGTCAAATACTTTCCATCTACCATATTTTAAATCTCTTACGACATGTTCTACGATATATAAATACAAACAAATCGAAAAGCCATAAACCGAATATAGAAAGTATTGTGCAAGTGATATACTGGCATACCCTAAATTCAGGTTAACTCTTGATAATTCATCTTTAAACGCACTAAGTGAAACAACTAACGTTACAAAACCAAGTATTATTTCATATTTCCCTCTTATTTTTTCCATTAGACTTCAATAAAATTCCCGTCGAAAAAATTGTCCTATTTACTGTGACTGGCTTTCCCCGCTTTCGGTTTTATTCTTCTGAAATATCGTGAAACCCAAGCCCAAGCCCAACCAGGGCTGGTTCTTATATACCCACTTATCTCCCATTTCCCCAGGTATGTAGTCAATACCGGAAAAGAGGCCAATCTGGAAGTTCTCGAACGAATAAACAAGGCCGAGTGATGGCGTAAAGGCACCTGTAGTACTCGATTTATCGATATAGTCGTCCGTAACGGTTTCGGGGTCAATGGCAACGGTGGAGATCCCAATTCCCATAAGCAATCCAAGCGATTGCTTCACTCTTGATTTGAACTGCCATTCATAGCCTGCATTTACGCCGAGGGAAAAGCCCGTCGCGTACTGGAACTGGCGGTCGTCACCTCCGAAGCGCAACTTAATTGGCAGGGTGGAAAATCCCCAGGTAACGCCGTGCTGGAATCCGTAATATTCGCTGGCTTTTTTATTGAAATCTTCCAGATCCATCAGGAAATATCCACCATCGGTTGCCTTGGAAATGTACTGGTATGAAGTCATTGACTCGATCCTCGGTTGTTCCTGCTCACCGCTGGATTCGGTTTTAAAATTCCAGAATTTCACTAGTAACCGATTGTCCTCTTTGAACTCATAGGCGGTGAATTTCGTGCCCGATTTGGCAATAAAACTCAGATCTTCGCCGTTAAATGCGTCTTGGATCAGGTCAAATTCCCGCACAACGACATCGACATCCAAGATGTAGAATTTTCCAGTAATGTTTCCTTTTTCTTGTGCGTACGAAAAAAGGGTTACAACGGCTAACGCCGATGCAAATAGAAATTTAAGGTTCATTTTTTAAGTTATTAGCATTGATTAATTAAATTAGGTTGATCCGTCATGAGTCGATCCTATCGCAAAAATAGCTTAAATTACCTAACACGCTGCGAGCAAGACAAAATTTTCTCGTTCATTTCGGCCGCAGAATCCGTCGGCAAGCGATTATCATTCGGTTGTCTTTCTGTATTTATATTTGGGAAATCATTCAAATGAACAATGCATAACCCACTCATCGCCATGGGAATCCTCAACGCACTCTTAAAACCCCTTCAATGTGCTCCCCAATAGCCGTGTCCATTCTCGCTACAGCGGTGCTATTTTACGATCTTTTCAATGGAGGCCTCGTCCACTTTCAGCCATCTCAATATTTTTCTTGCGCTGGCCTTGTCCGCTTTTAACACCTGGTCGAATTCATCCATTAATCCGCTTGCCCAAAGCCGTTCGTTAACGGTCATTCCCAGGAGGCCTTCGATTTGCTGGATACGGAGAAAAATCTGTTCGTCCATCAGCTTGTTGTACACATATTCACAGGCTTCGGACTCCGTTGCAAATACCTTCACCGAATGTTTTTCGCCGCGTTCCCTGAAATAGGTTTCGTATTGGACCGTATATCGCCCTGCCTTTATGATTAGCGCGATTTTGTCGTTATCATCCGTCGAGCCATAACGTCCATGAAGGTAATATCGATCCGCTGGGATACCTTTCTCCGCTAACTTACTATTCAGTTCGTCCAGTGTCATGTGCTTTTCCATTTGTTTCATCCGAACCAAAGGGTATTCATTTCGTTCAAAAACGCTTTGTCCTGAATAGGCAGTCCCTCGCCTAAAACGGAATCGATACCGCATTTTGGGCAGATGGCTGTTTGACCGCCTTGGGGTTCATCGATCCATTCCGTAATCTCAAGAGGCGAAAATAGCTGCTCACAATAAAAGCAGCCGCATACGTTGCCCCTCATAAGCTCTTCTTTATGTGATGAGCTTTTTAGATGGGCGGCTTTCAACTGATCGCGGGTGTATTTTTGACGATTTTTTTCCATATGATTAGCTAGAAAAGTGATGGTTTACAAAGTTATGCTCATCATTTGAAGTGAATAGGTTGGTTAACAAAGCTGCACTAAAGATCATAATAATTGCTATGTACCAAATAAACCTTACAACTAGATTGCTCCCTTAACACAAACCAAATTCTGCAATTTTGCCAATGCGCTTGATTTTTGTCTACTATTGGATTGGAAGTCATGGTACTCCTAAACTCTTTGCAAACCCAAACAGGAACTAAACTGTGCTCTTTAAGGGCCGCCTCCATACTGTTTCTATCTGCCAACAGCATTTGTTGTTGTAAGTCTGAATTTTCATAGGTAGCATGGGAAATGGCTTTTACTTGGCGATTCCTGTCAAAATAGGAAACCTTGTCGGATTGGTTGATCGCTAGGAGCTCGCGCAAAAATTTGGATGGAAACTTAAAATGTATATCCTTTTGACTTGCTGTTTGTTCGACGAGTTCGGTTGTTGTAGGATGCGCTTCTATACCGATACCATTTTTCTCTGCAAGTACGATTTCAGTATCATGTTCTTTTATTTGTTTACGCCAGATAACGTCCAATAGTGAATTATAAACGTGTCCTTTTATTCCAGCGTTAAGATGGTCTGTCGCAAACCGGATTTCTCCTCCATCGATGTCATTTAAAAGCGATGTTAAATGTCGCTGATCTGTCGCATCAATCAACAAGCAAGAAATTTTCAACCATGTACGGCCGATTCCGTTCGGTTCGGGCATAGCAAGATGGGAATCCAGCGTCAGCCAATCATCAATCACCTTATCCTTCTCATGAAAGAGATTTAGGTTACTAGGGAATAGCCACGTTTCGAAATCGTAAACAAAATTGGCCGTAGTCCATTGCTTGATATCTTGTTTGATTGTTGAAGTCGTATAGTTTAATTCAGGAGAAAAGTCTTCTGGCACAAACCATCCAATCTTATCAGAACTTAAATATTCAAGTTTCACCAATTCTTTGTGGGCCGGGTTATTGATGTGAAGTATTCTACCGTAGTCATCCAGAAAGCTCTTGTTGCTTCCTTCATAGAAAGGAAGACGATCTGCCAAATACCCTTGTATCTCATGAACCGCCGAAATCAAATATTTTTGCTCGAACGTGCGAAATTGACGATGACCAATGTCAGCGAAGCCGTCCGCCTTATTCCAACCGATATCTTTTATATACTGCAGGGCGACACGGGTAAAAAAATCCTTAGGCGAATCGGTGGATTTATGTTCTATCAACAGATTCTTCATTTCCGCATTGGGTATCCCATCGCGCTGATATTCAACAAAATTCCTAAAAGCATCTTCAATGCTATTCCAGTAAAGGTCACGTTCTATTGGGTAAATGCCGTCGCGGCCGATAAACCCGTCTGGATGATACTTAAGAAGATCATTACCTTTGCAATACGGTGGAACGCAATCCTTATAATCCTTTTCCTCACAGATACCGAGATGATAGGCTTTCTCCATAAAGCAGCGACAAGCATGCCTTATGATCGAATTTCTGATCTTTACAATCTGTTCAGAATGAAAAATATTATCTTGAATCCAAACCACCAGCCGATCGACGTTCTCGGTCTCGCCATCAATTAACGTGGCAAGCCCGTAAATCACGCCGGCTAGTTCTTCCTGGATTTGAGCGTCTCGACACGGAAAAAAAATCATGTCTAACAAAGCCACGAAGCCCTCGATTTCATTTAACGCCCAATAAGTTAAATCAGCTTTGATTTTGTCTCGTATTATATTGGACGCTGTACTCAATACCCATGAGAATAATAGCGGTTCCTGTTTTGGTTTGGATAAGATAAATAGTGTCCGGTATTCAAAAACAAGTGATAAATGAGAATGTCCTTCAATATCATGGTCATCAGGGCCTGACCAAAACTGGTCGCGCTCGTAAAGACTTGGAAACGCCAACAGTGTGTTATGGATAATATTTTCAACGATGTTTAAATCCTCACGATTCGCATGCGGAAGCGCAAAATGTTCGATAAATCTATCGCGGTCATTTAAAAAAACTCGCTTTAAAAATGGTTCAAATTGCTGATACAATTTTTTTGAAACCTTTGATAGCACCTTGAATTGAAGCTGAAGCAACTCCGATTCATTGAAATCATTCGTCCAAAGCCCGTCCTGCCCTACGAGCTGATTGTGATCTGTTAGCAGACCCAATGCGATTAATTCACGCACATACGCGAAGCGCTCTTCTAAAATCAGCTCAGGAACATCCGTTAACTTCCCTTGTGCAATGATTTCCGTATAGCGGGTCGCCAGCAGGTAATCGGAAAAAGACTGTATACCCGGTTCGTATTCCTGTTTATATGTCAACCCGTCATTGGCAGGGGTCGAATGAGACAATAAAAAGCCATTATCGGTAAGTTTATCCAGGAGATGACCAATATCGCTTAACGGCAAAACCTGCTCGAGGTCGTTGTATAAAAGTTTCCTCAGTCCAGTTCTATCGATCGATTTTTCTTCCGTAAAATACCGGCTGATAAACTGTAGCGAGCTTCCTACCAAATGGTCGTTGATTGAAAATCTGCCTTTGACGGAATTCAAATACTCGCGTTCCATCCTCTCGATTTTCTTCCCCAGTAATACCCATGTAGTATTGAACACCGGATTGGGAAACAAATCAGTTAAATCTTTCCCTTTGTATTCTTCACAAAAAAGCCTCGCAGACAACGCATTCTCAAATGAATAAACTATCCAAGGTGTTTTGTCGTATTTAATATCGAAATGGTCGAGGTAGTTGTAATATACGTGCAAGTCAGCCGAATATACATCTTGCCTTTTTATCCGTTCGTCGTTACGATGCAAAGAAAAAGGGTCCTGATTTGTTGGCGGGTAATTTCGGCAGCTGAACAGGAAGGCTATATTAGGGAATCGTTCGATCCAAACTTTGGTCTCATGGATCAGTTCTCCCCACTTCGCCGGGTCGTCACATTCATCAATGCCATCCACGCATATCAGAAATTTCACTTGCTGATTTCTTAATTTGTCCTTTTCGCCAGCGGCACGGGATACCGAGGCGCCTCTGGCCATTGTGCTTAATGCGGAAAACAGTTGATCCACGCTCCAGTCCGAACAGGCTTGGAGCGAATCCGCCAGAATCATTTTCCAGTTTAAATTCTTACAATCTTTTGCGCGTATAAGTAGAGAAGGCAATCGGAATCTCAATCTTTCTTCAACTTCAAACGCCAACGCATGGGTTTTCCCCGTGCCAGCTGGACCGAGTATAATGTAATTGTGGGCTTGGAATCTTTCGTGAAAACTATTCAGATACTGGGGAAGATGGATTTGATGTAGTTCGTCCAACAGCCTGCACAACTTGATTTTATTCTCTCTCAATCTGTTGGGAACGCGGGCTTCCGACAATTTTCTCGTGATCGGATATATGCTGACTTCATCGTATTCAAACACAGAATTGACGCAATTGTGTTCAATTTCCTGTGATAGTTGTTGGTAGTGAACAAGTGCGAGCTTTAAATTTTCGACCACGCCGATTAGCTTCCCTTTCAGATCGTCGTCAAGAGCTACGTCTAAAAAGCTGCTTAGTAGATTAATCGCTGTTTCCAATTTATGAAACACCTCTTGAACTGATTCTAATTCTTTCTTTAGATATTGATCGGATATGGTTACCTCATGGACAATCTTGGAGATTGCGTCCTTGTTGTGGAGCTCGGGAAAATACCGATCTGATAACCAGCCCGCCTTTGCCTCCTCGAATCGCGCCGTCAATGTGTCAAACGAAATTGCCTCTTTCTCAAACCAAAACTGAATCAGTCCTTCGTTAGCGGGATGTCCCATCTCCGTAATTATCCGCGTTTCTAACCAATACTCGATCTTCAGGCCGTCGTAACTGGACTCGATGGTAGTTTGTAAATCATTTAACTTCGATTCTTCTGTTTCAGTTAGCACCTTTCCCCTTTTGCCTCTTCGCATCGATTGGTTGTCGCGGGGTATACAGATAATATAATGACATATGTCGGGCCTTATTGCCAAAGCAGTTTTTATGGATTCTTCAATCTGGTTAATTTGATCCTTGCCCACTGATTTTAAAAACCACTTTGCTTGGAGACCTACAATTTTTCCATTCCCGCGTCGTGCATATGCTTCAACCCCTCCATCACCGCCTGCTCCGTTCACTACGCTGAAGTATGAAATGTCATCATATTGGCGTTTCACCCAATTTTCAAATAATTGGGAACAAAGCGTTTCAAATGCCCGCTCCGGTGCATTGCTGTATGTATTTAAGTTTACTAGTTGCATGTGGTTATAAAGGTAAAAGAAATCACTTTTACATTCTACTTGTAACGGTCCTTGTCATTAGAACTAAGCCATAGCCTCCAATCGCCGTCTAACTTGCTCTTAGTTGTTTTTAAGCCTAACCCGATAAGTTGAAGGTGTTAGACAGATATCGCTCATATCGCCACGAAAGATTCGGCAGTCCGCACGGTTAGTCTTTTCTTCCAAGTTATACACCCGATAGAGGTAATAACGATCACCCTCTTTACGGCTGCGTTCGAGTTCGTTTCTGGTGACATGGAATGTATTTCCCAAAGCTCCTTTTGTGGTTTTTACTTCGATAAAAATATCCTTGCCGTCCAAACCATAGGAGTGAACATCGTATCCCGTTCCGTCTCCGTCTTCATTTGAAACCATACGTACCTTCCTGGCCAGCTTGCTTAATCCCGCAGCTTCTAACTTCAATTTTTCCTGTTCAAAGACCCAAAGCTCACCTAAATCACCGATTCGTTTCGCTTCTATACTGTTCTCCAGAAAATTAACGAATCTACCTTCAAAATTTGGATTTTGCCTGACATCAGTCGCAACCCGAGGAGATTCGATCGCGTGGTAGTTGATCGAGGGATGCGAAGGTATATCGGTAACTTGAATGGCGTCCAGGTGTCTAGCGACCGCATAGACGAAATCCTGGGTCAGGATGTGTAGATTTTCATCGTAATAGCAATCCTTTCTAATGCGGTCTTTGTGGAGTTTAAGCAATTGCTGATCCTGTGAAATATAATGCCTGATGACATTACAGATCTTGTAATAGTGGATAATTGTTTCAAAGCTGCCAGCCTTCGGCTTAGCGAGATGAAGCTTTTCTGAAAACGTTTTGTACATTTCAAACTTGTACAAGTAATGAATTTCCGGATAACGTAGCACGAGGTAGACCATAATGGCTCGAAAATCCTGATATGTATTTCTCCGATTGGGGAAATATTTGACGTTCAGCTCCTTTGCAACTTGCTGAAATCGGTATATGCGCCCTTCCAAATCCTGTTGTTCATCGTAGAGGTCGGCAAATTGTCCCCTAATTGTTTCTGGTTCCCGCTCCGCGAATGCGTGAATCATGCGTAAGGGAAAGTACTGCCCGGATTTCAATAGATTGAATGTTTCTGCAATGGCCCGGAAGAGCATCTCCGGGAAATCAGACGCATTGATGTCCCAATGGTCTTGAAAATGTTTAACTGCTCTCCATTTATAAAGTTCCTCTGTATTTATATAGGCGAATTTCTCTTTATATGCCGTCAGGTATTGTTGTAGATATTTTACGTTCATAATGAGGCTGATATTGTCTAGTCATTTAAACAACGATTCACGTTTACGCGGATTCTGTCGGTTCCATAGCCAAATATAGCCTTTTTTGGTATCGCACCTAGGCAATCGCTTGTTTCAGTATTTGGTCAGACAATAGCTCTGTAAGCGTAGGTGATGCTATTGGAATGTGGGAAATGTGAAACATTTTCCATACTTCAATAGGCATTCATATTAAATCCCACTGAGTTGAATGCTGGATTAAGACGAGATATTATCTGGCCATCGCGAAAAAACCACTAGAATAGCGAATCAAATTGTCTCAATTATTTTTAGGAAGAATATGGTTAAAGAGCACCCATGATCTTTCTTTGAGGAATCGCTCTATCTGGACTTTGGTAAAGCTAGCTTCGTTCAGAATCGCACACAACAGCAACACTTTCAGTTTTTCTGTCAACAAAAACAAAGCGCTGCCCATTTTCGCTTTCTTTTTTAATACAG
>Ga0182737_1002292_pt1 | contig 15958 bp, 17 predicted proteins | sample eDN5th30CBELigOP_FD_128878 | JGI IMG/M metagenome (GOLD analysis project Ga0182737, IMG submission 128878) | Enriched Organic Plus compost microbial communities from Emeryville, California, USA - eDNA 5th pass 30_C BE-Lig OP (version 2) (version 2) ...
ATAACGGATAATTGGTACCTGCAACGCTTTAATCACTTCAATTGCATCCTTACGGAAGCCATTTTCATCTGCCATTGGATGACCTGGCTCGTAAATCCCTCCATAAACTGCGCGACCCAAATGCTCAATAAATGATCCGTAAATACGTTTATCTATTTCAGAAATAATAAAATGTTTGTCAACTAACATGCTAGATTTCAAGCTCATCTATAATGCCTCCTTTTAGAATTAGGTTAAAAATGAATTCTAACTCTTGATTGTTCTAATCAATTTGTATCATAATGGGGGTGAACGTACAACTTTAAAGTTGTAGGATTCGTAAAATTCATTATCCAAGGAGAGGTTTATGTATTTAAATACCAATGAAGCATCGCTTAAGGTGTATGAGGCGCTTGCTAGTGACATTCGCCTGAAAATTATCGACCTGCTTTATATAAAAGAAATGCATATTAAAGAGCTAGCTGCTGAGCTTTATCTTAGCAACGCTGTGGTGAGCAGCCATGTGAATAAGCTAGAGAAGGCTGGCATCGTAGGCAGTGTGATGCGTCGTGTTAATGGCGGGACCTATAAATATTGCTATGTCACTACTGAATTTATGCAAATTAAACTTTCACCACCGCAGAAGGAGGTGCGCTATAACGAATTTGTCATTCCAGTCGGTCATTATTCTAACCATGAAGCGATGCCTACATGCGGGATTGCTACAACGAAAAAAATAATCGGGCATTACGATGATCCGCTGTCCTTCTTTAACCCTGAGCGAGTTGATGCAGGCATTCTCTGGTTTGCTCGTGGGTTTGTCGAATATAAAATTCCTAATCAATTGCTAGGTGATCAGCAGCTTACGGAGCTAGAAATATCGATGGAAATAGGCTCAGAGGCGCCGCAAATCAACGAGCATTGGCCATCAGACATCGCCTTCACTATCGATAATCAGCTGCTCGGAGCATGGACAAGCCCAGGGGATTTCGGAGAACAACGAGGACGACTAACGCCAGCTTGGTGGAAATCCGATGTCAATCAATATGGAATGCTGAAGGTGCTGCGGATTAATGAAAGAGGTACATTTATAGATGGAATGCAAATTTCGAAAACGACCATCTCCTCCTTATCCTCACAGGCCAACTATTGGAGCTTACGCATTAGCGCAGAGGACCTCAAGAAAGGCCGTGGTGGTTTAACACTGTACGGACGAGGCTTCGGTAACTATGATCAGGATCTCGTTGTGAGAAGCTATTATGTAGATAAAGCATAATCAAGGAAAGCAGTTGCTGCGCGTGTAGCTTGCTCTAGCAACTGCTCTGTATAACTTTTACGTGTGGCTAGCTTCAGCAGCTTGTGCTGCTTGCTTTGTTTCATGCACTGTGCCAAATGGATGCTCTACTGGCGCGTATATGCTATATAATTTCAGCGGTTTATTGCCGGTATTGGTTAAATTATGCCACATTCCCGCTGGCACCATAATTGCATAATCATTGCCTACCTGCTGCTCAAAATAGAGGTTATTTTGTGCATTGCCCATCTGCACTAATCCTCTTCCCTCCTGAATCCGAAGGAATTGATCTACATTAGGATGAGCCTCCAAACCAATATCCTCACCTGGCATTAAACTCATTAATGTCACCTGAAGATGACTTCCTGTCCATAACGTCAAACGATAATTTCTATTCTGCTCTGCAGCATCCTCTATATCAACAACGAAGGGCTTGTCACCGTAATCCTGTAGCGTTATGTTTCTTGTTTCTTCGTTTTGTTCTTGGTGCCAGCTGTCGTGGCTATAACCGTAATAATAAAGCCTAGGATCACTATAGTAATAACCGCTCCAAAAATAATAATTGGGATAAACTCCCCCATAAGGTTCATATAATCTGGGATACACCTTGCATCACATCTCCAATCTACACGTTATGCTGTATAGTATGCCGTGCAGTGGGCAAAGGTACATTTGTCCCTTAATATGGGCTGTGATACATCTCAGAGTTATTTGCTGCATAACAAAAAAAGAGCATGTTGCTAGGGTACTTCGTACCGCAACCTGCTCCTGCTGTTACTGCTATTACTACAATATCGCCTCTGCAATTAAGCGATCAAAGCGACGAACATCGACGCCCTTTTGCAGCTTTACTTTAATATGTCCTGCACGCGTCCAAAGCTCAACCTCTGCTGTATAATCTAAAAAGCCACCTGCGTTTTCAGTAGACCACATATTAATTGTGGAATAAGGCAATGAATAGATCTCGACCTTTTTCCCTGAGAAGCCTTGCACATCCTTCACAATCAGTCGCTTATTCGTAAATATCGCTGTATCACGATACGTTTTGTAAGCAGCTACCGCCACTTCTCCTTGCACAAGTAAGTTACTAACATCTTGTGGAATTGGACATTCCGAAACTAAAACCCACTCTAAAATTGATTGTGTTGACATTAATACGCCCTCCATTCAATTAATGATATGTGCATACACATAATAGAATGACATCATGATGGCTTTAATAATTACGATGTACGATGTAATTAAGTAAATGATTAAGAAAACTCGTACGCAGCTTCAGCCCATTCAATGCATCAACTGCATAACAATAATGATTCCACATCGCTTGCTGAGCTCCTTCTTCACCAAGCACAGTTACAAATGTTGACGTATTGTTAACAGCATCCAACCCAACAGGCTTACCCATTAGGCTAGCATCACCAGAATAATCAAGCAAATCATCTCGTATTTGAAAAGCGATCCCTGCATGGTATGCATAGCTCTTTAGCGCTGCAATCTCCTCTTCTGGAGCTCCTGCCAAAATAGCTGGCATAACAAGCGCTGCCTCAAAAGCAATCGCCGTTTTATAGAAGCAAATATCATTAAGCTGCTCAAGTGTTAATTGTTTTCCCTTGGCATCTAGATCCATCGCCTGACCGATACATAGATCCTCTGCCTTTTGCGAGGAATAGCGCATCATCGCTAGTACCGCTTTAGCATCAAATTGCTGCAGCGAGCTCTGCTCATGGAACGCACGCTGGATCAGAAGCAGACTCGTTAGCTCAGCTGTTGCACTGTTATGAATCGTATGCAAGGTAGGTCGCCCTCGACGAGAATCCGCATTATCCTGTGTCGGCAAATCATCAATAATTAAGGAAGCTGTATGCATATACTCTAAGGAACGAAGTAACGGCATAAGTGCTTCTGGGGATAACTGATACTGTTCCACGCCCATAATCCAAGCCATAACAGGTCTTAACCGTTTACCGCCGCCCTCTAAGCTATAGTTCGCTGCACCAATTAACAGCTTCCTCATATGAGGAATATCTTGATCATTTTCTAACAGCAATGCCTCATTAATTTGCTTGCGCGCTAGCTTGATCTTCTCAGAAAACTGCTCCTTCCGCACTCGTTCTTCTCTTAAGCTCGTTATCAATTGATCGCGCAGCAGCTTGTCTAAAAAATCTACATCATCGGCTCGCTCAACTAATGCTGTAATGACTCCGCGCAGCTGCGAATGCTTGCCAGCTAACACATCCATTAACTCATTGTATTTACTTTCACCGTGCTTACTCTTAAATCGTTTTAACCCACCAATCGCTCGCCCAAGGATCACATCTCTTGTACGCTCATCACCGTTATACACCCCGTGCAATAGATGAGTGATTACTGCCCAATATAGCTGAAATGGATTAATGAGATCTGGTCGCTGCTGATGATGACTCAAATAATAGGTGTATGGTGTAACAGCATTGGCCTTACAGTCATCAAACACATCTGCGAAATCATCGGCAAGCTGATTATAAATCCCGTAATAAAAGGTGGCATGCTCAAAGCCCTCATCTTCATCACCGCTTAGTACTGAACGGGCAACTAGCCTAGAGGACGCTGATTTGAGAATAATCGGAATGTAGAGCTCCTCATTGCTGTACGACGTGTTGCTCATCTCTTTCCTGCGATCGACTTCCTGCGCTTGAAAAAACACATATGCCTGTTGAAAAAATAACTGCTCATTTTGCTCACGCTGCACGCTTTTCACATACTGAAATGCTTCGGTCAATTCCTTATGAATAAAGCGGAGATTGTCGTTATTGATGCCCGACCATTGCTTTAAGCTAGGAACAACTCCTGTTTGCAAGGCTTCACGAAGCATATTTGAATAAGCAAGCTTTTCCGCATTAGTTAAAGCATTGGAATCTAATAAATCATCGATATAAGGATAGGTTAAGCCGTAGCAATAGCCTAAGCGAATCGCTTGATCTAATGCCTGTACACGCTGCTGAGCAGGTGTAGCATCGTTCATTTCATCCATTGCATGCATCACTACACCGACAATAATTTTGATCAGCTTTCGGACCGCGTGCTCAGCATCCATTTCCGCTGGCATATGCTGCTCAACAAGCTTAAGCTTGCCGATCACCCAGATGACCGCAGACTCCACGCCTTCCTTCTGTCCCCAGCGATATGCGCCGTCAAAGCTTAATGCGTGAGGTTGCCTTCCAGCATTGCTATTGCTTGTGCGTTTAAGCGCTCCCTTCACACTTTGCACAACCTGCTTAACTTTTTCCGCTGTTGCAGGTTGGTCTAGCTTCTTACCAAGATCTCGTAAAAAAATATAAGCTACACTACGCTCCAAATAAGCATCAAGCTTTCCTTGCTTATCAAGCCATTCGATGTAACTCATCTGCTGTGCCTTGGAACGGTGCATGCGATAACGATGAACGAACGAGGATAACCAAGTTTGTCTTCTGACATGCTTACTTCTCCATTGTTGCAAATCATCCATTAGCTTAGCTTCGTAACGCCCACTATCTACTTGCTCAACAAGCGTTGAGAAGTACTGCCTCGCTCTTTGCTCAGCGATATGATAGCTACTTTCTGTATCTATAAGTAACACATTATTCATATGGTACATGACCTCAATTTCTTTCAATAGATACTTTATCTACGCTATTTTATTACTATTGGTTACGAAATCATTATATATTGCAAAAAAAAGACTAAGCATCATGCTGATCTTCGGCGATGACTTAGTCCCACAACTATATATATTCAGTTGATAAAGCAAAGATGATGCCCGTTAGCCTATTCCGAACCCTTCATACGATATAAAGCTTTATTGTCCAAGCCTCTAAGCATTGGAGTCCACTGCTGATCATCATGCAATGTCTCCAATGCATCCTCGACCATTTGCAGCTTCGCGTCAAGTGAATCGATATAATGCAGCGCAACTGCTTCAGCAATTTGCGGTTGAACAGGGCTTCCCCATTCAGGTAAATTGTGGTGAGCAAGCACAATATGTTGCAGTGTCATGACTAGCTCTGATTCTAACGGAATTTGCAAATGAATCGCCGCCTCAACAATCCAGTTCGTAGCTAGCACAATATGACCGATAAGCTTACCTTGATCACTATAGTCAGATACAACACCAAGCTGTGCAATCATCTCCTCAGGCTTAGCAATATCATGCAGGATGATACCTGCTTTAATAAGATCGGGATTTAAGAATGGTCTTTGCTTGCTGACGAACTCGCCAAGCTCTAGCATCCGCACAATATGGTAGGCCAATCCGCCAAAATAGGCATGATGGAATGTTTTCGCAGCAGGATAGTGCATCAGCTTATCCTCGACCTTTGTCACACAATACGAAACAATCTCTCTAATTTGTTCATGTTGAATATCTTGAACGGTTTGTTTAATGGTATTAACAAGATCTGCAGGAGAGATGGGAGCTGCTTTAATATAATCGGTCAACGACACTCCGTCTGCTTCTGTCGCCTTGCGCATTTTTATAATTTTCACTTGAAGCTTATCACGATAGCTTTGCACCAGTCCTTGAACCTTCACTAGCATCATTGGGAAAAACGTTTCCTTATCAATCGACGATACTTCCCATTGCTTAGCCGAAATTTGTCCGCTGGAATCGGCAAGCACAATATCGAAATAGTCCTTTGCTGGCACCGCATTCGTTTGCTTCAATTCAATTTCCTTAAGTAAGTAAAAACCAGTAAACTCATCACGTACATTTAATGTATGAATAAGCATATAACGCCTCCTTAACGATAAACCACGATACTAACACTTGAACCATTATATCATAAATGAATAAGTGGCTTAGCTGTTAGGCTACGAAATAAAAAAAACATCCCTTACCGGATATAGGATTAACCCCTATACACAAGGCAAGAAATGTTCAGTTACGCCATCTAATCATGATAACGATCGTTTTACATACTAATAAATTTTACGCAACAGCTCAATGGCCTCATCTATCGTAAGACCAAAGGATTTATAATAGGCTACATCAATCACCATTTGCTGCAATATCATTTCATTACGTTTTGCAAGCTTATCGCTTGCTGTGAGCTCAGCTACAAAACAGCCTTTACCCGTGATCGTATAAATCAAACCGCACCGTTCCAGCTCTTCCCATGCTTTTTTAACAGTGATAATACTAACTCGCAGTTCCTTGGCCGCTTGTCGTATAGGCGGCAAGCTGTAGCCATTTTCTAACTGACCATTAAGAATCTGTGCACTGATCTGTTCAAAAAGCTGCTGGTATATCGGCTTTTCCGATGTGTTTGAAATAGCTATATTCATTAGATTTCCACTTTCTCAAATTTTTTATTAGCTATATTATAAGCAATAACGGTGAAAGTTGCGAATATTGCAATTCCTGCAGCCAGAATTGTAATTTGAGTTGCTATGCTATCAGCACCAGAGCCCTTAAACAGGTTAAATACTTCTTCATTCGCTATGCTCAGCCATTCGGCTGCTACTGCAAATAACACTGCAGCAGCTACAGAAGTAAATGTCGCTGCGCCGTATTTATATGCGGTCTTATAATACATCGTAAAAAAGATAAGATTGAATATTCCCATCATAACAAAGCATAGTCCAAAAAAGCTAAAACTTGGTGCAAAGAAATAGTAAATTAAATTCGGATATAATTTCGTACTAATTAAGCCAAATATTGCTGCGAAACCAAGATGCAGTAGCTCTAATATGATAACTACGGCAATCCTAGCTTTAACCATCTCGTTTCTCGAGACAGGAAGCATCTTCGTAAACATTAAGTCATTTTGAGATTTGTAACCACCAAACATATTGGGTACGGTGATAAAGCAAAAGTAGAGAGGGACAAGAAAATATAACCATGCGGGAATTAGCATCAAAGCCCCAAACAATACAGGCAATAGATAAGACACAGGATGAATCCCTAATCTTAACTCCTTAATCAATAGATTATTCATGCAGATCCTCCTTTTTGGACAAGTAAATCATAATATCCTCAAGATTAGGTAATGCTGATTGAATATCCAGGGCAGGATCAAGATCCTTCTTATGGATCATGCCGGTAAAGCCAAATGAATTCCTCTTATAAGAAATTAACTTTTCTTTTAATATAGGAAGCTGACTTTCCTTGCCGTTGACTAAGCGATACGTATCCATAAATGTTTCCTTATCGGCGCTATTAACAATTTCTCCATTATTAATGAATGTAATAAAATCTGCACATTTTTCTAAATCCGATGTAATATGGGTCGAAAATAGAATGCTGATTTCTCCCTCTTGTACTAGATCTTGAAATATTTCTAATAAATTATCACGAGCGACTGGATCGAGCCCACTTGTTGGCTCATCAAAGATCAGCAGCTTAGCTCCATGGGATAAAGCAAGCGCCAGGCTGTATTTCACTCTCATCCCCGTGGATAGCTCATTTACTTTTTTATTCTCATCCAGTTTAAACCGCTTCAAATAGCTGTAATAGACATCATCATCCCAATAATGATAAAACTTCTTCACAATATTGGTTAATGTTTTTATTTTACTGCGGGTGTAATAATCAATGCCGCCAAACGCATAACCGATTTCCTGTTTCAATTCCAGTTCATGCTGGACAAAATTCTTACCTAAGACGTAAATTTCTCCGCTATCAATATGAATTAAATTCAAAATTGATTTAATTGTCGTCGTTTTCCCAGCCCCATTCGTACCAATAAAGCCCATAATATAGCCCTTCTCCAACTGAAAAGAAACATCCTTTAATTGGAAGCCATCGTACCGTTTATTCAGATTTTTGACCTCTAAGGATAGCATAAGCAAACCTCCTTACATATTGTGCATACCGTGTATACACAATATATTATACAATGCGCTCCATGTCAATCTCCAAACATATAAAAAACCCCGACTGGATCACAATGTACGGGACATCGTTAACCAATCGGGGTTGTAGCCTATTCTTTTTTAGAAATAATCGGGCTAGTGTTTTCTAGCACATCCAGCATCTTCTCATCTTTGACCATCGTGGAACGACAGTGCGGGCATATCGGGGTTGCGGCAAAAGCAAAGTTGTCTCTCATCCATCCGTTACAGTTCTCATTGGAACAAGACCATATTACCGTCAACTCTGTCGGTAAGTCTTCTTGCGGTTTCTTACGAGAATTATACATATATGCTACCTTCCTTCTATTCCTTAATGAGCAAGCAATACTTGGCGGCAGATTAAAAAAGTTGCCCCGAACGAATGACTTCGCTCGGAGCAACTAAGCTTTATATTAAAGCTTTACAACGTTCTCAGCTTGTGGACCACGGTTGCCTTGAACTACGTTGAATTCAACGCGTTGGCCTTCTTCTAGAGATTTGTAGCCGTCACCAACGATTGCACTGAAATGTACGAATACGTCGTTGCCGCCTTCAACTTCGATGAAGCCGAATCCTTTTTCACTGTTGAACCATTTAACTGTACCTGTTTCCATTACGAAAAACCACCTTTAACAAATTATATTTCCTTAGAGAAATAAAAAAATTTGCACTACCCGTAGGTTATTGAATAGAACATAACCCACATGTAAGTGCAAATTACTTAGTTCGCTATATCAATAAATTGAGTATAACATGCCCATGAGCAAAACACAAATGATATTTGTCATATATCCAGTGTTGGAAAAAAATAACGCGGAAATTACATGATTTGAACACTCCTAATTCAAGCACCTCTTCTTTGCATGAGCTACCTTCTTTTCATTTCGAAGCTATTTTTCAATTTATCACATACAGCTTCATTACTTATCGATATTTTTCAATTACTTCTTGTTTCAATTTGTTAAATTGCTCAACATTTTCACCGAGATACTCGCTTTTTATGTCGGTTTCATTAACCTTTGCAGTCACTTGATCCGGCATGTTCAAATCATACTTACCTTGGTACATCCCAACAATGGTATGCACAGGACCAGCTTCATTCTTTTTCAAGAATAAGATGTATTCGCCTTCTTCGTTCATTAGATTGTAACCTTCTATTGTAACATAAGAATCTTTTTCCTGATAATAACCTGGCTCGAAGGTTTGAATTGTACTATCTACATCTACTTCCCCTTTGAAGGACTTCAATATTTTAATAGTTGAGATTGAATTTCTAAGAAACGTATGTCCTTCCTCTGTCTTATACTCATTTAATTCTCGCTCACCTATAAACTTAGCTAATATAATGAGATCAGCATGTTTCTCCACTTCAGATAGACTGTCGTAAATAATGAAATCGGCATGTGTGGATGCGATCTTAATGTCTCGAGCGACAACAGGAGCAATGGTAACAGAAGGAGTGCTCTGCAAAGAAGCTTGACCATTATTTGTTCCATTAGAGCTATTTTGCCCTACACTACAAGCTGTAGTACTCAATAATACAATGCCAACTATTGTTGATAGTAATATTTTTTTCATTTTAATAGTCTCCTTTAATTAATATTTCCATTGGAGATTTGCTATATCAAGTGCTGTTGGGTCAGTATAAGTCAACTTCCCCTGCTTCATAACAGAATCCGCAGAAGAAGGTTGGTGCAACAAAGAAAGTGCATGACCTAGTTCATGGATCGTTGTTTTATGTCTATTTGCATTAGTGTAACTGTGATCATCCATATACTTATCATTCATAACTACATGAGCCTTTGCCCAAGTATTACAAGCACAGACATTGTCTAAAACCCCACTAGATGTATAGGGTTGCACGATACCTGCATAATCATCACCATAGTACACTACAAAAAAACGAATTTCAGCATCGGTATAATTTCCAACATTGATAAAGCCTATATCTGCGTTTGAAATACCGGCAAAGTCAGCTCTTGCATTTGCAGTCCAATAATCATACCCAAAACTTGCAACTGAAGGATCCTCATAATAATCAGCTAATGCAATAACTGAGGATGGAAGCCCGCCAGTAAAGAACGCATCCGCGTCTTCATAATCCGCATACACCATAGTTGGTAATGCAAATGTTGCCACCAATAGCGAACTAAGAACAACCTTCTTAAATTTCTTCATAACTGAGTTTCCTCCTTAGATAATAGAATTGCTCACTGTTTCCTGATTAAATTGTGTAAATCATCTGTATCTAGGAGTCTCAATATATGCTTTATGACGACTCCTATAGCTAAAATGTTACTACTAAACCGCCCCTCCACTTTTTGGGGAATTAATATACTTATTGATTCACCTCCTACTATTTAATTTAATCAAAACGACATATTGAATATTATCATTTTTGTGGGTATATTTTTATTTTCTTCCTAATATAACCATTTTATGGCATAGGCGTTAAAGGGTGGTTACATATATGAGTACTTTTTTATCTCCTAGGTTGAAGAAAAAAGACAAAGCCGGTTATGCTTTGTCTATTTAAATCATATTAATTAATCTGTTTTTGTTGTACGACCTTTATGGATTCATATTCAAATATCAAATGTATATCTTAGTAGATCGGAGCATTAAGCTAGTGATGGAGTAGTTGTAGCAATCGTCGATTACGGATAAGGAATAGATGAAGATCATATCTCAATTGTATTTGAGAGGTTTATCAAAAATGGGAAGGGAATGTTGAAGGAATTTGTTTATGCCTAGCGATTGTTGCAGAATCGTAGCTCTTTATCAAGGGACATTTGGTGTACGTAGTGTGAAGGGAAAAGGCAGCACATTTTATTTTACGCTGCCCGTTAAACTTGAATCCAAGTGAATGCATTACCTTCAAACTATTTACCTAGTCAAATATCTTCGAGCTTAAATAACGCTCTCCATTATCTGGGGCGATGCATAGCACCTTTTTGCCTGGTCCAAGACGTTTGCCTTCCTGCAACGCTGCCCAGACCGATGCACCTGAGGATGGACCTACCAATATGCCTTCCTGCTTAGCAAGCTCACGCAACGTGTTTAATGCGTCCTCGTCCGTCACCTGAATGATCTCATCATAAACATCCTGATTAAGGATGCTCGGAATAAATCCAGGGCTCGTGCCGACTAATTTGTGAGCACCTGGATCACCACCAGATAGTACTGGCGAATTTTTCGGCTCGACAACAAGTACGCGAATATTCGGCAGTGCCTTACGTAGCTCTTCACCTGTTCCTGTAATCGTGCCGCCAGTTCCTGCTGTTGCAACGAAAGCGTCTAGCTTGCCTTCCATCTGATCTAATATTTCCACAGCCGTCGTTACGCGATGAATATCTGGATTGGCTTTGTTCTCGAATTGCTGTGGAATAAAGCTGCCAGGATATTGCTCGCGCAGCTCTAACGCCCTACGAATCGCACCGGGCATCCGCTGGGCTGCAGGTGTTAATACAACCTCCGCACCGTAGGCTTTAAGAATTTGGATGCGCTCCTTATTCATATTATCTGGCATCGTAATAATTAGCTTATAGCCTTTAGCTGCCGCACTCATAGCGAGACCAATACCAGTATTGCCACTCGTAGGTTCTATAATGATGCCACCAGGCTGCAATAGCCCTTCACGCTCTGCCTGCTCAATTAAGTTATTTGCTGCGCGATCCTTCACACTGCCGCTTGGATTAAAATACTCTAGCTTCACATAAACATCTGCCGAATTTGGTGCCACTAGCTTTTTAATTCTGACCGCTGGCGTGGAACCAATCAAATCCGTTATATTCTCAACTACGAGTGCAGCCATCGTAAACTCCCCTTTGTCAACAATATCATCCTGTCACAGTTCGAATAAATTACTACTTAAATACCGTTCGCCACTATCAGGTGCGACACATACAACGGTTTTACCCTTACCTAATTGCTTCGCTAGTCGCAGTGATGCCCATACTGCAGCTCCTGCAGAAGGACCTACGAATATCCCTTCCTCTGCCGCCAAGCGCTTCGTTATATGTAGCGCATCTTCATCGGTTACTTGGATGATCTCATCATAGATCTCCTGATCGAGCACTTTTGGAACAAACCCTGGTCCCGCTCCGATTAGCTTATGTGCACCTGGTTCTCCGCCTGACAGCACAGGGGAGCTGAATGGCTCAATAACTGCGATATGAAGATTCGGAAGCTGACTACGCAAATACTTACCAGCTCCAGTAATTGTGCCGCCTGTTCCTGCCGGTGAAACGAATGCATCAATTTGCCCATCCATTTGACGGAAAATTTCTGGTCCCGTTGTTTGATAATGCATCTCTGGGTTGGCTTCATTCTCAAATTGATGCGGAACAAAGCTATGTGGAATTTCTCGCTGTAGCTGCAACGCCTTTTTAATCGCCCCTGCCATACGTCCGGACACATTCGTTAGCACGACCTCCGCACCGTAGGCTTTTAGAATATTGATGCGTTCACTGGACATATTCGCAGGCATCGTGATGATGAGGTGATATCCTTTCGCAGCAGCAATCATTGCAAGACCAATTCCTGTATTGCCGCTTGTCGGCTCAATAATCGTGGACCCTGGTTTAAGCAGGCCGGATTGCTCTGCTTGTAAAATCATATTGTAAGCAGCGCGATCCTTCAGACTTCCGCCAGGATTGAAATATTCTAGCTTCACATAAATCTCTGCGTCATCCTTATCGACTACGCGATTCAGCCTGACGACTGGTGTTTCCCCGATTAGCTCTGTAATCCAGTTCACTTTTTTAGCACTCATCAACCGTTCCTCCATCGCAAATTAACCATTCTACCAAGCTGCGACTACACCATCTGCTCGTGAATCCGTACCCGCGATATAGCTAGACAATTCATGGTTTCTCCATATAATTTGCCCTCTGCCAAATGTGCTAGAATCTAGCGCGTACTTAATATCATGCCCCTTGCGAGCCAACGCTTGGGCAATCGCTGCAGGAAACTGAGGCTCAACGAGTACCGTTTTCCCACCGATCCACTGCCAACGTGGTGCATCAATGGCCGCTTGTGGATGCAAATCATAGTCAATTGTATTCATAATGACTTGAACATGGCCTTGCGGCTGCATTATGCCACCCATCACACCAAACGGTCCAACTGCTTGATTATCCTTTGTTAGAAATCCTGGAATAATCGTATGATAGGTTTTCTTGCCAGGCGCTAACACATTGGCATCATGTTCATTGAGCGAAAAGTCTTTCCCTCTATTTTGCAATGCAATTCCAGTATTAGGAATGACTACACCTGAACCGAATTTCATATAATTACTTTGAATAAAGGAAACCATATTTCCCTCATCATCAGCAGTAGCAAGGTATACTGTACCTCCTGCTTTGGGCTCGCCATGTTTAGGCAAGGAAGCAGTTTCTCCAATTAGCTTGAAGCGCTCAGCCGCATAATCTTCGCTTAATAGCTCCTCAACCGCTATATTAAGATTTCGATAATCGGTAATGTAGTGCTGTCCATCAGCAAATGCTAGCTTCATCGCTTCAATCTGACGATGGTAGCTCTCTACTGTACCGGGTGTGTGACTTTCGTATTGATTCAACAATTGTAAAGCGAGCAAGGCAACAAGACCTTGACCGTTCGGTGGAATTTCCCACACATCATAGCCGCGATAATTTGTTTTAATGGGATCAACCCACTCCGCTTGATAATCCTGCAGATCCTCTACCGATAAATAGCCGCCTAGTGACTGGATATGGCTAGCAATCCTTTCAGCCAGCTCGCCACGATAGAAGACTTCACCATCAGTTTCAGCGATTGCTCTTAATGTCGCAGCATGATCTGGAGAAGACCAGATCTGACCAGCTTGCGGCGGCTTCTGTTCTCCGCTCACGGAAAATACTTTAAACCATTCATCAAACTCGCCATTCTGCGGACTATTTTTATAGCGATCGTACGATTCCTTCCAAGCACTCGCCACTACTGCGGAAACAGCAAAGCCTTCCTCCGCCAAAGTGATCGCTGGCTGTAGCGTTTCCTTCAGTGAAAGCTTGCCGAAGCGCTTCGATAATGCCGCCCAAGCAGATGGAGCGCCTGGTACCGTGATTGGAATCGGACCGAGATCGGGCACTTGGCTATAGCCTCTAGCCTTCAACGCTTCAATAGAAATGCCCTTCGGTGCTGGGCCGCTAGCATTCAGCCCGTACAGCTGATCCTTCACCCACACTAAAGCGAAAGCATCTCCACCAATTCCGTTGGAGCAGGGCTCAACAACGGTGAGGGCAGCAGCAGTTGCAATCGCTGCATCAATCGCATTGCCACCCTTTTTTAATATGTCTAATCCTGCTTGCGCCGCTAATGCTTGTGAGGTCGCTACTACGCCTTTCGTAGCAAATTGTGATGTGCGGTATGCGGGATAGGGATGAAATAATGGATCATAATTCATAGGTTTTTCTCCTCTATAACTAATGTCATTACTCCTAAGGAATAATCACGCCAGTCTCCCTCGAAATATGGTCAATTTGCCCGAGCACCTCAGCTGTAAGCTCCACTTCTAAAGCAGGCAAGCTGTGTGCAATCTGCTCCGCTTTAGAAACACCTAGTAGCGCAGATGTAAGCTGCTGTTGACGAAGCACCCACGCTAGAGCTAGCTGCACTAATGATAAGCCTAGCTCACTTGCAATCGGCTGCAAGCGCTCCGCTAATGTGATGGCAGGTTTTTCGGTCAGCAGCTGATTAAGCTTGCGCTCTCCTGCTGCAAGACGAGAATGCTCTGGCGGTGCAGCATCAGATCGGTATTTCCCCGTCAATGTTCCGCGACCAAGCGGACTATATACAATAATGCCGATATTGTCATATTCAGCGTAAGGAATAAGCTCCTTCTCAATATCTCTCGTTACTAAGCTATACTCCGGCTGAATGCTGACAAATGGCCCCCAACCAAACTGTGCAGCTAACCCGTTCGCTTTAGCGATTTGCCATGCGGCAAAGTTAGAGCAGCCGATATAACGAATTTTTCCTTGCTGCACAAGATGATAAAGCGTGGATAACGTTTCTTCTAAGGGCGTATTGTGATCGAAGCTATGAATTTGGTAAAGATCGATGTAGTCGGTTTGCAATCGTTTTAAGCTTTGCTCGATTGCTCGTGTTAGATGATAGCGATTCGCCCCCGCTTCATTAATGCCTGTTCCGACACGATGAAAGGCTTTCGTTGCAACGATGACTTGATCTCGCCTTCCCTTTAACGCCTCGCCCAAGATACTCTCTGACTCGCCAAATAAGCCACTTTCTACGCCTTGATCCATCCCTCTGCCATAAAGGTCTGCAGTATCTAGCAAATTAATACCCGCATCTAACGCTTCATCTATAACGCGAAGGGATGCTTCTTTATCAATCCATCTGCCGAATGCCATCGTGCCCAAGCTAATTTCCGATACATGTAGTCCAGTACGGCCTAATCGTCTATATTTCATCACGGTACTCCTTGTTCATCGCTCTTATTTTCGTTATAGTAATAAATCTGGCTGCTCGCGCACAATGCTCTGGAAGTACGGCTGGAAGTTCAACCATCCAAAATTAGAATCTGTACGTGCAGCGATCTTTCTAGCATCCTCATCTCCAAGAATATGTGGCTTTCCTGCCGCTTCCGCTAGCAGCTGACCATGGCATGCCTTTTCCATAGAAATAAACCAATAAGCTGCCTCATCTACACTTTTACCGAGAGATAGCAGACCATGATTCTTCATCAGTACGATTTTATTATTGCCGACGGCCTTCGCTAGATTGTCGCCTTCCCCTCTAGCAAAGCTATCGTAAATCGCATGGTATTCGTAAAATGCAGCAGCTTCCGCAGTAAGCGGATCA
>Ga0182737_1002295_pt1 | contig 15942 bp, 12 predicted proteins | sample eDN5th30CBELigOP_FD_128878 | JGI IMG/M metagenome (GOLD analysis project Ga0182737, IMG submission 128878) | Enriched Organic Plus compost microbial communities from Emeryville, California, USA - eDNA 5th pass 30_C BE-Lig OP (version 2) (version 2) ...
AGCGACTGCAGGATCTGCAGGCCCACCTTGACCTCCTCGGCCGGCGGGGCAGAGAGGGACACACGGATGGTGTCGCCGATGCCCTCCGACAGCAGGATGCCGAAGGCCGTCGCAGACTTGATCGTGCCCTGGAACGCGGGGCCCGCCTCGGTCACGCCGAGGTGGAGCGGCCAGTCGCCGCGCTCGGCCAGCATCCGGTACGCCTGCACCATGACGACCGGGTCGTTGTGCTTGACCGAGATCTTGAAGTCGTGGAAGTCGTGCTCCTCGAACAGGCTCGCCTCCCACACCGCGCTCTCCACGAGCGCCTCCGGGGTGGCCCTGCCGTACTTCTCCAGCAGGCGTCGGTCGAGCGAGCCGGCGTTCACACCGATGCGCAGCGAGACGCCCGCGTCCTTGGCCGCCTTCGCGATCTCGCCGACCTTGTCGTCGAACTTGCGGATGTTGCCGGGATTCACCCGCACCGCGGCACACCCGGCGTCGATCGCCTGGAAGACGTACTTCGGCTGGAAGTGGATGTCGGCGATGACCGGGATCTGGCTCTTCTTCGCGATGATGTGCAGCACGTCCGCGTCGTCCTGGCTCGGCACCGCGACGCGCACGATCTCGCAGCCGGCCGCCGTCAGCTCCGCGATCTGCTGGAGCGTCGCGTTGATGTCGGTGGTCTTCGTGGTCGTCATGGACTGCACGCTGACCGGGGCGTCGCCGCCGACGAGGACCTTGCCGACGCGGATCTGCCGACTCTTGCGGCGGGGGGCGAGGGTCGCGGGGGCGCTGGGCATCCCGAGGTTGACTGCTGGCACGCCCCAAGCCTACGCCGCACAGGCTGGACGGGGCCCGGGCGCACGCCCGTACGCGCCGGATCTGGTATCTTCGGCCCATGCTCGCGAACCGCTCCTGGTGGCTCACCGCCTGAGGCGGTGTGCGCGTGCGACACGACCGCCCTCGGGGGCGGTCTTCTGCGTCAGGCGGCCGCTCCCACGACGAAAGATCTGTCATGACCGGAACCGCTTCGGCCACCCTCTCCGCCCTCTCGACCTCGGCTGAGCCGTTCGCGCTCATCGCGCGCGAGCCCGGCTGGGTCGAGGTGCTCACCGGCGAGGTCGTGGACGTCGACCGTCTCGCCGACATCCCGCTCACGGATGCCGACGGCGCCCCCCGCGAGGTGCTCGCGCTCGTCCCGTTCCGCCAGGTGGTGGAGCGCGGCTTCGACTGTCACGACGACGCCGCACCGCTGCGCTGCCTCGTCGTCACCGACCACGGGCGCCTGACCCGCGAGGACGTCCTCGCGGCGCTGCCCACCGAGGAGATCCCGCTCGCCGGCGCCGGGTTCGACGTCACCGACGAGGAGTACGCCGACACCGTCCGCGCGGTCATCCGCGACGAGATCGGCGAGGGCGAGGGCGCGAACTTCGTCATCCGCCGCGACTTCACCGCATCCGTCGACGCCGATCCGCGCCTGGCCGGCCTCACCTGGTTCCGTGCGCTGCTGGAGCACGAGCGCGGGGCGTACTGGACGTTCCTCGTCGTCACCGACGGCCACGTCGCGGTGGGCGCGAGCCCGGAGGCGCACGTGCGCGCGCACGGCGGCGTCGTGACGATGAACCCGATCTCGGGCACGTTCCGCCACCCGGCCGGCGGTGCCACGGTCGAGACCCTGTCCGAGTTCCTGGAGTCGACCAAGGAGACCGAGGAGCTCTTCATGGTCGTCGACGAGGAGCTGAAGATGATGAGCGCCGTCTGCAGCGACGGCGGCCGCATCACCGGCCCGCACCTCAAGGAGATGTCGCGGCTCACGCACACCGAGTACGAGCTGGAGGGCCATTCCACGCTCGACCCGCGCGACATCCTCCGCGAGACGATGTTCGCCCCGACGGTCACCGGGTCGCCCATGCAGAACGCCTGCACCGTGATCACCCGGCACGAGCGCACCCCGCGCGGCTACTACTCCGGCGTCGCGGCACTGTTCACACCCACCGCCGACGGCACCGGGCACGACCTCGACGCGCCGATCCTCATCCGCACCGCCTACCTCGTGGACGGCCGGTTGCGGGTGCCGGTGGGCGCGACCCTCGTGCGCCACTCCGACCCGGCGGGCGAGGTGAGCGAGACCCACGGCAAGGCTGCGGGCGTGCTCGGCGCGATCGGCGCGATCCCCCGCGACGTCGCCCCCGCCCCCGAGGCCGACCCCGACGAGCCCGCGCCCGAACCGCGCCCGCTCGCGGAGGACCCGCGCATCGCGACGCTGCTCGCCTCGCGCAACAGCCGCCTCGCGGCCTTCTGGCTGAACCCGCAGGACGTCACCGGCGAGGGGCCGTTCGCCGGCCGCTCGGCGGTGGTCGTGGATGCCGAGGACCGTTTCACCACGATGCTCGCCCACCAGCTGCGCCACCTGGGCCTGGCCGTCGAGGTCGTGCCGTGGAGCGAGGCCTCGGACGAGGTGCTCGACGCCGCCGACCTCGTGGTGTGCGGCCCCGGCCCGGGCGACCCGCGCGATGAGACGCCGCGCATCGCCCGGATGCGGGAGATCGTGGCGCACCGGATGGACGGCGGCCGGCCGCTGTTGACGGTGTGCCTCAGCCACCAGGTGCTCGCGCACCGACTGGGGATCGAGCTCGCCCCGCTCGAGCGCCCGCACCAGGGCCTGCAGCTCGAAGTGGACCTGTTCGGCGAGCCGGCTTCGATCGGCTTCTACAACACCTTCACCGCGCGGGTGCCCGTCGGCACGACGCAGGTGGGCCCCGCGGAGGTCGCCGCCGACGCGAAGGGCGACGTGTACGGGTTGCGCGGTGCCGCGTTCGCCTCGGTGCAGGGACACCTGGAGTCGATCCTGTCCCGTGACGGCATGGCGACCCTGGAGCGCCTCGTCGGCCACGCGCTGACCCCGGTCGGCGACTGACCTTTCGTCCGTCGGGTGCCGCCGGCGCCCTGTGGACCCCCGGTCAGAACAGCGAGATCGGGTTCAGCAGGTCGGCGAGGATGAGCGTCCCGCCCATCACCACGAGTGCGATCACGACCACGAAGGTGAGGGGCACGAGCTTCGTCGCATCCACCGGCTTCGGTGCGGGCCGGCCGAGCAGCTTCGCCGTCGTCCGCTTGATGCCGTCCCACAGCGCGACCACGACGTGCCCGCCGTCCAGCGGCAGCAGCGGGATGAGGTTGAACACGAACAGCGCGATGTTCAGCGAGCCGAGCAGACCGATGATGAACGAGACCCGGTTGATGACCGGAGCGTCGGATGCGGCGGCCTCACCCGCGATGACGCTCGCGCCGACGACGCTGAGCGGGCCGTTCGGATCACGCTCCGCACCCGTGAACAGGGTCATTCCCGCATCCACGACCTTCACCGGCAGCTGCCAGATGATGCCGGTCACCGCGCCGACGTTCTCGATGGCGGTGACGGCGCCGGACCAGATCGGCTGACGCACGTACTCGCTGCCGGGGCGGAAGCCGATGAAGCCGACCTCGACCGTCTCCTGCCCGCGCTCGGGGTCGACGACCGTGGCGGGGACCGCAACCGGGGTGACGGTGAGGGTGCGCTGGGCGCCGTCGCGGTCGACGAGCAGGGTGAGGGGCTCTCCGGCGGAGCCCTGGATGATGCCCGACGCCTCGGCGAAGTCGCCCACCGGCATCCCGTCGATCTCGAGGATCTCATCGCCCGGCTCGAGCCCCGCCGCCTCCGCCGGGGTCGTGTCGGACACGCACTCCTCGGAACCGGACGCGGCCGGCACGCACGCGCTGAGCGATGCGACCGAGGCCGTGGCGGTCTGCAGGCCGATGCCGCTGAGGAGGATCGTGAACAGCACGACCGCCAGCAGCAGGTTCATGATCGGTCCGCCGAGCATGACCACGATGCGCTTCCAGACCGGGAGTCGGTAGAAGGTGCGGTCCTCGTCGGCGCCGATGAGCGTCTCGTCGTTCGCCGTGCGGGCGTCCTGCACCATGACGGAGAAGAACCGGCCCCGACGCGAGGGCGCGGCGTCGCGGGCGGCCTCGGCCCCCGCATCCGCGCCCACCGGCACCGGGTCGCCGAGCGCGGCCGAGGGCGGGTACATGCCCGCCATGGAGATGTAGCCGCCGAGCGGGATCGCCTTCACGCCGTACTCGGTCTCGCCCTTGCGGCGGGAGAACAGCGTGGGGCCGAACCCGACCATGTACTGGCCGACGCGCACGCCGAACGCCTTGGCCGGCAGCAGGTGCCCCAGCTCGTGCAGGGCGATCGACACGGCCAGCCCGACGACGAGCACGACGATGCCGATGACGAAGGCGAGAACGGTCACGAGACCACGGTAACGGCGGTGCCTTCGAACTCGCCGAGCACCCGCCACGCCGTCCCCTCCGATCGCATGCAACACCCAGGCGACGAGCGGGCGGTCTGCTTGAATGGAAGCCCATGTCGAGCACTGAACCTCCCGCCTCCCTGCCGCCGGTCCTGCGCCCGGAGCGCCCGCCCCGGCGGAGCCTGCGCGCCCTGGCCGACCTCGCCGGTGCGCGGGTCATCGGCGGGATCGACGACGTCTGGCTCTCCGGCATCACCCTCGCCACCGCGGATCTGCGTCCGGGCGAGGCGTTCGTCGCACTGCAGGGGGTGAACCGGCACGGCGCCGAGTTCGCCGCCCAGGCCGCGGCGTCCGGGGCGGTCGCCGTCATCACCGACGAGGCGGGCGCCGAGCGGGCGGCCGCATCCGGCCTGCCCGTGCTCGTGGTCGACGAGCCCCGTGCCCGGCTCGGCGAGTTGTCGGCGTGGGTGTACGGCACCGGCCAGGACGACAACCTGCCGCTGCTGTTCGGCACGACCGGCACGAACGGCAAGACGAGCGTCTCGCATCTGCTCGAGGGGATGCTGGGCCAGCTCGGCGTCGTCACCGGACTCTCCTCCACGGCGGAGCGGCACATCGCCGGCCAGGTCATCGTCTCGCGGCTCACCACGCCGGAGGCGAGCGAGTTCCACGCCCTGCTCGCCCTCATGCGCGAACGCGGCGTCGAGGCGGTCGCCGTCGAGGTGAGCGCCCAGGCCCTCAGCCGCCACCGGGTCGACGGCATCGTGTTCGACGTCGCATCCTTCACGAACCTCAGCCACGACCACCTCGACGACTACGCCGACATGCGCGAGTACCTCGAGGCCAAGCTGCCGCTGTTCCGTCCCGACCGCGCCCGCCGCGCCGTCATCTGCCTCGACTCCGCCGCCGGCGCCGAGGCGGTCGCCCGCGCCGAGGTGCCGGTCGTGACCATCGCCACCCCGGTGATCGCCGACGACCCGGAGGCCGCCGCCCGCGCCGATTGGATCGTCGAGATCCTGGAGGAGCGCCAGGACGGCACCCGGTTCGCGCTCTCGGGTCCCGCCGGCCGCCTCGTCACCACCGTGCCGGTCATCGGCCGCCACATGGCCGCCAACGCGGGCCTGGCAATCGTCATGCTCCTCGAGGGCGGCTTCGCCTGGGACCGCATCGTCGCCGTGCTCGACGGCGGCCGCATCGACGCCTACCTCCCCGGCCGCACCCAGCGGGTCTCCGGCGAGCGCGGCCCGGCCGTGTACGTCGACTTCGGGCACTCCCCCGACGCGTTCGAGAAGACGCTCGCCGCGGTCCGACGCGTCACCCCGGGCAAGGTGCTCATGCTGTTCGGCGCCGACGGCGACCGTGACACCACGAAGCGTCACGACATGGGCCGCACGGCGGTGGAGGGCAGCGACATCCTCATCGTCACCGACCACCACCCGCGCCACGAGGACCCGGACACGATCCGCGCGACCCTGCTCGAGGGCGCCCGTCGCGCCCGCCCGGACGCCGAGATCCACGAATTCTCGCCGCCGGAGCGCGCGATCCGCGAGGCTGTGAAGCTCGTCGGCGAGGGCGACGCGATCCTGTGGGCCGGTCCCGGTCACCAGGACTACCGCGACATCCGCGGCGTCCGCACGCCGTACTCGGCCCGTGAGCTGGCCCGCCGCGCCCTGCGCGACGCGGGCTGGCCGGTGCCGGAGCCGGCGTGGCCGGTCCCCTATCCCGAGGACCGCACCCCCGACTCCGACCCCACGCGCCCCTCGGCCTGACCCCGGCGGCGGCCACCGCATCCGTGCCAGCACCGGATCCGGCGATCTCACCGCATCCGTACCGTCACCGGATTCGGGGATCTCACCGGATTCGGAGCGGATGCCGCGATTCGGCCCGAATCCCGTCGCATCCCCGAATCCCGTGACACCGGCGCGAGCACGAGGCTCACGTGGAACCGGCTCCCGCCGGGCGGCTCAGGATGCGGCGATGACGGCGTCCGCGGTGCTGCGCGCCCAGGCCTCCGCCTCGGCGAGCGACTCGCGGGTGAGAGATGCGGGTGCATCGTGCGCGTCGACCACGCGTGCGATCGTGTCGACGATGCCGGTGAACGGCAGCCGGTGCTCGTGGAACGCGTCGACGGCCTGCTCGTTCGCGGCGTTGAACACCGCCGGGTAGGTGCGGCCGGCGGTGCCGACCTGCTTCGCGAGCCGGACGGCCGGGAAGGCCGTCTCGTCGAGGGGCTCGAACGTCCATGCGGTCGCCACGGCCCAGTCGATGGGGACACCCACCCCGGCCACGCGGTGCGGCCAGTCCAGGCCGAGGGAGATCGGCAACCGCATGTCCGGAGGCGAGGCCTGCGCGATCGTGGACCCGTCGGTGAACTCGACCATGGAGTGCACGACCGATTGCGGGTGCACGACGACGTCGATGCGGTCGTAGGGCACCCCGAACAGCAGATGCGCCTCGATGACCTCGAGGCCCTTGTTCACGAGGGTCGCGGAGTTGGTGGTGACCACCCGTCCCATGGCCCAGGTGGGGTGGGCGAGCGCCTGCTCGGGGGTGACCCCGAGCAGCTCGTCGCGGCTGCGGCCGCGGAACGGCCCACCGGATGCGGTGACCACGAGCCGGCGCACCTCGTGTGCGGCGCCGGCCCGGAGCGCCTGGGCGATCGCGGAGTGCTCGGAGTCCACCGGGACGATCTGCCCCGGCGCGGCGAGCGCGGTCACCAGGTCGCCGCCGACGATGAGCGACTCCTTGTTCGCGAGCGCGAGGGTCCGCCCGGTCTCGAGCGCGGCGAGCGTCGGGCCGAGGCCGACGGATCCGGTGATGCCGTTGAGCACCACGTCGGCCTCGACGTCGCGGACGAGCTGCTCGGCCTCGGCGGCACCGAGCGCGGTGTGCTCGACGCCGAAGGCCTCCGCCTGGGCGGTCAGGCCCGCACGGTCGGTGCCGGCCGCCAGGCCCACGACGGTGAACCGTCCGGGGTTCGCCCGGATGACGTCGAGGGCCTGGGTGCCGATCGAACCTGTGGAGCCGAGGATCAGGACGCGACGCATCCGCTCAGCCTAACGATCAGTCCTCGACGGCCTCGATCGAGATCACGAACACCAGGGTCTCGTTCTGCAGCTCGTGGCCGGTCGAGGCGCCGTACCCGCAGGACGGGGGCATCGAGACCAGGACGGTGGAACCGACCTTCTGCCCGACCAGTGCGTTGCCGAACCCGGCGACGACCTGCGTGGTCGCGAAGGTGGCGGGCTCGCCACGGTCCCAGCTGGAGTCGAAGACGGTGCCGTCGGACCACTTCACGCCGTGGTAGTCGACCGTGACGCTGTCGCCGGCTTCGACGGTGTCGCCGTCACCCTCGGTGAGCACCTCGAGGGTCACCTCGGTGGGCGCGGGCACGGCGGGTACGGTCACGGTCGGGGCGCCGTCGGCGTCGAACTCGACGGTCGGGAAGGCGGCGGGGTCGGTGGGCTCGACCGGCTGGCACCACTTGTCGGCGGGCACGGCGGCGAGCAGGTCGATGATGTAGACGGCGGCCGCGGTGGTCTCGGTGGCCTGGGTGACGGCGGTCACCCGGGTGCCGACCGGGGCGCAGCCGAGTGCGTCACCGAGCACGCTGCCGGCGACGATCGGGGCCGGCGGGATCTCACCGCCCGCGTAGCCGGCGCTCTCGAGGAGCTCGCCGGTGGAGGCGTCGTAGGCTGCGACGGCGTAGGTGACGTAGTCGCCCTCGCCCACCTTGTCGCCCGTGCCCTCGACGACGACCGTGCGCTCGAGCACGTCCTCGGCCTCGAGCGGCGCGGTGAAGGTGACGGTCGGCTCGACGCCGACCTCGCCGGACACCTCGACGGCGTCGGACGCGGCCCCCGGGGCGGCGACGTCCGCACACAGGTCGAGTGCGGCGGCGGAGCTGGCGGTCGGATCGGGCTGGGCGGAATCGGCCGCGCAGCCGGCGAGCGCGAACACGGCCGCGGCGGCGACGGACAGGGCGACGAGCGGGCGGACGCGCACGGAGGACCTCAATCGTTGTTGGGACAGACCGGTCCATCATCCCGCATCCGCTTCTGCACCGGCTGAGAACGCGCATGCGCGGGGGCGCATGCGATCCGGAGTATCGTCGTGGGGTGACTTCCGCGGAGCGTCCCGATCCCAACGAGCCCCCCGCCCGGACCGCCGAGGCCAAGCCCGTCACCGATGTCGGCTTCGCGTACATGCTGGGGCGGTACGTCATCGCGCCCCTGGCACGGCTCTTCTACATGCCCCGCATCGAGGGGAAGAAACACGTGCCGCGCAAGGGCCCGGTGATCTTCGCGAGCAACCACCTGTCGTTCATCGACTCCTTCGCGATCCCGCTGGCCGCGCCCCGCCCGGTCCAGTTCCTGGCCAAGTCGAGCTACTTCGAGGGCAAGGGGCTGAAGGGGTGGATCTCGCGCGAGTTCTTCACCGCCCTCGGCGCGAACCCGGTCGAGCGCGGTGCGGGGCAGGCCGCGCTGGACGCACTCGACCAGCAGAAGCGGATGCTGGAGGCGGGCAAGGCCATCGCGCTGTACCCGGAGGGCACCCGTTCCCTGGACGGCCGCCTGTACAAGGGCCGCACCGGCGTGGCGTTCCTCGCGCTGCAGACGGGCGCACCGGTCGTGCCGGTCGGCCTCATCGGCACGAACGAGGCGATGCCGGTGGGTGCGAAGTTCCCGCGCCTGCGCCCGCGGATCACGATCCGCTTCGGCGAGCCGCTCGATCTGACCCCGCACGGCCCGGCGTCCTCGGGCAAGGCCCGGCGCCTGGCGACGGACGAGATCATGGCCGCGATCCATGCACTCTCCGAGCAGGAGCTCGCGGGCACCTACAACGAGGTCCCGGCGCACGGCGCGATCGAGCGCATCAAGCAGGTGCTCCCGCACGAGCGCCGCTGAACCGCTCGCACGCGGCGCTCACGCTGCGGCGGTGACGATCGCCTCGTGGCGCACCGGGAAGTTCACCGAGTTCGCGATGAAGCACCAGGCGTTCGCCTGCTCGTGGGCGGCGTGCGCGGCCTCGAGCATGGATGCGTCCGCGACGACGACCTCGGGGTGCAGCACGACCTCGACGAACGCACCGCCTCCGCGCCCGTCCTCGCGCATGAGACCGGTCGCGCGGTCGCGGTAGGAGACGACCACGACGCCTGCGCCCACGCACGCGTGCAGGTACGAGAGCAAGTGGCACTCCGACAGCGCGGCCAGGAGCATGTCCTCGGGGTTCCACCGGCTCGGGTCGCCGCGGAACGGCCTGTCGCTGGATGCGGCGATCTCGGGCTTGCCGTCGACGCGCAGGGTGACCGACCGGTCGTAGTCGCGGTAGCCGGAGGTCCCGGTGCCGCAGTTCCCGGTCCACTCGGCCGACAGGTCGTAGCGGTGCTCGCCGATCATGCGGTCAGTCTGGCACGGGCTCTAGGCTTGGAGGATGCCCCAGACGTTCGCCGTGTCCGCCGCCGCCGAACTCGCCGTCGTGGAGCGCAGCGGCTTCGTCGAGTCCCGCCATGCCGGGTCCGCCGTGGTCCTGGCGCCCGACGGCGCCGTGCTCCGCTCGATCGGCGACCCCTCGGCCCCGGTGCTGCCTCGTTCCACGCTGAAGCCGCTGCAGGCGCTCGCCTGCCTCACTGCGGGTGCCGAGCTGCAGGGTGACCACCTGGGGATCGCGACCGCGAGCCACGCGGGCACGGACCGGCACGTGGCCCTGGTGCGCGACATCCTCTCGGCGGCCGGTCGCACCGAGGACGACCTGCGCTGTCCCCCGGCGTGGCCGATCGACACGGCGACCCGCGACGAGCTGGTGCGCGATCACGCGCCGGCGTCCCGCATCCGGATGGAGTGCTCGGGCAAGCACGCGGCCATGCTGCTGGCGTGCCGCGTGAACGACTGGGATGCGGCGTCCTACCTCGACCCCTCGCACCCGCTGCAGCAGCACATCCTGCAGGTGGTGGAGCGCCTGACCGGTGAGCGACCGGTCGCCACGGCGGTCGACGGATGCGGCGCCCCGGTGCACGCGGTCTCGCTCACGGGGCTGGCCCGCGCCCTGCACCGGATGGGGACCGCCTCGGAGCGGTCGCCGTTCGCACTGCACCGGCTGGGCGCGACGCTCCTCGCCGCGGTTCGCACCTCGCCGTGGACGATCGCCGGCCCGGGCCGGCCGGACACCCTCGTGATCGAGCGGACCGGAGCGTTCGCGAAGACCGGCGCGGAGGGCCTCATGGTGCTCGTCGCACCCGACGGCACCACGGCGGCGGTGAAGGTGCTGGACGGGGCTGCGCGCGCCGGCGCCGTCGTGGCGCTGCGCCTGCTGGAGCAGGCGGGGGCGCTGCCGTCGGCCGACGTGGAGCGGGCGGTATCGGACCTGCCGTTGACGGTGAGCGGCGGCGGCGCGCCCGTGGGCATGATCCGCGCCACCGTCTGACGCGCCGCAAGCCGGACTCCTGCGCGCGCGGTGTCCGGATGCGCCGTCATCGAAGCGGTCGACGCTCCGCGGCCTGCACCGTCCCGGGCAGCACGACTCGCCGCGGCGGTGCGTTCCCGTCCAGAAGCCATGCCCGGCCGCGTCCGGGTTCGCAGTAGGGCGGCGGCGTCCGGTCGCCGGTGAGCAACCGGTACTCGGCGGCGCACCCGGCGTCGATGACGAGCTCACCGTGCGCGCGGGCCGTCGCGAGTGTCTGCCATGCCCGCTGCCATTGGTCGACGTCCCCGAGCAGCACGCGCCGCTCGCCCGCCGCCGGTTCGGGGTCGCCGGGTGCGCCGACGGCGGCACCGCCGCGCTCGAGCGCGGTGCGCACCGCACCGGCCCTCGCGGCCCCGGAGAGCACGACGGCGCTGAGGCCCGGGAGCGGTCGCCACTCCTCCGGGTCCGCGGCCGGTGACGGCAGCGGACGCGCGTCCTCGGCGAACTGCACACTCATGCCGTCCACGACCCCGCGCCCGCGCGGTGCGCGCGGGTCGTGCAGGTCGGGATCCGCGCCGGCGGCGATGTGCTCCAGCCGGGTGGGCAACCGCAGGACCGCACGGCGCCCGCACAGTTCGACCACGCGTGCGACCGGCCCGGTGCACCGGGCGGTACTCACCACCGGGCGCAGGCCGTGCACGCGGGCGAGGACGGTGATCCGCTCGGCCACGAGCGCCGCGGCATCCGCCGGGAACCGGCTCAGCAGCACGTCGAGGTCGTCGACCACGAGCACGCCACCGGGCGGGACGGCGGGGTGGCCCATGAGCAGATCCCACGCGGGCTCGGGTGCCGCCGGAACGACGATCGCCGACGCGGCCGCTTGTGCGGCGACGGCGCGCAGGAGACCCGAGCGTCCCGCGCCGGGTCCGCCGACGACGGCGAGCCCGCCGTCGTACCGGCCGAGGACGAGCGGCACCTGCCGCTGTTCCTCCGGGCGGTCGGCGAGGCCGATGACGACATCGTCCGGGCCCACCGCCCCCGTCGCACCGATCTGCTCGACGGTGACCCGTTCCGGCAGCGGCGGCAACCACGGCACCCGCACGGGGGCATGCGCGCCCGTACCGGCGGCGAGGGCGGCCAGATCGGCGTCCGCCGTGAGGGCCACGCGTACTCGGACCGGATGCTGTCGTCGCGCGGTCCGCACGTGTGCCACGCCCCGGTCGCGCTCGCGTGCCGCCGCGTCCTCGCCCAGGAGGAATGCGCTGTCCGCCGCGTCGGCGGCGCGCAGGCTCAGCCGCAGCGGGCAGTTGGCCAGGAGCGCCTCACGCACCACACCGCCGGCGCGCTGCGTGCCGAGGATCAGGTGCATCCCGAGCGCGCGCCCCCGTGCGGCGACGTCGGTGAAGACCGCCGCGAGTTCGGGCGCATGCTGCAGGAGCGCCGCGAACTCGTCCACGACGATCACGAGCCGCGACAGCGGCACGTCAGGGTGTCCGGCATCACGCGCCCCCGCCGCGGCGAGCACCGCCTCACGATGCCGGATCTCCGCCCGCAACGACTCGATGGCCCGGCGTGCACCCCGCTCGTCGAGGTCGGTCACGACGCCGACGACGTGCGGGAGCCCCGCCAGCCGGTCGAACGCGGTGCCGCCCTTGAAGTCCGCGAGCACGAACGTGACCTCCTCGGGCGAGCGGCCGGCTGCCATCCCGGCGACCCAGGTGGTGAGCAGTTCGCTCTTGCCCGAACCCGTGATGCCGGCGACCACCGCGTGCGGGCCGTCGGCGACGAGATCGAGCGGGAACGGGCCTTCGGCGGTGACCCCGAGGTGCACGGCGAGGCCTCCCGTGGCGTCGGGCAGATCGGCAAGCATCGCGGTCGCGGGCAGCCGGCCTGCGGCGACGCCCGCGCCGGCGCGGGCCGCGAGCGCAGCCGCGAGGGCGCGCGCCTGCGTGAGCGAGACCGCCTCGACCTCGAGGTCCCGGAGCCTGCCCCCGTGATCGAGTGTGGCGGCCTGCGGGGCCCGCACCCGGATCACGGCGGCGCAGCCCGGCGGTGGGGTCGTGCCCGGTGGGACGACGAGCACGCCGATGTCCCCGGGGCGCTCGGGCGGCGCGGCCCGCAGCCGGCGGGATGCGGGGATGTCGTGCGGGGCGAGTTCCGCCCACCGCGGGTCCAGCCCGTCGGCGATGACGCTCCCCGGCGCGACACGGCACAGCACCTGCAGCTGCAGGCCCCTGGCCACGGCATCGGCCAACGCCGGCGGCCCGCAGACCGCGACGCCGCCCTCCACCGGCACCGTGACCGGCGCACCGGTGACGACGGCGGCGTCCTCACGGAGCGTCGCGAGCACCTCCTCGTCCCCTCGCAGCACCACCTCGCTCGTCGCGCCGCCACGGCCCACGACGACGCGATCGTCGCGTCCGGGCGCGGGGCGCCAGAACTGCGCGGGATCGCCCGCCAACGCGGCCAGGTCGGGCTGCTGCGCCCACAGCGCGGCGCGTTCGGTGTCGTGCGCGCGGGCGAGTTGCTCCCGGGCGGTCGCCGCCGCCGCCCGCCGATGGGCGGCGTGCCGTCGGCGTTCCCGCCGCTCCGCCCGCCGGGTGTCGAAGAGCGAGGCGAGCGCCATGACCGGGGCGAGGGCGCAGAACCACAACGCGAACACGGAACCGGTCAGCCCCCACATGAGCAGGCCTGCGCCGACCGGCGCAAGGGAGGCGAGCACGGGCAGGCCGGAGCGGCGGGCGGGTGCGGGCGGTGGTGGCACGGTGACGGTGCTCGGCTGTTGCGGCATGCGCCCAGCACACCCGCATCCGGCCGCTGTCGGAGGGCGGGCCGTGCCGATGTGGACGGCCCGCGCATCGACGCGCGTTGGGGAGGAACCTCAGGCGGTGGGGCGGGAGACGTTCAGGACGATGACGGTGACGTTGTCGCGACCGCCGTTCTCGAGCGCCGCGTCGAGCATCGCCTGCACGGCCTCGGCGGGGTCGTCGTGCTCTCGCAGGAAGTGCTGGATGCCGTAGTCGGTGAGCTCCTTGGTGAGGCCGTCGGAGCAGATGACGAAGCGGTCGCCGTCCAAGACGTCGAGCCGTACGTAGTCCGGTCGCACGCTCTCGCTCGGCCCCACCGCGCGGGTGATGACATTGCCGTAGGGGTGGTTCTCCGCCTCTTCGGGGCTGAGGCGCCCCGCCGCGACGAGTTCCTGCACGACCGAGTGGTCGGTGGTGATCTGTACGAGCGCGCCGTCGCGCAGGAGGTAGACGCGCGAGTCGCCGATGTTCAGGGTCACCCAGTGTGGCTCCGGACCGCTGAGGTCGAGGAACACACCGGTCACGGTCGTCCCGGTGCCGTCGTCGGTGGCCTCGGGGTGCGCGGCGATGTCCTTGACCGCTCGGGCGAGCGCCTTCTCGATCGTCTTCGTGTTCACCGAACCGCCGTCGACCACGGCCGCGAGCCGGGCGACGGTGCGGGAGCTGGCGATCTCCCCGCCGATGTGCCCGCCCATGCCGTCCGCGACGACGAACAGCGGATAGTCGGCGAGCACGGCGTCCTGGTTGACCTCACGGCGCCTGCCGACATCGGTCGCGGCGGCCCAGCGGAGCTCCAGTGCGCCGGACGGCAGTGCGACGTCGTGGACGCGCGTCGTCGTGTCGGGCACGGGTGTCCTCTCCTGGCCAGCTTCGTCGCCGCGGCGCACGGCGCGTCTTCACATCCTAGTGCGACCGGGGCCGCCGTGCCTGCGCGCACACGCGACGGAGCCCCCTGCCTGGCAGGGGGCTCCGTGACGGATGCGGCTCAGACGCCGGGCGCGGGCGGCGCCGGCGGCGGGTAGGCGCCGGGCGCGGCGGTACCGCCCTGCTGGTCGGGGATGCCGTCCCAGCGGGTCTTGTCCGCGAGGAAGGAGTTGGCCCACGGGGCCGGGCGGACCGCGGTGGTCCAGCGCGACGAGTCGAACGCGAGGATCGCGAGCCAGATCAGGAGGCCGAGTCCGGGGATGAGCCACAGCAGGAGGTAGTACCACTCCTTGTTGAGCTTCACGCCGACGCGCCAGGAGATGACCACGTACATCACGAACTGGACGAGCAGCAGGATCCAGCCGAGCACCGGGACGCCGCTGAGCACGGACGCACCCACCACGACGCCCAGTGTCCACCACGGGTTGAAGTCACCGAGCTTCGCGAAGATCAGCCAGTTGTAGATCGGCACCCACGCGCGCCACTTGCCCCGGACCCCGGCCTTGTCGAAGATCCGCATCAGCAGGAACGCGGTGATGACGTAGCCGATGAGCCCGAAGATGATCACCAGCGGGATGAAGAGGAGGATGAACGCGAGGAGGGCAGCCCCCGAACCGTCGTCGTAGTACATGTCTCCGTTGTCCTGTCGTCAGGGCCGTGCACGGCCGCCGAAGCGAGCGGTGCGCTCGCGACGCCATGCTAGCGGCACTCTCGGCGATTTTTCAGCAACGGATCACGCGAAGACGCGCCACTCCCCCTCGACCTCCTCCACGCGCCATCCGGCTGCACGGAGCGTCGCCGCCAGCGCCGGCGGATCCGCGGGGTCGGGGCGGAGCTGTGCGAGGGCACGGACGAGCCGGCCCTTGGTCGCCTTGTTGAAGTGGTTCAGTGCCCGCACCGCCCCGTCGGCGCCCACGGTCACGACGCGCACGTACACGGACGGCACGGATGCGGGCACCGGGCCGAGCCCGACGTACGCCTCCGAGCGCAGGTCGACGATGAACGGATGCGGCAGCGTCGCGAGCGCGTCGGTCACCGCACCCGCCCACCGGCGCCGCAGGGGACCCAGCGCGGGCACGGACGCATTCGCGGCGAGCCGGTAGGCCGGGATGGGGTCAAGCGCCCCGACCGGGCCGAAGGGCGCGGAGTGGATCATGACGTGGGCGCCGAGCCAGGCGCGCGCCGTGGCGTCGAGGGTGTCGCCCGCCAGCGCGTCGAAGAGCACGCCGGTGTACCGGTCCACGGCCGCCATGGTCGGGGCGTCACGGAGCGCGGCGTTGACCGCGACCTCGCCGCGCTGGCGCGCGGAGAGCTTCAGTACCCGCGCGGCCTCGTCCTCGTCGGCGCTCAGCGCGACGAGCGCGTCGACGGTCGCGACCCGCTGTGGGCGCAGCGCGGGCAGCGCGAGCGTGTCGAGGTCGAGCGGCGCGCCCTCACCGCCGGGCCGCTTCGTCTCGGACGGGGGCAGGAGCAACAGCATCCGTGTCCTTCATGAAGCGACGCACGCCGCCCGTGTCGGCCACGGGCGG
>Ga0182737_1002297_pt1 | contig 15920 bp, 15 predicted proteins | sample eDN5th30CBELigOP_FD_128878 | JGI IMG/M metagenome (GOLD analysis project Ga0182737, IMG submission 128878) | Enriched Organic Plus compost microbial communities from Emeryville, California, USA - eDNA 5th pass 30_C BE-Lig OP (version 2) (version 2) ...
ATCGTGGAGGGCATCAACAATACGATCAAGGTCATCAAGCGGCGGGCTTATGGATACCGCGACCAGGAATACTTCTTCCTCAAAATCCGCGCCGCATTCCCCGGTAATCCTCGATGAACCAAAGAAAAGGGCCTTCGCGATAGCGAAGGCCCTTCGAATTTGGCGCGCCCGGCAGGATTCGAACCCACGACCCCTTGGTTCGTAGCCAAGTACTCTATCCAACTGAGCTACGGGCGCTGGTAAAGAGGCGAAATTATAGCGGAAAAACCCTATTTGTCCAGCCGCGTTTCGGTGCCGCCCATTTGCGGGCTCAACACCAGCCCGCCGGCGCCCGGCTTCTTCTTGCGATCGGTATCGGGCAGCAGGAACGCCACGATGCCCAGCAGCGGCAAATACGCGCATACCTCGTACACATGGGCGATGCTGGTCATGTCGGCCAGCTTGCCCAGCGCCGCCGCGCCCAGGCCGCCCATGCCGAAGGCGAAGCCGAAGAACAGGCCGGCGATCATGCCCACCTTGCCCGGCACCAGTTCCTGCGCGTAGACCACGATGGCCGAGAAAGCCGAGGCCAGCACCACCCCGATCACCACCACCAGCACGCCGGTCCAGAACAGGTTGGCATGCGGCAGCAGCAAGGTGAACGGCGCCACGCCCAGGATGGACACCCAGATCACGATCTTGCGGCCGATGCGGTCGCCCACCGGCCCGCCGGCCACCGTGCCGAACGCCACCGCCGCCAGGAACAGGAACAGGTACAGCTGCGCGGTGCGCACCGGCAGGTCGAACTTGTCCATCAAGTAGAAAGTGAAGTAGCTGTTCAGGCTGGCCAGGTAGAAGTATTTCGAGAAAATCAGCACGCCCAGGATCGCCAGGGCCCACAGCACCTTGCCGCGCCCCAATTCGGCGGCATCGCCGGCCGTGCGCGCCTTGGGCTTGAGCAGCGCGCGGTTGGCGCCGTACCAGCGGCCGATGCCCACCAGCACGATCATGCCGAACAGGGCCGCCAGCGAGAACCAGGCCACGCTGGTCTGCCCGTGCGGAATGATGAACAGCGCCGCCAGCAGCGGCCCCAGCGCCGAACCCACATTGCCGCCCACCTGGAACAGCGACTGCGCCAGGCCATGCCGCCCGCCGGACGCCATGCGGGCCACCCGCGACGACTCCGGGTGAAAGACCGACGAGCCGGTGCCCACCAGCGCGGCCGCCACCAGCAGGTACGGCAGCGACGGCGCATAGGCCAGCATCAGCAGGCCCACCAGCGTGAACCCCATTCCCACCGGCAGCGAATACGTGGTCGGCCGCTTGTCGGTGTACAGGCCGATGCAGGGCTGCAGCAACGACGCCGCGATCTGGTAGGTGAGCGTGATCAGCCCGATTTCGGCGAAGCTGAGATGGAACGAGTCCTTCAGCATGGGGTAGATGGCCAACAGGATCGACTGGATCATGTCGTTCATCATGTGGGCGACGCTGATGGCGCCCAGCACCTTGAAAGCGGTGGAGTTGGCGGAAGCCGGCGCGGGGCCGGCGGCTTGCGGCGAGGTCATGGCGTTCCAGCGAATGTCGCGGTTATCAAGGATCGGGGCGCGCGCAGGGCGGTGCCCCAAACAAACAGTGTATAAAGTCCCGATCACGCAAAGGTGCCAACTTTTGTCGCCAAAATGACATAACCCCTTCCGGCTTCCGGCCGTTGCCATGCCCCGCCGCCTTGTTCCGCCGCTCGACCCCGTCCGCAGCCGCAACCCGGACGACTACCAGCACGTGCCGCGCCTGGTCACCGCCATGGCCAAGGACTTCGTGCCCAGCGCCAGCACCGGCCCGCACAGCCACCCGCGCGGCCAGCTGATCTACGCCACCGAAGGCGTCATGCGCATCAGCACGCCGGACGGCCTGTGGACGCTGCCGCCCCTGCGCGCGCTGTGGGTGCCGCCCGAAACCGTCCATGGCGTGCAGATGCTGGGCAAAGTGCTGATGCGTACCCTGTACGTGCACGCCGACGCCGCCGGCGCGCTGTGGGACCGCTGCCAGGTGGTCGAGGTATCGGGGCTGCTGCGCGAGCTGATCCTGGGGCTGGCCGCCGAGCCGATCGAATACGCGCTGGACGGCCGCGGCGGGCAGATCGCCGCGCTGCTGCTGACCGAACTGCGCGCCGCGCCCATCATCCCCATCCAGATCCCCTGGCCGCAGGACCGCCGGCTGCAGACGGTGTGCCGCGCCATCCTGGCCCAGCCCAGCCTGAACCGCACGGTGCACGACTGGGGCGACGAAGTGGGCGCCAGCGGCCGCACCCTGATCCGGCTGTTCCAGGCCGAACTGGGGCTGAATTACCGCCAATGGGTCCAGCAGGTCCGCCTGGCCGAGGCCCTGCGCCGCCTGTCGCTGGGCCAGCCGGTGGCGCGGGTGGCCGCCGAGCTGGGCTACCGCAGCCCCAGCGCGTTCAGCGCCATGTTCCGCCGCGCGCTGGGCACGCCGCCGCAATCCTACCTGCGCGAAGCCTAGCGGGGCCCGCGCGCGACCGGGCTGCCCTATGCCGCCCGCGGCATATCGATATATCTAAATATCGGAATTTATCGATATATAATTCGAGAACGTTCGATTCAACCCTCGCCGTCGCATGGACATCGACCTCATCATCAAGGCGCTCGCCAACCCGGTGCGCCGCGACATTCTGCAGTGGCTCAAAGAGCCCGAGAAACATTTTTCCGGCCAGGAACACCCGCTCGAAGTGGGCGTGTGCGCCGGGCAATTCGAACGCTGCGGCCTGTCGCAGTCGACCATGTCCACACACCTGGCCATCTTGCAGCGCGCGGGCCTGGTCACCACGCGCCGCATCGGCCAATGGATTTTCTACAAGCGCAACGAAGCCACCATCGCGGCCTTCTTGCGCGCCCTGGGCCAGGACCTGTAATCGGCCCCCTCTTCCCACCTTCCGGACCTTCGACACCCACACCATGCCCACGCTATTCGACCCCATCGCCGCCGGCGACCTGCAACTGTCCAACCGCATCGTCATGGCGCCCCTTACCCGCAACCGCGCGCCCGGCGCCGTGCCCACCGAGATGATGGCCACCTACTACACGCAGCGCGCCACCGCCGGGCTGATCATCACCGAGGCCACCGCCATCACGCACCAGGGCCAGGGCTACGCCGACGTGCCGGGCCTGTATTCGGCCGAACAGCTGGCCGGCTGGAAACGCGTCACCGACGCGGTGCACGCGGCCGGCGGCAAAATCGTCGTGCAGCTGTGGCACGTGGGCCGCATCTCGCATACCTCGCTGCAGCCCGGCCAGGGCGCGCCGGTGGCGCCGTCGGCCCTGCGCGCCCAGGCCAAGACCTACCTGATCCGCGCCGACGGCACCGGCGAGTTCGCCGCCACGTCCGAACCGCGCGCGCTGGGCCTGGACGAACTGCCCGGCATCGTCGAAGACTACCGCCGCGCCGCGCGCGCGGCCATCGAGATCGGCTTCGACGGCGTGGAAGTGCACGCCGCCAACGGCTACCTGCTGGACCAGTTCCTGCGCTCGGGCAGCAACCAGCGCACCGACGCGTACGGCGGCAGCATCGAGAACCGCGCTCGCCTGCTGCTGCAGGTCATGGACGCCATCACCGGCGAGATCGGCGCCGGCCGCACCGGCATCCGCCTGTCGCCCGTAACGCCAGCCAACGACGCCAGCGACGCGCAACCCCAACCCCTGTTCGACTACGTGGTGCGCAAGCTGGCCGGCCATGGCCTGGCCTATGTGCACATCATCGAGGGCGCCACCGGCGGCCCGCGCGATTACCAGCAGGGCGACCGGCCGTTCGACTACGCCGCGCTGCGCCAGGCCTATCACCAGGCCGGCGGCCGCGGCGCCTGGATGGCCAACAACCACTACGACGCCGCGCTGGCCGAACGCGCGGTCGAGGCCGGCCAGGCCGACCTGATCGCCTTCGGCAAGCCCTTCATCGCCAACCCGGACCTGGTGCGCCGCCTGCGCGAACGGGCGCCCCTGAACACGCCCGACAAGGCCACGTTCTACGGCGGCGGCGCGCAAGGGTACATCGACTATCCGGCACTGGCCTGAGGCCGCGGCCCGCCAGGCGGGGCTGGACCGCGGCGAGGCCCGCGTCCCCGACGCCTGGCCCGCGCCGCGGACACTATCGCCGCGCCCGCGCCGACGGTATAGTGACCCGATGCCAGCCGCGGCCCACACGCGGCGGCGCCACGCAGCACATCGATCACACGTCGCGCGGGAGGTGTCATCATGTCTCATCGCATTCCGGTTGCCGCACTGGCCGGCCTGGCCCTGGCCGGGCTCTTCACGACGGGCGCCTGGGCGCACCACGGCTGGTCGTGGGCCGACGCCGAGCAGATCCAGCTGCAAGGCACGGTCAAGAAAATCCAGATCGCGCCGCCCCACCCCTGGATGGATGTCGACACGCCGGACGGCGTCTGGCGCGTGGAACTGGGCAATCCGTCCCAGACCCGCAACGCCGGCTTTGTGGAAGGCTCCGCCAAGGAAGGCGACGCCATCGTCGCCACCGGCAACCGCGCCCAGGACCACGCCGAGAAACGCATGAAGGCGGTGCAGATCACCGTGGGCGGCAAGACCTACGACATCTACCCGGACCGCATCAAGAAACCGGGATCGTGATGCTGGAATGGCTGGCCGCCCTGCCGCACGCGGCCCTGCTGCGCCGCTGGGACACCGCCTACCTGCTGGTCAACGCGGCGCACATCGCCGCCATCGGCCTACTGTTCGGCAGCATCGCCGCGCTGGACCTGCGCCTGCTGGGCGCCGCGCGCCAGGTGCCGCTGCCGGCAGCCGCGCCGTTCCTGGCGCGCCTGGCGGCCATCGGCCTGCTGCTGGCGGCCCTGAGCGGGTTCTGCCTGTTCTCGGTGCAGCCGGCCGAATATGCGGGCAACCCGGCATTCCTGGCCAAGCTGGGGCTGGTCGGGCTGGGCCTGGCGAATGCGCTCTGGCTGCGTACCGGCCGGTACTGGCGCGGCCTGCTGGCCGGCGGCCCGCCCACCCCGGCGGTGCGCGTCCACGCGGCCGCGTCGCTGGCCATCTGGCTGGCCGCCATCGTGGCGGGCCGCTGGATCGGCTTTCTGTAGTTGTGCAGGGCCGCCAGCTAGAAGCCGCCGCCGGGCGTTGAATCAGGCCAGCGTCCGCAGTCCTGCCCGCAAGGCGTCGGCGCCCGGCGCGGGCAGCCCGGCCTCGATGGCGGCGTGCGTGTCGCGCCAGATGGGCACGGCGGCGGCCAGCACGGCGTGACCGCGCGCCGTCAGCCGCAGCAGCCGGCTGCGCCGGTCCGCCGGATCGACATCCACGTGCACCAGGCCCTCGCGTTCCAGCGGCTTGAGCGCGGCGGTCAAGGTCGTGCGGTCCATGGCCAGCAGGCGCGCCACCGGCGCGATGGCAGGCGGCCGCGGCCGGTTCAGCGCCATCAGCAGCGAGAACTGGCCGTTGGTCAGCCCCACCGGCCGCAGGGCCTCGTCGAACCGGCGCGCCAGCGCGCGCGCCGCGCGCTGCACGTGCAGGCACAGGCAGGCATCGCGAATTTCCAGCGTGGTCTCGAACGGAACGGGCTTTGACATGGCCGAATTATTATGTTGATATCAACCTTAGTCAAATCCGCGCCTTGCACCAGGCGGGCTCGCCCCGCCCCACCCAGGAGAACGACGATGAAGTACGTAGAAGGGTTTGTCGTGGCCGTACCGGCCGCCAACAAGGAAGCCTATATCCAGCACGCCAGGCAGGCTGCCCCATTGTTCAAGGAGTTCGGCGTCAGCCGCATGGTCGAATGCTGGGGCGACGATGTGCCCGACGGCAAGGTCACCGACTTCCGCGGGGCGGTCAAGGCCAGGGACGACGAGGTGGTGGTGTTCTCGTGGTTCGAGTATCCGTCCAAGGAAGCCCGCGACGCCGCCAACCAGAAAATGATGAGCGATCCGCGCATGAAAGCCATGGGCGAATCCATGCCGTTCGATGGCAAGCGCATGATTTTCGGCGGCTTCGTGCCCGTGGTGGACGTCTGACGCGCAGGCCGCGCAAACAAAACGAGCCCGATGCGATGGCATCGGGCTCGTATCCAGCATACTGCAGTGCCCAAGAAACAGGCTTGTTCTGGCGCGCCCGGCAGGATTCGAACCCACGACCCCTTGGTTCGTAGCCAAGTACTCTATCCAACTGAGCTACGGGCGCTGTAAAGACGAAAACTATAGCATTTTCCCGCCACCACGGCAAATAGGGCCGCCCAGGGGCCCAGGCTACCCCTCGCCCAGGGCCTGCGCCAGCCACTGGACGAATGCCCGCGCCTGGGGGTCGGCCGCTCCACGTGGGGCCGGCAGGGCCATCAGCGGGTCGGGAAAGCGCTCGAACCCGTGCGGCGCCACCAGTACGCCCTCTTCCAGTTCCTTGCGCACCAGCCGCCGTTCCACCAGCGCCATGCCCAGGCCCGAGGCGGCGGCCTCGATGCACAGGTGCGTATGCGGGAAGGCGATTTCGCGGTCCAGCTTCAGGTCGATGCCCGACAGCGCCTGCCATTGGGTCCAGGCGCGGGTGGTGAAGTCGTGCACGATGCGGGCCCGCCCGCGTCCGCCCGGCGGGTAGCCCGGCGCGCACACCGGGCCGAACGCCACCGGCGCCAAGGGAATCGCCGCCGCGCGATCGGCATGCGGGTAGGTGGCCAGGTCCCAGGCGATCAGCAGGTCGGCGCCTTCGCTGCGCAGCTCGCGCGCCGACGTCATGGACAGCCGGATGCGGATATCGGGCCGCTGGCGATAGAAGTCGCCCAGGTGCGGCACAAGCCAGCGCATGGCGAACGTGGCGCTGCACGCCACATGCAGCCCCGGTTGCCGGGCGCGCCGCACCATGTCCCGGTAGCCGGCCTCGAGCTGGTCGAACAGGGGTTGCACCAGTGCATGCAGGGCCGCGCCGTGCTCGTTCAAGCGCAGGCCGGTGCCCTGCTTATCGAAGAGCGCGACGCCGGCGTGTTCCTGCAGGGTGCGCAATTGCCGGCTGACCGCCCCATGGGTGCGATGCAGTTCGCGCGCCGCCGCCGTGACGGAGCCGGTGCGGGCAATGGCTTCGAAGGCCTTCAGGGCGGACAGCGGCGGCAAGGATCGCATGGCATCCCTATTTGTGAGAAAAACTGGCGAATCAGGCAGAATAATTCGATATCGCGGCGCCGCGGCCCTGGATACCATTCCGGCCAGTTCCACTTTCTTTCGTACCCGGGCCCAAGCCATGAACGCCACGCAATGGAATGCCGTAGATAGCTACTTCGACACCGCGCTGCACCTGCGCGACCCGATCCTGGAGCACACCCTGGAACGCACCCGCGCCGCCGGCCTGCCGGCCCACGAAGTGGCGCCCAACCAGGGAAAGGTGCTGCAGATTTTTGCACAAATGACGCGGGCTCGCCGCATCCTGGAAATCGGCGCCCTGGGCGGCTACAGCACGATCTGGCTGGCGCGCGCGCTGCCGGCGGGCGGGCGGCTGGTATCGCTGGAACGCGACGCCGCCAGCGCGCGCGTCGCACAAGACAACCTGGCCGCCGCCGGCTTGGCCGCATGCGTCGACATCATGGTGGGCGATGCGCGCGACACCTTGCGGCAACTGGCGCACCAACCCGCCCAGCCGTTCGACCTGATCTTCCTGGACGCCGACAAGGCGGACAACCCGCAGTACCTGGCGCTGGCCCTGCCCCTGGCGCGCGACGGCGCCGTGATCGTCGGCGACAACATCATCCGCGGCGGGCGCATCGCCGATCCGGACGCGGCGAACCAGCCCGACGTACGCGGCGCCCGCCGCTTCCTGGAAGACATGGGGCGCGATTTGCGGCTCAACGCCACGGCTATCCAGACCGTCGGCAGCAAGGGCTGGGACGGCTTCGCCCTGGCGGTGGTATCGCGCTGAAGAAGGTCGGCGCGCGGCTTATTTTTTTGCCCGGCCCGGGCGATAGCCCAGCGCCTTCATTGCCTGGCCGAGCGGCTGCGGCGCGTAGTCGTCCCAAGGGGTATTGGCCACGTCCAGGCGGTCGTGCACGCTGGCAATGGTCCATTGGTCGCTGCGGGCCAGGCCGGGCAGCTCGTCCCAGGCCAGCGGCACCGAAATGCCCATGCCCGGCCGCGCCCGGGCCGACCAGGCCGCCACGGTGGTCGCGCCGAATCCATTGCGCAGATAATCGGCGAAGATCTTGCCGACCCGGTTCTTCGGGCCGCTCTTGGCCACGAACAACTGCGGCACCGTCCTGGCCAGGTGCTGCACGATGGCTTGCGAAAAGTCTTTCACCGTGTCCCAGTCGTATTGCTTGCGCAGGGGCACGACGACGTGCAGGCCCTTGCCGCCGCTGGTCTTCAGCCAGGCTTTCAAGTCCAGTTCGGTCAACAGCACGCGCACCAGCTCGGCAGCCTGGCGCACTTGCGGCCATTTCACGCCCTCGCCCGGATCCAGGTCGAACAGCATGCGATCCGGCTTGCCGATGGCCGTCTTGACCGCGTTCCAGGTGTGCAGCTCCACCACATTCATCTGCGCGCACGACATGATGCCTTCGAGCGTGGCAACCTCGGCCAGGGGCGGATGACCGGGATACAGGCGTTGGGGCAGCGACTTCACGCCCGGCATCGAATCCGTGTCGGGATGCTTCTGGAAGAAAAGCTCGCCGTCGATGCCCGCCGGCGCGCGCACGAACGATACCGGCCGGCCGCGCAGGTGCTCCAGCATCAGCGGCGCCACCAGGCCGTAGTAGCGCGCCAGGTCCAGCTTGGTCAGCCCGGTGCTGGGATCGATGACGCGGTCCGGGTTGGTCAGCCGCGCCGGACGGCGCGGCTTGTCGCCAGCTTCCTGCATGGTTTCCTCCACATCGTGCACCGGCACGGCGGTCTCGCGCTCGATCGCCTTGGCCGGCTTGTCGCCGCGCAGGCCGCGAAACGAGGCATGGCGGATGTGTCCGGATGCCGTCCATTCGCCGAACGACACCTCGGCGATCAGGTCCGGCTTGACCCAATGCGCGCCGCGCGGCACTTTGGCGGTGCTGTCCAGCGGGCTGCGGCCGGTGTCCCGGGCCCGCAGTTGTTCGGCCAGCGCCGCCAGCCCGCGAGCATCGAAACCGGTACCGACTTTGCCAGCATAGCGCAGCCGGCCTTCGCCATCGTGCACGGCCAGCAGCAGCGCGCCGAAGCCGGCGCGCGAACCCTGCGGCGAGGTATAGCCGACGATCACGAATTCCTGGCGTTGCGCACATTTCAGCTTGATCCAGGTTTCGGTACGGCGAGACACATACGGCGAATCGCGCCGCTTGCCGATGATGCCTTCCAGCCCCATGCGGCAGGCCGATGCCACCAGTTGGTCCGGCGCGGCGTCGAACGTGTCGCTGAAGCGCACGGCCTTGCCCAGGCGGCCGGCATTGGCGGCGATCAGCTGGCCCAGCCAATGGCGACGCGCATGCAGCGGCTCGGCGCGAATGTCGCGCCCGGCCACATAAGGCATGTCGAACACGTAGTAGACAATGTCGCCTGTGCGTTCGCCCTCGAACGCGTTCTGCAGCGCCTGGAAACTGGGCGTGCCGTCGTCGGCCAGCACCACGATCTCGCCGTCGATCCAGGCCGACGGTACGTCCAGCTTGCCGATCGCCTTGACCAGGTGCGGCAGCCGGGCGCCCCAGTCGTGGCCGTTGCGCGTGTACAGGCGCGCCTGGCCGTCTTCCAGCCGAGCCAGGATACGGTAGCCGTCGTACTTGACCTCGTACACCCAGTCCTGCGCGTCGCGGGGCACCCCATCGACCAGCGTGGCCAGCTGGGGCTTGAGTTGCCCGGGCAGGTCGGCCGGCTTGCCGGGCACCGCATGGTCCCCGGCCGGCGCGGGGGCCGCCGCCCCTTTGCCTGGCTTCGCCCCGGCCTTCCGGCCCGCGCCGCCGGCCCGCCGGCCGGCGCGCAGCGGCACCACACTGTCGGGCATCTCGTCCACCACCGAGAACTCGCGCTCGTCGCGCGCGTGGTCGTCGCGGTCCTTGATCAGCAGCCAGGGGGGCTGCTTTTCGCTTTCGCGACCCTTCATGCGTATCAGCGCCCAGCGGCCGCGCATCTTGACGCCCTGCAGGTCGAACTTCAGGTGTCCGGCCCGGTAGCCCTTGCGCGGATCGCCCACCGGCGTCCAGGTGCCTTCGTCCCAGATGATGACCTTGCCGGCGCCATACTGGCCTTCCGGTATCTGCCCTTCGAACTGGTTGTACGCGATGGGATGGTCTTCCACCTGCACGGCCATGCGCTTGACCGACGGGTCGTAGCAGGGGCCTTTCGGCACGGCCCAGCTTTTCATGGCGCCGTCGAGCTCCAGGCGGAAATCGTAGTGCAGCCGGCTGGCCCAATGCTTCTGGATGACGAACGCCAGGCCGCCCCGGTTCGATTCGCCGCCGGAAGCGGGTTCGGGCGTGCGCGTGAAATCGCGCTTGTCGCGATATCGCTTCAGCGAGTCCGCCATCGTCAGGCCGCCTTGCGGGCACGGCCCGATTTCTGGGCCTTGCCCGACGATTTGCGGGCGGCCGCCTTGCGCGGGGCCGCCTTGCGCGCCGATTTCGCGCTGCTCTTGCGCGCGCCCTTGGCCGCCTTGCCGCCCGCCCCCTTCAGGCTACGCTGCAGCAGCTCGGTCAGGTCGATGACGTTGTCGGCATAGGCGGGAGCCTCCTCTTGCGGCTCGATGACGGTCTCGGTCTTGCCGGCCCGCACTTTCTTTTCCACCAGGTCCATCACCGCCTGGCGGAACTCGTCCTTGAATTCTTCCGGGTCCCATTCGCCCGACATGTCTTCCACCAGCATCCTGGCCATCTTCAGCTCGCTGGCGCTGGGCGTCATGTTCTTGGCCCGCGACGACGGCAGGTCCAGCCCGCTCATCGGCTTGACCTCGTCGCCCCAGCGCATCAGGTTCAGTATCAGCGCATCGCCCGACGGGATCAGCGCCGCCAGATGCTGGCGGGTCTGGATGACGACCTTGGCGATGCCGATCTTGCCCGTCTTGGCCAGCGTATCGCGCAGCAACGCATAGACCTTGTGGCCGCGGTTGATCGGCTCGATGTAATAAGGGCGTTCCAGGAACACGAACGACACGTCGGCCGCGTCCACAAACCGCTGGATCTCGATGGTCTGGGTAGTGCGTGGGTAGGCGTCGGCGATCTCGTCGGCGGAAATCACCACGTACTGGCCGTCTTCGTATTCCACGCCCTTGACGATGTTGTCGCGGTCGATTTCCTTGCCGGTGCGCTTGTTGATGCGCTTGTAGCCCACCGGATCCATGGTGCGCTTGTCCAGCCAATCGAAATCGACTCCCGAGTCCTGTGTAGCCGTGTGCAGGCCCACGGGAATGTGCACCAGCCCGAATGAAATCGCGCCTTTCCAGATCGTCCTTGTCGCCATGACTTTCCTCGCCGGTTCGCGGCAGCCGGGCCGATGCGCGCCGGCCGCCGCCCTTCCGCTTCGCAATTATCGTGCCTGAGGCACGGCCCGGCGCCTGCCCCGGGAGCCTGGTCGCCCACGGCTTGCCAAGACGGTGTACATTTGCCGCATCCTGGCCACTCAAGGCCGATCGTTTGCCGATATCGCCATCAGAAGACCATGACCATCGGTGACCCCTCCACGCGCATCGCGCGCACGCAGGCCACCAGCCTGTCCCAACTGGACGAATCGTATCGGTATCGCCTGCTGGTCGAAGGCATGCTCGACTACGCGCTGTACCTGCTCGACGCGGACGGCTATGTCAGCAGCTGGAACACGGGTGCGCAACGCTTCAAGGGCTACCGCGCCGAAGAAATCATCGGCCAGCATTTCTCGTGTTTCTACACGCCGGAAGACCGCGCCGCCGGCGTGCCGCAGCAAGCGCTGGAGACCGCCGCCAGGCAGGGGCACTTCGAGTCCGAGGGCTGGCGCATGCGCAAGGACGGCACGCGCTTCTGGACCAGCGCCGTCATCGATCCGATCCGCAACGATGCCGGGGTATTGATCGGCTTTGCCAAGATCACCCGCGACATCACGGAAAAAAAGCAGGCCCTGGATGAACTGCACGCGGCCCAGGAAGCCCTGCACCAGGCCCAGAAAATGGAGGCCCTGGGCCGCCTGACCGGCGGCGTGGCGCACGACTTCAACAACCTGCTGACGGTGATCCGGGGCTCGGCCGAACTGCTGCGCAACCCCGCCGCCACCGATGCAAAGCGGCAGCGCTACCTGGATGCCATCGTCGACACCGCCAACCGCGCGGCCCACCTGACACGCCAGCTGCTGGCCTATGCCAGGCGCCAGCCCTTGCGGCCCGAGACCTTCGACGTGCGCCAGTGCATCGAGAACATGCAGCAGCTGTTCCATGCCACCCTGGGTTCGGCGATCCAGATCGAGTACCAGCTGGCGTCCGAAGCCTGCTTCGTGCGGGCCGACCCCAATCAACTGGAAACGGCGCTGCTCAATATCGTCATCAATGCGCGCGATGCCATGAGCCACGGCGGCAGCCTGAAGATCGGCGTGCGGCGCGTCGACGGCGTGCCCGCCATCCGGCACGAGCGCCCCGCCCCGGGCGCCCACATTGCGATAGCCATCGCCGACAGCGGCAGCGGCATCCCGCCCGACGTGCTCGACCGCGTGTTCGAACCCTTCTTCACGACCAAGCCGCCCGGCCGCGGCACCGGCCTGGGCTTGAGCCAGGTCATCGGCTTCGTCAGCCAATCGGGCGGCCAGGTCGACGTCGCCAGCACGCCGGGGCACGGCACCACCTTCACGTTGTACCTGCCCGAAACCGCCGCGTCGGGCTACGAAGACCTGCTTTCGCCCGGCGCGGCCCTGGCGGGCCAGGCGGCCCGGCCGCGCTACGACATACTGGTGGTGGAAGACAATGCCGAAATCGGCGAGATCGTCACCAGCCTGCTGAACGAACTGGGCCAGTCGCCCGTGCATGCGCCCGATGGCAGCACCGCCCTGAAGATTCTGCAGGAACGCGAAGGCGCGTTCGACCTGGTGCTGGCCGACATCGTCATGCCCGACATGAGCGGCATCGATCTTGCCCACACGATCCGCGCGCGCTGGCCGGCCATGCGCATCACGCTGGCCACCGGATACAGCCACATCCTGGCCGATTTCGCCCCCATCGGCTTCGAGTTGCTGAACAAGCCGTATTCGGTGGAAGCGCTGCGCAAAGTGCTGGACGGATTGGCGCTCGAACGAGACGCACCTCGGCGGTGAATCTGTAACCCCGACAACTTGCCGAGCCATTGATTTTTATCATGGGCGTCACTGCGATGATCGGCCAAGTATCCGCTATCGTAAGCGGCCCTTCGCACGCAACACGTTCGTCCCGATGTCCGCATCCCGCATCCAGTGCGCCACGCTGCGCAGCAAAATCCAGTCGGCCGACCAGGCCGCCGCCTTGATCCCCCCCGGCGCCAACGTCGGCATGAGCGGCTTCACAGGCTCCGGCTATCCGAAGGCCGTGCCCGCCGCGCTGGCGCGACGGATAGGGCTGGCCCGCCAGCGCGGCGACGCCTATCGCATCGGCGTATGGACGGGCGCTTCCACCGCGCCCGAACTCGACGGCGCGCTCGCGCAGGTCGACGGCATCGAGATGCGCCTGCCCTACCAGTCCGACCCCATCTGCCGGGCGCGCATCAATGCCGGCGAGATGGACTACACCGATATACACCTGTCGCATGTGGCGCAGTACGTATGGTGGGGCCTGCTGGGCAAGCTCGACGTGGCGGTGATCGAGGTCGCCGGCATCCTGCCCGACGGACGCCTGATCCCGTCGTCCTCTGTCGGCAACAACAAGACCTGGCTCGACCGGGCCGACAAGGTGATTCTCGAGGTCAATGCCTGGCAGAGCCCGCAGCTCGAAGGCATGCACGATATCTATTACGGCACGCAACTGCCGCCCCACCGCAAGCCGATCCCGCTGGTGCGCCCCTGGGACCGCATCGGCGAGCCCTATCTGCGCTGCGACCCCGCCAAGGTCATCGCGGTGGTCGAAACCCAGGCCCCGGATCGCAATTCGGCATTCTCGGCATCCGACGACACGTCGCGGCGCATCGCCGGCCACATCCTGGAATTCCTGCAGCACGAAGTGAACAAGGGCCGCCTGCTGCCCGATCTGCTGCCGCTGCAATCGGGAGTCGGCAACATCGCCAACGCGGTGATGGCGGAATTGAACCGGGGGCCGTTCGAGAACCTCACCGCCTATACCGAGGTGCTGCAAGACGGCATGCTGGACCTGATCAAGTCAGGCAGGCTCGCCCACGTATCGGCCACCGCATTCTCGCTCAGTACCGCGGCGCTGGCCGAACTGAATACCGATCTCGCGCGCTATCGCAAGCGCATCGTGCTGCGGCCCCAAGAGATCAGCAACCACCCCGAACTCATCCGCCGCCTGGGCGTGATCGCCATGAACGGCATGATCGAGGCCGACCTCTACGGCAACGTCAATTCCACGCACGTGATGGGCTCGAAGATCATGAACGGCATCGGCGGCTCGGGCGACTTCGCCCGCAATGCCTACCTGTCGATCTTCATGACGCCCTCGCAAGCCAGGAACGGCGCGATTTCCTGCATCGTGCCGATGGTGTCGCACGTCGACCACACCGAACACGACGTGCAGGTGCTGGTCACGGAACAGGGCCTGGCCGACCTGCGCGGCCTGTCCCCGCGCCAACGCGCAACCGTCGTCATCGACCGCTGCGCTCACCCCGACTTCCGTCCGGCCCTGCGCGATTATTACCGGCGGGCGCTGGACTCGTCGCCTGGCAAGCACACGCCGCACTTGCTTGGCGAGGTGTTCGACTGGCATCTGCGCGCGCTTCGAGGCGAACCCATGTAGCGGTCACCCGGCGCCACGACTTCGTTGTAGCTGTCGACCACGCCGAAGACCGAGCCACACCCAGAAAAAGGCCGTCATCATTGACGACCTTAGCTTCGTAATCGAACGATCGGATCTGCATCGCAGCATCTTTTCGCTTCATTTCTTGTCCTCGAACGTTGGGAGGCCCAGCCACTGCTGGAGGGCCGACTTCGCCTGCCGGTCTTCAGACTGCTGGCCCAGGCTTTGAATCAGGATCAGGTTGGACTGCACCGTAAAGATTTCGCCACCTTCGTACGGCGGGTCCGTCTTCGAGCTCGCGCAGCTCGTTGCGGCTGGCCAGCCCGTTCTGTGCCTTCGATGCATAGAACTGCGCGCGGCCAACCGGCGCCGCCCGTTGCCGTCCCTGACATACAAGAACCCGGGCAGCGTGCCGACGACTTGCGACAGCAATCGCACACAACCCCATATCACCGACAGCAGCGCGGTCTGGGCCGTCACGGTTTTGCCGGCATGGTTGTCGGAGCCGAAATACCAGCGCCAGAATCCCGAGTCGGCCGGGCCCAGCGGTCGGCCCAACCAGGGCGATCCCAGCCGAAGCTTTGGTGAGCAGTTTCATCAGAAGACGATTGGATCGTTGAGAAAATCGGATAGATCACGAGGCTCATGCACGCGTACCAGCTACTTGGCCCTGGTGCTTGGGATTCGACAGGCCCGGCAGCTTCACCTTGAGCCAGTCGCGTGCCACGGTCTCAAATGTCGGGCTGATGGCCTTCGGTTCGGGTGCAGCACTCACTCCCTTCGCTGCAGCATGGGCCGCCCTGGCCTGGGCCAGTGTCATGCCGGGTAGAGCCCGTGATGCCGCGGTCGATACCATGGATGTCTGCTGGCTTGAGGGGTATCGCCCGGGACTGAACGGGCCTATTGTGCACTGGCCCCCTATGACAAAGCCCCGCGCAGAAACTGGGCGGGGCTTTGCGAAACTACTTGGGACTGTTCTTGGCGGAGACGGTGGGATTCGAACCCACGATGCAGTTTTTGGCCACATACTCCCTTAGCAGGGGAGCCCCTTCAGCCTCTCGGGCACGTCTCCGAAGAATTTGCGATTCTAGCATG
>Ga0182737_1002299_pt1 | contig 15914 bp, 13 predicted proteins | sample eDN5th30CBELigOP_FD_128878 | JGI IMG/M metagenome (GOLD analysis project Ga0182737, IMG submission 128878) | Enriched Organic Plus compost microbial communities from Emeryville, California, USA - eDNA 5th pass 30_C BE-Lig OP (version 2) (version 2) ...
CGCTCTTGCCGACGGATGCGCCCTGCTCCTGGACGTACAGCGGAAGTGCATCGGAGCGCGGCGGGTACAGGCGTCGAACTGCAGCAGGGCCGGCACTGGTGTCCTCGGGCGGAACCTGCCGCAACGCGAGCGTCTCATCGGGAAGACAGATTCCGCTGAGTGAACAGCCGTTGCACTTGGGACTGTCGTCGAGCGGGTCGGGCAGCACATCGGATTGTGCAGCGGCACGGGCTTCGTCGATCAGCTTGAGCGTGCGCGCTTCGAGTTCATCCGTGAATGGCACCTCGACACGAGTTCGCGCAGCGGCGAAGTACAACACACCTCGACTGACCTGATACCCATGCTCACGCAGGAGCAGGCCCTGCGCCATGAGTTGCACCCGTTCGGGTTCCCACGCCCGGCCTGGGATGTTCGGCGGGCGCCCGCGCTTGGTCTCGACCGGAAGTGCTTCATCACTGGCCGTTGAGACCAGGTCGAGCTTCGCGCTGATACCGAGCCGCTCCGACGCGAGCTGCACCGATCGCGAAATGGTTGGCGGCTCTTCACCGTCTTCGTCCTCGCTCTCTTCTTCGTCGTCGGTGCGTGCATCCGGGAGCACGTGATCGATGCGGTCGACTCGGCGGTGGACCTCGTGACCTTCCTCCGTATACACGTTTTCGGCCCAGCGCCCCTCGACGTGCATGAGATGGAAGAGGCGAGGACAGTAGGCGAATTCGTTCAGCATGCGGACGGGCAGCAGGTCGTTGACTTCGGCGTCGTCGGACATAGCTCTCGATGCGTTTGAGGTGGAGGATCAAACAGCGGGACACACTTCGGGCGGGTCAGTTACGCGCGTGTAGGACTAACAGCGGTGGTACTGTGTGCGGCTCGTCTCCGAGCCGCACACGATTTGTTGTGGTTACGCGCTTACAGCGGCAGGGCCGAAATTGCCGAAGCCCTGACTTGTCCTGCGAATTCCCGATGTACAGACTGCGAACACGCCCCGGCCGCGGTGCTCGGCGGCGTTTCCCTCCCAGCGCAGGTGCAGCATGGATCGAACGGTCTGCATCGAAGCGGGACATTCCCACAACGGCCAGGCCACCTTCATCTCGTCGCCACGTCCGCTTACTGCGGTTGTTGCAGCTCGCAACCTCCTGAACCCACGGACAGGGAATGTTGGGAAGAGCGGGAGCCCACGGAAGGCGAGCCATTCGAGCGGCGCATCGACCTCGGTACCGCGGTTGTTCGGATTGTTGGCCATCAGAGCCCAGTTGCGCTCGGAAGCAGGATCCCAGCGCAGATTTGAACCCTGTCGCGTCGCATACCCTTCGAACAGACTGCGCTCTGCCCACTCGGCGGTTACGGCGGTACGGATCAGATCGGCGATCGCGAGGAACTGCATATTTGCGGCTGTGAAATGGAAGGCGGTCGGTTTTGTATTGCCCTTTCCATCCCGAACCGCGCTGGTTCCGAATGCTGCGGCGTAGGCGACGGGTTCATCGACGCCACGTCGCCAGAGGTCGATGCATTCCTGAAGAAACCGCTCGAACTGTTCCGGCGGAGCTTTCAGATCCCTGACTCGTTTCACGCCGTTTTTTTCGACCTTCTCGTACTCGAGCATCCACGGCTGTTCCCCCGCGCGGGCCGCGTCGTCGGCAATAATCCCGGGCAGATTGTCGGGCGCATTGTCGATGAATGGCTGGAACGAGCCATCGGAAAGGAAGCCGAGCTTCGCATCGAATCCCGCAAGGTTGAGCACGCGCAGCAATCCGACAGATGCCATGAAGCCGAGCGGGTTCGCGCCGTTGAGGCCGGATAACAGGGTTCGACTCATTGTGTTTTCCGCTCCTGAGTGGGTTCATTGGCTTCACTCGCGCGGTGATCCGCCAGCCTGAGGATGCTTTCGAACCAGCACAGTTCCTGCCAGCCATAGCGATCAACTACGCGCCAGAAGCGGTCAGCCAGGGGCGAATCGATCCTGTGCAGTTCGTGACGTGACGATTCGGTCCGGAAATTCATCACTCCAAACGGCCCGGAATTCACGCTGATCGAGATCTCGATCGGCGTGCTATCATCGATCACGGGTGCAAATGGTCGGCAATGGCCGTGATGCGAAGCGATCAGGTGCAGGACCAGGTCCGGATCGTGTGCTTTCGACCGAACCGTATCAGAACTGGCTTCGATCAGGGCGACCGATTGCAACTCGTGTCTGGCGCGTTCCGGATAACCACTCTTGCGCTGTGCGACGCGCTGTGCCGACCGCTCGCTTCGGCTCATGCCGGACTTGGCCAGCGGTTCCTCTGCGTTCAGGTACCCGATCTCATCGCCGCCGTGCAACATGATCTGGAATCGGCGGTCTACCTTTCCGATGTCGTGCAGCCATGCAGCGAGCGCGATATCGTTTACGATTTGCGGAGGCAGGCCGGCCGATTCGGCGTAGGCGCGCGCCAGCCGTTCGACTGCACTGCAGTGCTCGGCAAGTCGTTGCGGTTGACCGCTGTGTGACGAAGTCTCGTCATCCGTCGTGTACTCGGCGCCATCTTCGATCGTGTCATACGCGTGCAATCGCTCACGGAGCCGGGCCGCGCTGATGCGCCTGCCCTCAAGCAGGATCGTGTATTCATCCGCATCCACCACGACCTGCTTCAGTCGATTCTTACGCAGATGTTCGGCCCACACCTTTTCCCAGGACGCCTCGCCTGGTTCGAACCGTTCGAGCGCATCGAAGATGTCATCTGTGTCCGCGAGATTCGAAGGCAATCCGAACTGTTTGAGAATTGCCGGGTGGAGACGCAGCATAAGTTGGCCGCGGCTAAGCAGTGCAGCGCGTTCCGCGAGGTCGCTGACCGGCTCTGTGGCACGGGCATCGAAGGTGCCGCCGCGAATGCCACCACGCGTGGCCGGTACGATGATGGTATCGCCGGGCCGGACCGTGCGGGCATCGACAATCCGGCTCTTCTCACCATCCCAGCAGAGGGCGAGGTCGCTGCCGGCGCCGGGAGTGAAATCCTCATCCACGGCGCGTTCCACGTCCGCCATGTCACCCGGTTCGTCCTGACGCAGCCACTTCCGCGCAGCAGTGATCGGGACCGCCAGAGCTTCGAGGCTCGATGGGCGGATCGCTCCCACGGTTTCGATCAGCCGTTTCAGCGTATCGCGGTCGCGCTTTGCGCGCTGGAGAAGATCGCCGGATATGTCTGCTCGCCATACGACCTGTACATCGGCCGGAGCTTCAACGGCACCGTGAAGCCACAACGCGACCTCCGGCAAGGCCGCAGGAGGCGGAGACGTCTGGGCCCAGAGATCGAGATAGGCGGGCAGCAGGACGGGAGCGCGCTGATCCTCGCCGATCTGACTCATCTCGCGGAGCTGATCTTCAGAGGGCAATGGCAGCGCACGAATCCCGAAATCGACTTCCTTCGATTCGTTTGCAATCTCCTTCAGCCATGCCCAGGTGTTGATCGTGGTGTCACCGTAAATGAGGTCGCCCTTCAGCCCCTTGTTACGGATAATGACGCCCCTGGCCTCCCCGTACTGACCGAGACGATCGAGCCTGCCGAATCGTTGACGCAATGCACTCAGGCTCGCCGCTTCCGTGACCAATGCATCGAAATCGAAGTCGGCACCGGCCTCGATGCACTGGGTTGCAACTACGATCACCGGTTGTGCGTTCCCGCGACTGCGACCTGTACGGATCAACGGATCGATCTCGCGGAGGAGGTCATCTCGGTCGAGCGGACGCATTCGACCTGTCAGCAGGACAACTCTGGTGTCGGCGTTAACACGATTCCTGATATCTTCGGCGATGCGCGAGGCAGCGGCGACGCGGTTTACGACGACTGCAACGGTGGCGTGATGCTCCGAGAGCTTCACCGCTTCCAACGCACAGGTCCGCTCATGCGCATCGGCCGAAACTTCAAGAAGTCGGGCCGGCTTGCTCGCGTTCAGGCGTTTGCCCAGCACTGAATCCGGACTGATGCTGCTGACGTCGAGATTGAACGGCTGGGCTACGGTTTGTCCTGGCGTTGCCGACAGGAACGCGTGATGGAAGCGCGTCCGGATGCCCGACGCGGCGTGCCGTTCGCGCAGGCGCTCGAGTGCATCGAGCGTATCGGCGAATGCCTGCGACAGATGCACTTCATCCAGCAGGATCAGGATGTCATTCGCTGCGAGGCCTGTATGGACCGGCTTCATGCTGTCGGTCACGCCGTATCCCTGCATCAGAAGGCGCGAGCCGAGTTGATCCACCGTTGATGCGATGACGAGCGGCTGATCCGGACTGCGTGCCCAGCCATCGTCGCGCGGGACTCCCCCCCGTAGCGTGAACACGCCGAGCGGTTCGACACTACCTCCCCGAACAGGAGGAGTAACGATCGACCTCAAACGCCGCGCAACTTCAGCGACCACAGGCGGAGCGTCCGCTTCGGTGAGTGCTCGAAGCAGCTTGCGCCCGCGGCCGGCGACCTGGTCGACGACGATGCGGCGATCCACCACCATCGCAATCCGGCGTGGACACCAGCGCTCATGTGGCTCGCGTTCAGGATCAGCATCGAGTGCAAGCGCAAACAGCGCGATATCGATGCAGGTCGTCTTCCCTGCCCCGGTGGGCAGATCCAGCACACGTGGCCAGCGTCGTTCATCGACGACTCTGCGCAGCAGTTCGGTCTGCCAATCGAATGGGGGGCTGCCGTGCACGTGACAATGGAACTCGGCGAAGTGATGGACCTGCAGTGATGATTTCATGTGCTCGGCCATTTCACACCTCCGCGTCGACAGGCAGACAAAGTCCCAGGCCGAAATACCTCCCCGCACCGAGAATTACGGGACCGTGAACCGGTTCGGAAAACCGGATGTCGGCGTGCACGCGAACGCGTGGCATACGCCCCGGCTGTCCCGGCCAGGGCAGGTAGGCTCTTACCGGCTGCACACCGGCGAGAATCGGTGCCGCTGAGATCTCGACCGAGACAGGACGCGGCAGGCCGATATACTCGCAGGCTTTCATGATCGACTCCTGCGCATTGCGTGCTGCCCTGCGCGCCTGGCCATCGCGGTTGCTGCGCAGATTGCCCGGATTGCGATCGAGCGCAATCGGCGTTGCGGTGATGAAGCGCGTAGCGGGCCGGCACCAGGTCGCCGGACGCGCGCTACGATTCCCAGCAATCGTGACACGTCGCACCATGATCGGATCGAAGGTCGATCCGCCAAGTTCGATCACGCCACTCTGCGCACGTGTGTCTTCCCACTGTGCGATAAGTTTCAGCAAATGGGCCCGGTGTTCCTCGGGCAGGTTGCTGGGAAGAACAATCGCACACGCCTTCACGGAACCGTCGGCATGTTTGTGCCCCACGAACGGCAGTGTAATGAACGCGACATGCGGGTGATCCACGGGCCGCCCATCACCTGCGTGACCGGAAAGCCAGCCGGGCAGCGTCTCCGATCCGTGCTGTTCAATCAGCGCCGCTCGAATCGCGCGTGTGATGTCGGTCGTCCGCGATGCGAGGAGACGGGCGCCGTCCACACGCTCGAAGACGATCCATTCGTCGGAGAATACGCCCCGGCGATGCTGGGTCGGCTGCGGCCTGGGCGTGCCGTACCGCTGCGGGCGCGCGGGAAGTGTCCTGCTTTCTACGGCTTGATGTCGCGCGTACTCCTTCTCGAGCCGCTCGAGCTGGCCAGGACCGATCGTACGCAACACTTCGGCGCCGTGGTCATCCGGAACCAGTGTCGGTTGTCGAAGATCATCGACCAGTGTGCAACGGACGAGTGACGACGAATGCCCGAGTCGAGTGACACGGCTGGTGAGTTGCTCCAGTGCGGACCTGACTGAAGGCGGTGGTGATTCCTGCCAGATAAGGGCGAATGTGCTCCTCTCCGGCACCACCACGGGAAACGTGCGCATCTGCCGCGTGCGGCGGTCCGGCAACAGTGCGGTGGCGAGTTCGAGCGAAGCATTGGACGGATTCGCATCCACCGTGTTCAGGCGAGCGAAAAACTCGTTCAGCTTTTCCTCTTCCTTCGCGACCGTCTTTCCTGCCTTCTTCAGTTCGCGCTTCGCATCCGGTGTCTTCCCGTTACCGGACAGGTACGCGAGCCGTTCACGAGCCTCTCTGAGCGGCCGTTCGACGTCACCAAACAGCGTGATGTCGTTGACCGGAACGAAGAGGTCGTGAACGTTGCGCTGCCTTCTGGCCGCCAGTGGACTCAGATCGACATCCAATGCGGGTGCGGGCTGCCGCTCGAGCCAGAGGAGCGCTTCACGCTCAGCAGGATCTTCCGTTTCGCCATCATGGTAGGCTGCAACCAGCGCGGAAAAAAACCGCGCCGGATGCGGCGGCCATTCCGCGCTGCGCCGGTCGTTGTGCGCTGTTGCAGCGTACAGACCGGTCAGCAGTTCGATTTCGATGGTGAGCATCAGTCAACCTCGACCGACCCGGCCGCGGCCAGCTCACGACTCCTGCGTACGAGGTGAACGAGCTTCGGTGCTGGAGAGAGTGTTGCGAGCGGCTCGCCGGCGTTGACCCCGAACTGCAGAGCCGCCGGCAACGCGGCCACGGCAGCGTTGTAGAGTTCAATCGCGCCCTCGAAGTCCAGGTGCAGCGGTGTGGTGCTCCCATCACGCGCGACAACCTCGAGCGTGAGTGCACGCCCGGGCTCCGGCACCAGCAGGCACCGCGACCGCAGATCATGGCCACGTGCTTCTGCGGCGAGCACGGCCAGCAGCCCGAGCGCCGCGAGCACCGTGCGAGCCTCATTGTCGCCGCCCTGGAAGCTCAACTTGCGCAGCGCGGCGAGGGACAGGACGACGGTGTGCGTGGCGTAGTCAACGGTCACCCCCCCGGCCAGTGCGTCGATGCTCGGCGGGATGTTGCTGTGATTGACTTCCGAGACTCGCCCATCCCCGACCTTTGACGGCTTCCCCTTCTCCTGCAGTGCAGCCACCGGGTCGTGCGTCCAGCCTTCTTCCGGATTCGCGGCCCGGTAGACCTCCGCCGCCTTCGTCACGATTGAAGTCGGATCGATGCGGCTGGCGGTCTTGGCGCCGCTCCGCGCATTCACACCCACGATCTCCGACACGAGTGCACGGGCGAATTTCGAACCGAGGCCACCCTTCGGCCCGGTGCTGTCCCACAAGCCGAACACGAGGCCGGTCGGGCACACCTTGAAGAGCGGCCCCGCGTTGCGCGTCGTCGCATCGGTGAACGACCGACCGATATCCGACATCCGGAACAGAACGCCATCCAGCAGGCTGTCGCGCAGCAGTGCGTCCGCCACACGATGCGGCGTGGACAGCGACGTGAGGCGCCCTACGTCCGGTGCGGCCTCGGTGAAGTCCACCGCGATGACCGGAAGCGCGATCCTGCCAGCCGACCACAGAGCTTCGAGCGCTTCCTCCATGCGGTTCGCTTGCGACTGGACCGAATCGAGCAGCACGCATTCGACATCACTGCCGTCGATGCGGCGAGTTTCGAACGCGTACTTCGCGCCCGGGTTCTTGCTCTCGACGGAGTGGGACGGGGGGAAGATCTTCTCGCCGGCCCCGCCTGCCGGCTGGAGAGTGGCCCGGCCGCGAATCGCCACGGCATCGGTTGCGACGAACTGCTGCAGCTGCTCGATGGACAACGGTTTGGACGCCGACATCGGTCTGTCCTTTCGGTTGGAGGAGGGTCGGACTGCAACTGCTCACGGCTTGTTCACGTTAACCCGGCGGTCTGACAGTCAGGCCGCCGGGCCGGGATCGACATGCTTCAGTGGAGTCCGCCGGTCGGCGGAATTAACAAGCGTGCCGCTTCAGGGCGCTGGGAACACATAGCTTCAATGGAGTCCGCGATGCTAATCGCGGAAAGGTGCAACCATCAACGGCGGGCTGCTTTCATCGCACGCTCGACCGCATCAATCAACCAGGGTGTCTGCTTCCCCAGGCTCAGTCTTGTCTCCATTACCGGGCACTGGCGGGAGCGGCCCAAACCGCCTCTCGACCAGCCAGAGTACCACCCGTTCGAGAGCGAGAGAGATCAGGGCCCCCATTGCTATAATGGTAAGTGGCGCAGTCGTTCGAGTGCAAGCTACATTAGATTACAGACTCTTCAAGTCGCTGGGAAAACTTAGAAGGCAGTCTGAGTTTTTAATGTATTTCCAGAGCCTTCTAGGGTAGGGTAGGTTTAGGTGTTGCTGACCGATAGTCGGCGCCACGCCGCTGCATGGGGGATTGTTGACGCGCACAAGGGCAATCAAGGAAGGCAGTCGCAATGAAACGCGCCAGTGTTGAAGCGGTGGCCCGGGCCCTAACCGCCGCGGATGTGCCGTTCATCATTGTCGGTGGCTTGGCAGTTGTGGCGCATGGCTACAATCGGTTCACGCACGATCTCGATCTGGTGATCCGCATCGAGCCCGCATCAATTCGCGGTGCGTTCGACGCGCTCGCGTCACTTGGGTATCGTCCGCGCGTCCCGGTTACGGCGGCCGATATGAGCGACCCGGAGAAGCGAGCCGGCTGGGTTCGAGAGAAGAACATGACTGTGCTGAATTTCAGCAGCAATCAACACCGGGACACACCGATCGACATCTTCGTCGAGGAGCCCTTCGATTTTTCTGCTGAGTACGCACGGGCTTACGTCGAGGATGTGGCGTTCGGCGTCCCTGTCCGAATTCTGAACCGCGACACACTGATCCGGCTCAAGCAGCAATCGGGACGCCCACAGGACCTGGCAGACATCGCGGGGCTCCAAGATGACGTGAGCAGCGAATGAGTGACAAAGACCCCTGGGAAGCCGCTACATGGGACGGGCTCCGCAGAATTCAGCAGGAAGAGTTCCGACGGCTTTCGTTTGCCGAGAAGCTGGAATGGCTCGAGAACATGGCCGAGGTCGAGGCCGCGCTGCGCGAGTCACGACGAAAACGGCAAGCGCAGACCGCAGCCGAACACTCTGACGCTCCGGTTGGCGATACGCAGTCGCAATGACCGACGCTTGGCGGCTTCGCCCGGCGCGAACTTGTATCTGCAACCAAAATTCCCGGGAGCGGGACACGAAGATTTTCCCCCGGCGGCTCGGTCCGGCACGAACTTCCATCTGCAACCAAGGTTCGCGGGAGCGGAGCACGAAGATTTTCCCGCGACGGTTATATCTGGTGTGAACTTGTATCTGCAACCCAAACCCGCCGGAGCGGAACACGAAAGTTTTCCCGGCGGTTCCGTCCGGCGCGAACTTGCATCTGCAACCAAAATTCGCAGGAGCGGAACACGAAAGTTTCGCGGCCGGCGCTTGGGTCCGTTTTAAACGGAGGCGTCCACCGAGGGTTGGCGCCGCTTTCCCGACCGTCCGACACTCCGGCGACACAGGCGAATGCCCCAATGGCCGCGCCGAAACTGCCCGGTGGACGATTCACCTCTCCTGAGCGGATCGATCGTCCACCCAACAGGCAGGGGAGCCAGGTGGGCGGACAATCCATCCGTTACAGGCGGGTGAATCGACCGGTCACGTAATCAGGGGGCCGCGAATGGGCAGTTTGCGAGGGAGTCGCGCGCGAAACTGATTGTGCGTACCGGTGAAGGCATGGCTGGGCCGACCGTAGCGTCGGGGACGCGGCATTCCGGCGCCGCAGATGGGGATACGTCAGTATTCGTTAACCGTCCCGATCATCGTCGCTGCCGTCGCCCGCGCCCGCGGCCGCACCCGCGTCGTCCTCCGCGCCCGCGCCCGCGCCCGCATCTGCGCCGCCGTCAACACGGTCGCCCCGACGGCCGACCCACCCGAGCAGCACACCAGTAGCGAGAACGGCAACGGCAATCCACACGAGCCAACTGCGCTCGGTCCGGATGCCGGTGAGGGCGAGGACGGCACCGGCGACGAAGATCAGCATCCTGGTCTGCAGGTGCGGATCCTCACCGCGGCATTGACGGGACGGGCGCAGGATCATTTCCGGCGCTTCTCGAGGAACTGGCGCACGCCTTCCTGACAGTCGGGGGTGGCGCGGGCGAGGGCGTTGACTTCGGCGCCGCGCTGGATGGCCTGCTCGAAGGTGACGCCGTCGATGCCGTAGAAGTGCCGCTTGATCAGGTAGAGCGCGGAGCCGGAACGCTGCGCGAGTCGCTTTGCATAGCGCAGGGCACCGGCCTCGAGGTCATGATCGGGCAGGACCAGGTTCACCAGGCCGATGCGGAACGCAGCCTCCGCGTCGATCTCATCGCCGAAGGCAGCGAGTTCGAAGGCGAGCTTCTCGCCGAGGATGCGACGCAGCAACGCCATCACCATCGCGGGCACGAAGCCGAGCCGAACTTCCGTGTAGGCGAAGCGGGTGCCCTCGGCACAGACGATCATGTCGCAGGCGGTGGCGAGGCCTGCACCACCGGCGAACGCGTTGCCATGCACGGCCGCGATCACGGGTTTGGGGTTGCTGCGGATCTCGAGCAGCAACTGACCGAGCTTGCCTGCGTCGTTGAGGTTCGCGATCGGATCGGCACCGGCGGCAACCCGCTCGAGCTGGGCGAGGTCGGCACCGGCGCAGAAGTCCTTCCCTTCCCCACGGATCAGGATGACTTTCGCAGCGTCATCCGAAGCTGCGCGCTGCAATGCTTCTCGAAGCGTGTTGACCAGCGCATCGTCGAGGGCATTCCGCTTCTCCGGCCTGTTGAGCGAGAGAATCGCAACCGAGTCGCGAATTTCGTACAGGACGAGACTCATGACCACCGCTCCAGGAACGGAAGCAGCGCGTCCGGGAGCTCGACCTCCATACGCAGCAGCGCGGTCGAGAAGGTCTTGCCCTGCGCATCGGTCATCAGCGAAACGGTGCCACCACCATCGAGCGCGCCGTGAACCAGAAAGTTGATTGCACGCAGGTTCGGCAGTTCGAATCGCTCGACGGCACCCTTGGCCATCTCGCCGAAGTGCTGCTTCACACGCTCGGCGGTCACCTGCTCGAGCATGATGGGATAGAACTCTTCGCGGCGTGCGATGATGCCGACGTTCACGGTGTCGCCCTTGTCGCCGGAGCGGGCATGGGCGAGGTGCACGAGTTGAACACGCGTCATGCGGGTGTCACCTCCACGCGCAGGTGCGGCTCGATCTCATTGCGGTCGATGAGCGCGGGCCAGTACGCCACGATCTCCTGAACTTTCGGCCGGCCACCGGCGAAGCCGGTCACGCTCGGCGGTCCGGTCAACACGAGCGGAGCGAGTTCGCGCGTGAACATCTCGACCGACTTCCTGTCCTGCGAACGAACGGCAAAGCGCAGTTCGACTTCGGGCGCATCAGCGCGCGGCGGGCCGGCAAGCGGGCCGTGCGTCGCATTCCAGCCGACAAACTCGGTGCGAATCGCATCGAACTTCGCGCCCATCCGGTCGAGTCGTTCGCGTAGAATGCGATCGGCCATCTGCGCCTTTTTCACCGCATCGGGCCAGGCGTAGACGAGCGTGCCGACGGCCTTGTAACCCGCCTGGTACGAAATCGACACCTTGAGCTTGTCGGTTTTCGGCGAGCCTTTCACGCCGTGCACCTGCACGCGATCGTCGCCCTTGTCGTCGAGGTGGATCGTCGAGAAATCGGCGACCACATCGGGCGTGATGTAGTCGGCGGGGTTGCCGAGCTCGTACATGATCTGCTCGGTGACAATCGCGCGATTCACACGCCCGCCGGTACCCTTGTGTTTCGTGACCACGAAGGTGCCATCCGCGCTGGCTTCGATGATCGGGAAACCGATGCCTGCCATGTCGGGGATGCGCTCCCAGTCGCTCAGCGAATTGCCGCCCGAGGCCTGCGCGCCGCACTCGTTGATGTGACCGGCAACAACACCTGCTGCGATGCGATCCCAGTCGTCGGCGCTCCAGCCGAACTCGTACATCATCGGCGCGTAGGTCAGCGCGGTATCGGTCGAGCGGCCGGTGATAATGACGTTGGCATCGCGCTGCAGCGCTTCAACGATCGGCGCGGCGCCGATGTAGGCATTCGCGCTCAGCACACGATCGAGGATGTCGGTGAGCGGGCGACCGGTATCCATGCTGTTGAGCATGTGCCCGCGCTCGATCAGGTCGGGCAGCCGCTCGAGGATGTCATCGCCGAACACCGCGCCGACCCGAATGCGGTTCTGCAGTCCAAGACCGCGCGCATGCTCGAGCACAGCAGCACGACACGCGTCGATGTTCACGCCGCCGGCATTCGCAACGACGCGGATCTTCTTCTCGACGATGTCGGGCATGATCTCGGCCATGAGCGAGACGAAGTCGCGCGCGTAGCCCTGAGAGGGATCGCGCGAACGCTGCTTCTGCAGGATCGACATCGTGACTTCGGCCAGGTAGTCGAGCATCAGGTAGTCGATCGGGCCGTTGCGGACCTGATCGACCGGTGCACTCAACAGATCGCCCCAGAAGCCCTGGCCGGATGCGATGCGAATGGTACGCGAATTCATGAGAGTTGCGGCAAAGCTCCGAACGGTCCGATGTGCGGCCCGGCGTTGTGCAGCGCCGCACGCAGGACGAAAGTGATCGTTTCGCGCGTGTCTTCGGGGTGGATCACCGCGTCGACAAAGCCGCGTGCAGCGGCATAACGCGCGTCGAGCTGCTGTTCGTAATCGGCGCGCACGGCAGAGATCTTCTGCTGCAGCGCTTCGTCCGGCTCCTGTTTCTGCTTCTTCAGGGCTTCGAGCTGCGGTCCGAACAGCGCCATCACCGCACTCTCGCCCTCCATCACACCCATGCGGCCGGTCGGCCAGGTAAAGATGAAGTCCGGGTCGAAGCCCTGCCCGGCCATCGCATAATAACCCGCGCCGGACGCGTGATTGATGGTGAGCACGATTTTCGGCACGGTTGCGGTCGCCATCGCTTCGACGAAGCGTGCACCGGCACGAATGATCCCGGACTGCTCCGCATCCGGACCAACCATGAAGCCGCTCACATCCTGGATGAACAGGATCGGTGTGCCGTAGCGGTTCATCGTCTCGATGAAAAACGCGGTCTTCTCCGCCGACTCCGTGTAGATGATGCCGCCAAAACGCGGCGGCCCACCCTTCGCCGGCTTCACCATGCCGCGCGCATTCGTGATGACACCGACCCCGATGCCGTTGATGCGACCGGTGCCGCAGATCATCTCGGGCGCGAAGTCCGCCTGGAACTCGTCGAGTTTGCCATCGTCCAGAATCGCTCGAAGCACTTCGCGAATTTCGTACGGCTGGCGATGATCTTCGGGAAGAATGTCGGCGGTGAATTCGCGGCCGGGTTTTGCCGGCGTGACGCGTACCGCGGCAGGCGGCGCATACGGCAGTTCCGCAATCAGTTCGCGAATACGCGAGACACAACTGCGATCATCCGCGAGCCGGTAGTGCGCAACACCACTGATCGCATTGTGCAGCGCTGCGCCGCCGAGCTCTTCCGATTCGACGGTCTGTCCGGTTGCGCCCTTCACGAGGTTCGGCCCGCCCAGCCCCATGAAGCTGGTGCCCTCGACCATCAGGATCACATCCGAGAGCGCGGGCAGATACGCCCCGCCGGCAATACACGGGCCCATCACCGCGGCGATCTGCGGGACCCTGAGATAGCGGCGCATGAGCGAGTTGTAGAAGAAGAGCCGGCTCGCACCGTACTGCCCGGGGAAAACGCCGCCCTGATACGGAAGGTTGACGCCGGCCGAATCGACGAGGTAAACGATCGGGATGCGGGAGCGCATCGCGATCTCCTGGGCGCGCAGCATCTTCGTGATCGTCTCCGGCCACCAGGACCCGGCTTTCACCGTCGCATCGTTTGCGATGATCACGACCGGCCGATCGTGCACGGTGCCGAGCCCGGTGACCACACCGGCGGCGGGTGCCTGCCCGTCGTAGCGGTCGTACGCGACGAGGAGCCCGATTTCATGGAACGGAGTGCGGGGGTCCAGCAGAAGGGCGATGCGCTCGCGTGCGGTGAGTTTCCCCTGCGCGTGCTGACGCTCGATTTTGTCGGGGCCGCCGCCCTGACGGAGCCGCTCCTCCAGCGTCTTCAGTTCGGCCGACAGTCGCGCCAGCCTCGGCGTCGCGACCTTCGCCCTATCGGCCGACGGCATTCTGGCTGAAGTACTCGCGCACAAAGTCGATCGGTGCGCTGGTCGGCGTGCCGGGGCCAAACAGTTTGGCTACACCCATCGATTCGAGAGCTGCGATGTCTTCCTCCGGCATGATCCCGCCGCCGATCACGAGGATGTGGTCGGCGCCCTGCTCCCGGAGCAGCTCGAGCACCCGCGGGAACAGCGTCATGTGCGCGCCCGAGAGGATCGACAGCGCCACCACATCGACGTCCTCCTGCACGGCGGCATTCGCGATCATCTCCGGCGTCTGATGCAGGCCGGTGTACACCACCTCGTACCCCGCATCCCGGAACGCGCTCGCGATGACTTTCGCCCCGCGATCGTGCCCGTCCAGCCCGGGCTTGGCTACCAGAATTCTGATTTTGCGATCCGTCATAGTAGTTCTCAACATACACTCGCAGCCCCGGGTCCGGCGAGTGGGGTCGCGGAGCACGCATTGCCTCGGCGGGCCGGTTGCCTCGGTGACCGCTATGCCTCGGCGCATCGATTATTCCTTTTCTCACAGAGCCGCGGAGACGCGGAGCCGCAGAGATGCATCATGTCCGATCTCTGTTGCGGGGCTTTTTTCCGGGTTTTATTATAAGATCTTTACATAATAATCATCACAATTACTATTTTAGCACCGAATCCGGGCTTGTAACTTTGTTATTTATTTTTTTCATTTATGAATTGCAAGCAGAACGGAACGTACGATTCACGCAGATTGGAAGTAAAAACCTCTGCGTCTCTGCGTCTCTGCGCCTCTGTGAGAAAAGGAGCATGCGGTACCCTCGACCAGTCGGTTCCCCGAATCAGCGGTTCCCCGAATAAGCGGTCCCCTTGAAAGAACGCGAACTCAGCGCGTCAGCGGCTCTGCGCGATCGCGATGAGGCTTTCGGTGGTGTGGGAGAAGGGGGTGCCGTCCCAGTCGCCGAAGTATTCGATGTCGGTGAAGCCAGCGTGTCGGAGGAGGTGATCGATTTCGGTGGCGGTGCGGAGCTTCAGGGCGTGCTGTTTCCTGCCGCGTTCCTCGCCTCTGCGCCACTGGAGCCGCTCGTAGCTGATGCCGGTGATGGGGTCGAAGCGACGGCGGACGCGGACCTGGATCCCGTTGGGGAGTTCCCAGCGGTCCTTTTCGGAGTAGTGCGCGATCACGTCGTCGCGGTGCATGCTCTCGAGGAGAAAGAGGGCGCCGGGTTTGAGGACGCGGCGGATCTCGCGGAGGGCGGCGAGGTCCTGGTCGTCGGAGAGGAAGAGCCCGAGGCTGGTGAAGACGTTGACGGCGGCGTCGAAGCTGTGGTCGGCGAAGGGGAGGAATCGGATGTCGGCGGCTGCGTACCCGGGGGCGTTGCTGCCTCGTTCCGCGCGTCGCATGAGCGGTTCGGAGATGTCGGCGCCGAAGACGTCGTAGCCGGCTTCCTGGAGCAGCCTGGTGTGGCGCCCCCAGCCGCAGGGGACATCGAGTACACGGCTGCCGGACGGCAAGCCGAGCAGTTCGATCATGCCGCCGACTTCTGCCCTGCTCTTTTCCTCCGGGAAAAGGTCGATGTGCAGCTCGAAGAAATCGTCCCCGAAGTAGTTACGCCACCAGCTCATTCCTGATCGTTATCTCCCACTTCCTCAATGACCGGCTGGAGGTCGATGCGCACGCGTTCGACACGTCGGCCGCTGACGCCGGTAACGGTGATGATACCGCCGGGGAATTCGACGAGATCGGTTTCGCTCGCGATGCGGCCGAGCATGCCCATGACGTAGCCACCGACAGTGGTGTAGTCCTCGGACGGCAGATCGACTCCGAGCGTCTCGTTGATCTCGGAAAGTGTGGCGCTGCCGGCGACGATGTAGCTGTGGTCGCCGGCGGGCTGGATCATGGAGCCTTCGACATCGTACTCGTCGCGGATGTCGCCGACG
>Ga0182737_1002300_pt1 | contig 15904 bp, 15 predicted proteins | sample eDN5th30CBELigOP_FD_128878 | JGI IMG/M metagenome (GOLD analysis project Ga0182737, IMG submission 128878) | Enriched Organic Plus compost microbial communities from Emeryville, California, USA - eDNA 5th pass 30_C BE-Lig OP (version 2) (version 2) ...
CGGGTCGGCGCCGGCGGCCAGCAGGGTCGCGACGATGTCGGCGTGGCCGGCCAGCGCGGCCTCGTGCAGGGCGGTGCGGCCATCGCGGCCGGGGGTGCCGACCTTGGCCTTGAAGCGCAGCAGCAGCTGCACGCCGGCCGGATCGTCCTCGTCGGCCGCGGCAGCGGCCAGTAGGGCCGGCTGCCCGCCCGGCGGCTCGGCCAGGGCGCCGCGCTCGAGCAGGAACTTGGCCAGGCGCCAGTTGCCGGCGGCGCAGGCCACGCCCAGCGGCGAATGGCCTTCGTGGTTGAGCGCGTCGATTTCGGCGGCGGCGTCGCGCAGCAGCGCGGCCACGCCGGGATCGGTGCTGCGCGCGGCGTGGTGCAGCGGGGTGTTGCCGTCGGCGTCGGTGGCGCGCGGGTCGGCGCCGTTGGCCAGCAGGGTCATCACCGCTTCGGGGCGGCCGTGCCAGCTGTCACGGGTCGCCGCCAGCAGCGGGGTCATGCCGCCTTCGCAGGCGTTGAGGTCGACGCCGCGGGCGATCAGCGCGCGCAGCAGGTTCAGGTCCGGCAGCACCGCGGCCAGCGCCGCCAGGCTGCGGCGGTCGCGTTCGCCCGGCGGCGGCGGGGCATGCGGATCGGCGCCGGCGTCCAGCAGCTGCAGGGCGCGGTCGACGCGGCCGCCGCGGGCGGCGGCATAGAGTTCGGCGACCAGGTCGCCATTGACCGGCAGCGGTTCCGGCGCGGCCGGGGCCGCGGTGGCGGCCGCGAGGAAATCCAGCGGCGTGGCCACCTCGACCGGCGCCGGCGCGCGCTGTACCAGCACGTGCAGGGCCGGGAACAGCAGCGCGCACGCGCCGGCCAGCGGCCAGCGCCAGGCCTCGGGCAGCAGGCCGGGCCAGGCCAGCAGCAGGATCGCGGCCAGCACCAGGGCCAGCAGCGCCGCCACGCCGAGGCCGCCCCAGCTGCCGGCGTCCTGCAGCGGCAGGCGCCGCCACAGCGCGGGCAGGCGCCCGCCGCTGCGTTCCAGCGCATGCCAGACCGGCCAGGTGCGCCACAGGCCCAGCAGCACCGCGCTGGCCATCGCGCTCAGGCCGAGCGCCGCGCCCAGGCTGCCGCTCCCGCGCAGCGCCGCCAGCGGCCAGGCCAGCAGCAGGCCGGCCAGTACCGCCGCGCCGGCCCACAGCCCCAGCAGCGGCAGCACGTCGCCAACCAGCACGGCCGGGTGCGCGGCGCCGCGGGTGCCGCGCCACCACGAGACGCCCAGGGCCAGCGCCGGCTGGGCCAGGATCGCCGCGACCGCGGCGACCGCCCCGCCCATGCCGCCCAGCAGGACCAGCACCACGCCGGCGGCCAGCGCCAGCGTCGCGGCGCGGGGCACGCGGGCGGCGGGCCTATCCATCGGAGGGCTCCGGGTCTTGGGCGGCGGCCGCGCGGGCGGCTTCGACCGGCGGCAGCTGCAGGTGGAAACCGTGCGCGGCCAGGTTGGCGCGGACCACGGCGGGATCGGACTGGGCCAGGCGCCGGTCGGGGGTCAGCGCCACTTCGAGGACGAAGGACAGCTCGCCCAGCCGCGCGCGCACCGGTTCGGGCAGCCGCGCGAAATCGTCGCGGGCGGCGAGGAACACGTAGGTGTCGGCTCTGCGGAGGCTCTTGTATACGTAGGCTTGCATGCGCGCGTGCCGCGCCCTGCACGGGGGAATGCGGGGATTGTGGAGGAAATGGCGCAGGGGCGAAAGCGCGGGAACGCCGGGAAATCCACGCCGAATCGGTTCATCTTCCGCAGACGCGGCCCCGCCCGGGCGCTGGCTATACTCGCCAGCCAACCGCCCGACGCCAGCCCTGCTTGCAGCCCGCCACGTCCCCGCCCCGGATCGCCCCGCTCGCGATCACTGCCCATACCGCTACCACCGCGCTCGGCGCCGGGCTGGAGGCGCAGCGCGAGGCCCTGGCCTCCGGGCGCAGCGGCCTGCGCCGCAACGACTTCGGCGACTACGGCGAGGCCGCCCTCGCCTGCTGGATCGGCCGCGTCGACGGGCTGGAAGACGGACCGCTGCCGGCGCGCTTCGCGGCCTGGGAATCGCGCAACCACCGCCTGGCCTGGCGGGCGCTGCAGCAGGACGGCTTCGCCGATGCCGCCGCGGCCGCAGTGGCCCGGCATGGCGCGACCCGGGTGGCGGTGATCGTCGGCACCTCGACCTCGAGTATCGGCGAGACCGCGACCGCCTACGCCCGCCAGCACGACGGGCGCCTGCCCGAGGCGCTGGCCCGGCTGAAGGTGCACACCCCGCATGCGCTGGGCGATTTCGTCGCCCTGGCCAGCGGCGCGCGTGGGCCCTGCCTGACCGTGGCCACTGCCTGCTCGTCCAGCGCCAAGGTGTTCGCGCTGGCGGCGCGGATGCTGCAGGCCGGCATCGCCGACGCGGCCATCGTCGGCGGCGTCGACACCTTGTGCGGCAGCGTGCTCTACGGCTTCAACGCGCTGCAGCTGGTCTCGACCAATCCCTGCCGCCCGTTCGACGCGCGCCGCGACGGCCTGTCGCTGGGGGAGGCCGGTGGTTTCGCCCTGCTCGAGCGCGAACCGGCCACGCCGGTGCGCGGCTGGCTGCGCGGCTATGGCGAATCCAGCGACGCCCACCACATGTCGGCGCCGCATCCGCAAGGCCTGGGCGCGCTGCGCGCGATGCGCGAGGCGCTGGCCCGCGCCGGCCTGGAGCCCCAGGCGATCGACTACCTCAACCTGCACGGCACCGCCACGCCGGCCAACGACAGCGTCGAGGCGGCGGCGATCGCGGAGCTGTTCCCGGCCACGCTGCACGCCAGTTCGACCAAGGGCTGGACCGGGCACACGCTCGGCGCCGCCGGCATCGTCGAATCGGTGTTCGCCCTGCTGGCGCTGGAAGAGGGCCTGCTGCCGGGTACGCTCAACAGCAGCGAACCGGATCCGGCCTGCGGCCCGCAGCTGCGTTTCGAGACCGCGCGGCGCCCGATCGCGCTCGCGATGAACAACGCCTTCGGCTTCGGCGGCAACAACTGCTCCCTGGTATTCGCCCGCGCATGAACGCGACCACGCTGACCGCCACCATCGAAGGCATCGGCCTGTGGGCGCCACAGGCGCCGTCATGGGCCGACTACCGCGCGCTCGTCGCCGGCGAGCCTGCCGCCACCGCCACCCGCCCGGCACCGGCGCTGCTGCCGCCGAACGAGCGCCGCCGCGCGCCGGACACGGTGCTGGTCGCGCTGGAGGCGGCGCAGGCCGCCTGCATCGATGCCGGCCGCGAACCGGCCAGCCTGCCGTCGGTGTTCGTCTCCACCTACGGCGACCTGGCGATCACCGAACACCTGTGCCAGACCCTCGCCAGCGCCCCGCGCGAGCTGTCGCCGACCCGCTTCCACAACTCGGTGCACAACGCCGCCGCCGGCTACTGGACGATCGCCAGCGGCGCGATGGAACCGGCCACCGCGCTCAGCGCCGGCCGCGCCGGTTTCGCCATGGGCCTGCTCGAGGCGGTGGCGCAGCTGGATGCCGGCGCACCGGCCGCGCTGCTGGTCGGCTACGACGGCGCCTCGCCCGGCCTGCTGCGCGAACTGGCCTTCAGCGAGGGCCTGCTCGGCGTCGCCCTGGTGCTGGCGCCTGCGGCCACCGGCGGGCGCACGCTCGCGCTGAGCCTGGAAGACGGCGAAGCGCCCGCGGCACCGGAACGCGTCGCCCCGGGCAACGCGATGGCACCGGCGCTGGCGCTGTTCGAGGCGCTGGCCCGTGGTGACGGCAGCGCGTGCCTGCCGGCCGGCGAAGGCCGTCGCCTGCGCCTGGACCTGGGCCATGGCTGAGCGGGCCCGCCGGGACGGCGAAGTGGCGGTGGTGATCCCGGCGCTCAACGAGGCGCTGCGGATCCGCCAGGTGGTCGAGGAATGCCTGCGCCACGTGCCGTGGGTGATCGTGGTCGACGACGGCTCGGAGGACGGCACCGGCGACTGCCTGCGCGACCTGCCGGTGACGGTGCTGCGCCATCCGCAACGGCGCGGCAAGGGCGCCGCCCTGCGCAGCGGTTTCGCCGAAGCGCTGGCGCGCGGCGCGCGCGGCGTGCTCACCCTCGACGGCGACGGCCAGCACGACCCTTCCGACCTGCCGCGGCTGCTGGCCGCGGCCGCGCGCCATCCGGAGCACATCATCATCGGCGCGCGCCTGCGCCACCGCGCCGCGGCCCCGCCGCACCGGCGCGCGGCCAACGCCTTCGGCGACTGGGGCGTGGCCTGGGCCGCCGGCCACCGCATCGCCGACACCCAGAGCGGGCAGCGCTACTACCCGGCCAAGGTGATCGCGCTGCGCGACGTGCCCGGCGAGGACTTCGTGTTCGAGGCGCAGATGCTGATCTCCGCCGCGCGGCAGCTCGGCGTGCGCTGCGTGTCGGTGCCGGTGGAGACGCGCTACCGCGGCGACGATGGCGGCCCGCTGCGGCGCAGCCACTTCCGCCCGCTGCGCGACCTGTACCGGATCACCTCGCACGTGGTGCGGCAGGTGCTCAAGCACGGCGACGTGTGGCGCGAGTACGCGCGGGTGCGTGCGCAGGCGCCGCTGATCGACCGCGACTGACGCGCAAGCTGCCCGCCCGCTCCTGGTACTTGCCGGCGCCTTCGGGTCCCCGGATGCGCTTCGCTTATCCGGGCTACGGCCTCCGGGAGGACTGGTGCACCCCGATGGTGCTCAGGCCATACCGCCGTTGATCCCGATCACCTGGCCGTTGATGTAGCCGGCCGCTTCCGAACACAGGAACGCGACTAGCGCCGCCACTTCCTCCGGCCTGCCGGCGCGCGCGGCGGGGACCATCTGCTTCAGCACTTCAGGCGTGAACTGTGCGCCGGCCATCGCGCCCTCGATCACGCCGGGGGCGACCACGTTGACGGTGATGCCGCGGCTGGCCATTTCCCGTGCCAGCGACTTCGACGCGCCGTGCAGCGCGGCCTTGGCCGCGGCGTAGTTGGTCTGGCCGCGGTTGCCGAGCACCGCCGCCACTGACGACACACTGACGATGCGGCCCCAGCGTTGCCGCGCCATCGGCAGCAGCAGCGGCCGGGTGACGTGGAAGAAGCCGTGCAGCGAGACGTCGATGACGCGGTGCCAGCGCGCGTCATCCATGCCGGCCATCGGCGCGTCGTCGTGGATGCCGGCGTTGTTGACCAGTACGTCGACCGGGCCGGCGGCCAGCAGCGCCTCCATCGCCACGGCGGTGGCGGCGCCGTCGGCGACGTCGAAGGCCACCGCCTCGGCCCGGCCGCCACCGGCGCGGATCGCCGCGACCACGGTTTCGGCGCGGGCCAGGTTGCTGTTGGCGTGCACGACCACGTCCATGCCGGCCGCGGCCAGGGCCTGGCAGATCGCGCCACCGATGTCGCCGCTGCCGCCGGTCACCAGGGCGCGGCGAGAGAGAGTGCTGGGTTCGTCCATCGCGCGATTCTGCCAGTGCCGGCGGGCGCTGTGCGCAGCGGCAGCCTGGTGCCGGGGCTAGGCCGGGCCGAGCATCGCTGCGGCGCGGCCCTGCGCCAGCAGCCGGCCTTCGTGCAACAGGCGGAATACGTACTGCTGGCTGGCCTCGCTGGCGGCGACCAGGTCGGCCTCGCCTTCGATCGCGCCGGGCAGGTCGTCGATGCGTTCGACGTGAAGCTCGACCTCGCGCAGCGCGACCAGCACGCCGGCGGCGGCCCGGCCTCCATGCGTCTGCGCGAGCAGGCCGCCGTGCACGGCCATCGCCTGGGCGCCGTACTCGCACAGCGCCACCGCGTGCAGGCGGTCGCGCGCGCGCAGCGGATGCCCGGGACCGACGTGGTTGCGCGCGCGCAGGCGGATGCCGCGCGCGTTCCAGTCGATCACCTCGTCCCACAGGCACATCGGCCCCTGGTGCGGCACCAGGGCGAGGATGCCGGCGCGGTCGACGAGCGGACTCACGGGGCGACCTCGCGCGCGGGCCGGCGCGCGACCAGCAGCGCCAGCACGAAGTTGAACAGCACGCCCAGCGCCACCGTGCTGCCGATCGCGCGCAGCACCGGGATCGAGGACAGCGCCAGCAGGCTGAACACCAGTAGGGTGGTCAGGCTGCACACGATCAGCGCGTGCAGGGTGCGCAGCTGGTCGGCGCGGTCGTCGCCGGCGTGGTCGAAGAACAGCGCGTAGTCCAGGCCCAGCCCGGCGGCGAGGATCAGCGAGACCAGGTGGAACAGGTTCAGCTCGACTCCGCACAGCCGCAGCACCGCCACGATCAGCACCGTGGCCAGCGCCATCGGCGCCAGCACCCGCAGCATCCGGCGCGGCGTGCGCAGCGCCAGCCACACCGTGGCGGCCAGCAGCAGCGCCGCCACCGCCAGCGCGCCGAGCAGGCGCATGCGCCACTGCGCGACCAGCGATTCGGATGCCTGCTTGAGGTCGAGCAGCTGCGCGCCCAGCGGTGCGACCGCGGCCGCCAGCGCCTGCGGATCGTGCAGGCCGGTGAGCGAGACCAGCGCGGTGGCGTGGTCGTCGCCGCGCAGCAGCAGACCCGACACCGCCAGTTCCAGCGGCGTGCCGGCCAAGTCGGCGACGCCCAAGGGCGCGGCTTCGCGCGCGGCGGCGACGTCTTCCACGTACGGCTCGAAGGCGTCCTCGCGGAACGGCGTGCCGGCCAGCGCTTCGGCAAGCGTGGCGCGCAGCTGCGCCTCGTCCGGCAACGCCTGCTGGCGCGTGCGCTGGGTCGCGGCGGCGGGCAGGTAGCGCGCGGCCAGGTCGTAGCCGTCGAGCACGCCGTCGGCCTGCAGCTGGCGCAGCCGCGGCAGCAGGCGTTCGGAAGCAGCCAGTGCGGCATCCGCGTCCCCGCCCTGCACCGCCAGCAGGTAACGCACGTCCGGCGCGCCCAGTTCGGCGCGCAGCTGCGCGTCGCGCTGCAGGTCCGCCGGCGGCACCGGGGTCAGCCGCGACAGGTCGTTCTGCCAGAACGCGCCCGGCGCGAACGCGACGACCACCGCCGCCAGCAGGCCGGCCACGGCCAGCGCCAGGCGCGGCCGCGGCAAACGTTCCACCCGTTGCCACAGGCGCGCGAGCAGGCGCGAATCGGCCGGATCGTGTCGCGCCGGCGTCACCAGCCGCGGCAGCAGCCAGCGCGTGCACGCCGCGGCGACCGCGAGGCCGGCGATCGTGAACACCGCCAGCTGGCGCAGGCCTTCGACGCCGGAGAACAGGAAGGTCGCATAGGCAATGCAGGTGGCGACCACGCCAGTCACCAGGGTCGGCCACAGCGCGCGCACGCTGTCGCGCGGCGACTGTCCCGGGCGCAGGTGGCTGAAGAAATGGATCGGATAGTCCTGGGCCACGCCGATCAGGGTGAAGCCGAAGGCGATGGTGATGCCGTGCACGCCACCGCCGGACAGCAGCGCCACCGCGCCCAGGCCTGCCAGGCCGCCGCTGGCCAGCGGCAGCGCGCCCAGCAGCGGCATGCTCCAGCGCCGGTAGGCCAGGCCCAGCAGCAGGAGCAGGCCCAGCGTGTCGGCGGTGCCGATCCAGCCCATCTCGCGTTCGGTCCGGTCGCGGATCGCCACGGCGAAGGCGCCGGGGCCGGAGATTTCGAGCTTCACGCCATCGGCGGCGCTGCCGGTGGCGTCGAAGGTTTCGCGGATCGCGGCCACTGCCTGCTGTTGCCCGGCGCTGTCGAAACCGGCGGCGCGGGTCTGCACCAGCAGCAGCGCCTGCGCGCCGGCGCGGTCGAACCACACGCCGTGGCGGCGCTCGGGCGCGTTGGCCGGCTGCCACTGCTCGGCCAGGCGCAGGGTCTCGAGGGTGGGATCGGAGGGCAGCAGCGGCTCGACCAGGTCGGCCGCCGGCGAGCCGAGGTCCTGCACGCGCTGCTGCAGTTCGTCGTGCAGGAACGCCGCGTCCAGCGGCTGCGTGTCCAGGGTCGGCGAGAGCAGGTAGCGGTACGGACGCAGGTGCCCGGGGATCGCGTCCAGGCCGGCATGGTCGCCGTTGGCCACCTGCGCCACCGAAGGCTGCGCGGCCAGTTGTGCGCGCAGCGCCTGCGAACGCCCGGCCAGCACCTCCGGCTCCGCGCCGGACAGGGCCAGCAGCAGCACCCGCGACCCCGGGCCTTCGCCGAGCTCGTCCATCAGCAGCACCTGCGCCGGGGTGCGTGGCGCGGGCAGGAAGCTGCGCAGGTCCTCCTCCATGCGCAGGTGGCGGCCCAGTGTCCATGCGGCCAGCGCCAGCAGCGCCAGCCAGGCCAGCAGCAGGGCGGCGCGGGCGACGCCGCGCGGAGCCGCTGCGCTCACCGGTGGCCGTCCCGGCACAGCGAAGCCAGCTTCGCCGCGTCGTTGACGCCGGCTGCTGCCGCGGCGGCGCCGGCCATCAGGGTCAGCTGCGGCGGGCCCTTGGCCGGCTGGTTCTCGACGCAGCGCAGTTCCGCGCCGCGGCCGTGCAGGTCGATGTGGCGCAGCGCTGCGGCCAGCTTCGGATCGCGCGGCACCAGCCGCAGGGTCCACGCCTCGCGCGCGCCCTCGGCGCTCACCGTGTAGGTCTTCTCGAGTAGCGCGCGGTCGCCGGCCAGCAGCGCGCCGAAGCCGGCCTGCACCGCCGCCAGTTCCGGCACCTGCGCCAGGGCGATGCGGCGGGGCGTGCGGCCGTCACGCTGGACCACCGCCTCGCCGGCGGACAGCGTGGTGGTCTCGCGGTAGGGCGCGTCGACCTGGCGCACCAGGCTGCCGTCGGCCTCGCGCCGGTATTCGCCCTGCAGGCGCAGCGGTTCGCGCAGCATCGGCGAATCGCGCAGCTCGACGAACGGGGTGCGACTCGGTGCCGGGCGGGCGACGGCCTGCAGCACCCAGCCAGCCTCGACCGGCGTGGCCGCCTCAGCCGCGGCGCACGGCAGCGCCGCCGTCGCGCAGCACAGGATCGCCAGGCGCAGGCGCGCGGTCGGTCGGCGTTTCATCGGTCTGCTCGCTCCAGAAATCGTAGAAGTTGAACCAGTTCAGCGGTGCCAGCCGCGCGTAGTGCTCCAGCCGCGCGGCATAGGCGGCGACCTGCCGCTGCAGCCAGGCCGCGCGTTCGCCGCGCGCGGGCACCCCTTCGACCCGGGGATCGAGGAAGGGTTCGAAATGCAGGTCGTAGCGGTTGCCGCCTCGGTACAGGCCGAAGCACAGCAGCACCGGCGCCTGCAGCACCGCGGCCAGCCGCCACGGGGTCAGCGGCAGCCGCGCCGGCGCAGCGAGGAACGGCACGCTCGCGGTGTCCTCGTGCGCTTGCGCGCGGTCGACCAGCAGCGCGACCAGCGCGCCTTCCTGCAGCGCGTGCTGGATCTCCAGGGCGATCGCCGCGCCGGGCTGGGCGCCGTCGATCACGCCACGGGCCAGCTCCGGGTCCAGCGAATCGAAGATGCCGGTCAGCACCGGGTTGTGGCCCTTGTCGAGCACGATCCGCACCTGCAGCCCCGGGCGCCGCTTCGACAGCACTCGCAGCGCGTCGAAGCTGCCCAGGTGCGAACCGAACAGCAGCGCGCCGCGGCCCTCGTCGAGCAGCGCCTCCAGCGGCGCCAGCCCATGCACGCGGATGTCGAAGCGGTCCAGGCGGCCGCCGAGCAGGAACAGCCGGTCGAGGATGGTCGCGGCGAAGCAGTGGATATGCCGCGCCACGGCCAGCACCCCGGCCGGGCGCCCGTGCACGCGCGCCAGCCAGGCCCGCGAGGCGCGCCGCTCCGGCCCGCGCACCAGCAGGAAATAGGCGGTGATCGGATACAGGCACAACCGCGCCAGCCAGCGGCCGCCGTAGCGGGCGATGGCCACGATCAGGCCCAGCGAGGCCCGCGTCCCGCCTTCGGGGCGGTGCTTCCACGCCGCGGCGGCCGGCTCAGCCATGGGTGGCCTCCTGCACTTCGCCGCGCGCCAGCACGCCGTCCTCGCCGCGGACCTCGAAGCGCCAGCGTGGCGCGGCGCCGTCCAGCACCACCTCGGCGACCTGCCCCGGCAACAGCGGGCGCAGGAACTTCACCTGCGGCAGGCGCAGCGGCGCCGCCGGCGCGTGCGCGGCCTCGATCGCCTGCAGCACGTGTTCCAGCAGCACCACGCCCGGCACCAGCGGGCGGCCGGGGAAGTGGCCGTCCAGGCAGGGATGGTCGGGCGGGATCGAGAAGCGCATCGGCCAAGGATAGTCGGCGCGGGCCGGCCGGTGGCGCGGCGCGGCCGGCGCGGTTCAGCGCAGCAGGTCGCGCCAGAAGCGCGGGCCCAGCGCGGCCAGCCGCCGGGCGAAATCCAGCCCGTTGCGGTACGGCCGCTGCGGGAAGCGGCGCTTGCGGTACTGGAATTCGGCGGCCATGAAGCCGCCGACCATGCCGTAGTTGAGCAGGTTGGCGAACCACGACCAGGCATGCTGCGGCACCGCGATCCACGGCTCCCGGCCCAGCGCGTACAGCACCCCGCCCGGCACCGCGCACACCGCCAGGGCGGCGTTGGCCAGGGTCAGCCCCGCCAGCAGCAGCGCCCAGCCCAGGGTCAGCCGCCGCGCGTAGGCCGGCAGGCCTTCCGGCAGCGGCCATCCCGACTGCGCGTACAGCGCCGAGACGATCCGGGTCACCAGCGGCGTGCGCCCGCCCAGCAGGCTGCGCCCGAACAGCCACGCCAGCCAGCCGGTGAACAGCACCGGCGGCGCCAGCAGCAGCAGGTCCAGCCAGACCGTGCCGGCCAGTGCGGCCAGCAGCGCCAGCGCCACCGCCAGCAGGCCCAGCGCCCACCAGCGCCGGTGCAGCAGCGGCAGCACCAGCAACAACAGCACCAGGTCGGCCAGCGCCAGCGCCGGCCACATGCCGCCGCGGGTACCGGCCAGGTGCGCCAGGAAGGGATAGGCCACGCCCAGCAGCAGCTGGACCGGCAGGGCCAGCGCGGCGGCGGGATCGCGGCCATCCGCGCCGCCGGCGACCATCACGTCAGTTGGCGCGGTGCGCCTGGACATGGGCCGCCAGCGCGCGCAGCGAGGCAAAGATGCGCTTGTTGTCGTCGCCGTCGGCGCGCAGCTGCACGCCGTAGCGCTTGCCGACGGCCAGCGACAGCTCCAGCGCGTCGATCGAATCCAGGCCCAGGCCCTCGTTGAACAGCGGCGCCTCCGGGTCGATCGCCTGCGGGTCCACGCCCTCCAGGTTGAGGCTCTCCACCAGGAGCTGGGCCAGTTCGCGTTCGGCTTCGGTCTGCGGCATGGGTCGGGTGATCCGGGTTCTGCAAGGGCGGCCACGATCCGGCATCGGACGCCGCCGCGCAAGCCCGGCAAGGCCGCGTGAACCGCCTGGCGGGCGCCCGCGCTATCATCCGGCGTCCTCCAGCACCCCGCAGGGCCGCCCTCCGCATGACCCTTCCCGAGCCGCCGAACACCCCGTCCGCGCCCCCGGCGCGCACGGAGCCGGCGACCGGCGCTGGAGGAGCCGCGATTGCGACCGACGTGCTGGTGATCGGCGGCGGCCCGGCCGGGACCACCGCCGCCACCTTCCTGGCCCGCCGCGGCTGGAAGGTCACCCTGCTGGAGAAGGACGTCCACCCGCGCTTCCACATCGGCGAATCGCTGCTGCCGATGAACCTGCCGATCCTCGAGCGCCTGGGCGTGCTGGAGCAGGTGCGCGCGATCGGCGTGCACAAGCCCGGCGCCGACTTCCCGATGCGCGGCGACGCCGACAGCGTCAACGTGTTCCGCTTCGACCGCGCGCTCAACCCGCGCTTCGGCCACGCCTTCCAGGTCAAGCGCGCCGAGTTCGACAACCTGCTGTTCGACAACGCGCTGGCCAGCGGCGTGGATGCGCGCCAGCAGGTCAAGGTCGAGCAGGTCGAGTTCGGCGCCGATGGCCGCCCGGCCGTGGTGCACGCGCGCCAGGCCGACGGCACCGCGCTGGCCTTCCGCCCGCGCTACCTGGTCGATGCCAGCGGCCGCGATACCTTCCTCGGCAGCAGGCTCAAGCTGAAGAAGAAGAACCCCAGGCACCAGTCGGCGGCGATCTTCAGCCACTTCAGCGGCGTCACCCGCCGCGAGGGCGAGTCCGCCGGCAACATCACCGTCGAGCGCTTCGCCCACGGCTGGATGTGGCTGATCCCGCTCACCGGCGACGTGATGAGCGTCGGCGCGGTGTGTTTCCCCGAATACCTGAAGACCCGCAAGGGCGACAACGAATCGTTCCTGATGCAGACCCTGCGTGACACTCCATCGGTCTGGACGCGCATGGCCAACGCCGAGCGCGTCGCGCCGGTGCACGCCACCGGCAACTACTCCTATACCTGCAGCCGCATGCACGGCCCGGGCTGGGTGATGGCCGGCGACGCCTTCGCCTTCATCGACCCGGTGTTTTCCTCCGGCGTCTACCTGGGCATGAACAGCGGCGAGCAGGCCGCGGCCACGGTCGACGCGATCCTGCGCGAGCCTTCGCGCGAAGCCGCCGAGCAGCGCGCCATGGACCGCCGCCTGCGCCGCGGCCTGCGCCACTTCTCCTGGTTCATCTACCGCTTCACCACCCCGGTGATGGAGCGGCTGTTCGCCGAGCCGCGCAACCACCTGCAGCTGGAGCAGGCGGTGATCTCGATGCTGGCCGGCGACGTGTTCGACAACTTCGCCGTGCGCTGGCGCCTGCAGGTGTTCCGCATCGTCTATGCGCTGACCGCGCTGCGCATGGCGCCGCAGGCGCTGGCCGGCTGGCTGCGCCGGCGCCGCCAGGTGCGGCAGCGCTTCAGCGGCGACACCCTGCAGGGAGGCGACCCGTGAGCCGGCCCCTGCCCTTCGCCGACCTGGCCGCGCCGCGGCTGCAGGTGTCCTACGCGCCCGCCGACACCCTCGCCCGGCAGCTGGCCGACCCGCAGGTGCTGGCCGTGCTCGGCTTCGGTCCCGATGCACCGGTGCTGGACGATCCGCGCTGGCTGCGGGTGCCGCTGCAACCGCTGCACGGTCCGCCGTGCATCGAGGTCTGGCGCGCGACCGCCCCGGTCAGCCACGGCCGCGACGACGGCCTGGCCTGGGCCACCGACGGCCGCCTGCTGTTCGGTTCGCTGGAAATCGACGAAGGCGAGGAAGGCATCGAGGCCGCGACCGCTCGCGCCTATTCGCGGCTGGTCGCCTTCGTCGGCGCCAGCCAGATGCCGCGCATGCTGCGCATCTGGAACTACCTGGACGCCATCACCCTCGGCGACGGCGACGAGGAGCGCTACCGCCGCTTCTGCGTCGGCCGCGTCGCCGGCATGGGCGGCATGGACACGTCGAGCCTGCCGGCCGCCACCGCGATCGGCCGCTGCGACGGCCAGCGCCGCCTGCAGGTGTACTGGCTGGCCGCGCGCGAACCCGGCACGCCGCTGGAGAACCCGCGCCAGGTCAGCGCCTACCGCTACCCGCGCCAGTACGGCCCGCAGCCGCCGAGCTTCGCCCGCGCGATGCTGCCGCCGGCCGACGCGGCGATGCCGCTGCTGCTGTCCGGCACCGCCGCCATCGTCGGCCACGCCTCGCAGCACTGCGGCTCGGTATCCGCGCAGCTGGACGAGACCCTGGCCAACATCGGCAGCCTGGTCGACGCCGCGCGCCGGCTGCAGCCCTCGCTGCCGGCCACGCTCGGCAGCGGCAGCGCGCTGAAGGTCTACGTGCGCGAACCCGGCGACGCCGCCACCGTGGCCGCGCAGCTGGAAGCCCGCCTGGGCCCGTCAGTGCCCCGGCTGCTGCTGCACGCCCACGTCTGCCGCCGCGAGCTGCTGATCGAGATCGACGGCGTGCACGGCGAAGCGGCCACGCCGCAGGCCTGAGCACGGCCGGCGCTTGCGCCGGCCTCGGCCCCGTCTGGGATACTGCCCCGCGCTGCATTCGCCCCGGCCCGCGGCCGGCGCCACTCCAATGCCGTACGAACCGGAAGGGTGACGATGAACCTGCTGCGCCTGGCGTTCCTGTCCTGCCTGTCCTTCGCGACCGCCACCGTGGCGGCCGCGCCTGCCGCGAACCCCGCCACCACCGGTGCACGCCCCGACGCCGGCGTGGCCCGCATCGAGCCCGCGCGCCTCGACGCCGCCCTGCGCCGCTTCGTCGACACCGGCGAGATCACCGGCGCCTCCGCCCTGGTCTGGCACGACGGCTGCGTAGCCTACTTCGGCGCCTTCGGCATGGCCGACCGCGAGGCCCGCAGGCCGATGGCGCGCGACACCATCGTGCGGATCTTCTCGATGACCAAGCCGGTCACCGGCGTGGCGCTGATGCAGCTGTACGAACAGGGGAAGTTCCAGCTCGACGATCCGGTGTCGCGCTACCTGCCGGAGTTCCGCAAGGTACGCGTCTACGCCGGCACCGACGCGCAGGGCCGGCCGCTGCTGGAGGCGCCGGAGCGCCCCATCACCATCCGCGACCTGATGCGCCACACCGCCGGCTTCGTCAGCGGCAACGACGATCCCAGCCCGGTCGGCGCGATGTACCGCAAGGCCGACCCGGAGAACTTCGACAACACCCTGGCCGAGGAAGTGCGCCGCATCGCCAGCGTGCCCCTGCTCTACCAGCCCGGCACGCGCTGGCTGTACTCGCCGGCGGTGGACGTGCAGGCGCGCCTGGTCGAAGTGCTCTCCGGCCAGCCGTTCGACGCCTACCTGCAGGCCCACGTATTCGAACCGCTTCACATGAAGGACACCCGCTACGTCGTGCGCGCCGCCGACCGCGACCGCCTCGCCGCGCTGTACCTGCGCAGCGACGACGGCGTGATGTCGCGCGTGCCCGACGTCGAAGCGATGAAGATCAACGGCCGCGACACCCGGCTCAAGCCCGGCAGCTGGGGCCTGACCTCGACCCTCGACGACTACATGCGCTTCGCCCGCATGCTGCTGGACGGCGGCGAGCTCGACGGCGTGCGCCTGCTGCAGCCCTCGACCGTGCGCCTTATGGCCACCGACGCCTTGCCGCGCGAAGTCGGTCCCCACGACCGCTCCTGGCTGCCGAGCAAGGGCCAGGTCGGCTTCGGCATCGACTTCGCCGTGCGTATCGCCCCGCCAGCCGATGCCGAGGAAGCCTCCGGCGAAGTCGGCGAATTCTTCTGGGACGGCGCCGCCAACACCCTGTTCTGGGTGGACCCGGTCAACGACATCGCCGCCGTCCTGTTCGTCCAGTGGCTGCCCTTCGGCAAGGTCCCCCTGCACAAGGCCTTCCGCGACGCTGTGTACTACGACGACACAACTGCGGCCGCGCCGCGCAAGTAGCCCGGACAAGGCCGAAGGCCGCATCCGGGATAAGCCCCACTCCCCTCGGGAGAGGGGTTGGAGAGTACGCATTCCGACGCCGCCAGGTTCCCGACCCTCACCCCCTGCCCCTCTCCCGGTGGGAGAGGGGAGCAAGAGCGAAGCCACCACCCAAATGTTCCCGAAGACGCGGTAGCGCGGGGGTATGGCGCAAGCAGGCCATGGATGGCCTGCGTTCGCGCGTTGGAGCCAGGGATGGCGGAACCGCGCGATGCGCCATACCCCCGCGCTGCCGCGGCTCCGTCCGAAGCCGACACCCCTGAAGCTGTTGCTGTTGCTGTTGCTCTGGCTGTTGCCACGATCATCATCAGACAACAGCAAGGACTGCTCAGCGCTTCTCCGCCTTGCAGCCCTCGCCCTTGCGCTTCAGCGGATTCCAGCGCGAACCCTCCTCGCACGGCGGCGTCGCCTGCGCCGCCTGGCGTTGCGCCGCCGCCTGCGCCTGCATCTCGCGCGCCTGCGCCAGCTTCTGCGCCTTGGCCTTCTCCAGCGCCGCCCGGATCTGCGGCAGCGCCGCCAGCGCCGCCTTCTCGCCTTCCAGGATCGCCTGGTTGCGCCTGGTGAAATCCGCCGAACCGTAGTCCAGCACGTTCGGCCGGATCACCACGTCCGCCCGCCCCAGCTCCTGCTCGCCCAAGCGCTGGCCCATGATCGCGATCGACTGGTTGACGATGCCCAGCATCCCGTCCGGACGC
>Ga0182737_1002305_pt1 | contig 15894 bp, 13 predicted proteins | sample eDN5th30CBELigOP_FD_128878 | JGI IMG/M metagenome (GOLD analysis project Ga0182737, IMG submission 128878) | Enriched Organic Plus compost microbial communities from Emeryville, California, USA - eDNA 5th pass 30_C BE-Lig OP (version 2) (version 2) ...
CCTCAACATATCCCAATGATGCTCTCGGCGGGCGGCGGTTGCCTACATTTACGACACTCTCTCTTTTCCGGGCCTGTTTTCATCAGGTTTGGCGACATGGATGAAAACCATCCTGCGGGCGCCAGCGTTCCACTCCGGGCCTTCCACCCGCTGTCCTTACGCCACGGCCTGTCGCATCCTGCGCCTTATCGGGCTTCTCATGCCGGGCGATGCCCTATCAGAAGGGAAGGGACGGCGCCACCCCGGCAGCACCGCCCGCGCGGGGCGGCGTCTCAGGCCGCCCGCCTTTTGGCACTTTTCACCAGCTTTTCCGAGAGCGCCTGCCAATCATCGAACGCCCAGTGCATCGGGTTTTCCATGGACACGACCTGATCGGCGGCAAGGCTGTCGTCGATGATCGCGATCTCGGGCTCCTGAAATTCCAGTTCGCGCGCGCAATAGAAGGCCAGCACACGCGGGCGGGCGGTACGCCTTCCGCCATCCAGCACGATGCCCAGCCGGTTGCTGCGCAGGCGGACCAGCGCGCCGGCCGGAAAGACGCCCACGCTCTGCATGAAGGAAAAGAGCAGCTTACGGTCGAGATGGCCCTGCCATCCCCACATCATCGCGATCGCCTCGGACGGCGCGCAGGCGGCTTTGTAGGGACGCATCGAGGTCAGCGCGTCGTAGATGTCGCAGATCGCGCACATGCGCCCGGCCAGCCCGATCCGGTCGCCCGTCAGCCCGACCGGATAGCCCGCGCCGTCGATCCTCTCATGATGCTGGTACACCGCGTCCAGAACCACAGCGGGCATATCCGCCATATCCGCGAGAAGCTGGTAGCCATGGCCGGGATGCCCGCGCATCACCGCCATTTCCTCGTCGCTGAGACCCGCGGGCTTGTTGAGTATCTCCTGCGGAACGCCCATCTTGCCGAGATCGTGGAGCAGCCCGGCAAGGCCGAAATCCTTCGCCGCATCCTCATCCATGCCGAGATGGAACGCCATGTCGAGCATCAGCGTGCACACCGCGACGGAATGGAAATAGGTATATTCGTCCTTTGTCTTGAGCCGGATGACCTTCAGCATCGCCCTGCGGTTGCGCAGGACGGCGGCCGTAACCTCGTCCACGACCGGCAGCGCGTCGGCCACCCTGAGCGGATCGCCCTTCCGGACACCCTCGAACAGCGCCTTCACCACCCGCTTCGACCGGTTGATGAGCGCGGCGGCGGCTTTCTGCTCGGCGGCCTCGCGCTGGCTCTGGCCCGCCACGACAGCGAGCGCTTCGACGCGGGACCGCACGGTGCTGCGCAGGGGCGGCGGGAAAGGCCTTGCGGCTTGCACACCCTTGCGGAGGCCGCCCGCCTGCGCCGCCTCCGCTTGCGGACGCGGCGATGTTTCCGGCCCCAGTCCGCGCTCGTCGTCTATCAATACATAGGGGACGCCGGAATGGCGGATGCGCTCCACATCCTCCGCGGACGTGAGGAGGAACCGGGCGCGCCAGAAGGGATGGCTGAACCAGGAGCCGCCAAAGCCCCGGACATACATGCCCACCTTCACCTGATCGCAAGAAATCCTGAGAAACATTACATAACGCCGCCCACCTTCCGTCCGGGGCGGCCAGCCAGCGGCGGGCTGCCTTCCGGACGGTTCAGGCGATGATTATGTCATCGGATTTAAACAAATCTTACGCCAAAAGCGCGAATTCGGCCCATTTCCGGTCAATAACGCCCTGCAACGGAGCACCGGAAGCAGCAATTATTCCTTTTCTTTCTTCGCCTTGGCGGAACTCTTCGCGGGCGTTTTCTTCGCCGCTGCTTTTTTTGTTTTTTTCTTGCCCGTCCCGCCTTTCGCCGCCCTCTCGTCGATCAGTTGCGCGGCTTCCTCCAGCGTCAGCGCCTCGGGCGCGACCGTCTTGGGGAGAGTCGCATTGGTCGTGCCGTCGGTGACATAGGGGCCATAGCGCCCCTCCATCAGCCTGATCTCGGCCTCGGTGCGTGGATGTTTGCCCAGCGTCTTGAGCGGCTCCCGCGCGCCCGCACCCCGGCGCGGCCCCTTCTCCGCCGCCTCGGCCAGCTTCACCACCGCCGCGTTCATGCCAGTGTCGAACACCTCTGCGGTGGAGGAAAGCCGCGCATATTTGCCGTCATGCGCCAGATAGGGACCGTAGCGGCCGATGCTCGCGACGATCGGCTGGCCGGTTTCCGGGTGGTTGCCGATGGTGCGCGGCAGCGACAGCAGCTTGACCGCCCAGTCCAGTGTCAGCCCGTCATCGCCCAGATCCTTGGGGATGGAGGCGCGCTTCGCCTCCTTGCCCGACCCCATTTCGATATAGGGACCGAAGCGGCCGGACTTGCGGACGATATCCTCCCCGGTGTCCGGGTCCTGCCCCAATATCTCCGGGCCGCTGTCCGTCTCGCCGGCGCCGCCGGGCTGGCCGAATTTGCGGGTGAACTTGCATTCGGGATAGTTGGAGCAGGCGATGAACGCGCCGAAGCGCCCGCCGCGCAGCGACAGCCGCCCATCCGCGCACATCGGGCAGGCGCGCGGGTCGGACCCGTCGCCCTTGTCCGGGAACAGCAGCGGTTCGAGGAACTTGTCCAGCTCCGCCGTCACATCGGACGGCTTCTTGTCCATCACCTCGGCGGTCTTGGGCTTGAAGTCGCGCCAGAAAGCCTCCAGCACCTCCTGCCATTGCGCCCGCCCGCCGGAGATGTCGTCCAGTTCCTCCTCCAGCCCCGCCGTGAAGTCGTAGCTGACATAGCGGTCGAAGAAGCGTTCGAGGAAGGCCGTCACCAGCCGCCCGCTCTCCTCCGCGAAGAAGCGGTTCTTCTCGATGCGGACATAATCGCGGTCCTTCAGCACCTGGATGGTCGAGGCATAGGTGGACGGGCGGCCGATGCCCAGTTCCTCCAGCCGCTTGACGAGGCTGGCTTCGGAATAGCGCGGCGGCGGCTGGGTGAAATGCTGCTCTGCGCTCACCGCCTTCTTCGCGGGCGCATCGCCGGCGGAAAGTCGCGGCAGCAGCTTGCTGTCGTCATCGTCCCCGTCGGCGGCTGCCTGTTTCGCATCATCCCGTCCTTCCTCGTACAACGAGAGGAAGCCGGGGAAGATCACCACCTGCCCCGTCGCGCGCAGCCCGTGCTGGCCCGTGCCGTCAAGCAGTTCGACCGTCGTGCGCTCCAGCCGGGCGCTCGCCATCTGGCTCGCCAGCGCGCGCTTGAAGATAAGGTCGTAGAGCCGCCCATGATCGCCGCTGCCCGCCCGCTCCTTGCCGAAATCGGTCGGGCGGATCGCCTCGTGCGCTTCCTGGGCGTTCTTGGCCTTGGTCTGGTACTGGCGCGGCTTTTCGGGCAGATACCCGCCGTCATAGCGATCCGCGATCGCCCGGCGCGCGGCGGAAATGGCGCTGCCGTCCATCTGCACGCCGTCGGTACGCATATAGGTGATCGCGCCGTCCTCGTAGAGCGCCTGCGCGATCCGCATCGTGTGGCTCGCCGAGAAACCAAGCTTGCGCGCGGCCTCCTGTTGCAGCGTCGAGGTGGTGAAAGGCGGCGGGGGGTTGCGCGTGACCGGCTTGGTCTCGACGCTCTCCACGGTGAAGCGCCCCGCCTCCACATCGGCCTTGGCGGCGAGCGCGTCGCCTTCCCGGCCGATGGTCAGGCGGTCGATCTTCTGGCCCTTCCACTTGACCAGCCGCGCGGTGAAGGCGCGCCCGTCCTGTTCCATCTCGGCGGCGACGGACCAATATTCCTGAGCGACGAAGGTTTCGATCTCGCGCTCGCGCTCCACCACCAGGCGCAGCGCGACCGACTGCACGCGGCCCGCCGACTTGGCGCCGGGCAGCTTGCGCCACAGCACCGGCGAGAGGGTGAAGCCGACCAGATAGTCGAGCGCGCGGCGGGCGCGATAGGCGTCGATCAGGTCGTGATCCAGTTCGCGCGGCTGCGCCATCGCCTCGGTCACGGCCTGCTTGGTGATCGCGTTGAAGGTGACGCGCTCCACCTCCCTGGGCAGGGCCTTCTTCGCCTTCAGCACCTCCTGCACATGCCAGCTTATCGCCTCGCCCTCGCGATCGGGGTCGGTGGCGAGGATCAGCGCGTCGGCTTTCTTCGCCTCATCGGTGATGAGCTTGAGCTGTTTGCCCTTGTCGCCGTAATTCTCCCAGCTCATCGCGAACCCCTCGTCCGGGTTCACCGAGCCGTCCTTGGGAGGGAGGTCGCGCACATGGCCATAGGAGGCGAGCACATGATAGCCGCTGCCCAGATATTTCTCGATGGTCTTGGCCTTGGCCGGAGATTCGACGATGACAAGCTTCATGGATTGACTGTTCCGGTCCTTATACGTGCGCGCGAGGGTGTAGGATGCTGGGCGTCCGCGTCAAGCCGCCATGACATGAACGGATGACAATAGCGCGGCGGGGGCTCCATCATTCCGCCGGACGCAGCGCCACGCGGGCGCCCGGATGCCGCTCCAGCCGCCCGGCAAGCTCAAGGTCCAGCAGCATCGCCTGCACCGCGGAGGGGTCGAGACCGGACTGGCGTATCAATTCGTCCACTGGCACGGGCACCGGCCCCAGCAGGCCGAGCATGTCCCTGCCTTCCATCCCGTTTTCCTTGCCCCGCGACGGCGTGCCCCGTCCCGTCGAAAGGGCGGGCGCGGAAGCGGACCGCGCCGGATGCGCGCGCGGCGGCGCTTCCAGCGGCAACGCAGGCTCGCGCGGCGCGAAGGGCGTTATCGCCTCGATCACGTCGGCGGCCGACTGCACCAGCGTCGCCCCGGCGCGGATAAGCTCGTTGCAGCCGTGCGCGCGGGGATCGAGCGGCGATCCGGGCACCGCCAGCACCTCCCGCCCATAATCCCCCGCGAGCCGCGCGGTGATGAGCGAGCCGGATTTCGGCGCGGCTTCCACCACCAGAGTCGCGGCGGAAAGGCCCGCGATGATACGGTTGCGGAAAGGGAAGTTCCGCGCGCGCGGTTCGGCGCCCGGCGGCTGCTCCGCGATCAGCAGCCCTTCCCGCGCGATCCGTTCCTGAAGCCCGGCGTTTTCCGGCGGATAGGCGATGTCGATGCCGCTGGCGATCACCGCTATGGTCCGGGCCGGCTCGACCGTCAGCGCGCCCTGATGCGCGGCGGTGTCCACGCCCCTTGCAAGGCCGGAAACGACGGCATGACCCGCCAGCGCCAGATCGCGCGCCAGCCCCCGCGCGATCCGCCCGGCGGCGGCGGAAGCGTTGCGCGCGCCCACCATCGCCACGCAGGGCGCGCGCAGCAACGCGCGGTCGCCACGCAGCATCAGCAGCGGCGGCGCGTCCGCTATCTCCGCCAGCAGCGCGGGATAATCGCTGTCGCCCAGGATCAGCCAGGATGCGCGCTGCGCCTCCGCCCATGCGATTTCCCGTGCGATCCGGCGCTCGTCGGCGGGCTGCATCGGCCTGCCTCCCGCGCGTCCGGCAAGGCCCGGCAACAGGCGCAGCGCCTCGCCCGCGCTGCCGAACCGGTCCAGCGCCCGGCGATAGCCCGCAGGGCCGATCCCCTCCGAGCGGGCGAGCCGGATTCGGTCGAAACGCTCCTGATCCATGTCAGAAAGGGCCGGTCAGGCCTTGGCCCCGTCGATGCACGGCTCCTCGCCGCGCAAGAGGCGGCCGATATTGGCGCGATGCCGCCACAGCAGGATCAGCGCCATCGACGCCACCGGCGCGAACAGGTCGAGCCTGCCCAGCCCGATGCAGGCGATCGGCCCGGCAAGGCCCGCGCATATCCCCCCCGCCGAGGAAATGCGGGTCAGCGCGATCATGCCGACCCAGACGATAGCGAAGATCAGGCCGACCTGCCAGGCCAGCGCCAGGCACACGCCCATCATCGTCGCCACGCCCTTGCCCCCGGCGAAGCGCAGCCAGACGGGGTAGCAATGGCCGATGAACGCCATCACGCCCGCCATCGCCCCGCCATTGGCGAGCGCGTCGGAACCCATGATATGCGCCCCCGCCAGCACCGCCACCGCGCCCTTGGCCAGATCGAGCAGCAGCGTGGCCGCCGCGAGCCCCTTGCGCCCGGTCCGCAGCACATTGGTGGCGCCGATATTGCCCGACCCGATCTGCCGCAGGTCCCCCGCCCCGCCGATGCGGGTCAGCAGCACGCCGAACGGTATCGACCCGAGCAGATAGCCCAAAGCCATCACGAAAGCGGGCGTATGCCAAAAACTCATCCACTGTTTCCCGGATTGCCCATCATGTCCCGGATGATCTTCCCCCAGCCGGAGGCGCGATCATAGATGCCGCGCGGTCGAGTGCAAGCGGTTAAGCGTGCCGGACGGGCAGGTCATAGGGCGGAAGCGACCGGAACGCCTGCTTCAGCGCGTTGCCCCAGCTTCTGGAAATCTCGCTGAAATAGGGGTCGTCCGGCTGGATGCGCGTTTCGAAACCGATGCGGCACCGGTCGACCGGAACGATCTGCATGTCGAAGGGCAGCCCGACCGACAAATTCGCCTTCAGCGTCGAATCGAACGACACCATCAGCAGCTTGGCGGCATCGGCGAAACTCATCCCCGGATCATAGGCGCGCACCAGGATGGGGCGGCCATATTTGGTTTCGCCGGTCTGGAAAAAGGGCGTGTCGGGCGTCGCTTCGATGAAATTGCCTTCGGGATAGACCAGGAACAGGCGCGGCGGCGTGCCCTTGATCTGTCCGCCGACGATGAAGGTCGCGCCGAACGGCCCTTCCGCGACCTCGCCCGAAAGGGCGCCTCCCCGGATGGTTTCGCGCAGCGTCCCGCCGATGATGTTGGCGACGGCGAACATGCTCGGCGCGCGCAACAGCGACGGGCGGCGGTCCTGCGGGCGCTTGTGGCGTTCCCCCAACTGGCTGATAACGGACTGGGTGGTCGCGAGATTGCCCGCGGCCATGAGGGTGACGACCCGCTCGCCGGGAACTTCCCAGCTATACATCTTGCGGAAGGTGGAGATGTCGTCCACCCCCGCGTTGGTCCGCGTATCCGACATGAAGATCAGCCCGGCATCGATCTGCATGCCCACGCAATAGGTCATCTGCTGCTACCCCTGAAAGCCCTGCGACCCGAGCGTAATGCGCCATTGACGGCCCGCCCGCAAGTTCATCGCCCGAAACCGGGCACGCACGAGCCGGGGGACTACCGGCCGTTGGCGGCCCGGCGCAGCGGCTGAGAGGCGGGCATCGGTTCCTCGGTGGAGGCAGCATCCGCCCGCTGTGCCCTCGTCCCCCGGTGCAGGGTGCGCCGTTCCAGCGAGAAGCGCCCGACGATCCGGGTCAGCAACGTCGCCTCGCCGGAAAGGGCGCGCGCCGCCGCGTTGGATTCCTCCACCATCGCCGCATTCTGCTGGGTGGTGACATCCATCTGCTCGATATCCGCGCTGATGTCCTTCAGGCCATTGGCCTGCTCGTCCGCGAGCGTGGCGATTTCGCGCGCCTGCGATGTCGCCTGGCTGACCTTGCGGATGATCTGCTCCAGCGCCTGGCCGGTGCGGTCGACAAGATCGACCCCCTGCTTCACATCCTCGCTCGATTTGCCGATCAGGCTTTTGATATCCTTGGCCGATTCCGTGGTGCGGTGCGCCAGCGCCCGCACCTCGCTGGCGACGACGGCGAAGCCCTTGCCCGCCTCGCCCGCGCGCGCGGCCTCCACGCCCGCGTTCAGCGCGAGCAGGTTGGTCTGGAACGCGATCGCCTCGATCACTTCGGTGATCTGGGCGATCTCCTCGGAAGAGGTCTTGATCTTGTGCATCGCGGCCACCGCCTGTTCGACGATTTCGCCGCCCTGCCGCGCCTGCTGGTTCGCCTCCGACACGCTTTCATCGACCTGCTTCGCATTGGCGGCTGTCGTCTGGACGCCCTGCGTGATCTGCCGCATCACCTCCGAGGTGCGCGCCAGCATTTCCGCCTGCCGCTCGGTCCGGGAAGCAAGGTCGCTCGCCGCCGCGCTGATCTCGCCCACGCCGGTGTCGATATTGTCCGCCGCATTGGACAGTTGCAGGATAAGGTCGCTGAACTGCCTGCGCATGTCGTGGAAATCCTCGGTCATGCGGCTGAAGCCTTCCGGCAGCCCGTTGAGCTGCGCGCGCAGATCGCCGGTGGAAACCTTGGCCAGCGCCTCCCCCACCATGTCGATGGTTTCGCGCCGCGCCTTTTCCTCCGCCGCGAAATAGGCGGACAGGGCGGCCGCCATGTCCAGCAGCGCCGTCTTGACCAGCGTGCCGACCAGCGCCCCGGCCTGCTTCCCGCTCAGCCGGGCCACCACGCTGCGGCTCATCGTCTTCATGATGATGTCTTCGAGCACCATCGCATAGCCGCCGATATAGAGGGCGGGCGGCAGGCCGACCCGGGCGTGGACCTCGCCGATCTTTTCCGACCGCGCGGATGTCGCGGCATCGAAGGGGCCGGAAAACAGCTCTTCCCAATGCTTTTTCTGCGCGGTGCGGGCATGTGACCGCAACTCGTCCGTCGAAAGGATACGCGCCGTCTCCTCATGCGCGGCGATCTGCGCATAGAGCTTTTCCAGAGCCTGGTCGGCATATTTCCCGATCAGCACCTTGATGCCCGGAAATGCCCGGTAATTGCTCTGCGAAAGGGTGATGAAGGGCTTGTCCCTGCGTTGACTGGTGGTTTCGCCGCCCACGGAGTGCATAATGGTCTTCCTGTTCTCTGGCGGTCATGAGGGGAGGATGCGGCAGGCGCGGGGCCCCTCATGACTTCCAATTCAATGCTTCCTTCTCGCAGGCAAAGCTAAAGGATTCATTAACCGCTTTTACCATCGCCTTGAAATACATCGCGAAAGAGGTGAACGGTCAGGAGGAGGCGAACAGCTTCGTGCCGACCACGCCAATGATGATGAGCGCCATGAAGCCCGCCTGAACCGGGGATATCCTGTCGCCGAAAAGGATCGCGCCGCCGATGATGACACCGACCGCGCCCAGCCCGGTCCAGACCGCATAGGCCGTCCCGGCGGATATGCCCCGCATCGCCAGCGCCAGCAGCGCCATGTTCACGAAGCTGAGGACGACGGGAACGATCGACGCCTGCCATGTCCCGGCGGTGGCCGCCCATTTGAGGCTGAGCGCCCAGCAGATTTCGGTGAATACGGCAATGCCGAGGATAAGCCACGCCATGAAGCGATCCTTCTTTCTTTCACGCGGGCTCGGAGAACAGGGCATGCGGGCCGGAAACCCGAAAGAGGCGGCATGCCGGGGACGCCGGAGGGGTGAACCCTCGTCGGCGGCGCGGCCCCTTTAGGCAACCCCGCCGCCCGAGGCAATATCCGCGCGAGGGGCCGCCCGGCAATGAGGGAGATAGCAAGGCTGAAGGAATTCCACCCCTCGAAGGGTGGTGGTGGACAGGGCTGGACTGCCACTATCCTAACCAAAACGTAGTAAAATCAATAGCTTGTTAATTCAGTGCTGACCCGGTTGTAGTATCCCATTGTAGCAGTGTCTAGCCCCGTTTCTCAGATGGCGTTCCCGTCCTATGAGCGATGCCAGCCATGTGGTACGCTCACCCCGCCATAGACGCCCGACATTGCTGGATGCCCTTATGAACAAACCGAAAAAGCCAAAGATTGCGCTCCCACTCACCGATATTGAAGAGGAGTTCCGCGTCCAGCTAAAGCTCCTGCGGAAGTCCTGTGAGGAGTACGACCAGGGCGATGAGGACGAGTATCGTCGTATAGCGGTCGCCCTGCGGATTTTGATTCACGACCGGGGACAGTCCAAGTCGGTGGCGGGGCAGCTAGGTTTGAAGTCGGTCGTGTTTAAGGCGTTCTCGCCTCCAATCGACCCGAACAATCTGATAACAGAAATGCCCATGATTATGATGGGCATGAGCAGTGCAAGGCCACAGCCGCATTATCGTCCGGTACTGAATATGTGCCCTACTTCTGGCCTGCGCCTGCTCGACTTTGACCAATGGTGGAGCGAGCTAGTGTTTAAATCGCCGGGCGGCATCACCATGGATCGGGCAGGTATGGTGATGCACGTTGCCGATCAGGCCGGGGGTGCTCATGTCGATCCAGAATTGGACGAGGTATTCCACAAAATCGCCAAGGAGAACGAAGCCGGTTGGATGATGTCCAGCAACGGCCAAGAGCACCCTCTTGAGGGCATCGAGCGAGCATACTTGCGCCAAATCGGCCATGAGGTTCTAGAGACGCTCGAATCGGAGTGGCTCAAGATACTGGGGAATAGAGGTTGCGATTGCGGCAGCGGACGTAAGCGCCGCTACTGCTGTGACAAGATCGCTAGCTCTGCGGTAACCGCCTAGCCTGCGCCTTGTGATTTCCTGTTCGGGCGTCAGTCGGAACCATCAATGCTCTTGTGGATCAAATGCCGCCCATACCGCGCTTTTGAAATAGCGCCTATTAGGGCCATCCGAATATGTGCTGAGGCAGCAGGCGTGGTATGGGCTGGTGATGGACAAAGACCTGCTGAACCTGCCCTGGCAAATCCAACTCTCGCTGGGCGGTGGGTACCTCGCCTACCTCATCGCCTATGCTGGCATCCGGCAGCACCACACTGCAACAGATGCGATTTTCCGCACGGTTGCATTTGGCCTTGCTGCCACTGCGGTTTTGCTGTGGGCACCTCTGGAGCACGGACTTCTAGAGATCGCTGCCCTAGCTGCCACGCTCGCCACCGGCGCGCTCTGGAGGTGGAAAGGAATGGCTATGACCAAGGCGGTGCTAGGGGTTGCCAATGTCACGTGGTCGGATGACATTCCCTCCGCTTGGCTTTCGATAACTGCCATGCGAACCGATGTCCGCCCGTCACAAATCGCCGTTGATCTCGACAACGGCCGAACCTTGGTTTGCGATGATACGCGAAGGTTCGCCAAAGCACCCTACGGCCCCTGCGTGTTCGGCTTAGATGGCAGCGTTGCCCTCTATGTCACGGCAGAAATGCGCCCCGACAATACTTGGCTGGAAAAGCTCGACGTGGAAGACCCGCTGGACGGCCCGCGCCTCACCTATATTCCAGCCTCTGCCATCAAACGGGTCGAAATGCGGCTATGGACTCGCGCTAACGGGAAGGCCGCGTCGGGGGCGGTGCCTGTGGTGGGCGAGGTGGCGGAGCCGGGGGTGTCCGAGGCTGAACTGAGTCAGGAATATAAACCGACCGATCCGCAGACATGACCCTAGCGGCTCGGTCGCGATGGCGCAGACGGCGGAGCAGGCGGAGGAGTCCGAGGCTGGACCGATGCGCCGCCACCGTCGCCGCCTCGTGCGGGCGGTGCTGCCGGTTGGCTTGAACGCTGTTCACGATCAGTCATAAGTTCTCCCGATTGCAAGTTCCCTATATGTACCAACTTGGAATCGGGTGTCGAGTGATTGTTACTCGCTCGAACCGAAACCAGCCCCTACAGCAGTGAAGCCATAGGGGCAGCAGAGGGTTAGCCGGTGAATTGCGCGCCCGCCTTTTCCAGCGTGGGGCCGTGGCCCGGCTCAACTGACTGGCGTACAATCGGCTGGAACGACGATGACCGCCCGGCGCGTCCCGCCCAGCGTTTGCATCTGCGCCATGGTGAACGCATCGCGCCTGTCCCTGTCATCCACAGGGTCCGCAACAGAGAGGCCGACAAAGGGATTTTTGACCGCCCAATCCTCATCCACGGCCCAGTTAAACACAGCCGCAATCTGGACCATGTAGCCCCGGTTGATGGTGTTCGGGTTGATCGTGGGTAAGCCTAGCTGCTGTGCCTTCTCGATAGCCTGAGGGACCGTGAGGCCCGCAAACTCCTTCCGCTTGCCCATATTGACGGGGAGCAGCTTCACCGCCTCAAATACAGATCGGGCCGCTTCCCGGTATACGCTGCCAACTTCCCGCCTGCCGATTGTCTCCCGCAGGACGCGCAGCACAGGCCCAATGGCCTTGCGGCTTGACTCGCCCCATTCGTCCCATTTGGCGACTTTGTATGCATCGCAAAGGTCGGAGACGGTCTTAGCCCCGGCTACGGTAGCAGTGCCGCCTGTCCGCACTGTCACAGGTGCCTTTGGCTGCTCGTTGACAACATCGGGCGCGCTCAATTCCCTGAGTTTGTTTTGCAGCAACATGATTTGCTCGTCGCGCTCCCGCATAAGATCGCGGGCGGCGGCTTCCTCACGCTCTAGTTCTGGTGTTGAAAGGAGCCAACGCTGCCTGACCTTTACCCGAACGGGTCGCCTGTCCTCGAATCGCTGCCGCCTAGCGGCCTCGTGCGCTTCAAGGGCCTCCTTCTCCTCTCGCTCTTGCTGGCTGAGTTCCTGCGGAGCAGCGGGCTGGCTGAGATACCGGGCGTACTGCGCAGCGCGCTCAGCCTCGTAAGCCTCCTCCGCAAACCGCATTTCGGCAATGGCCGTGCGGCGATCCTTGGTGTTGAGGGATCGGCTCCATTCCTTCTTAGGGGTGCCTTTGGCCCCCATCCAGAATTGCTGATCCTCAGCGACAATAGGGCGGCGGTAGTAATAGACCCCGTGGGAATTTTTCGTGAGGTACATTGGCTCGTCCATCATGCTACGATTGTAGCACCCAATCGGACCATAACCACTGATTTCCCTAGGTTCCTAGGCGTTCTGCCCTCTCGTAAGGGTGGTGGTGGACAGGGCTGGATTCGAACCAGCGTACGGGAAACCCGGGCAGATTTACAGTCTGCTGCCTTTAACCACTCGGCCACCTGTCCAGTGCCTGACCGGATGACTTCGCATCGCCAACCGGCTGGAGGGGGCCTATTGGCGAAAGGAGGCTTGCCTGTCAATGCTTCTTCTGAAAAGAGGCGCACATGAAAAGAGGACATCGCACCGGCAAACCCAAAGGCGGCTACCCCAGGCTTTATGGAAGGCATGCGGTGACGGCCGCGCTCGCCAATCCGGACCGGGTGGTCCGCAAGATATGGGGCATCCGCGAAACGCTGAATGCGCTGGAATTGCCGCCCGTCCTGCCGATCGTCTACGCCGATGGCGCGGACCTCGGGCGCATGGTCCCGTCGGACGCGCCGCATCAGGGCATCGTGGCGGAGGTGGAGCCGCTGCCCGATGTCTGGCTTGGCGATGTGCTGGAGGAAGGGGCCGACGAAGCCCCGGGCAAGTCCCGCCCGATTCTGGTCCTCGATCAGGTGACGGACCCGCACAATGTCGGCGCCATCTTCCGCTCCGCCGCGGCGTTCGACGCACTGGCGATCGTGACGCAGGACCGGCACGCTCCGCCCGAATCGGGCGTGCTCGCCCGCGCGGCGAGCGGCGCGCTGGAGATCATGCCGTGGGTCCGCGTCGTCAACCTTGCCCGCGCACTCGATGAGATAGCCGAAGCGGGCTATTGGCGCATCGGCCTCGACGGCGAAGGTTCGGCGACTCTCGGCGAGGCGCTGGAAGGCGTGGGCAAGGTCGCGCTGGTGCTGGGTGCGGAGGGGGATGGCCTGCGGCACAACAGCATCGCCCATTGCGACATCATCGCGCGCCTGCCGATCAGCCCGCGCATGGAAAGCCTCAATGTGTCGAATGCCGCGGCCATCGCGCTCTATGCGGCGGCCAGCCGTTGATTTCCGTAACAGGGGGACGCGCCATGCCCCGGCTGAAGGGACGGATGACCGGCGCCGCTCTTGCCGCGCTCGCGCTGCTGGTGCTGGGCGCATGTTTCATGAGTCCGGGAAAGTTCGTCTCGACCCTCGACATCCGTGCGGATCGCAGCTTCACCTTCGCCTACAAGGGGGAGGTCATCGTCACCGACATGGACGACATGTCGAAGGGACTGGGCACGGACGACGGCGCTGGTGACGAGACGGACGGAGACACGGATGCCCCGGAAGAGGAGCAGACCAGCGCCTATTACCAGCAGATCGCCTTCGCCGGGCATGACATGGAAAGCACCACCGGCGCGGCAGCCCCCGTCCCGGCCGACACGCTGGCCGACGAGCCCGAAAGCGAGGAAAAGCGCGCCAGGATGCAGGAAATCGCCGATGCCCTCTCGAAGGAGGAAGGCTATCGCTCCGTCCGCTACATGGGCAAGAACAAGTTCGAGATCGACTATCAGATCAGCGGACGGCTGGACCACAGCTTCCTCTTCCCGTTCAACGTCGATGCGCGGGCGGCCTTTCCCTTTCTGGTGATCGAGGTCCGCAAGGACGGCAAGGTCCGGGTGCAGGCGCCCAGCTTCGCGGAAAACGCAGATTCCAGGGCGGCGGCCGGCGGCATGGGCGCAGGCAAGGGCACGCCCGAACGGGAGGGCAGCTTCACCCTGACCACCAACGCGGAAATCGTCAGCCAGAATCAGGAAGATGGCGCGACCAGCACGCCGCAAGGCAAGCAGATCGTCTGGAAGATCACCCCTTATACCCGCATCGCGCCGATGGCCGTGCTGAAAATGGCGGCGGGGAAATAGGGATAGCCCGCGCGAATAATCGCGGGGTGGCTGACCTGGGGTGGAGAGCCGCCCTGTCGCTGAGGTGGAAGCTTCACGCGGAGACGGGACGAGGGAAGATTGGGCCGATGGCCTCCACGCCTGTCCTCCCTTGCACGATCAGAAAAAAGGGCGCCCACAGGCGCCCCTTTTCTACAGTGATGGCTTGCCGTATCAGGCGACCCGCGCGGCCGTTTCCATTTCCGGGTCGCGCAGCACATAGCCGCGTCCCCAGACGGTTTCGATATAATTCTCGCCGCCGCAGGCCAGCGCCAGCTTCTTGCGCAGCTTGCAGATGAACACGTCGATGATCTTCAACTCCGGCTCGTCCATTCCGCCATAAAGATGGTTGAGGAACATTTCCTTGGTCAGCGTCACGCCCTTGCGCAGCGAGAGCAGCTCCAGCATCGCATATTCCTTGCCGGTCAGGTGCACGCGATTGCTGTCCACCTCCACCGTCTTGGCGTCGAGATTGACCGACAGCTTGCCGGTGCGGATGACCGACTGAGAATGGCCCTTGGACCGGCGCACCACCGCATGAATGCGGGCGATCAGCTCTTCCCGGTGGAAAGGCTTGGTCACATAATCGTCGGCGCCGAAACCGAAGGAGCGAACCTTGCTGTCCATTTCCGAAATGCCGGACAGGATCAGCACCGGGGTCTGCACCCGCGCGGCGCGCAGCTTCTTCAGCACCTCATAGCCGTGCATGTCCGGCAGGTTGAGGTCGAGGCAGATGATGTCGTAATCATACAGCTTGCCCAGGTCGAGACCTTCCTCGCCCAGATCGGTGGTATAGACGTTGAACCCTTCGGTCGTCAGCATCAGCTCGATCGCCTTGGCTGTCGTCGGTTCATCTTCGATCAGCAGAACCCGCATATGAAGCCCCTTACCATCATTCCTGTCAGGACCGGACAAAAGCGCCTGCCCCTGTTCCTTCCCTAGAACGACAGCCGCACCACGATATTAACTAAAACAAATGTGAATGCAAAAGGTTAATTTTTCCATAACCGGCCTGACTCCACGAGTCGCAGGGGTTTGAATCTATTTTCAAGCGCTTAACCAACCGCGATTTTTTATCGCCTTGGCTCAAATTGGGGCAGGTTTCGCCTCTTCGGGAGGGGCCATGCCCAGAAAATACCGCCTGCCCCAGCCGGTGCGGGCCAGCGCTTCGTGCACGATCACCGGCAGGAGGATCGCCAGCGGCAGCAGCGCCGCCCTGCCCATATAGGGCGCGCAATAATGGATCACCGCGACATGGCAGTACATGATGGTCAGCGAGCGCCGTCCCAGAAAGGGAAAGAGGCGCCATCCCGCCAAAGCGCGCCCCACCCCGCACAGGCCCAGCGACATCGCCACCGCCACCGCCAGCGAGACGACCGGGATGCCGTAATCGCCGACCTTCATGTTGAGCGGAACCGGCCGGTGCAGCAGCAGCGCCAGAACGCTCACACCCAGCCCGGCGAGCATCAGCGCCCCCTGCCCGCCGATACGCCGCCAGAGAGCGCCCAGCCACAGCAGCACCAGCG
>Ga0182737_1002306_pt1 | contig 15894 bp, 14 predicted proteins | sample eDN5th30CBELigOP_FD_128878 | JGI IMG/M metagenome (GOLD analysis project Ga0182737, IMG submission 128878) | Enriched Organic Plus compost microbial communities from Emeryville, California, USA - eDNA 5th pass 30_C BE-Lig OP (version 2) (version 2) ...
GCGCTCGGCGCCGCTGAACTCGATGCCGCCGTCGCCGAGCTCTCGGGCAGCTACGACGCCGAAGCCGGCGGATTCGGGGCCAGCCCCAAGTTCCCACCGTCGATGGTGCTGGAGTTCCTGCTCCGGCACGCCGACCGCACCGGCACCGAACCGGCCATGGTCGCGCGCACCTGCGAGGCGATGGCCCGCGGCGGCCTGTACGACCAGCTCGGCGGAGGCTTCGCTCGTTATTCGGTCGACCGGTTCTGGCGGGTGCCGCACTTCGAGAAGATGCTCTACGACAACGCGCTGCTGCTCCGGGTCTACCTGCACTGGTGGCGGCAGACCGGCGAACCGCTGGCCGAACGCGTCGCGCGCGAGACTGCAGCGTTCCTGCTCGCCGAACTGCGTACCCCCGAGGGCGGATTCGCGTCAGGCCTCGACGCCGACAGCGCCGATGCATCCGGTGCCGTGCACGAGGGCACGTTCTACGTGTGGAACCCGAACCAGCTGATGCAGGCGCTCGGTGCCCACGACGCCGGATGGGCGATCCAGCTCCTCGGCGTCACGGCCGCCGGCACGTTCGAGCGAGGCTTCTCCACGATTCAACTGCTCGAAGACCCCGACGACGCCGAACGCTGGGCCCGCGTCCGTGAGCAGCTCAGCGTCGTGCGTGCCGAGCGCGCCAGGCCCGCACGCGACGACAAGGTCGTGGCGTCGTGGAACGGGCTGGCGATCACAGCCCTGGCCGAGGCCGGGATCCTGCTCGACGACCGCGACCTGGTCGAGGCCGCGGTCACCGCTGCCGACCTGCTCGTCGACGTCCACGGCGCCGACGGGCCCGACTTCGCCCGCACCTCACGCGACGGCGTGCGGGGTGCGAACCGCGCGGTGCTCGACGACCACGGCGCCGTGGCCGAGGCCTTCCTGTCGGTCCTGGGCGTCACGGGCGACCCGGTCTGGCTGGAACGCGCCCGCGGACTGCTCGACCGCGCGCTGCAGCACTTCGCCGCCGCCGACGGCGGATTCCACGACACCGCCGACGACGCCGAGACGCTGATCGTGCGCCCGCGCGACGACGCTGACAACGCGTACCCGTCGGGAAGCTCGTCGCTGGTCCACGCCCTGATCGCCTTCACCGCGGTGACGGGGGAGCAGCGCTATCGCGAGGCGGCCGAGCGGGCCGTCGCGGCGACCTCGCGCCTGGCGACCAGCGCGCCGCGGTTCGCGGGCTGGACGCTGGCCGCCGCCGAGGCGATGCTCGCCGGACCGCTGGAGATCGCCGTCGTCGGCGCACCCCGGCAGCGCGACGACCTGCACCGCGCGGCCGTGCGGCTGACATCGCCCGGCGCCGTCGTGGTGGCCGGTGAGACCGGACTGGCGATCCCGCTGTTCGAGAACCGGACCGAGGTCGACGGTCGGCCGACCGCCTACGTGTGCCAGGACTTCGTGTGCCGCCTGCCGGTCACCGATCCGGCCGCGCTGCGCGCATGAGCGCCGGCGACGGCTGCCAGTGCATGCCCAGATCGTCAGACAGCGCCAGCATCGAGGTGACGAGCCGCCGCAGATGATCGGGTGCGTCGACGTCCTGGACCGCAGCGACCAGGGACTGGGCCGACGCACGCCAATCGGCGGAGGCAGTCATCGAGCCCGTGATGCGGCTCGTGCAGGCGTCGTTGTCGGCGATCATCGTGCGCACGATCGGATGCGTCTCACCGGCCGCGTCGACGAAGTCGGTCGCGATCTCCAGCGCCCGCACCAGATGGACGTCGGTCGCCATCAGTGCTGCTGGTACGCCAGCAGGCTGATGCCGACGTAGTGGACGATGAACGCCGCGATCGTCATCAGATGGAACACCTCGTGGAAGCCGAACCACGTCGGCGAAGGATTGGGCCATTTGAAGCCGTAGATCAGCGCGCCGAGCGTGTAGAGGCCGCCGCCGACGATCATCAGCACCAGCACCGCGGTCGACGCGTTGTCGACGAACTCGGGGAAATAGAGCACAGCCGCCCAGCCCAGCATGATGTACAGCGGCACGTACAACCATCGCGGGGAGTCGAGCCAGAACATCTTGAACAACACGCCGAGCAGCGCGCCGCCCCACACCAGGCTCAACATGATCGCCGCGTGAGACGGCTCCAGCAACAGCAGCGAGAACGGCGTGTACGAGCCCGCGATCAGCACGAAGATGTTGGCGTGGTCGAAGCGCTTCCAGAACGATCGCATCTGCAGCGACCACGTGCCCGTGTGATAGGTCGCTGACACCCCGAACAGCAGCATCGCGCTCACCATGAACACCGCGACACCCGCGCGCACGAGCGCCGAATCGGCGATGACCATCATGACGAGGAAGCCGAAGAACGCCACGGGCAGCGTGCCCGCGTGCAGCCAGCCGCGCAGATGCGGCTTGACCACCTTGGCGACCTCCCTGACCCGGAGCTCGACCTCCTGAGCCAACGTGTCTGAGCCGGGATCTGCCATGCGTCTAGATTATCGGTATGGCCGCTACCGACGTGCTCTACGGGCTCTACGAGCGACGACTGGCGGCCCAGTTGGACCCCGCTCGCCTACCGCGGCACGTGGGCGCCATCGTCGACGGCAACCGCCGCTGGGCCAAGGACGCAGGCCACGATCTGCGCTCGGGCTATCAGGCCGGCGCCGCGAAGGTCGACGAATTCCTGGCGTGGTGTCACGAACTCGGCGTCGGCACCGTCACGCTCTGGGTGCTGTCGACCGACAACCTGCAGCGCGATGCCGGCGAGGTCGACAGCATCATGATCGCGGTCGAGGACCTGGTGGACCGGCTCGCCGACGACGGCCGCTGGCGGATCGACCTGCTCGGCAGCCTGGACCTGCTGCCGGCCGAGTCGGTCGCCCGTATGACGCGCGCGGCCGAACGCTCGGCCTCTCACGGTGCCTCGATGCAGGTCAACATCTGCGTGGGCTACGGCGGCCGCCAGGAGCTGACCGACGCGATGCGCGCGCTGCTGGTCGAGGAGGCCGCGAAGGGACGCACGCTGCAGGAGGTGGCCGAGACGCTCGTGGTCGACGACATCGCCGAGCACCTCTACACCAAGGGTCAGCCCGATCCCGATCTGGTGATCCGCACGTCGGGAGAACAGCGGCTGTCCGGATTCCTGCTGTGGCAGAGCGTGCACTCGGAGTTCTACTTCTGCGATGCCTTGTGGCCTGCGTTCCGCCGGGTCGACTTCTTGCGGGCGATGCGTTCGTACGCCGCCCGCGAACGCCGTTATGGCACCTAGCTGGGCGGTGTCTGAGCGTCCGTTTGACCGCGTTGCGGTGCCCCGAACGGACGCTAACTCACCGCTGGAGGCGAAACGGACGCTAACTCACCGCCCAGCCGGGGGATCGTTCACGCGAACGTCACCCCACGGTCGGGCGTGTCGCACCGGATCGGCGGGTCGGCCGACGTACGTTCGCGGTGTGGTGATGCTCGCCCCTGACATCCGCCGCCAAGTCCACCGCAACGAGTAGACACGGCCGGCGCAGGGAAGCGCGTGCGGGCCGTCGAGGGAGGCAGTCGTGACTGCTACCGACAAGAAGCGCGTGAAGAAGACCGGCCCGAACCGCCGCACGTACGTGCTCGACACCAGCGTCCTGCTCGCCGATCCAGGCGCCGTGACGCGGTTCCACGAGCACGAGGTCGTGATCCCGGTCGTGGTCATCACCGAGCTGGAGGCCAAACGCCACCACCCCGAACTCGGCTACTTCGCCCGCACGGCGCTGCGCCTCCTCGACGACCTCCGCATCCAACACGGCACCCTCGACGCGCCCCTGCCCATCGGCGACGAGGGCGGCACCATCCGGGTCGAGCTCAACCACACTGATCCCGCCTCGCTGCCCGCGGGCTTCCGCCTCGGCGACAACGACACCCGCATCCTGGCGGTGGCCCGCAACCTGGCCAACGAAGGACACGACGTCACGATCGTGTCCAAAGACCTGCCGATGCGCGTCAAGGCGTCCGCCGTCGGCCTGATGGCCGAGGAGTACCGGGCCGAGCTCGCACTGGAGTCCGGGTGGACCGGCATGACCGAGCTCGAGGTCGAAGCCGCCGATCTCGACGCGCTCTACCAGGACGAGGTCATCGACCTCGACGCCGCGCGCGACCTGCCGTGCCACACCGGGCTCGTCCTGGTGTCCGATCACGGCAGCGGCCTGGGACGCGTCACACCCGAGAAGCAGGTGCAGCTGGTGCGCGGCGACCGTGATGCCTTCGGCATCCACGGTCGCTCGGCCGAGCAGCGCATCGCGCTCGAGTTGCTGCTCGACCCCGAGATCGGCATCGTCTCGCTGGGCGGCCGGGCAGGTACCGGCAAGTCAGCCATGGCGATCTGCGCTGGTCTCGAAGCGGTGCTGGAGCGCCGTCAGCACAAGAAGGTCGTGGTGTTCCGCCCGCTCTACGCGGTCGGCGGCCAGGAACTGGGCTATCTGCCCGGCAGCGAGTCCGAGAAGATGGGGCCGTGGGGCCAGGCGGTCTTCGACACGCTCGGCGCCGTGACCTCGCAGAGCGTCATCGACGAAGTGCTCGGTCGCCAGATGCTCGAGGTGCTGCCGCTGACCCATATCCGTGGTCGCTCGCTGCACGACTCCTTCGTGATCGTCGACGAAGCCCAGTCGCTGGAGCGCAATGTGCTGCTGACCGTGCTGTCGCGCATCGGTGCGAACTCCAAGGTCGTCCTGACCCACGATGTCGCCCAGCGCGACAACCTGCGGGTCGGGCGGCACGACGGCGTCGTGGCCGTGGTCGAGAAGCTGAAGGGCCACCCGCTGTTCGCGCACGTCACGCTGACGCGCTCGGAACGCTCACCGGTCGCCGCTCTCGTGACCGAGATGCTGGAGGACGTCACCATGTGAGCGGCCCGCGGGTGTGGCACGCTGTCCCGGTGAGCCGTGCACGGAGAGGAGTCGTCCGCGTCCTGGCACCGCTGCTCGCGGTCGGTCTGCTCGCCGGGGCCTGCGGCTCGAGCGCGGAGCCGAAGCGCCCGGTCCTGAACTGGTACGTCGGGGCCGACTCGCTTGCGTCGCGTTCGCTGGCCGACTCGTGCAGTGGCGGCGATGTCGAGGTACGCATCCACGAGCTACCGCGTGAGGCCGATGCCGCTCACACCGCGCTAGTGCGACGCTTGAGCAGCGCGGGGTCGAGCGTCGACGTCCTGGCGATCGACGGCGCCCTCGTCCCCGAGTTCGCGGCCGCCGGATGGCTCCGGAAGGCTCCGCCCGTCGCGGCCGACATCCTGCCCGCAGCGGCCGAGCAGGTGACCCGCGACGGCGTCGCGTACGCCACCGCGTGGCTGTTCGATCCGCAACTGCTCTGGTACCGGCCGTTGACGGCCGAGCGCGCCGGCATCGACGTCACCCAACCCGTCACCTGGGACGCCTTGCTCAGCGGTGCCGACCGCCTCGGCGTCACGGTCCAGATCGCCGACGACCGCGGCCTGGGTCTGGCCGAATGGGTCTCGGCCCTGGTCGCGGCGGGTGATGGCGACGTCACGAAGGATCTCTCCGCAGAGTCGGGCCAGGGCGCCGCGTCGGTCATCGAGTACTACGAGGAGGCGGGTGTCGGGCCGGGCCCCTCACCGACCGCCGCCAGTGGATTCGTCGGCTCGAACGGTGGCTTCCTGATCGCCCCCGGCTCGGCGCTCTCCGATCCCGCCCTGGCGCCGCTGGGCACCGAGTTCGCCGTCACGGCGTATCCGTCCCTGGCCGGCCCGTCCCCGGCACCTGCGCGCGGCGTCGTGCTCGCGGTCGGAGCCGAGTCCGCGCATCCGAAGGAGGCGGCGGCGTTCATCGAGTGCCTGTCCGGGGACGACGTCGTCCGGCCGATCGTGACCACGTCGGGATACGGCCCGGCGAAGGTGGGGCTGCTCAAGGACGAGCAGGTACGCACCGCGCTGCCGACCGCGGCGGTGCTCGAGACCGCGATGCTGACGGCCCGGACCGTGCCGGTCACCCCGCGCTGGAACGCGGTGCGCCGGGTGATCGACGAGACCTGGTCGCCCTTGGGCTCGGTCAACACCGACAACACGCCCCGGACGTCGGGTGCGGCCGTGCGGGCCGCGCTGAAGGGAGAGCTGCCGTGAGGCCGCGCCGGCCCCGGGTCAGGCTGGGGAAGGGGCTGGGCTGGCTCCTGCCGGCGCTTCTGGTCCTGGTCGTCGTGACCCTGGTGCCGATCGGGCGGCTGGTGTGGACGTCGCTGCATCGCTCCACCACGACCAGCGACAGCTTCGTCGGCCTCGACAACTACACCGACCTGATCACGAACCGCACCTGGTGGCTGGCGGTGGCCACGACGCTGGTGGTCGTCGCGTCCGTCGTCCTGGCCCAGGTGGTACTCGGCGTCCTGTTCGGCGCCGCGATCCATCGCATCTGGCCGGTCGCACGGGTCGTCGTACTGATCCCGCTGCTGCTGTTGTCGGTCGTCAACGTGGTCGCCTGGCGCGACGCCGCTTCAGGTGGCTACCTCACCGAGTGGTTCGGCATCGGATCGACCGACGGATCGGCCGGCGCCCAACTGGTCGCCGTGACGATCGGTGAGGTGTGGCGTGGCACCGGTCTGGTGGCCGCGGTCGTGGCGCTGGCGCTGACCGCCGTGCCGGCTTCCCTGTCGGCGGCGGCCGTCGCCGATGGCGCCACGGGTCTGCAACGGTGGCGCCGTGTGGTCCTGCCGTCCATCGCACCGGCGCTGGCCGGTGTCACGGCGTTCCGGGTGTTCGACACCTATCGGGTGCTCGACGGTCCGCTGCTGGCCGACGACTCGTCGCTGCGCACGGCGCCGTTGCTGACCTGGACGACCCAGTTCTCGGCGTTCGAGCTGGGGCTCGGTGCCGCGATGTCGGTCCTGGTGCTGTTGGTCGCCGTGATCCTCGCCGCGCTGGTGCTGCCGCTGATCCGGGTGAGGAGGCTGCTGTGAACTCCACCGGTCTCACGGGTGTGCCCGTCGCCTCGATCCGTTCGCGGCTGGCGGCCTCGGTCGTCTCGTTCCTCCTCGGATTCGCGGTCGCGAACATCGGCGTCATCGTCGTGCCCCGCCCAGACTCCTGGCTGTGGCTGGGCGTCGCGATCGTCCTGATGCTCACCGGTGTCGTGGGTGTGTTGTTCGCCGACACCCGGCGCGGCCTGTCGGTGTGGGCCGTCCTCGGCATCGAGCTGTTCGCGGTCTTCACGCTCGTGCCGTTGTTGTGGGTGTTCACGACCGCGACAGGTGAGGACCGCCAGATGCTGTGGCCCGACGAGGTGTCGTGGTCGGCGTTCGGGGAGGTGTGGGATGCCGGCGTGATCCGGTCGTCGATGGTCACCACGCTGTTGGTCGCAGGCCTGGCGACCGTCGTGGCGGTCATGCTCGCCGTGCCTGCCGCGTTCGCGCTGGTGCACCGGAGGGTCGCGGGCCGTCGCTGGTGGTACCTGGCGTTCGTGATCGCGCTCGTACTGCCGACGTTCGTGCTGGCCGCGCCGGGTGTCGCCCAGCTGCTCGCGTTCGACGTAGCCGACTCGCGGCTCGCCATGGCCGTGCCGACCCTGGCGATCGCGCTGCCGATCGCCGTCTGGCTCATGGTCCGCGTGTTCGGCCGGGTGCCGTGGTCGCTGTACGACTCCGTGCGAGCCGACGGCGGGTCGTGGCTGCAGCGCATGCGGCATTTCGCCCTGCCGCACCTCACACTCGACACCGCCCTGGTCACGGTCCTGGTGTTCTTCTGGACGGCCGGCGACTTCGCACTCGGTGCCGGACTCGCGCCGACCGACGCGCAGCGGCCGCTGCCGGCCACGCTGCTGGCGCTCGACCCCGAGCAGTCCCGCCTCGCCGCCGCCATCGGCCTCTGGTGGCTCCTGCCGTTGATTCTCGTCGCCGCGGTGTTCTCGCGCCGCCTGGTGTCCCTCGTGGGAAGGTCTTGAGATGCCCTCGATCGAAGCACGCGATGTCACGGTCGTCCGGGGCGGCCGGACGCTCCTGGACGGGGTGAGCCTGTCTGTCCCCGACGCCGAGACGCTCGCCCTCGTCGGTCCGCCCGGTGCCGGCAAGTCCCTGCTGCTGCGCGTCCTGATGGGGCTCGAGGACGTCACCAGCGGCGAGATCGCGATCGGCGAGCGAGACGCGACGAACGAGTCGCCGCGCAAGCGCGACCTGTCGATGATGTTCCAGGATTTCGCCCTGCACCCGCAGCGCGATGTGTATGACAACCTGGCGTTCGCCGCCACGCTGCGTCGCGGTTACGACAAGGCCGCTCTGGCCGAACGGGTGGCCGATGTCGCCGAACTGCTCGCGCTCGATCACGACCTCGGGTCGCGACCGGCCGATCTGGACGATCAGCGTCGCCAGCGCGTCGCGGCCGGCCGGGCTCTGGTGCGCGATGCCGAGGCCTACCTGCTCGACGACCCGTTCGCAGCTCAATCGGCCCGGGTGCGCCCGCATGTCCGGTCGGTCGTGTTGCAGTGGCAGCGCGAGAACGCCCGCACGACACTGCTCACGACGTCCGACATCGACGAAGCGCTGGCCTCGGCCGACCGGGTCGCCGTCATGCACCAGGGGTTCATCCACCAGATCGGCACGCCCCGCGAGCTGTACGACCGCCCGGCCGACATGTTCGTCGCCGGATACCTGGGCGCGCCCCCGATGAACCTGGTGCCGGGCTTCCCGGCCGCGGGCGGCATCGAGACGGCCCTCGGCATCATGCGGCTCGATCCGGCCCAGGAGCAGGCGGTCAGCGGACACGAGGTCGTCGTCATCGGCGTCCGGCCCGAGCACCTGACCGAGAGTGACGCCTACGCGTCCCCGTTCTCGTTCGAGGCCACGATCGACGACCTGGAGTGGCGAGGCCGCAGCCAGTTCGCTTATATCGGCTACGAGATCGACCCGGCCATCGAGAGCGTCCTGGCCGAGGTCGAGGAACTGGTCGACTTCGATCTGTTCCAGAGCTTCGTGATGGCCGAACTCCCGTCCGATCGCGAGCTGTCCCACGGCTCCCGTGTCCGGTTCGGGGCGCGTCACATCCACCTGTTCGACCCGGTGACCGGCGAGAACCTGTCGGCGTGAACGTGCCACGCGTCTGCGGGGCGGTCGTCGGCGCTGCCGGCGCGCTCGCGTACGCGACACTGACGCTGCTGCGCTTCCACCAGTTCCGGCTGGCCTCGTGGGACAACGCGATCTTCGAACAGGCCATCGCCGGCTACGCCCACCTGAACGCGCCGATCGTCGACGTCAAGGCGCCCGGATTCCATATCCTGGGCGATCACTTCTCACCCATCGACGCCCTGGTCGCCCCGTTCTACCGGCTGTTTCCCGATGCGCGCACGATCCTCCTGGCCCAGGTGGTCCTGATCGCGCTGTCGATCGCGATCGTGACGACGTTGGCAGTGCGGGTCATCGGCACGTGGACGGGCAGCGCTGTCGGCGTGCTCTATGCGGTCTCGTTCGGGCTGCAGTCGGCCGTCGCCGCCGACTTCCATGAGGTCGCCTTCGCGGCCCCGTTGCTGGCGATGGCCGGCGCGGCGTATGTCGACCGCCGGTACACCGCGATGCTGTGGTGGACGGCGCCGCTCGTGCTGGTCAAGGAGGACCTCGGCCTGACCGTGGCCGCCGTCGGTGCGGTCCTGTGGCTGGCGGGGGAGCACCGGCGCGGCGCCTGGACCATGATCGGCGGGGTGGTCGCCGCTGCGCTGACCGTGGTCGTGATCATCCCGGCGTTCGCGAGCGACGGGGCCTACGCGTACACCGCGTCGACCGGACTGGCGCCGTTCGACGAACCGGGTCGCAAGCTGGCCACGCTCGCGCTGACGGTCGGCATCACGGGCCTGGCGGCCCTGCTGTCGCCGTGGGTGCTCGTGGCATTGCCGACGCTGGCCTGGCGCTTCGCGGCCGACAATCCGTACTACTGGGGCACGGACTGGCACTATTCGCTGATCCTGATGCCGATCGTGTTCGTGGCGCTGGTCGATGCGATCAAGCGCTTCGACCAGGTGCGGTGGCTGGTGCCCGTCGCGGCGGTCGTCACCGGTTTCACGATCGCGGGTTCGCCCTTGGCGTCGCTGCTCGACGACGACACGTGGCAAGATCCGCCCCGGGCGTCCGCCGCCCGCGACATCGTGGCGGCCGTCCCGGAGGGCGCGTCGGTGGAGTCCGATATCGGCCTGCTGACCCATCTGGCCACCGGGCGCACGGCGTACTGGGTCGGCACGATCGGCGACACGGTCACGCCCGACTACGTGGTCTTCGACCACCAGTCGCAGCTCGGCTCGCCGCCCGACGCATTGGTCTACGCCCGCGACAAGTACGGCGGCACCTGGGCCACGGTCATCGACCGCGACGGCTACCAGCTCGTCCGGCGCCTCGCCTGACCCGACACCCCCATCCCCGAGATTTGCGCCCTTGTTGTTGGTTTCCTGCTGAGGAAATCAACAACAAGGGCGCAAATCTCGGGGATGGGTGAATCAGGGGTGGGTCATCGACATGACGTCGAGGGCATCGTCGAGGTCGGCCTCGGTGATCTCGCCGCGCTCGACATAGCCCTCCTCGAGGACCACCTCGCGGATCGTCTTGCGCTCCTTGACCGACTTCTTCGCGACGGCGGCGGCGTTCTCGTAGCCGATGTGGCGGTTCAGCGGTGTGACGATCGACGGGCTGGACTCGGCCAGCTCGCGGCAGCGCTCGACGTTCGCGGTGATGCCGTCGATACAGCGATCGGCCAGGGTGCGCGATGTGTTGGCGAGCAGGCGGATCGACTCCAGGATGTTGCGGCCGATGACGGGCAGCATCACATTGAGCTCGAACGCACCCGAAGCACCGCCGTAGACGATCGTGGCGTCGTTGCCGATGACCTGGGCCGCCACCATCAAGGTCGCCTCGGGCAGCACCGGATTGACCTTGCCGGGCATGATGCTCGAACCGGGCTGCAGGTCGGGCAGGTTGATCTCGCCGAGGCCGGCACGGGGCCCCGAGCCCATCCAGCGCAGGTCGTTGCAGATCTTGGTCAGGCTGACCGCGATGGTGCGCAGCGCGCCGGACAGCTCGACGATGCCGTCGCGCGCGCCCTGGGCCTCGAAGTGATCGGTCGCCTCGGTGATGGGCAGGCCGGTGTCGGCCGCCAGGAGCTCGATGACACGCTGCGGGAAGCCGACGGGCGTGTTGATGCCCGTGCCGACGGCGGTGCCGCCGAGCGGGACCTCAGCGGCCGCGGGCAAGGCGCGCTCCACCCGGGCGATGCCCTTGCGGATCTGGGCCGCGTATCCGCCGAACTCCTGGCCGAGCGTCACCGGCGTGGCGTCCATCAGATGCGTGCGGCCGGATTTGACGACCTCGGCGAACTCGGCAGCCTTGGCCTCCAGGATCGACGCGAGATGGTCGAGTGCGGGGATCAGGTCGTTCACGGTCGACGCGGTGGTGGCGACATGGATCGAGGTCGGGAACACGTCATTGGACGACTGGCTGGCGTTGACGTGGTCGTTGGGGTGCACGTCCTGGCCCAGTGCCTGCGTGGCGAGCGTTGCGATGACCTCGTTGGTGTTCATGTTGCTCGACGTGCCGGAGCCGGTCTGGAACACGTCGATCGGGAAGTGGGCGTCGTACTGTCCCGTGGCGACCTGCTCGGCGGCGGCCACGATCGCGTCGGCGACCGCCTGGTCGAGGATGCCGAGCTCGGCGTTCGCCTTGGCGCAGGCCGCCTTGATCTGGGCCAGCGCGCGGATCTGCGCGGACTCGATGGGCGTGCCGGAGATCGGGAAGTTCTCGACGGCGCGCTGGGTCTGTGCGCGGTACAGGGCGTCAGCGGGCACCTTGACCTCGCCCATGGTGTCGTGCTCGATGCGCCACTGCGTGTTGTTCTCGCTCATGAAGCCGACTGTATCGACGGGCCGTGTCCGGCCAGCAGCCAGTAGGACTCTCGGCGGTCTTGCAGACGCACGGGTACCTCGGTGACCGTGACCTCGTGGAAGCGGGCGGCCAGGACGGCGCGCACCGCGGTGCTGTCGGCCATCGACCAGATCACCAGGCGCCCGTGCGGGCGCAGTGCCTGCGCACAGCGTTCGACGAAGGCGGCCTCGTACAGACCGGCGTTGTGCTCGTGGACCAGGAAGTCGGGCCCGTTGTCCACGTCGAGCACGATCGCGTCGAGCGATCCGGGCGGCTGTCGCTCGACGAGATCGCGGACGTCGCCGAGTTCGACCGACAGGCGGGGATCGGCCGGCAACTCCACGGCATCGACGACCTCGGCATGCAGCTCCGCGACCGTCACGCTGCGCACGTCGCCCTCGAGCAGTTCACGGACGGTGTAGCCGAGTCCGAGCCCGCCGACGAGCACGTCGCCGCTCACGCCTCGGGCCAGCATCCGCTCCGATGTCGTCTCGACGTCGTCCATCACGAACACGCCGTTGACGCGCAACTCACGGGCGCCGTCGGCACGGTGGCGCAGGTGAACGTCCATGCCTCCATCATGCCCACGCGGTGTGGGCCAGATCTCTCCGCGGTTGGTTGTCGTCGTCAACCAATGACGATAAAGTTGACGCGGTCAACTACTGAGAGATGAAGTGAGAACGAGTGACTACCACCGTCACGGCGGAACAATCCGGCCAGATGTCGCACCGCGAGGTGCTCGAGGCGCTCAGCGGCCTGCTGCTCGCCATGTTCGTCGCGATGCTGTCGAGCACCGTCGTCACGAACGCCCTGCCGCGCATCGTGACCGACCTGCACGGCAGCCAGACCGGCTACACCTGGGTCGTCGTGGCGACCATGCTCGCGATGACGGCGACCACCCCGGTGTGGGGCAAGCTGGCCGATCTCTTCAGCAAGAAGATGCTCGTCCAGATCGCGCTGGTCATCTACACGATCGGCTCGCTGATCGCGGCCTTCGCGCCGAGCATGGGCATCCTGATCACGGCGCGCGCCGTCCAGGGGCTGGGCGTCGGCGGTCTCACCGCGCTGGTGCAGGTCGTCATCGCGACCATGGTGTCGCCGCGTGAGCGTGGCCGCTACTCGGGCTACATCGGTGCCGTGTTCGCGGTCGCGACCGTCAGCGGCCCGTTGATCGGCGGCCTGATCGTCGACAGCCCGCTCGGCTGGCGCGGCTGCTTCTTCGTGGGCCTGCCGTTCGCCGTGGCCGCCTTCGTGGTGCTGCAGCGCACGCTCCACCTGCCGGTCGTCAAGCGCGACGTCTCGGTGGACTATCTCGGCGCAGGCCTGATCGTCGGTGGCGTCAGCGCCCTGCTGATCTGGGTCTCGCTGGCCGGATCGGACTTCGCCTGGGCGTCCACCACGTCGTACCTGCTCGTGGCCCTGGGTGCCGTGCTGATCATCGCCGCGCTGGTGGTCGAGGCCAAGATCGCTCCCGAGCCCGTCATCCCGTTGCGGCTGTTCCGCGATCGCACCACGAGCCTCGCGACCGTCGCGTCGGTCATGATCGGCGTCGCGATGTTCGGCGCGACGGTCTACCTGAGCCAGTACTTCCAGTACTCACGCGGCATGTCGCCGACCGAGGCCGGCCTGATGTCGATCGCGATGGTCGGGGGCCTGATGGTGTCCAGCCTCGTCAGTGGCCGCATCATCACCCGCACCGGAGTCTGGAAGCGCTGGCTGCTCGGCGGCATGACGCTGGTCCTGACGGGCTTCGCCCTGCTCGGCACGATCGACGCCACGACCTCGCTGTGGGTCATCGGCGGGTTCATGCTCCTGGTCGGCCTCGGCATGGGTGCCACGATGCAGAACCTCGTCCTCGCGGTGCAGAACAACACGCCGTTGGCGGACATGGGCGCGGCCAGCTCGGTCGTCGCGTTCTTCCGCACCCTCGGCGGCTCCATCGGTGTCGCGGCGCTGGGCACGATCCTGAGTCACCAGGTGCGCGACAACGTCACCGAGGGCGTCAAGCAGTTGGCCGCCGACGGCCGGCTGTCGCAGGCCGATCTGGCCAGCCTGGAGCACAGCACGGGCCAGATCCCGGATCTGGACTCGCTGTCGCCTGCGCTCCGGACGCTGTACGAGACGGCGTTCGGCGATGCGTTCGGACACATCTTCGCTGTCGCGACGCCGTTCGCGATCGCCGCCATGATCTGCATCTTCTTCATCCGTGAGGTGCCGCTGCGGACGACGGTCGACCACTCATGAGCCGCGACAAGATGCTCGACACCCTCCAGCTCGAGGTGGGGGTGCTGATGCAGCGGGTGCGCCGGGTCATCGGTGAGCGCGCGCGTGCGCTGCACCCGGATCTGCAGGCCGGTTCGTACCTGGTGCTCACGCAGATCGCGCAGGAGGAGACCCAACGGGCCTCGGACCTGTGCGCCGCGCTCAGCATCGACAAGGCCGCCATCAGCCGCCAGGTCCAGCACCTGCTCGAGCTGGGGTTCATCGAGGCGCGCCGCGACCCCGAGGACGGTCGCGCGACGCTGCTCTCGCTGTCCGACACGGGGGCCCGCCGGCTGGCCGACGTCGGTGCTCAGCGCCGTGCATCGCTCGAGCAGCGACTGGTCGGATGGCGCGACGACGAACTCGACGCGTTCGTCTCGGGTCTGACCCGATACAACGTGACGCTCGGCCAGCATCTCGCATAGCGAGACGGTTGCCAGGCGCGACCATCCTGTGAAGACAGGAGATTTCACCAGGTAGTTGCACCAATGGTGCAGATTCCTCTCCTGTAGCCCCGTGCCGCCCTTGTGGTGACACTGTGGTCCGGGTCACACTTCGGGCACTCGACCTGGAGGGGAGCCTGCGCTTGCTGAGTGTCCAGAACTTGGAAGTCGTGTACGACGACGTCGTGCTGGCGCTGCGAGGGGTGTCGCTGACCATCCCCGACGACAAGATCGTCGCGCTGCTGGGGGCCAACGGCGCAGGCAAGTCGACGTTGCTGAGGGCGCTGTCCGGGATGCTGGACATCCACGAGGGAGACGTCCGCAAGGGCGATGTGACCCTCGACGGTGCGTCGGTCGCCAAGCTGTCCGCCTCGCAGATGGCGGCGCGCGGCATCAAGCACGTGCTCGAGGGTCGTCGGGTCTTTCGCGAGCTGACCGTCGAGGAGAACCTGCGCGTCGGTGCCCACGTGGCCCGTAAGGACATCAAGGAGAACCTGCAGCGGGTCTACGACCTGTTCCCGCGCCTGGTCGAGCGGAAGGACCAGCTGGCCGGGTTCCTGTCCGGCGGAGAGCAGCAGATGCTCGCGATCGGCCGCGCCCTGATGTCCGGCCCGCGCTACCTGCTGCTCGACGAGCCCAGTCTCGGCCTCGCACCGATGGTCGTCGGCCAGATCCGCGACATCGTCGCCGAGATCAACCGCCAGGGCACCGGCGTCCTCCTGGTCGAGCAGAACGCCACGATGGCGTTGCAGATCGCCCACCACGGCTACGTACTCGAGACGGGCCGCGTCGTGATGGACCGCGCTGCCGCCGAGCTGCTGGCCGACGACGACATCCGCGAGTTCTACCTCGGGCTGGGTGCGGAGGGGGAGCGCACGTCATATCGCGACATCAAGCACTACCGGCGGCGGAAGCGGTGGGCCTCATGAATGAGCCGGTGCTCGAGGTCCGCGACGTCACGCTGGCATTCGGGCAGGTCAAGGCCATCAACGGTGTCAGTTTCGATGTGCGCGAGAACGAACTGTTCGCGGTCATCGGGCCCAATGGCGCGGGCAAGACGAGTGTCTTCAACGTCATCTCCGGCGTCTACCGCCCGCAGCAGGGGTCGGTCCGCCTGAACGGGCAGTCGATCCTCGGCCTGTCGCCGGCCGATATCGCGCACCGCGGCGTGGCGCGCACGTTCCAGAACATCGAGCTGTTCAGCAATCTGACGGTCATCGACAACCTGATGCTCGGTCGCCACCAGCACGTCGGCTACGGCACGTTGTCGGCCGTCGCGTGGCTGGGCCGTGCGCGGCGCGAGGAGTTGCGGCACCGGCGCGTCGTCGAGGAGATCATCGACTTCCTCGA
>Ga0182737_1002308_pt1 | contig 15886 bp, 8 predicted proteins | sample eDN5th30CBELigOP_FD_128878 | JGI IMG/M metagenome (GOLD analysis project Ga0182737, IMG submission 128878) | Enriched Organic Plus compost microbial communities from Emeryville, California, USA - eDNA 5th pass 30_C BE-Lig OP (version 2) (version 2) ...
AAGTGCTGCTGGTGGATTCACGCGAAGATCGCGAAGGTCGTTATGGCAAACTGCCTGTATTCGCCATGCAAGGTTATGGCGCGGGACGCTGTGTGTATTTTGGGACGGATGAAACCTATCGCTGGCGCAGCCGCGTGGGGGAAAAATATTATTCCGTCCTTTGGGGGCAGATCATGCAAACCCTGTCATTGCAGTTGATGGAAGGCGCGTCACTCCTCACGCAGCTCAAGACAGACCTGCGCCAGTATCATGTCGGGGATCGCATCGTCATTGCTGGCAAAGCTTATGAACAAGGCTTCGCCCCATTGCTACAACCCTCATTGGAGGGAGAACTGACGCTGGAGGGTGAACAGGAGTACAAACAACCTCTGGCACTGAATGCGGTGGAAAAAAACCAGTACCAGGGAGAATTCATTCCGGACAAACCTGGCGTGTACCGTTTTGTGACCTTGCGTGATCCGGATGGCATTGTCAGTTTTGAAGTGCTCAGCAGAACTCAGGAACAGGCGCAAACCGGCATGAACCAGAAGCTGCTGGCCGCCATGGCAGAGACATCAGGCGGCGCCTTTTTACGTGAAGAGGATTTGACCCGGTTGCCAGACTTGATTGCAGCCAGCGCCGCTGAAGTAAGCAGCTATAAAAAAGTGGAACTGTATCACTCCGGCGGCTTCCTCACAGCCTTGCTGGGCCTGTTGTTTTTTGAATGGGGATTGCGGCGGCTTAACCGTCTTAAATAAGTCATTCCATCATGCCTTCCATACCTACAGATCGTGCCCCAACCCTGCCAGCAAGCCTTGCGACTCTGCTGGATCAGGTTCGGGCGCGTGGCTTTAAGTTAAAGGCATCGTTGCTGCCATTGTCCGCTGTGTTGTTACTGGCCCTGGGCTGGACGCTCCGTGCCATCATGGATCGGCGCTGGGACCTGCCCTGGACATTGCGTGCCTTCCTGTTATTGCTGGACGTTCTGGTCATAGGGTGGCTGGCTTACCGCTGGGTGGTCAGACCACTGGCGGCGTATCTAAGCCGCAGGCAGGCCGCCCTGTTGCTTGAACGTAGCGTGCCTGAGCTTAAGACTTCATTGATCGCAGCCGTGGAACTCACCGGTGACAAAGCAAACACACCCCCTGAATCATGGCCGCTGGTAAATCAGTTGCTGGAGGATGTCACCATCAGACTGGGCGCTGATGATTGGGCGAATAAATTGTTTGATGGCAGGCGTCTCAGGCCGCTGCTTGTTACTGCGGCCCTGGCCCTGCTCACAGCGCTGACCCTGCTGGTGGTTCACCTGCCGGTATCAGGCCTGTTGTTGCAGCGGGTCTTGTTATCTCACCAACCCCTGCCAAATAATACGCTCGTCCTCTCCATTACCAAAGACCTTCAGGTCATGGCCGGGGATCATGTTACCTTAAGCGCCAGGGCTCAGGGAACAGTGCCAGGTACAGGTAAACTACGCCTCACTTATGATGAAGGCGCATCAGAGTTGCAGGAGGTTCATGCCGGAAAGGAACAGGGCAGGGAAGATACCTTCACGTATGAAGTGCGCAATGTCAGGGGCTCGTTCACCTATCGGTTTGAATTAAATGACGGCGTCGGCAGTGAACATCGCGTGAAGGCCGTCATCCCGCCTGCGTTAAAAGACATTCAGTTTATTCAGCAGTACCCGGCTTACACAGGCCTGCCTGAAACACGCATGCCCACCACCGGCCTGAAACTGCTTCAGGGCGCGACATTAAAAATCCAGGCAAAAGCCACCATGCCATTGTCAGCGGCCACACTGGAGATCGAAGGCACGCATAGCCTGGATGTAAGACCCTTCCAGATTTCTCATGCTGACGATCAGGCCTCAGCGCTTGGGCTTGAACTCACCATCCCCGGCCAGGGCTGGAGCACCTTCACCATCAAACTGAAAAGTACGGATGATGTAAGCTCCATGAATGATCCGGTTTATCGTGTGCAGTTGGTTACGGATCAACCACCACAGGTCGCCATGCTGGAGCCCAGGGAGGAAAGATTGACTCTGCTGGCGAATGATCAGCTTCCCGTGGCCTTCCGCATTACCGATGATTTTGGCATCACTACAGCCGGCATAAGGTACCGTGTTTTTCGCCCAGGTTTGTCAGATGTAAACGACAGCACGGAAACCGGCTATCATGAAGCCCCTGTGCCACAGGGGGAAAAATCCCTCGTTCATCAGTGGGACTGGCAGCTTGCCACCATCCTTCCTCCCCTGACCCCCGGTTGCCGTGTCAGCTTCTGGGTGGAGGCCAGGGATAACAACTCAGCCACCGGCCCTTCCGTGGCAAAGAGCGTTGAGCGCAACATTGAGATCGTCACAGAACAGCAGAAGCGCCTTGAACTTCTGGAACTTCTGGGCATGCGGGCCAAAGCCATCGAAAGGCTGTATAACATGCAGCATGAAACTAACGAAAGAACCGATCAGTCCATCCGCTAACATCGTTTAAAGAAAGAGGTCAGCTTATGAAAAGACTCATTCCCCTGTTGTTAAGTGCCGCGATGATGGGGCATGCAGGCGATGTCCTGGCTGATGCGCCGCCGCCCAAAACCGCCGCCTATCAAAGCAGCGTCTCGCAGGAGCAGTTACGCCTGGAAACACGGCGTCAGGAAATGGACATGCTTGATGTGCTTTCAAAGCTGAAACGCTATTCCTTTACAGAAGAGGAACACGGCGAACTGAAGGATGTTCTCGGCAAGCTGGATCATGTCGCAGAGAAGGACATGCCTGAAGTCGTCAGACTCTTGCGTGAAGCCAGCAGCAAGGAGCATGACGGCGAAATAAAGTCCGCCATGATCCATGCCAGCTCCGGGCAGAAACAGATATCTTCTGAGCTGCGCTCCATGGCGGATCATCTGTTGTTGTTGCGTGATCGCGCAGACCTTGAGGCACGCATTGAACGCCTCGCCCTCAAACAAAAGAATAACATCCGCGCCACCACGGCCTTGGGCAGGATAAATCACTCGCCCACAAAGATACCTGATGCCCAGCGCGGGCTGCTTTCCCTGTCCCAGCTTGAACAGGAATCCGTGGCTGCTGAGTTGAAGTTGCTAAAGCAGGCGCTGGAAAGATTGTTGCAGAAAGGGCAGGGGGATAAACGACCCTTTCAGTCAGCGCTGGAGACTTATCGTCAGCGTGATCTTGATCAACACGCAGACAAATCCGTTGAACGTATCAAACAGCATTTGCATGAAGCAGAAAAACTTGAATCACGCATTCATGAAGGCCTGCTGCAAATGCTCGTGAGTCTGGATACTCTAAAGCCCAAAGAACAACAGCTACGCGAACTGGCCGCAGATGTGCGCGAAGCAGCCATCCAGCAGGAAAGGCTTGCCCAGTCCGTGGCCAAAGCGGAATCCCCCGATCAGGACAGCCTGAAGAAAGAGCAGCAAAAAATTGCGGACAAGCTGGAGATGACAAAAAAACAAATCCAGGAGACCAGCAGCCAGAACAAACGTGAAGCAGAAACCGTGCAGCGTGAGTCAGAGGAACTGGCCAGCAAACTGGAGCAGGAACACCTTCTTGATGAAGTAAAGGAAATCGCCAGCCTGGCTGACGCACAGACGCAGGCCGCAGAAAAAATGCGCAACTTGGAACAGAAACTTTTGCAGGAGGCACAGCAAATTGCCGAGAACGACGCCTCAAATCCTGAGCGTCAGGCCAGGGCGCTTGCTGAGAAACTTGCCGCCATGGCGGAGAAACAACGCGATCTCGCAGAACAAACACAGAACAGTGACAGCCAGGCACAGAAAGAAATTAGCAAGGAACAGCGCCTGATTGCCAAAGACCTTGAGCTGGCTCAATCAGCCGTCCAGAACCTCAGTCAGGAAGCCGCCGGGCAGACCCAGCTTGCCCGTGAACAATCCCAGGCCGTGGAAAAGATGCTTGGTAAAAAGGACTTCTTGAACCAGCAGGAAAACCGTGAGCAAACATCGGCAGATCAAAATCAGGTGGCAGACCAGTTACAGGCAGCCAGCGCTGCCCTGGAAGAGAAGGCAAATGCCATCGCCCAAAGCCGTCAGGCCCAGCCCACACCCGCCGCTGCCAAAGCCATGGCAGAGCAATTGCAGTCCCTTGCTAAACAACAGAAACAACTGGCAGAACAGTCCCGCCAGTCAGATGGCCGCGATCAACACAGCGTCAAGCAGCAGCAGGAACGCATCACCGCACAGCTCGAATCCGCCCAGGCCGTGGTTCAGGCCATGAACCCTTCCGCCGCAGACAAAACCCGTCAGGGCACAGAGCAGGCCAGACAGGCCCGTGATAAGTTAAATGAAAACGGCCTCCTCAAAGATGAAGGCAAAAGACAGCAAGTGACCAGCCTGCAGGACAAGGCCGCAGAGCAACTGCAGGCCGCCGCACAGGAACTGAACAACGCAGCAGAACAGATGCTGGCACAAGCCCACGCCAGTGAAGATTCAGCACCTCCAGCAGAAGCCCTTGATTCCATGGCGCACAAACTTCAATCACTGGCGCAGCAACAGGCAGCACTCGGTGAAGCCACCGCTGAATCTAAAGGTGACAATCAGGATGCCCTGCAACAACAGCAGCAGTCATTGAATGAGGCGATCCAGCAGGCGCAAAAGGAGTCATCAGAAATGGCCATGAATGAATCGGCCCAATCCGCCGCCAGTGAAGCCAGCCAGGCAGCCTCACAGGCACAGCAGGGATTGCAGCAACAGGGCGCGCTTGCGCAAGATGACAAAAAGCAGCAGATCACCGCACAACAATCGAAAGCCGCAGAACAACTGCAACAGGCTGGCAGTGCTTTAAGAGAACAGGCCCATCAAATGAGGCTCGCGCAAATGGCCCCTGAAGAGACCGCGATAGCCAATGCAATGCATCAAGTCATGACAGCACGCAGCCAGATTGAAATGGCAGACCGACAGCTAACCGCCGAGCCTGCCACGACACCTGATACAGCTTCCGTTAAAGATCGTCTGGCAAAGGCGAACGAGGCTTTTGCCGCAGCAAAGAAGGCCGCCAAAGACGCTGGCGCTCGCGTCAATGAAAAGGCAGGCGAAGCGCTTAATAAAGGTCAGCAACAGGTGCAGGCTGCCAGCAAGGAATTGCAGCCCGAGCCGACAAATGAAAGCATACAGGATGCACAGTCCCATCTGACCGAAGCCAGACAGCAGGCAGATGTCGCCCTGCAAGCCCTCCAGCAGGCGGCCATGCAACTGGCCCAGGAAAAACAACAGTCCGCGAATGCAAACCAGATGGCGGCGGCTCAGGGCAAGGATGGAAAAAAACCAGGCCAAAGCGGCAAGGAGGCAAACGGCGTGGATGACTTCATGGACAGTGAAAAGGAAAACTCCGACTTCTCAGCCATCTCCAAACTGCGCAGCGGCCAGCGCGATGCGCTCGACCTGCTAAAACAGGAAAAAGTCTCCCCGGACTATGAAGCCCAGGTGCAGCAGTACATTAGAAACCTTGCCGATGGACAGGTGCCTGCCCGCTAACCCACGCCACCGATGATGAAAATATTGCTCTGTCATGTCCTCAAGTTAACCCTGCTGCTTGCAGCGGCAGCAATGTCATTGCAGGCAGACGAATCTGACGAAATCCTCTTTGGCAGCAAAGACAAGGAAGGCTCTGGTTTGATCGCCATCATCTATGACCTGAAGCAGAAACAAAATCGCGAATCTTCCAATGTCTCTGCCGGAGAATACCCAGACGTCATTCAGGAGTTTCTAAAAAGCGGCTGGGATGAACAAATCTTGAATCGTTTCTTTAGAATCACCCAGCCACTCTACTCAACTCAGATATTCATCCCAAGAATCTCCGCTGATATTGCGCCCAAAGCTTATGGCGTTGACCAGGTGATAAAACCATCTGCATGGTGCATTCATTACAAAGGGCAGGTGTCACCACCCGAGGATGGGGAATACCGTTTTGTTGCTTATGCTGATGATGTGATGGCTGTAGCCGTGAACGGAAAAACCGCTTGCGTCTCAGGCCGTCCCGATATGGAGATGAAAAAGGTCTGGAACAGTGCAGAAGAATCAGGCGCTCATGCCTTTAATGGAAACCTGCTCTATGGTGAATGGCTGATCATGAAAAAGGACCAGCCCATTGACCTTGATGTCTTGGTCGGCGAGCGCCCAGGCGGTGACTTCTGCGCCTTCCTCATGTATCAAAAAAAGGGAGTGGACTATCAGCGTGATAAATCAGGCAAACTTATCCTGCCTGTCTTCCAGCTCGCTAAAATGCCCATCCCAGGAACCAGCGACGGCAAATCCCCACCCCACGCCGCAGCAGGTGAGTTATGGACACAGCATAAGTAACACGGCTGCTGGACTAATACACCTTGGCTCGTGCATTCATCGCATTGATCACAATGGATCTGTAATTCCTGTCTATGTGCAACCGCGTAGGTTATTACATCAGCGGTGGGCACGTAGGCCTTCGACTATCAAAAAACTACAGTGGAGGTGTGCTGCGTCGGGTGCCAAACTATTCTCACTTATACCCCGCACAGTTAAAAATAGAACCATGATCGAACCCTTGTAGGCCTGCTCACTTACAACGGTTCGACGTAAAACACCCTCTACCGTGGAAAACATGCCGCCACGATCCCACGCCACGCACGTGGCCTTCGGCCATCAAAACCCTACGGTAGGGATGAGCTCCTGCTCGTCCGAAACTATTCCCCTCCAAATAACTCCACGAACCTTTCGTTTTCCACATGGTTGAAAATAGATCCATGATCAAACCCTGTGGTCTTGCTTCCCGTCCCCTGCCTGCATGCTGAAGGCTGCTGGAAATAAGCCGTGTGGTTGAGGAAAGTAGTGACCGACACCACCGGTAAGCTCAGTAAAAGAATGGCACCCTGAAAGGCGTGCTGGCAATGTGGCTACGCCTTGGGTGTATCTAATCGGCCCATTTTCAACAGCGCACGGTATAGGTTAAAGCATTTGAAGAAAAGATTTGGCCAGTCGAATGGCTACAAATTTGATGAAAATGCTCTAAACTACCCCATCCTTCCCCAAAGCCGATAGCCATGGATGTCTATCCGTGTTCATCTGTGGCTCATTCCAATCATTCTGTGATGCAATCGCTCATCACTTCCGCTATTGGCATCAATAGCATGATCAGATCACAAACAGCAATTTTTTGCTACATGTAGATTTCAGGGTGGTGCTCTTGGATGATTGTTGATTAGTGTAATGGCTATCCTTGCGTCACAGCCTTTACATCACCCCCCAAGGTCAAAATTATGCTTTCTCCCTTCGAATGCTCCATGGATCAAGTGCTGGCCTACCTTGGTCAGCAGGAGCATATTGCCTTCAGTGTTCGAGGCCGTCTCGATGGCAATCGCTATCTACCACGACAGTTCCCGGCCACATTTCCTATCCTGGTGCAGTTGCATCGCTATCCCGGTTATCAGCAGATGGTAGGGGAACGCTGGTTGCACTGGCATGATTATTACGAGCTCGTATTAATCGTGTCAGGCTCTGGCGTTTATCAATGCGGCACAGAAAGGTTCGAGTTTCATGCCGGAGATATACTCATGGTGGATGCATTGAAACTTCATGGCGTATGGGATGTAACCAAGGAGCACACTGCCCTTTGTATATTCTTTCACAGCCATGCAGTCGCCCCTGCAGGTCTCTGGATGGAACGTGGCTTTTTGTCGGCATTTAATGATCGAAGCCCTGGTGTGCAGCCGAAAATAAAGGCCCCTGCTGTGAATGCAGATGTCTGGAATACCTTCGGTAAAATGGCCGCCAAATGGTTTGGCGAGACCTCGGATAACAGAGACCTGCTGGGATTAAAGCTCAGCTTTCTGAACCTATTGTACGCCCTGCGTAGCAACGTGGAAATTCATGACACCTTCATTGATGAACCGCCAGAGATTCGCGCTTCACGGGAGAATCAAATGCGCGTGATACTCGACTACATCGCGCAGCACTCCCATGAGAAGCTGCCTCAGAGCGAGGTGGCAAAAATTGCCGGCATGAGCACGAGTCGCTTCAGGGCTTTCTTTAAAGCCACCACAGGATGGGGCTATGCAGAATATCTGCTCGATGTACGCACTGAGCATGCAGCACGCTTGCTAAAGGATACTGCTCGCAGCGTGGCTGACATTGCTCTGGCTACAGGTTTTTCTGATCAAAGTCATCTTCAGCGAGCTTTTAAATCTCGCCATGGAGTATCGCCTTTGGCATTCAGGAAAAATCATATGGGTGAAACGCCACGGAGCGAATAATACAAAATCTTGAGCGAATGTTTCAATCAAACCCTGGGTCGGTTTGATTAAATGATGGCGATAATGATTACATCGTATTCATGCCGCATCATGTATTGAGCCACTTACCCTTGGCTTGATACATCATGGGCACGCAGGCCTATCTCCTGTGATTGCGTTGTAGTTACGTGCTTTCGCCAGCTCTTCTATGAACTCTACCCCTAAGGCCCTACGCAAAGCTCCGAGAAAGCGCGGACTCGCTCTGATCACTGTGGTCACGTTGCTGGCACTCGCTACGGTATTACTGCTGGCGTTATTTTCAACAACACAGACAGAGATGGCCGCGACGGCGTCTTATGCAGATGGAGCTTCTGCACGCCAAAGCGCTGATCTGGCGGTGAACCTTGTCATCGGTCAGCTGCAAAGGGCCACACGCCAGAATCCTGATGTTGCTGGCAGGGAAATCTGGACATCCCAACCTGGGCTGGCGCGCCAGTACCGTGAAAGCGGACGCCTGCTGTCCGCCCACAAGCTGTATTCCAGCGACCAGATGGTCGTAAGCAGCGCCGGAGATTCTGATAATGCTGATGCCCTCGCTTCCAGAACCATAAGCAATGATGTGCCAGATACGAAGTGGGATGAAAAACCCAATGAATGGGTGGACATGAATGAACCCATGTGGCGGGAGACAACTCCAGGCACAACCCGGCTCATCTTCCCCATCATGGATCCAAGGGCTTATGTGGATGGCAGCAGCGCCGAAGCCAAAGAAAGAAGCGTGGAAGGCTTTAGTTATACTGACGATGTTAAAGGGGCAGATGGCGGCGGCGCATTGAACGGAGTGCAGCTTTCCGCCAGTGGCAGCGCATCGGACGACAATCAACGTGTGCCCATGCCTGTAAAGTGGCTGTACATTCTTGATGACGGTACGCTGGGCACATTAGTCAATGATGTCTTTGTCGGAGCAGGGGGTGAATCCGCTTCAGTGGCAAACCCCATCGTGTCACGCATCGCCTTCTGGACAGATGATGAGACCTGCAAGGTCAACATCAATACGGCCGGCGAGGGCACCGCATGGAATACACCATGGCTGTTTCATGAGCGTGATGGTGACTGGGCCCGGTTCCAGCCCATGATGTATGAATATCAGCGGTATCCTGGACATCCCGCCACAGTGGGCATGAGTTCTGTATTGTTCCCCAATACCGACATGAACCCGCCACGCACTGTCGGCGGCAGTTCAGCCATGACGTCTGAATTCTCACGGGCACTGGCGATCAAGGAAACCATCTATGATCTTATGCCCAAAATTCTTCCCGGCGGTTCAGAGGCCGGCTCTGTGTCCGTAAAGCCAGGAAGAGAATTTGAATCTACAGACTTTGAACTCGTGAAGGAGGCCTTGGGTGAACGACTGTTTGCCAGTGTGGATGAGTTTTTGCTGAGGCCTGAACTGACGGGAGGTGAGCGTCAGCAGATTGATCTCGGCGCCCCCATCTGGGCCGGGCTGGAATTGCCCGAGGTCGTGGAACGACTCCATTTCTTCCTCACCCCAAACAGCCGCGCACCTGAGACCAATCCCTTCGGCTTGCCTAAGATAGCCATGTGGCCGTTGCATGACAGCGCATCCAATGAAGTCGGTATGTATAGGACGGTCTTTGATCAGATGATCGCAAAATCATCCACCATTGCCGGTGTGGAATACTTCTTTAAGCGCAGACAGAGTTTCAGTCAGGATGAACTGACCGACATCCAAAGGAATGGTCAGCTTTTTAATATGCTGCGCGCCATGACAGACTATCCAATCCCAGGATTCGGCAGCAGCACTTTCGCAGACAAGTATGGTCTTAATAGCGACCAGATTCTAATCGAAATCTTCGACTACATCCGCAGCACTAACTTGTATGATGACACCCTAGCCGAAAATGCACTCGGCACCAACCCGGCGGTGACCGGAGCGCCAGGCGGCAGGGTAAATGCCTACAGTGTGCCCGGCGGCTTAGGCTCGCGAACCTTCACCCCTATTCGTCGTCCCAAAAATGATGGTGATGTAGGCGCGATAAGCATGGGTAGCTGGCCTGGACACGGTCAGGTGGTGCCAACGGTTCATACGGTAGGAGACTATAAAGTCAGGGGCATGGGCCGGTTCCCCACTATCAGTGAAGCAGGTTTGCTCTTTATCTGCTGCGCAGAAGGAACGGATCGGGCAGGAGGGGCCAGCGCATTAAAACGCAGCGCCGCCAGCGGGGATTTCCCTCCGGTAAATCCATCTTCAGGCTACACCCCTGCTAACTACAATACCCCCCCATGGGATAATGCCCCACGGTGGTACTCGAACTTCCCACCATTAAACGATGCCAATGCAAACCATGAAAACGGCTTCTATAAAGCAAGGTATCTGGCTACAGAGGGTAAGCCTGAGTTCATGGAGACAACGGGCGAAAACCCAGACCATCCGGGCTACAATCCGGCCTACTGGAACTGGGCGCTTGAAAAGAACCAGCCGCTGGCTGCAGGGATAAAACGAGTACAGGCAACCATGTTGTTTGAATGGTTTATACCCGCAGCAGGCTGGACGCTCATCAATCCCGACTTCGAAATCGAAGTGGACGCCTCTGATCTCTCTGTCGGCGGCCAACCGATGTTTTCCATCAATGGTGGTGTTGTGGTCGTAAAACCCCGCAACCAGATGAACAGCCAGTATGAAATCTACCAGCGTGGCGGCACCACCTCCTACCGTGGTTTCCTTGATGGAAGAAAGTTACCCGCTGTCGGGCCCATGGAGGAAGATACCGGCTACGATAATACCGAGTACAGCGGCACCAGCATTGAAAACTCCCATCGTTATGATTTGATAAGCAACTTCTTTGACGTGCCAGCAAATGGTCCCATCCCATTCGATGGAGGAAAAGTGTATGTCCGTATCAGGGGAACAACTTCCAGCGGGCAGACCCCGGAAGACTTCCAGACCCTGGTATTTAATTTTCCTGCCGGTAACTTTGCTGCACCAGACCTCATAGACATCACGCAGGAGCCAAGCGCCACGCAACGTGCCGATGGCACATGGGCAGTGGTCCAGCAGGTGCCGCCACCGTACTGGTGGTCCTTCTATGCGGACGGCGCCATTGGCAGAGATGAAAACGGCAACATTAACGCCGCCCAATTGAGTGAACTTGGAGGCAGAATCAGATATCCCGGGTCAACGACTAACTATGGCGGCGCAACCCGTGGCAATTTTGTGCTTGATACAAATGGTGGCGCCCGTGGAGACACATTGCAGTCTTTGGTCATCGCGAATGGAGACCCCAGGGTCATCATGGGACATGCAGACGTGCCTGAATCCATGTTTGTGCCGCATCGTTATTATGGAGTGGCAAACCGTCGCATGGCCCACAAAATGGTGATGGCCAACCAGAATGCCGGTCCTGGCATTGATTATGGTGAGGGCATCCCGACCACGAACCGTTTTATCCCCGGCTCCAACTATCCAGAACGCTGGCTGCCTGATATTCCGTTCGGCACTTCGTTTGGAACCACTGCCCAGACAGACATCCGCAGGTATGGGGATTTTGATCGCGGCATCGCCAACATGGAAGATGGCGCTTACATCAACAAACCTGATGAAGGCAACACGCTTAACACCTTTACAAGCGCTGCCAAAACTGAGGAGTCCGTTCCCTATTTTTCACATACTTGGATATCCTGGTCTGGTGGCTCCACCTACTTCTCCCCGAACCGGCAGGTTTCTTCACCAGCCATGTTTGGCTCCCTTCCAACAGGGGTGCATGATGGCGGCGTGAGTGGCGTTGGCGGACTTCAGCAGGGCTGGAGGACTCTGTTGTTCAGGCCACAGGCTTACCTGACTCCCAACGCTACAGCAGGAACATCACCGCATCCCGGCGCACCGGCGACCATTCGCTGGAGTGGTAGCACTGGCGCTTTACAGACCCTGGCAAACGGGGGCATCAATCCTCCCGACTACCTGTTCATGGACTTCTTCTGGATGCCTGTCGTCGAACCTTACGCCATCAGTGATCCAGGCTCCACAGCTGGCAAGATCAACATGAACTACCAGATTGTGCCATTCAGGCATATCAAGCGTGCGACCGGCATGCATGCAGCCTTCAAAGGGGAGTTTATACATGCTGTCCCTACAGCGGATTCTGACAAATATCTTTCAAGACCCGGCGGCGCGCCTTCAAATGGGGCGCAGACATGGTTCAGGAAGGATAGCGACCGAAACTTCTGGCATCGTGAGATTGACGCTGAGGCGACACTCAAGCTCTTTGACGAACGTTTTAAAGGCGGATTTAATTTTATCTCGCCAGCGCAGATCTGTGAAATGTTTCTGCTACCGAAGAAGGTAAACAATCTTGATTCAAATGTGCCTGCCAACTGGGGCGCCACGAACAGCGTACACAACAGCACCACTTCCGCCAGTTCCATCCGCCGTTTCTGGGACAGGCATCGCCCAACGTCTGATAACTTAAAGGAACGCCCATACACGCGCATCTACCCCAAGCTCACCACGCGCTCCAATACCTTCAGGGTGCATGTCCGCGCACAGACTCTTCGCAAGGCCCGTTCCTCTGACCCTACCAAGTTCGATTCTGATCTCGACTCTATCGTTGGCGAATACCGTGGGTCAGTCGTAGTCGAGCGTTATCTTGATGAAAATGCCCTGGCGGAGCTTCCGCTGACAGATGGGCGCGACTATGCCCGCGGCACCGCCGGCAGCATGATGGATGAAAGCAGTCGCCGCCCTCTGGACGCCTACCATCGCTTCCGTGTGCTTTCACAGAAGAGCTTTGATTAAGCATTTGCTGCACTTCTACCCCCCTACTTGAGCATGATACATTATTTAAGCCAAGATCCACGCCGTCGCCTGAACAAAGGGTTCTCCCTCGCTGAGGTGACCATTGCGCTGGCCATTGCTGCTGGCGGATTTGTGTCATTGCTGGGATTGCTTCCTCAAGGCTTGGAGATGTCACGCCGCACTGCGGAGATGGCGGCTGAAACGCGGATCATTGACAGAATCAGCGGAGAACTGATGTCCACGCCGTGGAGTGAGCTGTCATGGTCTGGCTATGGCACGGAGGAAAGCGCCAGACGTTACTTTGATGATCAGGGCATCGAAATTGATATGACGTCCCCCAATGCAAAGCTCACGCTTTCCTATGTGGCCTCCATCTATCTGCCACCATCCTCGTCCGATGACATGGACGTCAAGCTGCCTTCAACTGAAACGAGCGCCCAGGAAGGACAGCGGTATCTGCGCAAGGTCATTGTCGCCGTGGCTGCGACTGTGAATGACGACTATTCCTTTCCTGATCCAGAGCAAAATCCGCCGCCACGGTTCGTGAAGTTCCATTCCGTAGTGATTCCTGAAATGGGGATACCCCTCGAATAAGCATGATGCCAACCGCTTCCATCACATCTGGCATCAGGCCATTGCCGAGAAAGACAAGCGACCACCGGGGCTTTACGCTGGTGGAATTGCTGGTTTCCATGACCGTGCTCAGCATTATCATGTTGGTATCTGTCTCTGTAATCAGTCAGACACAGAAAACCTGGATGCGGGGAAGCGCCAGGATTGAGCAGTTTCGTGAAGCGCGTGTTGCTTTTGAAAGTATAACTCAAACACTCAGGCAGGCGACGCTTAATACTTATACGACTTATAAGTACCCGAATGAAACCACCATACCTCAGACCGCACTGGATGCTCCCACTGCTTATGTGCGTCATTCAGAGTTACAGTTCGTCACGGGTCCGGCTGCGAGTCTGCTGACCGGCGCATCTGCTGAGGATAATCCCGGTCATGCGGTGTTTTTTCAGGCCACGCTTGGCGTATCAAATCGTGCCGAATATCGTTCACTTAGGGATCTGCTATGTGGCAGAGGTTACTTTGTAACCTATGGCACCGATCTTGGCTGGCGTCCTCCGCATGTGGTGGAAGAGCGTCGCCGTTTTCGCCTCATGGAATACCGGCCCACGGCGGAGACCAATGACATCTACAGTGTTAATCCTGGTGAATGGTTCACGGACGCGCTAAGCCAGATTACCGGCGCAACTGACACACAAAATGACCGCGCCTACACCCGCCCTGTTGCAGAGAATATCATTGCCCTGATCCTTTCTCCAAGGGTGGCGCCAGCAGATGTGGAGGCGGGTCAGGAGCCCACCTGGATTGCACCCGGTTATCAGTATGATTCATCCCAGGTGCAACAGGCTACCGCCTATGATTTGCAGGGGACACAACATTTGTTGCCGCCCATCGTGGTGGTGACCCTTGTAGCCATTGATGAGGCTTCAGCCAGGAAGCTGCAGGCAAAGTACAACACCTCATCACCTCCGCTGTTGCAGCCTACACAGTTCATCAATGCAGAGGATTACAATGCTGACTTAAGGAGTCTGGAGGAGACGCTTATCAACGAAAAACTGACTTACAGGATTTTCTCCAACGCCATCGCCCTGCGCAATGCCAAGTGGGCCAATCAAAATTCGTTGTGATGGATATGCGAGCCCTAACTCTTCACAGACACAACCGGCATCGCCACCAGGGTTTCACTTTGGTGGAACTGTTGTTGGTGATTGTTATCATTGGTATTTTGCTGGTGGTGGCCACCCCGTTCATTGCAGGGACCATGCAGGCCAACAGACTTACCCTGGCAGGCTCCACGCTGACATTTAAAATGTCGCTCGCCCAGCAGCAGGCCGTCAGCCGCAAAAAACCTGTAGAACTGCGCTTCTATTCCTACACTCATCAGGGGCAGACAGGCATTCGGGGTTATCAGTTGTTTGTGAGAACCAAGGAAGGGCCGGCCGGCAGCGAAGCGGTGGCGATAGACAGCCCGGAGTTTTTTGGCGATGGCGAAGTGATCGCACCTGTCAGCGCGCTTTCCCCCATCTTTACGGGGGAAGGTGAATCTGTTACAGAAGAACCCTTTTCCAACAAAACAGGAGTGAGGCTCTACAAGCTGGTATTTTATCCAGACGGCAGCACCAACCTGGATCAGTCATTGGGAAGTAGTTTCATGACGTTGATCGTTGAGGGGAACTCCATACCTGCTGGAACAACACCTCCGGCCAACTACTACACCATACAAATTGATCCCGTGACGGGCAGGGCCAGAAGCTACCGGCCATAAGTCCCGTTAAGTCAGTTCAATCCCAAAAAATTTCCGCCTTCACCTCTATATCCCATCCGTTATGCAAGCCCTTAAAAATCGTACCGCGCATTTGATCGGAATGTTTCTGTGCACGCAGGCTTTAGTTGCAACACCAGCTAGTGCGCAGAACTATTATTTTGACTATGATTCAGACGCAGGGCTTACGCCATCGGGTGCAAATATAGTCAACTGGGATTTGCTAAGTCCTCACTGGCAAACGACGGCATCACCGGGAACAAATACGCCAGGAACTTTCGGCGATGGTGAATCCGCGTTCTTCAGAACAGGTGGCATCAATCGTTTGGATGTTAATGGAGCTGTTGAGGTGGCAAACATCGCGCAGTCAGTTGCCGGAACAACAACCTTTATTGGAGGCACAGGCACGTTGACAGTGGTGGGGGATACCATTGAAAACGCCAGCAGTGGAGTGTTGCAGTTTGAAAGAGGGCTGACTCTGGCACTTCAATCCACCGCAAGGGACTGGTTCGCCACAGGTGGCGAGATCATTGTAAATGC
>Ga0182737_1002309_pt1 | contig 15878 bp, 10 predicted proteins | sample eDN5th30CBELigOP_FD_128878 | JGI IMG/M metagenome (GOLD analysis project Ga0182737, IMG submission 128878) | Enriched Organic Plus compost microbial communities from Emeryville, California, USA - eDNA 5th pass 30_C BE-Lig OP (version 2) (version 2) ...
AGCAGCCGCTGCCGGGTTTGCTCATACTCGTCATCCGACGAATCCGACGATTCGTCGACCACTTCCGACGTTTCTTCCTCAACCGCCGATGGTTCTTCGGCGACTGCGGACCGTTCTTCCTCGGCCGCGGTCGGTTCGTCTTCTACCGTGGGCTGCTCGTCGACGGCAACAGGTTCATCGTTCGCGAGGTCGACGGGCGCGATTTCAGCGCTCGCCTCAGGCTCATCAGCAGCCTGGGGCTCTTCATCCTTCTGGAGTTCGGCTTCCGCCTGCGGTTCAGCGTCTGTTTCCGGCTCGTCTTCCGCGAGCGGTTCATGGCCGACGGCTACCGCATCTTCGGCCGCGGCAGTTTCTTCGGTCGCAGTGGTTTCTTCAGCAGCCGGGACGGCGGGTTCCGCCTGGAGCAGCAACGGCGCGGCCGCTGCCACGGCAGGCCGCGATTCGGTCGCCGCTTGTAAGGCGGCAAGCTGTTCCTGCAACTGTTGGATGCGCGCCGAAATATCGGCGATTGCCGGGGCCGGTTCCGCCTGCCGCTCGACACGCTGCTGTACGTCGTCCAACTGCTGGGCGTGTTCCGTGCGGGCAGCCTCCAACCGGTGTTCCAGTTCGGTGGCTTTGGCCAGGAGTTGATCCTGCGAGGCGAGCCACTGCTGCCGCAGCGCTTGCAGATCGTCCTCGCCTGCCTGTTGCCGCTGGCTCAGTTGGGCCACCTGCTCGGCCAGGGTACGAAGCCGCGCGGCCACCTCGCTGCCCTGCTCGGTGGATTGCTGCTGCCAGACGTGCAGTTCGCTCCGCCAGGCTTCGTCGAGTTGGCGATACTCCTGCTGCTGGGCTTCGATCGCTTCCAGCCGCTGGGCGACAGCGTGCTCGTGGCTGCTGATCTGGTCGGACCACGCCTGCTGGCTGTGGACCAACGCCGACAGCCGGTTCTCCACTTGCTGCAGCGCCGTATCCGTTTGCTGGAGCCGCTCTTCCCACTGGGCCGCCGCGGCTTCCGAAGCCTGGCAGCTTTCCCGGGCTTGTTCCCAAAGCTGGCGGCGTTCTTCCTCCAGCTCGCGATAACGCTGCTGAAGTTCTTCCGCCTGGGCGGCGTACTGCTCGCGCAGTTGTTCGTGCTGCTCCGCCCAATGCTGGCGAAGCTGGTCGAGTTCCTGACGTTGCGCGACCACCTGCTCCTGGTGCTGCGCGAACTGCTCGCTCCAGGCGGCAAAGGCACTGCGGAACGACTGGTGTTCCTCCAGCCAGTGCTGCATTTCCGTGGCCAACTCACCACGCTGCTGCTCGAGCTGGCCCAGTTGGCTGTCGATCTGACGACTCTGGCCGGTCAGGTTTTCCAGCAGCCGGGCGAGGTCGCCTTCCAGGCGTTCGCGCTCACCGTCGGTCTGCGCCTGCCGGCTGTCCAACCGCGTCAGGCAATCTTCGATCAGTTGCAGCCGCGCGGCCGTTTGCTCGCTGCTGGCCATCAGGTCGTGACGCCAGTCGCCCCAGCGGGCGAGTTCCGCCTGCTGCTGCTCGTTGAGCTGGGTAAGCCGCTGTTCGAGTTCGAGCTCCCACGCCTCGCGGCGTTGATCCGCGGCCTGCTGCTGTTGGCTTAGCTGCTCGATACGTGTTTCCAGCTCGCGCTGCCAGGCGGCGCGCTCCTGCGCGTCAAGGTGCTGTTGCTGGTCGAGGGCGCTTAAGCGCTGCTCCAATTCGGCCTGCCAGGCAGCCCGCTGCTGGGCGTCCAAGTGGTGCTGCCCATCGAGCGCTTGGAGCCGTTCTTCCAGTTCGCGCTGCCAAGCGCATCGCTCTTGCGTGTCGAGCTGTTGCTGCTGGTCGAGGTGGTGGAGCTGCTGTTCCAGGGCGCGCACCGCCGGTTCCAGCGGCTGTTCCGTGGGCAGTGGTTGTTGCGCGGCGGCATCCACGCGCTGGGCGATTTGGTCCAGTTGGGCCTGGAGTGTTTCAATCGCTTGAAGCGTGTGCTGAGGCAGTTGTTCGGTAACTTCGGTCGCCGGCTCCGCGCTAAGCGAATCGTCGGGCGCTGATGCGTCCGGCTCTACGTGTTCGGTTGGATTGGTGTGATTGGTGTCGCTGGCTGCGGGCGTTTCGTCGGTGGGGAGCGATTCCGTCAAAGGTTCCGCCGCGGTGGTGCGAACCGAAGGCAGTTCCAACACCTCCAGTTCGATGGGACCCACGCGCAGAATGTCGCCAGCCATTAACGGGGCCGTGCGGAAGCTGCGGCCGTTGAGCCAGGTATCGACCGCCAGGCGTTGCACGACGATGCGATCGTCGAGTCGGGCAATGCCGCAGTGCAGCCTGGCAATGCCGGCTCCGCGCAGCCTGAGCGTGCACTGTTCGCCCGCCCCGATGGTGCAAGGCAGCGAACGAAGCCGCACGATAGGCAGAGAGCGGCGCCCCACCACGCGAAAGGCGAGTTGCCCTTCGAGGGTTGCCGAGGTGGCGGCCGCATCGGTTACTGACATTGTTCTGCTCTCCCGGCAGGGCGCGGTCCGGTCAAATCGCCGACGGAGGCGGTGGGGGGTGACTAGGGGGCGCAAATCTCCCAGAGGCGTATAGCTTTCGCAGACAGCAAAGTCAAAGAGCCACTTGGCAGCGGGGGGCGGCTAGCATGCCTGTTTCCTGCTGACAAGGTGTCCCCAGGCGAAAAACTTTAGAAATATTTTCCTCCCCCCCGCGGGGTTGGCTCCCCAATCAAGGGCATAAAGCATTGAACATAACTTACTTAGGGCCTGCGACCGGCCGCTTGGACCGCCCGTGGGCGTAAATCGGCCCCGCGCGATCCACCAAAATATTTGTGCGTACTATAGTTTGGTTGCTGATTTTGACGGCAACGGTAGCGGAGGCTGTTTTCCGTTCCCACCTGGTACCCACCCGGCGCCGGGTTCTCCGGCATCCTAAGGAGGTCACCATTACCCCCTTATGCTGGAAACCGCCTGTTCTGGCGGCGACCAGCGAACAGAGAGAGAGAAGGTGCAAGACATGGCACGAAAAGATTCGATCGAAAACCTGAAGAAGCTGTTGTTGAAGCGCCGAACCGCCTTGCGTCAGGCATTGGCGGGCGATCTGACCATGCTCAGTGGCCTCAAGGAGCAGACGGCTGGCGACGTGGTCGATGCTGCTCTCGACTCTGCTCAGAACGAACTGAACTCGCAGTTGGCTGAGGCGGAAAGCCGCGAGTTGGCCCAGATTGAAAACGCGCTGGAGCAGGTGGAAGCCGGTCGTTACGGCATCTGCGAACGGTGCGATAACCCGATTCCGATCATGCGTCTCAAGGCGCTGCCCTATGCCACGTACTGCATTGGCTGTCAGCGCGAGATGGAGATGGAAGGTGAGTTTGGCCACTACCACGGTGGCAGTTGGGATCGCGTGCTCGATTCCGACGGCGATGCCGACATGACCATCAACGAGTTGGAGATCGACGCCTAAGGGCGACCCGCAGCCTCCGCGCCCCGCTAGGTGAGCTGTTCTCCCGCAAGTTTTCCCTCCCTCCCAGCGAACAAGCCCAAGGCTTCACCCGTTCACTGCCCAACGGCCCCGTGCCGCCGCCCGACGCACTCCCGCGTGTCGGGCGGCGGCTTTTTTGTTGGCCCACGCAGTGGATTCTTAGCCGGGGGCCAACCGCATTCTCGCCGGTTTGCCCAACCACGCCCGCTTGCACGACCGCCCCAGCTAGCGGTGGCAGCGATTATGCCGATGGAATCTGCATTTTTTTCCTTGCCGGTCGCGCCAATCTGAAGCCTGATGACGGTTATGGCCGATAGTCGATTTCGGACGGGTTGTTCTCAGCGGGAGGTCATGAGATGCGGCGCCATGCGCACCCCGGGCAGGTGCTAGCGCGGCGCATCGCGATCGGGGGCACCGCAAGCATCTGCTGGAGAGCGCCCGAGCCCGGCTCGTTTCCGTGCGGAGGAATACTGTGCGTCGCAAAAGCTACGTGTTCGCCGGCTCGTGCCTGATGTTGGGGATCGTTCTGGGGGCCACCGTTCTGGATGGCCGCTGGAAGCTCCTCAACGCCCAGCCGGCACTCGACAACCGCGAGCAGCTTTACGCGACCGTGGATCGCGACGCGGAAGTCTTTGAGAAACAAAGCCGGTTGCTCCGCACCGTGGTGGAATTGAGCAGCCCGTTCATCGTCCACATCGACGCCAAAAAACGCACCCCTGGCACGCGCGTGGGCGGCGCCCGCTTCGTCGAAGAAGCCGGCAGCGGCATCATCATCGAGAACGGCGGGCGATACTACGTTGTGACCAATCGCCACGTGGTGAAGGATGCCGACCTGGAGCGGATTCTGATCCGGCTGGACGACGGCCGCGAGCTGACGCCCCAGACCTTAAACTCCGATCCCGATACCGATATTGCCGTGCTGGGCATCACCGCCAGCCGGCTGACCTCGGCCCGGATTGGCAATAGCGACGACGTCAAGATCGGCGACTTTGTGCTGGCGATCGGCAGCCCATTTGGGCTGAGCCGCTCGGTCACTCTGGGCATCGTCAGCGCCAAGGGCCGCCGTGACCTGGAACTGGGTGGCGACGAGATCCGCTTCCAGGACTTCATCCAGACCGATGCCGCCATCAACCCCGGTAACAGCGGTGGCCCGCTGATCAACGTGCGGGGCGAAGTCGTCGGCGTGAACACGGCCATCGCCAGCAGCTCCGGCGGCAACGAAGGCATCGGCTTCTCCATCCCGATCAACATGGTGATGTTCGTCGCCCGGCAACTCATTACCACGGGCGAAGTGAACCGTGCCTTCCTGGGCGTGAACCTTGATGCCAAGTTTGGTGCGGCGGCGGCTCAGCAACTGGGGCTGCCCCGGCAACAAGGTGCCCGGATTTCCGGCGTGACCACCAACAGCCCTGCTTCGGCTGCCGGCCTGCAAGTGGGCGACATCGTGCTGGAATACAACGGCATCCCGGTGGAGAACGATGTCCACCTGGTCAACCTGGTGGGCATGAACCTGCCCGGCCAGGAAGTCACCATGCTCGTCCTCCGCGATGGCCGCCGGTTCCCCGTCAAGATTCGCTTGGGCAACCGCAAGCTGTTGGAGCAGACTGGCAGTTACCAGGGGCTAGAGGACCCCCGCTGGGAACTGCCTGAGCTGGGCCTGGCCGTGATTGGCCTCACCCCGAGCGTCGCCCGGGAACTGCAACTGGACGGCGACATGCAAGGTCTGATCGTGACCGACGTCGACCCGCGCGGTCCGGCCGCCGGACGGCTGCGGCGGGGCGATATCATCAGCGGCATCGAACGCAGTTCGATCACCCAGATCGATGATCTTCAGCGCGTGCTCGACAGCGTGGATCCCCGCTTTGGCGTACGGCTGCACATCCTGCCCAGCGGTGCCGGCCAGGAGACCTTGAAGACCGTGGTCCTGCGGCCCTCGCAATCGCCGCCGAAGCAGTAAACGGCGACCGCCGCGCGATGGGTTTCGTACCAACCTCGCGGCTTACCGATCCACCCGGCCACGGATGTAGACGTCGGGGCCCAGTTGGCGGATCTCGACCTGTCTCAACCCCTGGGCCGCTGGCATATCGGCCAGGCCGAGGCCCGCGATCGGCGTCACGGCCGTGGCCCCGCCGATCAGCTTGGGGGCTATGAAGACGTGCACTTCGTCGATTTGCTGCTGGTCGAAGAGCGCGCCCAGCAGTTGCCCACCGCCCTCGACGAGCAGGTTCGTGTGCTGGCGGCGCCCTAGTTCATCGAGCAGGGCCAGCAAACGCTCTTGCTGGCTGGACCCAGCCAGGGGCAGCACTTCGCAACCCGCCGCTTGCAAGGTTTGACAATGCGCGGCCGGGGCATCGCTGGCCACGGCGACCAACAACGGTGTTTCGTGTGCCGTGGCAACCAGGCGGCTATCCGGGGCGAGCGTGGCCTGGCTGTCGAACACCACGCGCAGCGGCGTGCGCAAGCCAGGCGGACGAACCGTCAGCAGTGGATCATCGGCGGCGGCCGTACGACTGCCAATCAAGATGGCATCGACGCGGCCACGCAGCCCATGGGCTTCTGCCCGGCTCAACTCGCTGCTGATCCAGCGGCTGCTGCCCACACGGCTCGCGATCTTGCCGTCGAGCGTCATGGCCCATTTGGCAATCACCCAGGGCCGGCCGGTGTTGAGCCGTTTGAGGTACGGGGCGTTGAGCTCGCGGGCCTCGTTTTCCAGCAGACCGCAAGTCACTTCGATGCCTCCGGCGGTGAGCTGCTGGAATCCACCACCGGCCACTTTGGGGAACGGATCGGCCATGGCCGCCACCACGCGGCGAATACCGGCGGCTTGGATGGCCTCGGTGCAAGGCGGCGTCTTACCGTGATGGCAACACGGTTCCAGCGTCACATACAGCGTTGCTCCGGCGGCGCGCGGGCCGGCAATCTTCAATGCTTCGATCTCGGCGTGCGGTCCGCCAAACCGCTGATGCCAGCCTTCGCCGATCACCTCCGCACCGTGGGCAATGACGCAGCCAACCATCGGGTTGGGCTCAACGGCCCCCTGCCCTTGCACGGCCAGGTCCAGCGCGCGGCGCATGTGCCAGCGGTCGAGCCGGTCCTGTTCGGCGGATGCATGGGGTTCGGCCATGGATATGAGCCGTTAGTTACCGGAGACGATCTGCACCTGGGCGGGCGAGCCGGGCACGTCGATCAGCTCGCACTGGATCGGTTCTTTCCGCTGGTCCATGTTCACGGCCAGCACCAGGCGCCGACGGCCACGCGTGAAGTCGACCTCGGCTTCGTCGGCCAGGTTCAGTGGTACGCCGTCGAGCCAGGCGGTCAGACCGGCGGTGCTGTTCCACTTCAAGATGGCCTTGCCGGCGGTGGATACCGAGAACTCCATCCGCACGAAACCGAACGAGCCGGAACGATTGGGATCGGTCAGGCTGGGGATGTCTGCCAGTGGCAGCGTGCCGGCCACGGTGCTGTACCGGGCCGTCCATTGGATCTCCGGATGGTTGCCGGTCATGTTCTGGAAGCTGGTCCGGCGCAGCAGTTGGATGGCTTCGCGCGTGGGCTCCACCACCTGGTAACGCCGCACGTACCGTGCCTGCGAGATGGAGTATTGGCTATCGACCTTGCCCAGCTCGGAGAGGAACCGCACCAGGTCGATCAGTTCGCCGCGGGTGAGATTGTCGGAAAGCCCTGCCGGCATCAGCGAGCCGCCCGGTGCCTGCTGTTCGATGCTGGCCAGCGGGATGGCGATATCGCGGTCCTCGGCATCGCGGAGGATCAACTCGCGATCGGTCTGGCGGACCTTGATGCCGGTATAGATGCGGCCTTCGTCGGTGGCCACCACCAGCGAATGGTAGTTCTCCTTGACCGCCTTGTTGGGGTTCAGCAGCGAGTCGATCAGGTAATCCACCTGCGCGCTGGCGCCCAGGCTCACCAGGTCGGGGCCCACGCGGCCGCCGGCGCCGCCGATGGCGTGGCACTTGAAGCAAAGCTGATCCTTACGGCGGAAGATGACTTCGCCCCGGGCCGGATCGCCCTGGGCCAGCACCGCATCGACCATCGCCTTCATTTCCTCGGGGGAAAGCTGCACGGGGCCGGAGGTGATGTTGCCGGCCGTCTTGAGCGCTTCGACCAACGCATCGTGCGATTGGCCCGTACTGCGGACCAGCCGCAAGCCGAGCTTCGCCACGTCGGCGGGCAGGCGGGCACTGGCGAGTGCTTGTTGCAACGCCTCGGGTCCCGACTTCTTGGTCAGAAACGCCGAGAAGATGTGATTGATGGCTTCCTCGCCGGGCTCGCCGCTCATCACTTCGACCGCGCTTTGGGCCGCCGCCTGCGGATCGACCTCGGCCAGCGAAGCCACGGCCATGGCCTGCACCTCGTGCGGGTATTGATTGCTCCGCACGATCGACCGGCAAATGCTGGCCGACTCTTGCGGGTTGAGCCGGCGCAGGCTTTCCAAAGCGGCTTGCCGCAACTCCGCCGAGGTTTGCTGGCCCGAAGCCAGCGCTGCCAACACCTGCGACGACTCGGCAACCCGCCAGGCACCAGCCGCCCGGGCTGCCGCGGCGCGGAATGCCTCGGGCTGCTCTTCATCCTTCAGCAGGTTAACGACCTCGGCCAGCCGCCGCTGCGGCTTGGCTTTGCGCTGCAAGGCCGCATCGGCCAGGGCATCCAAGAGCTGTGCCCGCGCTCCGACCGACAGTTCATCGGTCAGCGCCAGTTCAAACACCGTTTGCAGTTCCTGCCCACTGCCCAGCGCGGCTACCAGGGCCAGCACGCCAGCCTGCTGTTGCGACGGAATCTTGCCTTCGCGCAGCAGGTTCATCAGCGGCTCGATCACGCCGGGCGAACCGGCCGCTTCCAGGGCGAAGGTCAGATGCGACACGCGGCCATCGAATGAGATCTCGCCCCGCTTGAGCGCCGCCACCCAGATCGGTTCCAGCGTGCGGGCCGTGTTCCACAGGGCGTAGTCGATGAAGCGATCGACCGGATGATCGAGCGCCTGCATCGCCAACTCGACCGCGCGCGGATCGCGGCTGGCGGCTAAGCCCGAGACGGCTTCCAGCCGCACCCGCGGATGCTCGTCGTTTACCAGCTCGGCAAACAGTTCCAGGCTCCGGCCCACCTTGTCTTGCCAGTCGCTCAGCACATGCGCGGCAGCCGCCCGCACCTGCGGGTTATCGCTCCGCGCCAACTGCGTGAGCAGTTCAGGCTCCACGTGCCGCAACGCCTGGTGCAGCCAGAGGGCTTCCAATCGGTAGTCGTCGTACGCCGGATCACGACGATCGAGCGAGGCTACCCACTGCTGCACATCCGGCAGGATCTCCGCACCGCGTTCGCGGAGCAGACGCCGGGCTTGCTGCCGCGTCCATTCTTCCGGCGAACGGAGCGAGTCGAGCAGTTGCGAGGTGGGTACGCCGACCAGCCGTGGCGGCTGCACCAGCGGCCGGCCCTTGTAGGTGATCCGCCAGATGCGGCCATGCCGGCGGTCGCGACGATCGTCGCGGAAGTCGACCTCGCCGTGTTGAATGATCGGGTTGTACCAGTCGGCAATGTACAGGGCCCCGTCTGGGCCCATGGCGATGTCCACCGGGCGAAACGCCACGTGGGTGGACTTGATCAGTTCTTGTTGTTCGCGCGAGGCGAAGCCCGAGCCGTCTTCGCTTAACACAAACCGGCAGACGCGGTGGCCGCGGAAGTCGGCCGTGATGGCGTTGCCTTGCCATTCCTCCGGGAAGTGCCGGCCGCTGATGAGCTCCAGCCCACAGTGCTTGGGCGAACCGGGATTGAGCCCTTTGACGATACGGCGGGCACCCGGCGAGGAAACATAGGTTGCGCCGGGGAACAGGAAATTGATGCCTTCGCTGTAGGCGCCATCGGTGGCGAACTGGGCCCCGTAACGATCGAACCGGTGGCCCCACGGATTGACGAAGCCTTTGACCAGCACGTCGAGCTTGAGGGTATCGGGTTCAAACCGCCAGATACCGCCGCCGCCCAGCCGCCGCACGCCGTGCGGCGTTTCGATATGGCTATGGATGTAGATCGACTGGTTGAAGTACAAGCAGCCGTCGGGGCCCCAGCGGAACGTGTGCAGAATGTGGTGGGTATCTTCGGTGCCAAAGCCGGAGAGCACCACGGTCCGCTTGTCGGCCTTGCCGTCGCCGTCGGTGTCTTTGAGATGCAGCAACTGTGTGCTGCCGGCCACGTAGGCGCCACCGTCGCCCGGCTCCACGCCGGTGGGGATCAGCAAGCCATCGGCAAACACCTGGGCGTGGTCGGCCCGGCCGTCGCCGTTGCGATCCTCGAGGATGATGATCTTATCGTTGGCCGGCTTGCCGGGTTCGATCTGCGGGTAGGTTTCGCTGCAAGCCACCCACAGCCGGCCCTGGGCATCCCAGTTCATCTGAATGGGCTTGGCCAGCATGGGATCGGCGGCGAACAGGTTGACCTCGAAGCCTTCGGCCAACTGGAACGACCGCAGCTCGCGGTCGATGTCGGGCTGGGGCACTTCGGTCAGGTTGCGTTGAGCTTGGGCGGTGGATGCGCCCAGCAGCGTGGCAACCAGCAAGAAAGCAAACCGCCGCAACGGCTGATACGGTTGTGGGCGTCGAGGCATGGCGTCCTGGGGCGGTTGGGGCGATGTGATGCCGGGGGGCCGCCGACGGCCGCACACGTGTGCGACGCGGCAACCCCACACCGTCAGATGGTCCCATAATAGCCCGGCCAGGCAACGCCGAGAAGGCAAAGCCCCCCGCTGGGCGGTGGGTGAAAATGCAAAAAAGGCGCCCCGCCCCTTGGGTGGAACGCCTGGTGAAGGCCCGTGTGATGCGGTTTCGGCGGCGGTGGCTAACCTCCGTGCGACACCAATTCCATGCCGGCACTCTCCCATTCCTTGGCTCCGCCTTCGAAGTCGATCACGTTGCGAAAACCGGCGGCTTCCAGCTTCTCGGCCCCATGGTGCGACGATTGGCACTGGGTGCTGGCACAGTACACCACGACCGGTTTGTCCTTGGAGCCAGCCTGCCGTTCCACCTGCTCAGCGAAATCCTCGCCCACCTGCGGGATGTTGATGGCATCGGGGATGTGGGTGGCTTCGAAATCTTCTTCCGACAGCGTGTTCACCAGCAGGAAATCCTGCCCACGCTCCTTCATCTGCTTCAGCTCTTCCGCGGTGATCGTCCGCATGATGCACCTCCTAGTGCGTGACGAGGGAAAAACGTCCGTGGATGCCTGGTGACACGCCAAGCGATGCAAACAGGGTGCCGTAGCGTCTGAACCACCGCGGCGGCAGCGACTTGCGGGCCTTTCCCCGGCGGCTTGCCCAACTGGTTCCGGCAAGCTTGGCACGGCACCTGCACAACCTGCCCTGGATACGGAGGCGCCGGGGCAGGTCGCGATGCCATCCAACCCCGCAAATCACGCTGCGTCCGCGGCGTTTTGGCGGGAAAGCACCGTCGAGCCACTACCTGGCCGCCCGCAGTCCGAGTGAAGAAAGGACCGCCATGTTGGAACGAATCAAGTCAGAGCTACAGCGGATTGGGGCCACGGAAATCACCGTCGGCGAGGACCGCGATTACGACCCGGCCGTCGAGGACCTGGTCCATGTGCGATACGACCAGGCCGAGTGGCATCTGATCGCGCCGCAGTTTGCCGAGATGCTGCAAGGGCTACCCGCCGGCGCCGGAGCCGAGGCGGTGCGACATGCCATCGAACAGCACGCCCAGCTCGTGTGGCATGGCGCTTCGCCGCGGGGCAGCCGCGACCGCATTTAGCGGCGCTGGCTGCCTTCGATCATCAATCCAAGCACTCCCTCATCTGAAAGGTATTTTCCGTGGCAACGCAATTGAAGATGAAGCAGGTTGGCCAGGATATTTTTATCGGCGCGCAGCCCCAGGTTGAGGATATTGAACACCTCGCCCAGCAAGGCATTCGCACCGTGATCAACCTGCGGCTGAACAACGAAGACGATGAAGCCTTGGCGCCGGAGAACGAAGCCAAGCTGGTCCGCGAGCAAGGCATGGAATACGTGCATCTGCCGGTGCTAGCCGATCAGATTCGGCCCCAGCAAGTGGACGACTTCCGTAACTTCGTCAACACGCTGGAACACCCGGTTTTTGTGCATTGTAAGGGCGGTACCCGGGCTGGCGCCTTCGCCATGATGCACTGCGCCCTGGAGCAGGGCTGGTCAGGTGAACAGACGCTCGACGAGGCTCAAAAGGCCGGCTTCAAATGCGATAAGCCGGCCCTCAAGGATTTCATCACGCAGTACGTCGACAGTCACTAGTGGTGCCGGTGATTGGAGCGGGGCAAACCGGTGGGAAGCGCCCCGCTTCATCCACGGTTTATCAATAGGATGAAACCGTTCAATTTCGATCAGGATCTAAAGCCATGCAAACGGCCCAGTTGGACAAGATGCGTGAGCGTCTGCTGAAGATGCAAGCCCGGGTGGAAGGTGAGCTGTTGAGCAGCGAAGAAGCCCGGGTGGAACAGGTCAACGCCACTGGCGACCTGTCCAACCATCCGACGCACAAGGGCGATCACGACAGCGAAGGTTTCGATGCCGAAATCGCCGTGAACCAGACGCTGCGGCAACAACTGGACGAAGTGCACGATGCGCTGCAGCGCATCGAGGAAGGCACCTACGGCATCTGCACCCGCTGTGGGCAGGAGATCTCGGCCGCGCGGCTGGATGCCCTGCCGCAGACGCCCGTTTGCATCGACTGTGCCCGCGAAACCGAGGCCGAGGGAGGCGAAGCCTGACCGCCGCAATAGCGGCCCGGTGATTGGCAATAAGCGGCCAGCGGAGGGCCATGCGCCCCGCTGGTGTTGGCCGCTGGCCCACGCCGGTTGCTGTCAGGGGTTGCCAGGGTATGATCGGCCGCGCATCGCGCCGGCTTCGAACCGCTATGACCCTGGAAGAATACCGCCGCAAACGTAACTTCTCCAAAACGGCCGAACCCGCCGGCGATGCGCAAGCATTGGCTGGCGGTTCTCAGTTCGTAGTGCAAAAGCATGCCGCGAGCCGGCTGCATTACGACTTCCGCCTGGAACTCGACGGCGTGCTGTTGAGCTGGGCCGTGCCCAAGGGGCCTAGCCTCGATCCGGCGGTGAAAGCCCTGGCCGTCCAGGTGGAAGATCACCCGCTGGAGTACGCTGGCTTCGAAGGCATCATCGCCCCGGGCGAATACGGCGCCGGCACGGTCATGGTGTGGGACCGCGGTATCTGGCAGCCAGAAGGCGACCCGCGCGAGGGCTATCGCCGCGGCAATCTCAAGTTCCGTCTGGCCGGTGAAAAGCTCCGCGGCCGCTGGGCCCTGGTGCGGATGAACGGCGAGGATGGCAAAAACTGGCTACTCATCAAACATCGCGATAAGGAAGCCATCCCCGGCGACAAGCACGGCCTGGAAGAACGCGAGCCGGATAGCGTGCTCAGCGGCCGTAGCATGGAACAGATCGCCGCCGATGCCGACAGCCACTGGGACCCCAGCCGCCCAGCCAAACAGGCCCAGCGCCCCGGCCTCGCACCTGCGCAATCCAAGCGATCTAAACGGGCCAAGTCGCCCACGCCCGGCAGTGTGAACCTCAAGGAGATCGCGCGAGCCATCAAAGCCCTGCCGGAGGCCAAGGCAGCGAAACTGCCTCGCAGCTTGGAGCCGCAGCTTGCTACGTTATCGAGCGCGGTTCCTACCGGCGAGGACTGGCTGCACGAACTCAAGTTCGACGGCTACCGGCTGTTGGCTTGGGCCGATGGTAAACTCGTACGGCTCATGACCCGCCGCGGCCAGGACTGGACCGACCGCTTCTCCGCCACGGCCGCTGCGATTGCCGCCCTGGGCTTGAAGGCAACCATCCTCGATGGCGAACTGGTGGCCCTCGATGAGCACGGGGTTTCGCAGTTTCAGGAGCTGCAAAACTGGCTGCGCAAAGGCCGCACCGCCGAGCTGGTGTACTACGTGTTCGATGCCCCGTTTTTGTTGGGCTACGACCTGCGGGCAACACCGCTCATCGAGCGCAAACAGGCGTTAGCCCGCGTGCTATTGGCACATGATCCAACGAACGCCGGGCCGATTCGCTACAGCGATCATGTGGTGGGACAAGGCCCGGCGTTTCGAGGCCAGGCGTGCGACCATGGGCTGGAAGGCGTGGTTTCCAAGCGAACCACTGCCCAGTATCAGGCAGGCCGTTCACCCCAGTGGCGCAAGCTCAAGTGCCACAACCGGCAAGAGTTCGTCGTGGCCGGCTATACGCAGCCGCAGGGCTCGCGCAGCCACTTTGGGGCGCTGCTGCTGGGCTATTACCGCGACGGCAGCCTGGTGTACTGCGGTCGCGTGGGCACCGGGTTCAATCAGCAAACGCTGCGCGCCGTGGGCAAACAACTAAAAGTCCTGCGGCGTGAAGACTGCCCTTACGATGTTCCGCCGCCGCGGGCCGCTCGCCGTGGTGTAACTTGGGTGGAGCCTGAACTGGTGGCCGAGGTCGAGTTCTCCGGCTGGACCGAGGACGGCGTGTTGCGTCATCCGTCGTTTCAAGGATTGCGCGAAGACAAGGAGCCCCGCGACGTGGTACGCGAGCAACCAAACGCTGGCGGCAACGGTGCCTCGACCGCGCACAAGCAAGCCAACGGCGCTGCGACAAACGGCAAACATAAGTCCGCGAACAAGCCATCATCGGGCAATCACTCCGGCCACACCATTGCTGGCGTGCGGCTCACCAATCCCGACCGCGTGCTATATCCCGAGATGGGCCTGACCAAGGAAGATCTGGCCAGGTTCTACGAGCAAATCGCCGATTGGGCGTTGCCCTACTTGGTGAACCGGCCGTTGACGCTCGTGCGCTGCCCGCAGGGAGCCGGCAAAACGTGCTTCTACCAGAAACACTGGAGCCAATCGATGCCGCCGGCCGTGAAGAGTGTGCGCGTGCCTGAAAAAACCGGGCACCAAGACTACGTGCTGATCGACGATCTGCCGGGCCTGATCTCGCTGGTGCAGATCGGCGCGCTGGAGTTCCATCCGTGGCCAGCCCGGGCGGATCGCCTCGACCGGCCCGACATGATGGTATTCGACCTCGATCCGGGCGAAGGCGTGGACTGGGACCAGGTGAAACAGGCGGCGCGCGACGTGCGCATGGTGCTCGAAGAGCTTGGCTTGCAGTCCTGGGTGCGCACCACGGGCGGCAAAGGGCTGCACGTGGTGGTACCGCTGGCCCGGCGCAACACCTGGGACGATGTCAGCGGCTTTGCCCAACAGGTAGCCCAGGCTTTAGTTCGCGCGGCGCCCGAGCGATACGTGGCGACGATGCGGAAGCAGTTGCGCTCAGGCAAGGTGTTCATCGACTACTTTCGCAATGCGCAGGGCGCAACCTCGGTGGCTTCGTACTCAACGCGCAGCCGCGCCGGTGCCCCGGTGGCAACGCCCTTAGCGTGGGACGAGCTGGATGCCGTGTCGGCCGGCAACCAATTTCATGTCGGCAATCTGCCGCAGCGGCTCCAGCGATTAGCTACCGATCCGTGGGAAGGCTTCGGCAGCGCGCGGCAAAGTCTCACCAAGGACATCCGCCGCAAAGCCGCCGGTCTGACCGGCTGATCGGGGGCCGGTTCCGCCCTGCTCTGCGCCGCGATTTCGCCGGCCGCTCAAGGCGCAATCCGTTGAATTAAGTTGCGATATTTCCTATCCTTACGTGACGTGGGCGAGGCGGCACGCGACCACTTTTCGGTCATCCTGGTTAGGGCGTCGGCTGGAGGAAGGCTGTTATGAGCGTCGGACAAGGTTCCGGAACCGAGTTCTCCACCATGCGGGGCCGGAATTGGCCCTGTTTGCGGCAATTCACGGTGTTTCTGGAGAACCGGGTGGGCCAACTGCTCGACGTGGTGCGGCGGTTTGAAGGCAGCCAGGTCCGTGTTGTTGCCCTTTCTATCCACGAAGCCACCGAGTGCGCCTTCCTGCGCTTGGTGCTCAGCCATCCGGAACAGGGCCGCGAGATTCTTGAGCGGGCTGGGCTGGCGCTGATCGAAACCGATCTGATCGGCGTCGAACTGCCTGAAAGTCCACAGCCGCTGCTGCGAGTTTGCACCGCGCTGCTTCAGGCGGAAGTGAACATCCAGCAGACGTATCCGCTGTTGGCACGGAGCAACGGCCGGCCTGTGGTAGCGCTCAAGGTCGACAATCCCGACGTGGCGATGGAGACCTTGGCGACCAAGGGCTTTGCCATTGTTAGCGAACAGGATCTGACCGACGAATAGGCCGCTTGCCTCCGGCGAGCTTATTGGGGCGCTACGCCGGGCCTGGCGAGCGCCCGCATCATGCGTGCTTCTCTCTTTGCAGCGCGAGCGTGCCCTGCGCCTCGCACGTGCCTCTCTGATTGGTTGAGCGCGGCTGTTGCTCTGTGCCGCGCGCCTCTGACGGTTCTGCAAAAGGCACCAATCGGGCCCCAAATCTCTGCCG
>Ga0182737_1002310_pt1 | contig 15878 bp, 10 predicted proteins | sample eDN5th30CBELigOP_FD_128878 | JGI IMG/M metagenome (GOLD analysis project Ga0182737, IMG submission 128878) | Enriched Organic Plus compost microbial communities from Emeryville, California, USA - eDNA 5th pass 30_C BE-Lig OP (version 2) (version 2) ...
AGTTCACCCTCGGCGCCGATGCCGGCGTGGCGGCCGGCCCGGTCGGGCGCAACGCCGCCGCGGCCACCGACGGCCAGCTGAAGGCCGAGATCTGGTCGTGGTCGCGCGCCCGCGGCCTGTTCGCCGGCGTGTCGCTGGACGGCGCCGTGCTGCAGATCGACCGCGACGCCCAGGCCCGCATCTACGGCCCGAACACCACCCCGCGCATGGTCTTCGAGGGCCGCGCCCAGGGCGCGCCGTCCGACGCGGTGGTCTCGTTCCGCGACCAGCTGGAGGAAGCGACCCACAACGCGCGGGTTGCCCGTTCCGGCGGCAACGCCGCCCCGGCGCCCACCCCGGCCGTCCAGTCCGCGCAGCCGGCGGACACCGCGCAGACCCTGCCGGCGGTGCCGGCGCAGCCTGCGACCACTGGCCCGGCGCCGAGCCAGGGCTTCGAGCCGGTGGAAGACAGCGGCACCCGGACCGAACCGCTGCCGTAAGGCTGCGCTATCCTGTCCGCCCTCTCTAATTCTGCGAGCTTGCCATGGGCGGTCTGAGCATCTGGCATTGGATCATTGTGCTGGTGGTGGTGCTGCTGGTGTTCGGCACCAAGCGCCTGCGCAATGCCGGCCGCGACCTGGGCGAAGCGGTCAAGGGCTTCAAGGACGGCATGCGCGAGCCGGAGAAGCCGGCCGGCCAGATCGGCGACGAGCGCCGGTCCGAGGAAAAGGCCGAGTCCGAGCGCGACCGCGCCCAGCACTGACCCGCGTCGGTCGCGCGCGGATGTTCGATATCGGCTTCGGCGAACTGCTGCTGATCGCAGTGGTCGCGCTGGTGGTGCTTGGTCCGGAGCGGCTGCCCAAGGCGGCCCGCTTCGCCGGGCTGTGGGTGCGCCGCGCCCGCGCGCAGTGGTATTCGGTGAAGGCCGAACTGGAGCGCGAGCTGGAGGCCGAGGAACTCAAGCGCAGCGTGCAGGAGACCCAGGCCGCGCTGAAGCAGGCGCAGTCGCGCCTGCAGGACGAGCTCGGCCAGGTGCAGACCCGGGTGCAGGAAGGCCTGGACAGCGCCGGCCGGCAGCTGGACGAAGTCCGCCGCCAGGTCGAGGACGCGGCCCCAGCCGCGGATGCCGGCAATGCGCCGGCCGGCGATCCCGTCCTGCCGGACGCGGGCGACATCACCCCACTGGACACGGAGCATGGCGATGAACCACGCCGGCCCTGAGTCCGATACCGAGAGCAGCCTGATGGAGCACCTGCTCGAGCTGCGCACGCGCCTGCTGCGCGGGCTGGCCGGACTGGTGCTGGTGCTGCTGCTGTTGCTGCCGTTCGCCAACCGGCTCTACGCCTGGCTGGCGGCGCCGCTGCTGGACAAGCTGCCGGCCGGCGGCCAGCTGATCGCGGTGCAGGTGGCGTCGCCGTTCTTCACCCCGATCAAGCTGGCGTTCTTCGTCGCCCTGCTGTTCTCGGCGCCGTGGCTGCTGTACCAGGCCTGGGCCTTCGTCGCGCCGGGCCTGTACCAGCGCGAGAAGCGCCTGGCGATGCCGCTGCTGGTGTCGGCGGTGACCCTGTTCTACGCCGGCTGCGCCTTCGCCTACTTCGTGGTGCTGCCGGCGGTGTTCGGCTTCCTCGCCGCGATCAAGCCCGAAGGCGTGGCGATGATGACCGACATCAACGCCTACCTGGACTTCGTGCTGGTGATCTTCCTGGCCTTCGGCGCCAGCTTCCAGCTGCCGGTGGCGCTGGTGATCCTGGTCGCGCTGGGCTGGGTCACGCCCGACCAGCTGCGCTCCGGGCGCGGCTACGCGATCGTCGGCATCTTCATCCTGGCGGCGATCATCACCCCGCCGGACGTGGTCTCGCAGCTGCTGCTGGCCGTGCCGATGTGCCTGCTGTACGAGGCCGGCATCATCGCCTCGCGGATGGTGGCGCGGCGCCACGCCGCCGACGCCCCCGACTGAGGCCGGGCCTCAGGCCTCGAACTGGCCGCTGGCCACCGCCGCGACCGCGGCCGCCTGCCCGAACAGCTGGGTCCAGGCGGTGTAGACCGCGCCGGCCAGCAGCGGCATCAGCACCGCCATCATCAGCATCTGCGCGATCCACATCGCCACCACCGGCCCGGCCAGCAGCTGCACCACCAGGGTCAGCATCAGCACGCCGAAATAGATCGCGAAGATCGCGACCATCACCAGCAGCAGGAACACCACCAGTGCCGGCAGGTTGCGCAGGCAGGCGCGCAGGCTGTCGCCCATCGCCGGCAGGCCGTCGCGGCGGTCGAACAGGATCCGCGGCACCGACACGAACACGGTCATCGCCACCGCCACCGCCGCGGCCAGGCCCAGCAGCAGCCACAGCAGGATGCGGCCGGAGGGCAGCCCGGCGACCAGCGCCTCGACTTCCTCGGGCGTCGGCTGCTGCCCGGCCTGGGCCATCGCATTGAGTTCCTCGCTGGCCTGGGCCAGGTGCTGCAGCTGCTGCGGCCCGACCAGGACCAGCAGCATCACGCCCAGCAGCAGGCCGGCGGCGACCTGCGGCAGCAGGGTCGCCAGCAGCTGCGGCCAGCGGCCCTCGTTCCAGCCCTGCAGCAGGTGCGCCGGCAGGGCCGGACGGCCGTGCGCGACCTCGCGCACCGCCCAGACCAGGCCGGCGAACAGCACCGGGCCGGCCAGCGCCACCAGCAGCTGCAGGATCGTGCCCAGCGCCGGTACCGCCAGGCCCAGGGTCACCACCAGCGAGGCGAGCAGGCCCCACAGCGCACCCAGCGTGCCCAGCGCGACCGGCGCGCGGCGCAGCAGGGTGAAGCCACCCAGCACCCATTCGGCGCCGGCCGAAGCCGGCAGCTTGCGTATCGTGTCCATCCTGTTCCCGTTGAGGCGCGGCCGCGAACCGCACGCGCGCTATGGATTATCGGTGATCGGCCACCGGAATGCCGTGACCGTGCGGCGTTTTCCTCAGGCCTGCGGCGCCGGCCGCACCGCGCTGCCGCGCGCGTGCTGGACGAAGCGTCGCAGCAGACGGCGGGCCTGCGGCGCCGCGCTGACCTCGCGGGCCACGGTGCGCGGGCAGCGGCCGTGGTTGCGCAGGCATTCGGCGCGCGCCTGCACGTAGCCACGCATGTGGTGGGTGGCGAACTCCGGGTGGAACTGCACGCCCCAGGCCTGCCCGCCCCAGCGGAAGGCGTGGCAGCCGTCCTGTTCGGACCGGGCCAGCACCGTCGCCCCTTCCGGCGGCCGCAGCACCGTCTGCAGGTGGGTCGCATGGGCGGCGAAGCGCGCCGGCATCCCGGCGAACAGCGGGTCCTCGAACGCCGGCGGGTGCAGGTCGATGAACACCGTGCCGGACTCGCGCCCGGCCGGGTTGTAGTCGACCTCCCCGCCCAGGGCGTGGGCCAGCAGCTGGTGGCCGTAGCAGATGCCCAGCAGCGGGGTGCCGTCCTGGACCGCCTCGCGGATCCAGCCGGCGGTGCGCTCGCTCCACTCGGCGCGGTCGGTGACGAAGGCGGCCGAGCCGCTGACGATCACCCCGGCCACGCTGGACGCCTCCGGCAGCGGGTCGCCACGTTCGGCGTTGACCTCGACCACCTCGCCTGCCCCCAGCCCGGCGGCGACCCGGATCCAGTGCGGGAAGCGCCCGTAGCGCTTGAGGCTGCCCACCGGCTGGCCGGTTTCGACGATGAGGAAGGGCGCGCGGTGGGCGGCGTTCACGGGGGGCGGGGGGACCAGGGAAAAAGTAGCTTCTGAAACCGTAGAAACCCGCATGGCGCGGGGCCGGCCCTATACTAGCCCGCTTTTCCGCACCGCAATAAAAGCCGATGACCGGACCGACCTTCCAGGGACTGATCCAGGCGCTGAACGCCTACTGGGCCGAACAGGGCTGCGTGCTCATCCAGCCGCTCGACCTCGAGGTCGGCGCCGGCACCTTCCACCCGGCCACCTTCCTGCGCGCGCTCGGTCCGGAGCCGTGGAACGCCGCCTACGTGCAGCCGTCGCGCCGCCCCACCGACGGCCGCTACGGCGAGAACCCCAACCGCCTGCAGCGCTACTACCAGTACCAGGTGGTGATGAAGCCCAACCCGGACAACATCCAGGAGCTGTACCTGGGTTCGCTGAAGGCGCTGGGCATCGATCCGCGCGTGCATGACCTGCGCTTCGTCGAGGACAACTGGGAATCGCCGACCCTCGGCGCCTGGGGCCTAGGCTGGGAAGTCTGGCTCAACGGCATGGAAGTGACCCAGTTCACCTACTTCCAGCAGGCCGGCGGCCTGGAATGCAAGCCGGTGCTCGGCGAGATCACCTACGGCCTCGAGCGCCTGTGCATGTACCTGCAGAACGTGGACAACGTCTACGACCTCATCTGGACCATCGGCCCGCAGGGTCCGGTGACCTACGGCGACGTGTACCACCAGAACGAGGTCGAGCAGAGCACCTACAACTTCGAGTACGCCGATGTCGCCGAGCTGTTCCACCGCTTCGACGCCTGCGAGGCCGAGGCGCTGAAGCTGGTCGAGGCCGGGCTGCCGCTGCCGGCCTACGAGCAGGTGTGCAAGGCCTCGCACTCGTTCAACCTGCTGGACGCGCGCCGCGCGATCTCGGTGACCGAGCGCCAGCGCTACATCCTGCGCGTGCGCCGCCTGGCCCAGGCCGTGGCCGAGGCCTATTACGCCCAGCGCGAGAAGCTCGGTTTCCCCGGGCTGAAGGGCCAGGGCAGCTGAGCCCCTCGCCGCCAAGGGCCAGGCGCAGCGCGAAAGCGACGCCCGGCCCCGAGCCGAAACGTCATCCGGCGCGATGCGCCACCTTCTCCCGGGAGAAGGGCAAGCCTAAGGTCACGACATGAGCGAACAGAAACCCCTGCTGATCGAACTGGGCACCGAGGAGCTGCCGGTCAAGGCGCTGCCGGGCCTGGCCCAGGCCTTCTTCGACGGTGTGGTCGCGGCGCTGGGCAAGCGCGGCGTAAGCGTGGAAGTGGGCGACGCGCGCCCGCTGTACACCCCGCGGCGCCTGGCGGTGCTGCTGCCGGGCGTGGCCACCGAACAGCCGGAACAGCGCTCCGAGGTGCTCGGCCCCTACGTGAACATCGCGCTGGACGGCGAAGGCCGCCCGACGAAGGCGCTGGAAGGCTTCGCCGCCAAGGCCGGGCTGGAGTGGAGCGCGCTGGAGCGCACCACCGACGCCAAGGGCGAGCGCTTCGTGCACCGCTCGGTGAAGCCGGGCGCGCGCACCGTCGAGCTGCTGCCGGAGATCATCGCCGAGGCCATCGCCGGCATGCCGATCCCCAAGCCGATGCGCTGGGGCGGCCACGACTACGCCTTCGCCCGCCCGGTGCACTGGCTGGTGGTGCTGCTGGGCGGCGACGTGGTCGACGTGGAAGTGCTGGGCGTGAAGTCCGACCGCATGAGCCGCGGCCACCGCTTCGAGCACGACAAGCCGGTGTGGATCGGCCAGCCGGGCGACTACATGGACGCGCTGCAGGGCGCGCGCGTGCTGGTCGATCCACAGGAACGCCGCGCGCGCATCGTCGCCGAGGCGCAGAAAGCGGCCGGACAGGCCGGCGGCACCGCCCGCATCACCGAGGACAACCTCGAGCAGGTGGTGTGCCTGACCGAGTGGCCGTCGGCCGTGCTGTGCAGCTTCGAGCGCGACTTCCTCGCCGTCCCGCAGGAAGCGCTGATCGAGACGATGGAGATCAACCAGAAATTCTTCCCGGTGCTGGACGCCGGCGGCAAGCTGACCGAGCACTTCATCGGCATCGCCAACATCGAGTCGAAGGACGTGGCCGAGGTGCGGAAGGGCTACGAGCGCGTGATCCGCCCGCGCTTCGCCGACGCCAGGTTCTTCTTCGACGAGGACCTCAAGCAGGGCCTGCCGTCGATGGGCGACGGCCTGAAGACCGTCACCTACCAGGCGAAGCTCGGCTCGGTGGCCGACAAGGTCGCGCGCGTGGCCGCGCTGGCCGAGGCGATCGCCGCGCAGGTCGGCGCCGATCCGGCGCAGGCGCGCCGCGCCGCGCAGCTGGGCAAGAACGACCTGCAGTCGCGCATGGTCAACGAGTTCCCGGAACTGCAGGGCATTGCGGGCCGCCACTATGCGCTGGCCGCCGGCGAGCCGAAGGAGATTGCCGTGGCGATCGACGAGGCCTACCAGCCGCGCTTCGCCGGCGACGACATCGCGCTGTCGCCGCTGGGCAAGGTGCTGGCCATCGCCGAGCGCCTGGATACCCTGGCCGGCGGTTTCGCCGCGGGCCTGAAGCCGACCGGCAACAAGGACCCGTTCGCCCTGCGCCGCAATGCGCTGGGCCTGGCGCGCACGCTGATCGAGAGCGGCTTCGACCTGTCGCTGAAGGACCTGCTGTCCAAGGCGGTGGAAGCCATCGGCCCGCTGCCCACCGGCAAGGACGGCGCGACCACGTCCGCCGACGCCGGCGAGCTGTACGACTTCATCCTCGACCGCCTGCGCGGCTACTACGCCGACAAGGGCGTGCCGGCGGCGCACTTCAACGCCGTGGCCGAACTGAAGCCGGCCTCGCTGGCCGACTTCGACACCCGCATCGACGCGATCGGCACCTTCGCCGCGCTGCCGGAAGCCGAGGCCCTCGCCGCGGCCAACAAGCGCATCGGCAACATCCTGAAGAAGGCCGACGTCGCCATCCCGGCGATGGAAAACCCGACGCTGTTCACGGAACCGGCCGAGCGTGCGCTCGGCGAGGCGGTGGAAGCGGCGCTGGGCGATACCGACGCGGCCCTGCACCAGCGCGACTACGTGCGCGTGCTCGAGCGCCTGGCGCGGGTGCGCCCGCAGGTCGACGCGTTCTTCGACCAGGTCATGGTCAACGCCGAAGACGCCGAGGTCCGTGGGAACCGACTGGCCCTGCTCAAGCGCCTGGCCGACCGCTTCGGCGCGGTCGCCGCGATCGGCCACCTGTCCAACTGAACGCAGGTGATGGAAGGTTAACGGGGCCTTGATCGGCCCCGTTATCCTGAGCGCATGCGCCCACGCCTGCTCCTTGCCCTTGCCCTGCTCCTGTTCCTGGCGGCCTGCCCCGCCTGGGCGCGGGGCACCATCGACCGCGTCGAGATCCGCGGCCTCGAGGACCACGAGGCCATGGAGCACAACGTGCGCCTGGCGCTGGGCGTAACCGCGTCGATCGGCCAGGTGCAGGGCGAATCGCGGCTGGAATTCCTGCTGCTGAGCGCCGAGCGCGAGGCGCGCCAGGCGCTGGAACCGTTCGGCTACTACTCGCCGGACATCGCCGTCGATTCCACGCGCGACGACAACAACCGCATCGTGGTGACGGTGAACGTCGGCCTGGGCGAACCGGTGCGCGTGCGCGACGCCAACGTCGCCATCGCCGGCCCCGGCGGCGAGGATCCCTACCTGGGCGAGGACCTGGCGAAGTTCCGCCCGGCCGTGGGCGAGGCCTTCGACCACACCACCTACGAGGCCAGCCGCGACGCCATCACCCGGCGCCTGGCCGAACGCGGCTACTTCGACGCCGACTTCCTCGAGCGCGAGGTGCGGGTGACCCGCGCCGACTTCGCCGCCGACATCGACCTGGTCTGGGACAGCGGCTTCCGCTACGACATGGGCCCGACCACCTTCGACCAGGACTACTTCCGCCCCGGCCTGCTGGAGAAGCTGGTGACCTGGGAGGAAGGCAGCTACTTCCACCAGGGCAAGCTGGACCGGCTGCGCACCTCGCTGGTGAAGCTCGACTACTTCAGCGCGATCGACATCCAGCCGCGCCCGGAGGACGCCACCGACGACCTGCGCGTGCCGATCGACGTCACCCTGGTGCGGGCCAAGCGCAACGTCTACACCGCCGGTCTCAGCTACGGCACCGAGAGCGGCATGGGCGTGCGCTTCGGCGTGGAGCGGCGCTACGTCAACGACCGCGGCCACAAGCTGCTGTGGGACCTGGACTGGGCGCAGAACCGCAAGAACCTGCTGCTGCAGTACCGCATTCCCGCCTTCGCCTGGCTGGACGGCTGGTACACCGGCGCGCTGAGCGCCTACGACGAGCAGACCGACTACATCGACCTGCGCAACATCAAGCTGATCGCCAGCCGCAGCGGCGAGATCACCGAACGGCTGACCGCGGTGGCCTCGCTCAACGCGCTGCGCGAGCGCTGGAGCTACGACATGGACGTAGCCACCGGCCAGCGCCTGTACACGTACTCCACCCTGCTGTACCCGGAGCTCACCGCCAACTACATCGGCGTGGACGACCGCCTGTTCCCGCGCAAGGGCATCAGCGGCAGCGTGTCGCTGCGCGGCGGCATCGGCGGCGCGGGCTCGGACACCAGCTTCCTGCAGGGCTGGGCCAGCGCGACCTGGTTCCAGGGCGTGGGCGCGGCGGACCGCTTCATCGTGCGCGGCGAAGCCGGCGCGACCTGGACCGACGACCTGATCGCGATGCCGCCCAGCCTCCGCTTCTTCGCCGGCGGCGACCGCAGCATCCGCGGCTACGCCTGGCGCGAGGTCGGCCCGCGCACGCCGCCACCTGACAACTTCGCCACCGGCGCGCGCTACGTGCTCACCGGTTCGGTCGAGTACGAGCACTACTTCAACGCCGGGCCATGGGGCATGGCCGCCTTCATCGACGGCGGCGACGCCTTCGACGACAGGTTCGACCTGCACCTGGGCGTGGGCGTGGGCGCGCGCTGGCGTTCGCCGGTCGGTGCGGTGCGCATCGACATCGCCCACGGACTGGATGACCCGGACTCCGGCTTCCAGCTGTACCTGAGCCTCGGGGCCAACCTGTGAGCACGCCGGCCACGCCTCCGCCGCCTGCGCCGCGTCCGCGCTTCTACCGGCGCCGCCGCTTCTGGGCCTGGTCCGGCCTGGGCGTGCTGGCGATGGTGGTCGGCGCGGTGGTGCTGCTGTACTGGCTGCTGCAGACCGTGGCCGGGCGCGACGTGCTGCTGGCGCAGGTGATCTCGCGCCTGCCGGTCGGCGCCACGCTCACCTGGGAGAAGGCCGAGGGCCCGCTGGCCGGGCCGCTGACCCTGCACAACCTGGACTTCCGCTACCAGGACTACCGCTTCACCGCGCGGCGCGCGCACCTGGATCCGGACATCCGCCCGCTGCTCGGCCGCCGGCTGGGCCTGGACGCCTTCGAGATCGAGGGCGCCACCCTCAACCTGATGCGCAGCGACGAGCCGTTCGAGCTGCCGCGCTGGCCGGAGTCGCTGCCGGCGATCGAAATGCCGCTGGCAATCCAGGCCGACCGCATCGTCATCGACGGCCTCATCGTCACCTCCGGCGGCGAGCACGTGATCGACATCCGCCACCTGCGCGGCGGCATCGACATCGCCAACGGCTTCCTGCACGCCGAACAGCTGAAGATCGACAGCGACCGCGGCCTGTTCTCGGTGCACGGCAACTACGAGCCGGTGAACGACTACCGCAGCGACCTGCTGGTCACCGCGGTGCTGCCGGTGGCGCACGGCCACAGCGCGCCGCGCGTGGGCCTGCTGGCGCAGGGCGACCTGTCGGGGATGAAGGTCGGCATCGGCGGACGCGCGCCGCAGCCGCTGCGCGCCACGCTGACGCTCGGCGGCAACGAGGAAGCACCCACCTGGCACCTGCTTGCGCGCAGCGAGGGCCTGGACCCGGCGCTGCTCACCACCGGCGAGCCGTCCTCGAGCCCGGTGGAATTCGACGTGCAGGCCAGCGGCACCGGCGGCGCGGCCGACATTTCCGGCCGGGTCGCCTTCGCCGGCCAGCAGGTCACCATCGCGCCCTCGCACGTGAAGCTGCACGAGCAGGTGCTGGAAGTGGCGCCGCTGGCGCTGGAACTGTACGGCGGCACCGCGCGCCTGCGCGGTCGCGCCGACTTCACCGATCCGGAAGACGGCCGCTTCCGCTTCGCCCTCGACGCGCGCGGGCTGGTGTTCGAGGCGGCGGATCCGGCGACGCCGGCGATCGGGGTGGATGCGGCGCTGGGCCTGGCCGGTTCGATGAAGAACTGGGCTGCCTACGGCGACGCCAGCCTGCGCCGCGACGGCCAGCAGGCCGAGCTGGTGCTGGACGTGCGTGGCGACGACCGCCGCGCGCGCATCCATTCGCTGCAGGCGAGCATGCCCACCGGCACCCTGCGCGCCACCGGCGAGGCCGGCTGGGATCCGCTGCTGGACTGGGACCTGGCGCTGGCGCTGGACGGCTTCGACCCTGGCTATTTCGCGCCGGGCTGGGACGGCAACGTCAACGGCCGCATCGCCACCAGCGGCCGCGCGCGCGACGGCGGCGGCTTCGACGTGGACGCGCAGGTGCAGTCGCTCGGCGGCCGCCTGCGCGGGCGCGCGCTGTCCGGCAACGGTCGCTTCAGCCTGCGCGGCGAGGAAGGCGAGGGCGAGCTGGCCCTGGCACTGGGCCAGAGCCGCGTGCGCGCCAGCGGTCGCGTCGGCAACCGCATCGACGTGACCGCGCAGCTGGCGCCGCTGCGCATCGACGACGTGCTGCCCGATGGCGCCGGCGAGGTGCAGGGTTCGCTGCAGCTGACCGGCACCCGCCAGGCGCCGGACCTGGAGGCGGACGTGCAGGCGCGCGGCGTGCGCTGGGACGAGTGGAGCGCCGGCGCGGTCGACCTGCGCGGCCGGCTGCCGTGGCGCGGGGCGCGTGGCGACCTGGTCCTGCAGGGCCGCGAGCTGGACGTCGGCATCGCGCTGCGCCAGCTCGACGTGCATGCGCGCGGCGCGGTCGAGGACCTCGAGCTGCAGGTGTCCGCCGACAGTCCCGACATGGCTGGCCTGCAGCTGGCCGGCCAGGTGCACCGGCGCGGTACCGCCTGGCAGGGCTCGCTGGACCGCTTGCGGATCGAGCCGGCGCGCGGCAATGCCTGGGCGCTGGATGCGCCGGCGGCCTTCAGCGTGCAGGGCCAGCGCTGGCAGCTGCAACCGGCCTGCCTGTCCACCCGCGGCTTCGGCGACGGGCAGCTGTGCGCGCACGCCGACTGGCCACGCGAGGGCCTGGTCGTGCACAGCGACCGCCTGCCGCTGACCCTGTTGCAGCCGTGGCTGCCCGACCAGGGCGGCCGCGCCCTGATCCTGCGCGGCGAGCTGAGCCTGGACGCCAGCATCCGCCCGCAGGGCAACCGCTGGGCCGGCGGCGTGCACCTGGCCTCGCCCGACGGCGGCCTGCGCCTGGGCAACAACGCGCGCCGCGAGATGTTCCGCTACGACAACTTCAGCCTCGACCTGGACTTCGACCCGCAGAAGATCCACGGTCGGCTCGGCACCGGCTTCAAGGGCAACGGCTACATCGACGCGACCTTCGACACCGGCTGGGAGCCGCATTCGCCGCTGACCGGCGAGCTGTACACCTACATCTCGCAGCTGTTCTGGCTGGAGCTGTTCTCGCCGGACCTGGTGCGGCCGCGCGGGGTGCTGCGCGGGCACATGAGCATCCGCGGCACGCGCAGCCAGCCGCTGATGGGCGGCCAGCTGCTGCTGGAGGACTTCCAGGGCGAGCTCCCGGCGCTGGGCCTGAGCCTCAGCGAGGGCAAGGGCAGCCTCGACGCGCAGCCGGACGGTTCGGCGACGGTGTCGGCCTCGGTCAACACCGGCGAGCAGCCGCTGATGCTCGAAGGCCGCCTGTCCTGGTTCGGCCAGGCCACGCCGCTGGAACTGCGCATCCACGGCCAGGACGTGCTGATCGCCGACACCGAGATGCTCAACGCCACCGCCAACCCGGACCTGCAGTTCAGCATGGACGGGCCAACCATGGTGCTGCGCGGCGAGGTGGAAGTGACCCGGGCGAAGGTCAACCTCGAGCGCTTCGAGCAGGGCGTGTCCGCTTCCGAGGACGTGGTGGTGGTCGATCCGGTGGATCCGGAGGAACAGCGCAGCGCGCCTCTGGACATGGAGCTGACACTGGCCATCGCCGACAACGTGACGATCAGCGGCTACGGCCTCAACGGCACCATGAGCGGCCGCCTGGACGTGCGTTCCCGACCGGGCCACGAGATGTTCGCCACCGGCGCGCTGTCGGTCGGCGGGCGCTACCGCGCCTACGGCCAGGACCTGACCATCACCAACGGCCAGCTCACCTGGAGCAACGACCAGATCGCCGACCCGCGCATCAACCTGCGCGCCGAGCGCCGCATCGGCGACGTGCTCGCCGGCATCGACGTGTCCGGCAGCGCCACCGCGCCGCAGCTCAACGTCTGGTCCAACCCGGCGATGCCGCAGTCCGAGGCGCTGGCCTACCTGATGCTCGGGCGCAGCCTGGAAGGCGCCACTCGCAGCCAGGCGCAGCAGGTCACCGCGACCTCGGCCGCGCTGTCGGCCGGCACCGGCCTGCTCGCCGCGCAGCTGGGCACGCGCCTGGGCTTCGACGACGCCGGGGTGATGCATTCGCGCGCGCTGGGCGGCTCGGTGGTGGGCATCGGCAAGTACCTGTCGCCGCGCATCTACGTCGGCTACGGCGTATCGATGGTCGGCGCCGGCCAGGTGGTGGTGCTGAAGTTCCTGCTCAACCGCGGCTTCGACGTGGAGCTGGAATCGAGCACGGTGGAGACGCGCGGTTCGGTGAACTGGCGCACCGAGCGCTGAGCGCGCATGACCTGCGGCGGTTGTCGCCGGCGGCGCGGGCGGGCTAACTTCGCCGGCTGACCCGTTCCATGGAATACCGATGAAGCCGACCCGGATCGCCACCGCCGTGGCCCTCGCCTGCCTTGCCGCGCTGCCCGCCGCCCATGCCGACGAAGGCATGTGGATGCCCTCGCAGCTGCCGCAGATCGCCGCGCAGATGCGCCAGGCCGGTTTCGCCGGCGATCCGGCCGGGCTGGCCGACCTCACCGCCGCCCCGCTCAACGCGGTGGTGCGCGCCGGCGGCGGCACCGGTGCCTTCGTCTCCGCCGACGGCCTGGTGCTGACCAACCACCACGTCGCCTATGGCGTGATCCAGTACAACAGCAGCCCGCAGCGCAACCTCATCGACAACGGCTACATCGCCGCCGACCGCGCCGGCGAGCTGCCGGCCAACCCCGACTTCCGCGTGCTGGTCACCGTCGGCTTCGACCGGGTCACCGACGAGGTGCTGGCGCAGGCGCGCGGCAAGCAGGGCCGTGCCTACTACGACGCCGTCGACGCGGCCAGCAAGCGCATCGTCGCCGAGTGCGAGCGCGAGGCCGGCTACCGCTGCAGCGTCGCCAACATGTACGCCGGCACCGACTTCTACCGGATCCGCCAGCTGGAACTGCGCGACCTGCGCCTGGTCTACGCGCCGCCGCGCGCGATCGGCAACTACGGCGACGAGATCGACAACTTCATGTGGCCGCGCCACACCGGCGACTTCACCCTGCTGCGCGCCTACGTCGGGCCCGACGGCAAGCCGGCGGCGTACTCGCCGGACAACGTGCCGTTCCAGCCGCCGTCGCACCTGCAGCTGGCGAAGGACGGCCCGCGCGAGGGCGACTTCGCCATGCTCGCCGGCTATCCGGGCGTGACCTTCCGCCACCGCACTGCCGCCGAGTTCGCCGAGCAGGTGGAATGGACCCTGCCGGCGCGGGTGGAGGTGATGGACGCGCTGCTGGCCGCGATCGACGCGTCCACCCGCGGTAACGCCGAGGCCGCCACGCGCTACGCCTCGCAGGTGCAGAGCCTGAAGAACAACCGCAAGCGCGCCGCCGGCGAACTGGAAGGCCTGCGCCGCAGCGACGCGGTGCGCCAGCGCGCGCAGGACGAGAAGGCGATGCTCGCCGCCACCAGCGCCGCCGACCGCAAGCGGATCCAGGCGCTGGCCGAGGTCCTCGCCGCTGCTTCGGCCAACCGCGAGCGCGACCTGCTGGTGGGCCTGGTCGCCTCGCAGACCCAGCTGCTGCGCTCGGCGCTGCAGCTGGAGCGCCTGCGCATCGAGTCGGCCAGGCCGGACGCCGAGCGCGAGAAGGGTTTCCAGGCACGCGACGTGGCGCTGATCGAAGGCATGCTGCGCCAGGTCCAGCGCCGCTTCGACCCGCAGGTGGAGAAGGCGCTGCTGCGTGAACTGCTGGGCCGCTACCTGGCGCTGCCGCAGGCGCAGCGCGTGCCCGAGTTCGACGAAGCCTTCGGCCGCACCCCGGCCGAGCTGGAGCAGACCCTGGAGCGCCTGTACGCGGCCACCGGCCTGGGCGACGAGCAGGCGCGACTGTCGCGCCTGGAAGCGGCCCGCCAGGGCCAGGCGATGGACGCCGACCCGATGCTGGAACTGGCCGCGCGGCTGGTGCCGGCGCAGGTCCGCCTGGAGGCCGAAAAGAAGGCCAGCGAGGGCGAGCAGCTGCGCCTGCGCCCGGCCTACATGCACGCGCTGGCCGCCTGGCGCGCGAAACAGGGCCGCCCGCTCTACCCCGACGCCAACGGCACCCTGCGGGTGAGCTACGGCAACCTGCAGCGCCTGGAGCCGCGCGACGCGGTGACCTATGCACCGGTGACCACGGTGGCCGGCATCGTCCAGAAGAACACCGGCCAGGTCCCGTTCGATGCGCCGCAGCCGCTGCTGGACGCGATCGCGCGCGGCGACTTCGGCGACACCGCCGACCCGGCGCTGGGCACGCAGACGGTCAACTTCCTCACCAACCTCGACACCACCGGCGGCAACTCCGGCTCGCCGGTGCTCAACGCCCGTGGCGAGCTGATCGGCCTGAACTTCGACAGCAACTGGGAAGCGGTCAGTGCCAGCTGGTGGTTCGACCCGCGCTACAAGCGCGCCGTCCACGTCGACATGCGCTACATGCGCTGGCTGATGGAAACAGTCTACCCTGCACCGCAAGTGCTGCGGGAAATGGGGCTGTAAGCCACGCCACCTCCCTGCCGGCACGTCCACATCGGCCGACAGGGAGGTGCGACTGGGCATTCCCACCCTGGAGGAAGCGCGGGCCCGCGCGGCCAGCATGGGCGGCTGATCCGGAACCTGCTGGACCGCCGCGGCCCGCTTGTCAACGGGTTACATCGCCGCGGCGCGGTTGCCACAATCCGGTTCCGCTTTTCCGCAGCAGAACCGCAGTCCATGACCGAGATTTCCCCTGCGCTCGCGCGCAAGATCGCCCAGACCATCGCCGAGGAGATCGGCGCGCAGACGCAGCAGGTGCAGGCCGCCGTCGCGCTGCTCGACGAGGGCGCGACCGTGCCGTTCATCGCGCGCTACCGCAAGGAAGTCACCGGCGGCCTGGACGACACCCAGCTGCGCAACCTCGAGGTGCGCCTGGCCTACCTGCGCGAGATGGAGGACCGCCGCGCCTCGATCCTGGCCAGCATCGAGGAACAGGGCAAGCTCACCGATGAACTGCGCGCGCAGATCGAAGAAGCCGACAGCAAGTCGCGCCTGGAAGACCTGTACCTTCCGTACAAGCAGAAGCGCCGTACCCGCGCGCAGATCGCCCGCGAAGCCGGGCTGGAGCCGCTGGCCGACGGCCTGATCGAGGATCCGGCCCGCGTTCCGGAAGAGTTCGCCGTCGGCTTCGTCGACGCCGAAAAGGGCGTGGCCGACGCGAAGGCCGCGCTGGAAGGCGCGCGCGCGATCCTGATCGAGCGCTGGGGCGAGGATGCGACCCTGCTCGGCGAGCTGCGCGCATGGCTGGAGCGCGAGGGCGTGATCCGCTCGAAGGTGGTCGAGGGCAAGGAAGCGGCCGGCGAGAAGTACCGCGACTACTTCAACCACGCCGAACCACTGGCGAAGATCCCCTCGCATCGCCTGCTGGCGCTGTTCCGCGGCCGCCGCGAGGAATTCCTGCAGCTGGACCTGGAAGCCGGCGCCGACGCCGACGCCGGCAATGCCTACGCCGAAGGCCGCATCGCCCTGCACGCCGGCATCGCCGACAAGGGCCGCCCGGCCGATGCCTGGCTGCGCAACGCCTGCCGCCTGGCCTGGCGCGCCAAGATCCACCTGCACCTGATGCTCGACCTGTTCAACCAGGCGCGCGAGAAGGCCGAGG
>Ga0182737_1002311_pt1 | contig 15869 bp, 13 predicted proteins | sample eDN5th30CBELigOP_FD_128878 | JGI IMG/M metagenome (GOLD analysis project Ga0182737, IMG submission 128878) | Enriched Organic Plus compost microbial communities from Emeryville, California, USA - eDNA 5th pass 30_C BE-Lig OP (version 2) (version 2) ...
CCGCCGCGACCGCCGCGACCGCCGCTCGACGTCGCGTAAATGGCCGGAGCATTGACTGTTATGATCGCACCTGAACCCGGCAGCAGAAGATCGGCGGAGGGCTGCATATAGTTGATGGTGAGCGCTGCACCGTGGCCGCCAGTTTCCCCGGAATCGGCCCCGAAGCCGACACCGCCGTTGCTTCCGTTTCCGCCATTGCCGGCCTGCGAGGTGAGCCCGATACCACGCATGCCGCTCGCCGGTGCAATGTCGGCGATCAGCGCATTGACGTTGATCGTGGTGGTGCCTGGCGCCGTGAAGCCAATGCCGCTCGACAGATCGCCCGTACAATCCTGTATCGCGCCGCTTGCCACACAAGCCGCTTCGGCGGGCGTCGATCCCAGATAGAATGGCAGCGACATCGTCAATAGCGTCGCCGCCAGCGACCGTCTGGCAGGCCGCGCCGCCAGATGAAGGATGCAGCCCTGAACGATTAACGAAGCGCTCGCATTCCGATCCTCACGAGCACCATCATACAGAGTGCGGCGCCCCCGCCGCACACCAGATTTCGGCATCCCCAACCCGTCCCCGAATTTGCCGCGCGATGACGCATTCACGGATGGTCGCCCACTCGGAGACCAAAATCAGATTCGGCGGCAGCAAGCCCCTTTGCCAGTTATTAACAGGTCAATCTGATTCGCAGGAAAATATCCATACCTTGGTCCACCCTTCGTATCGGCCGGCTTCATGCCAACCTTTCGATCCAAGGCCAGAGCGAAGCCAAGGGCATCTCTTGTGGGCGGAGACACCCCCGGGCTGCACCATGAACAGGCTCCGGCTATTCTGACATCTCAACGAAGGGGGCAATCGACCGATGCGAAACGCACGAACCTGGGCCATCGTTATTGCGGCAGCCGCACTCGCAGCCGCGACTGCAACATTTGCCCCATCCGACTGGGTTTCCAGAACCGCGGAGCTTCTGGAAGACGGCAAGACAAATCCTGAAATCGGCGATCAAAACAGCGCGACAGGCCCCCAAATCATCGGCCAAGCGCAAGCCCAGCCGCGCCCCAAGGCCACCCCCGGGACATCGCCGGCGACGCCCACGCCTGCTGAAAGCGCCAAACCGTCATCATCCCAACGCTCCGAAACCGTGGTTCACGATTCATGGACCACCACTTGTCATGACCAGGGTGACCCCAACACGCGAGCCTGCACGACCACGCTCCAGATCGTCGAAAAAACGAAACGCCAAGTGCTGTTCGCCTGGGTCATCGGGCTGACGCAGAACCGCACCCTCACTTCTTTCTTCCAGACCCCTACCGGGGTCCAGATTCAGAAGGGCGTCGACATCAAACTGGGTGATTTTGATGTTCGCAATGCGCCATACGTCATCTGCGTGGCGCAGCGCTGCGAGGCGGCCCTGAAGATGGAAAAGCCGGTGATCGATGAAGCTATGAAATCGCTTGACGGCAAGACAGTGGCCACGATCACCCTCGTTGATGGAAGAACGGTGAACTTCACCATGCCACTCAAGGGCCTTGATCAGGCGCTGGCCATGATCCGCAAATAAATCGCGGCCCCAATATCGTCAGCAACAGCAGCCATCACCCTGGTCAACGCTTGGCCCCCCTCAACCGATTGGAATCGCCGACCGGACAGAGCGATCAGCGAACCGGGAGCCGCACGTTGCAGACCGGTCTTCTGGCGAGACGGCGGCTGGCCTGAAACCAGCCGGATTGCTGCCATTGCAGTCACCCGCACCACGGCGGGAGACGCAAACGGTATCGATGCCCTCCCCAACGCCAACGTGAATTCGTTCCAATCTCGAGACTGTCGATCGGCGGTCAATTTATGTCACAATGACCTGGCCGGCGATGCAAGATGGCCGAAACAACTGCTCATGACGACGAACGGAGACACACGATGAGATCAACGGTGATTGGCGGCGCCATGCTGCCGCATGCGCCTCAGTTCTTTACGATGCCCGATACAGAGGATCGGAAAACGGTTGAACAGGTCCGGGCGGTGGCAGCCGATATCGGCGCCAAGCTCAAGGCCCTCGACCCCGATCTTTGGATCATCTTCTCCAACGACCACGCCGAACAATTCTTCCACAACGCGGCCCCGCCTTTCACGATCCACGTGGGTGGAGAGGCCAACGGAGAGTTCGCCGGGCGTGACTTTCATTGGAAGGTCCCTAGCGAAATCGGGTTCGAGATCGTGCGCGAACTCTATCGCCAGAATTTCGATCCGGCGTTCACCAGCACGGCCAAGATTGATTATGCCATCGGCATTCCGCTGACTCATCTCGGCCTGACCGATCCCGTCCTTCCGATTTACGTCAACGCCTACCTGCCACCACAGCCGACCATGGAGCGCTGCTATGCGTTCGGACAAGCCATCGCCAGGACGGTGACGACGCTCGGGCTCAAGACCGTCATCCTGTCGAGCGGTGGCATGTCGCATTTCCCCGGGACAGACCGTTACAGCAATCCTGAACTGAGTTGGGACAATCAGGTTCTGGAGAAGCTCGCCGCCGGCAAGCTCAAATCGCTGATCGGTTTCGACGAAACCGAACTCGACGACACCGGCAACATCGAACTGCGTTGCTGGGCCTGCGCCGCCGGCGCGCTTGGCGAACGCAAACCGGACATCGTTTCGATGGACCCGAGCTGGCACCACAATTACGCGTCCCTCGGTTGGTTCACGCCACCCGGCCACGAACATGCCGCGCACTATCCGTCGATCAAGCCTGAGTTGGTCGAACTGACGGCCGCCCTTCATTCCCTGGCCCATCACGAAGACGACCGGCAGCAGTTTGTTTCCAATGCCAAAGCGTACGCCGACCGGTTCTCTCTACCCCCGGACCAGCGAACAGCATTGGTGGAATGGGATGTTCCCACCATCGTGAAAATGGGGACGCACCCGCTTGTGCCATTCCTCGCCAATATGCAGATTCAACGCCTGCGCAAATCCCGCTGATCTGAAATTCCATCGAGGTTCCAGTCCATATGACCGCACAACCCGTTTTTGCAGCCTTCATCGGTGGCACCGCCGCTCCCGCCTCCACCTCCGCTTTCGACCTCGTGGCACCGCAGACCGGTCGAGTCGTGGGTCGCATCTCGGAATCGGGCTCCGAGGGTGTGGATGCCGCCGTGAAAGCAGCGCAAGCAGCCTTTGCCGCCAACCGCAAGCAACCGACGCATCAGCGGATCACATGGCTGAAAGCGGCTGCCGAGGCCCTTGCCAAGGCTTCGGATGAAATTGCGAACCTGATCTGCGAGGATGTCGGAAAACCGATCCGCATCTCCAAGGGAGAGGTTAAGCGCGGCGTCGAATTCCTCGAAGCCACCGCCGCGGCCCTGACACAACTTGGCGGTGAAACGCTGCCGCTTGACATCACGCCGACGGGCGCCGCTCACATCGGATACGTCCGACGAATGCCCTATGGCGTCGTGGCCGGCATCACGCCGTTCAATGCGCCGGTCAACCTCCTGGTGCAGAAGGTGGCGCCAGCCATCGCCGCCGGCAATGCGATCATCACGAAACCCGCACCGGCAGCCACCCGGACAGCGCTCCGGCTGGCGGAACTGTTTCAAGAGGCCGGCTGGCCGGCCGGCCTTTTCACTGTCGTCACCGGCGACAAGGAAACAGCCCTCGCCTTGGCCGGACATCCAGGCGTCCATGCCGTGTCGTTCACAGGCGGCACGATTGCGGGGGACGCATTGGCGCGAGCGGCCGGCGCCAAGAAATTCGTCGCGGAGCTCGGTTCCAATGCAGCGAATATCGTGATGGCCGATGCCGACATCGAGGGAGCAGCCAAGAAGATTGCCGCCGCGGCCTTTGAGGCAAGCGGTCAGCAGTGCATTTCGGCGCAACGCGTGCTGGTGGACCGCAAGGTGCTGGACTCGTTCCTGACCCATTTCGCGAACGCAGCCAAGACACTTAACATTGGCGATGCAACCGATCCCAAGACGGACGTCGGCCCCATGGTTAGCAAGGCCTCCGCTGAGCGAGTCATGGGAATCTGCGAGGATGCCCTGAAGAAAGGCGCACGATACGCGCTGGAGCCGAAGCGAACGGAGGCGCTGGTTTCGCCAGGCATCCTGGTCGATACGACTCCGGAGACACGGATTTGGCAGGAGGAGGTGTTTGGCCCGATCGCGCTGGTCGCTCCCTTCGATGGAATCGAGGAGGCCTTACGTATGGCCAACGATTCCCCTTTCGGCTTACAGGGAGCCGTCTTTACCCGTGACCTCGCGACGGCGATGCGCTTTTCTGATGACTTCGATGTGGGCGCGCTCTGGATTAATGAGGCCACACGTTTCCGGCTCGACATCTATCCGTTCGGCGGCATGAAGCGAAGCGGCATCGGGCGCGAGGGTGTGCGTTACGCTATCGAAGAGCTTTCGCAGCTCAAATTCACAGGCATCGCCACGACATAAAGCGCTGCCTCGAATAGCCGACATCCGTTCTGAAACGATTGCGCTCGAACGGGCAATCAACGACAGGGAGTGATTCATCGGATCACTTCCTGTCGTCTCGACAATGCAATTGATGCAGCGTTCGTCTAATCGGCGACGCATGACCGCCATCAGATAAGGCCGAGGATCAGGAGCATCCATGGGAAGATGGCGCATTCGCAGCATGGTGGCTTGTTGTCTGGCTGCGCTCCCGACCGGAGCCTCCCTCGCCGATGGCCAGTATCCCGCCAAAATCCTGCTTTCGACGAGCCAGACGATCGTCGGAGAACCGATTCACTATCCTGTGGGACCGGCGAAGGTAACAGCCGCTATCATCACGCTCGCGTCCGGCGAAACGACCCCTTGGCATGACCACGCCGTTCCCATGTTCGCCTTTCTCCTCGACGGTGAACTCAATGTCGATTACGGCGCCAAGGGTCAGCGTGCCTACAAGCCGGCGATGCTCTCGTCGAGGCCTTGACGACCACCCACCGAGGTACGAACCAAGACGAAACGCCGGTCCGCATTCTGGTGGTTTATATGGGTGCCGAAGGCGCACAAAACGTCGTGGTGCGAAACAGCCCTCAAAATTAGTCAATGGCATCGCTTTCGATCTGACAGGCCATGCTCACAACTGCCATGCTAGCAGCCATGTCAAAAGCCGTTTCCGGATAGGAACTCCTGTCGCGCTGTTTTGGCGATGATTTTGATATCGAGCCATATGGACCATGTCTCGATGTACTGAAGATCGTAATCGATGCGGTCCATCGCCGAATCGCGGTTGACCGTGCTTCCGCGACACCCGCTAACCTGGGCCAACCCTGTAATCCCCGGCCTCACGGTATGCCGGTGAAAATAATAGGGCACGAGATCTTCGTAGAGGCGTGCACCCGCCTGCATGCCGGGAACGTGTGGCCTTGGCCCCACGATCGACATGTCGCCAATCACAACGTTAAGAAGCTGGGGCAATTCATCGAGACTCGTCCGTCTGAGAAAACGGCCGATCGGCGTAACCCTTGGATCGTTCGACGTCGTCTGACGCACACCAGACTGGTCGCCTGTTTCGACGTCCATGGTCCGGAACTTATAGATTTGAAACTGCCGATTGCGCAGGCCATAGCGCCTCTGTTTGAAAAACACCGGACCAGGCGAAGTCGCCTTGATCGCAATCGAGATGCCGATCAGCAACGGCATCAAGAAAACAAGCGCCATGCTCGCGATAAGCACATCCATGGCGCGTTTGGTTGTCGAGGAGGACGGATCGCCGGCCGAGGCGTGGACGTCTACGTACCGATTGGAGTGCCTGCTGCTGTGAAGACCGCGCAGCGCGGTGGGTCTACGCTGTTGAAAGAGAGAGACAACTTCCTCTCGTGTAAATTGCGCCGAGACGGCCATCATTGGCTCCCTTCGCGAAGGACAACATGGCCTCCCGTCCCTGTCGCCACGATTGCATGAGGTCGAGCGTATGCCGCAGGTTCTTTCGCCACATTTGGAACCTTGCCCGCGATACTGCGCTCAGGAGCTCGATTGTGCGGTGCCAAAAGGCGTTTTCATGGCGAATCCGGACATCTTCCTGGGCAATTTACCGGCAAGCACCACATTTCATCATGTGATCATTCCTCAAGCACGTCTCGAGCACGACCGTTTCAGTGCCAAATTTCACGTCCGTTTGACTTAATTGTTCACTTAGGGACCTGGGTTACGTACCATCCATTGGCAAACGAACGAGCGTTCAGATGGTTGTCCCGCAGATCAACGCCCGGGCAGATGCGGATTCTTCGCAAGTCGACGAGGAATCCGAAGTGGCAAGTGTTGACACAGCCCTTTCGCGGAAATCGAATCGTCGAGCTCGCAACATTCTCCTGCTAGCCAATCTGTTGGTTTGGGTGGTGATCATCTCGGTCATCCGCTGGATTGTCTCATAACGGCACGCAGTGCACGAACGATACGCCACAAATTCTTCACGTGTCAGCAGTGAGATGCGCGCTGCGCCATTTGCAAGAGTATGTCTAATGCATCCAGTTATCGGATTTATGATCGCAATTGGGCTCGCCGCCTCGACAGCCGCATGTTCCAACAGAGCCATCAATGAAGGCCCTGCCGCCACTCTTCAGCCCACGGCTTTCGCACGCCCCGCCAACACGCACATTCTGCGCCCCAACGATCAAATCCGTGTCCAAGTCTATGAAGAAGCGTCCATTTCCGGCGATTATCAGATTGACGGCAGTGGCTCCATCTCGGTCCCGCTCGCAGGGCGCATTCGTGCTGCCGGGCTCACTACCGCCCAACTGGAACGCAACCTGGTGTCTCATCTGCGTCGAGGAGGGCTGAAGGATCCGCGCGTGAACATTCAGGTTACGACGCACGCGCCCTTCTACGTACATGGTGAGGTTGAACGCAGCGGCGAGTTCCAATATCGGCCTGGCCTGACCGTGATGGATGCCATCGCCATGGCAGGCGGGTTTACCTATCGTGCAAACGAACGACAGGCGGCTCTCCGGCGCGCAGGAACAGGAATCGAGGAAATTGTGGCGCTTGATTCATCGATCCTGATATTTCCCGGCGACAATCTTCGAATTCAAGAGCGCTTCTTCTGATCATTTGATCATTCAGTGATCGTCCACTGCTCATCGGTTAATCGCAAATTCTTTCAAACCGTGACACTGAAGTGATCGCACTCCGAGCACTGGTACGGCAGAGACGGCCGCACAAATGTCATAACCCGCAGTATTATCGCTGCGGTGCGGAACCAACCACTGCGGAATTCCATTTGGTGGTTGTGTCTTAAATTCTGCTCGTCATCCGGAGGCAGCGGGCCTGTCCATCGTCGGGGCAACAGGATGGTTCGATAATTGTTGTTTGTGCTCAGGCGTGTTTGCCCCGTCCAGAGTTGAGTGTGTCGCAGGACCAGCGTTTGAGTTTGCGTTTTCCGATCGGGAGGCAGCGCTCGGGTGTGGGCGGCGCGGTCGCGGCGTCAGGCACGTTGCTTGTGGCGTGGCTGTCGCCGATCGCGGCTCAAGTGGTTCTGCCACCCATGCCGCCGGCCAATCCGCCGTGGAGCGCGCTAGACGTATTCGATCCTCTGCCTTTTGCCAGGCAGTGGGAACGAGCGACGGGCGATGGAACCCCTCCGGAGGACACACCGGTGAAGAATCGTCAGCATCCTGGATACGAGCCTGTCGGTGGCAGGCTGGGAGCATGGATGCTTCATCCCAGTCTGACAGTCGGGTCGGTGTACGACAGCAACGTGTTTGCTTCCAATCTGGTTCAGAATAGCGATCTCGCTCTTCGCGTTCAGCCGACGCTTCGGGCGGATACACTATGGAGCAAACATGCTTTGTCTTTGCAGGGCGATCTGCGCTCCGTTCGTCATCAACGCTATTCAGGTCTCGATTATACCGACGCCAGCTTCCGCGGTCGGGCACGGATCGACATCAGCCACGCCTCCGTCATCCTGGCGAATTTTCGCGTCGCTCGGTTGAACGAGGCAGTCGGAAGCCTCAGTTCTCCGGCCGGCGCGGTCGAACCGACACCTTACGACCTCTATTCAGGTGGTGCCGCATATCGCCATCAATTCAACAGGTTCACCGCGTCGATCGGAACGCGGATTGAATCGTTCAATTTCGGGACAACCCGCGCGCAAGACGGCTCGATCATCGATCAATCGACGCGCGACGGGCAGGTTTACGTCGGCCATGGCCGCCTGGACTATGCCGTTTCGCCGAAGCTCGGCTTGTTCAGCGCCCTGGAGGTCAACAAGAGGGATATCCGCGGCACACCCACTGTCCCGCTCGGATCAAACGGCTATTGGGCTTTGAGCGGCGTCAATCTCGAACTGTCGCGGCTGATCACCGGTGAGATCGGCGTCGGATACGCGGAACAGCGGTTCGATGCCGCAACCCTTCCCCCGATTTCCGGACCATCCTACCGAGCCATGCTCACGTGGAGCCCGACGCGCATGATCGATGTTTTCATGAAAGCGGAGCGAATCGTCACCCAAGCTTCGGATACGGACGCCTCGGGTATTCGCGCGGACGCAATCCAGCTCGGCATTGACTACGAGTTCCGCCGCAACGTTGTTCTATCGCTGTCCGGTACATACGAAAAGGATCGTTTCATCGGCCGGGACCGGGTTGACACTGTTTATTCGAGCCTGGCCGAGGCACGCTACCTCCTTAATCGCACATACTCCCTATCGCTACAGCATCGCTACATTCAGCGAAACAGCAATATCCCGGCATTTTCCTATGACAAGCACGAGGTTGGCATTGATGTCACCGCACGCTTCTAACCTCGATATCGTGTCTCGTCCGCCGCATGGCCGCCCAAGCGAGACCATTTCGAATGCAATTGACCCGATGGAGGTCGCCCGCATTCTGCGTCGGCACATTCGACTGGTGGCCTTAACTGTAATCATCGTTGTTCTTGCCGCCACCTCTTATATTCTTAGCGTTACGCCACTCTACACCTCCACCACAAGCGTGCTCATCGACCCACGGCGCGCGGAGGTTGTCGATTCAGGAAGGCCGACCCTTCCCGCCATTGGCACTGACGATTCGACCGTCGAAAGTCAGGTCCTCCTCATTCAATCCAGCACCGTGCTCAGGCAGGTGGTGCAAACTCTCAATCTGAACAACGATCCCGAATTCGTTCCTGAGGCCGGCCTCATAGGCCGGTTGCGTGGGCTGTTCTCGCAAGGCTCATCTTCGCAAAACGTTGATCCGGAAGCGATGCGAGTCGCCCAGGCCGTGGATAATCTAAGACGAAGGATCAGGATCGCTCGCGAACGTGGGACTTTTCTCGTCGAGATCAACGCCAGTTCGCAGAATCCAGCGAAGGCCGCAACCATCGCCAACGCAATCGCGGATGCCTATTTCGCGGAACAAGTTCGCTCGCGCCATGATGCAACAAAACTTGCGGGCGCCTGGCTGGAAAAGCAAATCGACGGGCTTAAAGCCCAGGTCCTTGCTTCGGACAAAGCTGTTCAGGACTTCCGAAGCGCCAACAACCTGATCGTATCACAGGGTGTGACGGTCAACGATCAGCAACTGACGGATCTCAACAATCGCCTGGTCGAAGCACGCGCTGAGGCCGCCCAGGCTCGCGCCCAGTATCAGCAGGTTCAGGATATCGCCAAGCGCGGCGGTGATCCTGGATCACTCGCGGAGGCCCTGTCATCCGACGTGATCTCGCGTCTGCGCGCGCAATATGCGGAGCTTGCGAACCGGCAATCTGAATTGACGACACGATACAGCACACAGCATCCGCTCATGAGCTCAATACGTGCGCAGACGCGCGACACTCAGCAACTTATCAAGGAGGAGATCGGGCGAATTCTACAAAGCCGGCGCCATGCCTATGAGGTCGCGGCGGCGCGCGAAGCAGCCTTACAGAAGAGCCTTGACGAATTGCAAGGGGTTTCAACAGAGACGGGGCAAGCTCAGGTCCGGCTCCGAGAACTTCAACGGGAAGCTGACGCCAACCGGACGCTCTATGAATCGTTCCTGATCCGGTACAAAGAAACCAGTGCACAGGAAAGCTTGAAGATGCCCGAGTCGCGTGTTGTCTCGCGCGCTCAGTTGCCCATGCAACCCTCTTTTCCTCGGGCCGCCCGGACGCTGGGCCTGGCCCTGCTGGTCGGCCTTGGTCTGGGATGCATCCTGGCACTCATTTCAGATTATCTGGATCGGCGCATAAAATCTTTGGACCAAATTCGATCTACATCCGGCCTCCCGGCATTGGCGGCAATTCCCGCCGTGGGTCTACGGGAGCTTGCACGCCTGGCGAAGCGAGGCCGTAACGAGCTGGAACATTACGATCCGCACAAGGTGCGTCTTCTTCCCGCTGCACTACAACCTCCCCTGTTACGCTATGCCGTTGACCGGCCAACGTCTCTTTTTGCAGAGGCAGTACGAGCCATCCGCCTGAGTGTACAACGTGCAGGGCGTGAAAGACCTGCTCAAGTTGTGATGGTGACGTCGGCCATCGACAGCGAAGGCAAAACAACGCTTGCAGCCAACCTGGCGATGTCGTTCGCCATCACTGGCGCCCGAACGGTGTTGGTGGACGCCGATCTGCGAAATCACGAACTCACACGGGCATTCTGCCCACGCACCCGAACCGGCCTGGTCGAGGTTGCCGCCGGTGAAGCACCGCTGCATCAAGCGATCGCGGTCGAACCGACCACAAAACTTGCCATCCTGCCGGCCCCTCGGTTGGATGACGACGCCGCGCTGGCGGAATTCGCTTCATCTGAAGGCATGAGTATCGTCATTGAGCGGCTGCGAAGCAATTTCGACACGATCATCATCGATGCCCCGCCTCTTCTACCGCTGGTGGATGGTCGCGCACTTGCCGAACATGCGGATTGCATTCTGCTTGCCATCGGCTTTGATCGCACCCGGCGGGAATCCGTCGCCCGCGCCATCGATCTGCTTGGCCCCGTTCACGATCGCATACTCGGGACGGTACTCACCTGCGTCGACCTCAACCGTCTTCGATTCTACGATTCCGTCGACGGGACAACCTATGCAGGAATTTATGGCCCGGATGCTCGACCCATCTATGGGACGACGGGATAGATCATGAAGGCACTGCTGAGCCTGATTATCCTATCGGCCATGGTATCGCCCGCTCACGCTGAAAGTTGCTCCAGAAGCCTGGAACGCGTTCTCGAGGGGGGTCAGATATCACAAAAACCTCAATTCTACCGCGCGCTTCTCACCGTCTGCCTGGAAGCAGGACAAATGCCAAACGTCAAATCCGCTTCCATACTATCGTCCGGCTCTATCGGAATCGTACCGCGCAATGAAAGCTTGATGGCTACGGCATCCACATTGTCGCAATTCTGCCGCCGATTTCCAAAAGAACAAGTTTTATTCATCACGACAAAGCCACAAGCAGAGTCCACGAAAAATCAATCCAGCCAACCAACGGTATGCGCCAAAATTCTGGGACATGAATGACGCTCACGGTGGCAAATTCACTCCCTGTGCCCGTCAACGGCAAGGTCGTTCTCATCTCCGACCACGATTATCGCACACGTCGGCGCGCGAACATGCACCCTATCGCTGATGCATTGGTTCGCTTGGGATATGATGTCACCTTCATCTCAGTTCGCTTCAGCGCGCTGTCCCGCCTCAAGGGCGATTCACGAACGTTTCTCTGGGATCAGGCGAACACGGCGGAAATGCACAATGGTGTTCGATGCTATCTATGGAGAACGCTTATCCATCCCTTCTATCCTCGAAGGGCGGGATTGAATGAGTTGGCAAGCCTCCTGTATCGCGCTTACGCCAACTCACCGAATACATTTCTCGATCAGGAATTGTCCTCCGCATCCGGAGTGATCGTGGAATCCGGACTTGGCGCCGTCCTATTGGATCGCGCACGCCGATGCAACCCTGATGCGATTATCACCTATGTTGCATCCGACGACCTCGAAACGGTCGGCGTTCATCCGTTCGTCCAGTCCCGACTCGAACTGGCGATGGATAGCGTCGACCATTTTTGTCTACCGTCGTCAAAGATGGCGATGAATTTTCGATGGGCTGGCGATAAAGTGTTCCATGTCCCCCACGGAATTGATCCGGCCGATTTCAACTTGAACGATAAGAATCCCTATCGTTCCAGCCCCAATGCCGTCTCTGTCGGATCGATGTTGTTCGACGAAATGGTGTTCGTCGAAGGCGCATCGCGCTGCCCCGGCGTTCAGTTTCATGTCATTGGCGCGGGCATGACCTTCGATGCGCCACCCAACGTGCATCAGTATTCTGAAATGCCGTTCAAGGACACCATTGCCTATATCCGACACGCGGATGTGGGCATCGCACCGTACCGACCCGCGCCCGGTTGTGACTATTTGTGCGACACCAGCATGAAGCTGATGCAATATCAGTATTTGGGTATCCCAGCCGTCTGCCCGATATTTGCTGCCGGCAATAGCGATCGTCGCTTTGGCTATACTCCTGATGATCCGGATTCAATGGCCCAGGCGATCGATGCCGCTTTGGCCAGCGGACGCAGGGACATTCAGACTCGGTTTTTGACCTGGGAAGATGTCGCGCAACGCCTTCTCCAGCCTCGCGCCTTTTCCGATACACGAGCCTGATGATGCGGATCATCTATTACAAAAGCCCAACGGGAAATTTTGGAGATGACCTCAATGAAATCCTTTGGCGTCAGCTTCTGCCATCTTCTGCCTTCGAGAATGACGACATAATCCTGCTCGGTATTGGCTCGATCCTACGAGAGGAGTTCTTGTCGGAACAGATCACTCAGGGAAAGCGCGTATTCATCTTTGGCAGCGGCGCCGGAACGGGCCCGCTCCCCAAGCAATGGCCAAACCCGGATTGGACTGTCCTGGCTGTTCGTGGGCCACTGACCGCCCGCTTAATCGGCAAGCCAGGCTCTGATATCACTGACAGTGCCGCTCTACTCGCGCTTACGCCCGATCTCATTCCCAATCGCGAAGAGCGTCGAGACATTATCTTTATGCCGCACTACAACTCTGTGGAATTCAGTTGCTGGCCCCAAGCCTGCCGGTTGGCGGGGATAACATTCCTCGACACGCATCGACCGCCCCACGAAATTCTCGACGCCCTATCCCGGGCGCGCCTGGTCGTAACAGAGGCGATGCACGGCGCCATCGTCTCCGATACGCTTCGGATTCCGTGGATTCCTGTTTCATGCTCTCCATCGATTGTTCCATTCAAGTGGGTTGATTGGACGCGGTCAATGGAGATGGACTACCGTCCCATCATGCTTCCTCCCAGTTCCGGCTGGGAAGCAATCAAACATTTCAAAATTCGCATTTTGGAACAGCGCGAGACGCATCGTGGGCTCAATGATGCGACCGACGATGAATTGATCGAAGATTTTCATCTTCGCCATGGCCTAGATGTCATAAAAACAGAGAGTAATATACGACGCATGCCCAGCCGATTGCGCTCCATCATCCGTCAATCTGTTATGCCATTGGACAAAATTGCAACAATTCGGAGCGCCGAAGCATTGGCCCGCGCCGTCGCGAGTCCAGCCCATCTGAGCAATGACAGCGTCTTCGCCAATCGGGTTAGTCACCTCCAGGAGCGCCTTGAAGTGCTGCGGAATGCACTTTCTCGCTAGCCTCACCCCCGCGCGTCAAAATCCCCATGCCGTAATGATAGCGCTCCGGAATGGAATGTTCCTGGCAAAAACGGCTATAGGCAATCCGCGCCTTCCAACTTGCCCCCTCCTGACAATCGTCAACCAGAATTACGCCTCCTTCAGAGAGGCGCGGCCAAAAGCGGGTTAGCGCAACATAGGTCGGCTCGATCAAATCTACGTCCAGAAGAACCACCGAGCATGAGCTTGGCAGCAACCGATCCGGCATCGTTGCGACATCACCTTGAACCAGTTCGACACTGCCGCAACGATGACGCCTAATGATCTTTGCAACAAGATCCCTGGAATTTCCTGAGAAGAGCGTCTGATCTTCGGCTGGCGTTCCAAGCGCCACATCCTGGGCAAAATGCTCATCAACAAATCCATCAAAGGTGTCGATACAGACATACGGCTTATCGATCTTCAAACGATCGAGCATCTTGCGTGCAATCACTGCGGTGCCGCCAAGATTGCAGCCAATTTCGACCACGGCACCCGAAACATCCTTCGTCTGAACGAGATGATGGAGGAATAGATAGAGTCGCTCGGGAAGAAGCGTGAACGGCGGATACCGATAGAGCAACGGAACAAGAGCGCTTCTTGCCATACGCTTAATCTGATACTTGACGTTCATGGAACCGATCCTCCGAATTACGCGCTGTGAAAGCGCCGGTCGATAGTAAAGGCCTCATACATCAGAAGCCCTGTTCCAACAGCGTGAGAGGTCACATTAGCCCAGAGAATTCCCTCTGTTCCCATCATCCGACCAAGAACAACAACACCTAGAATGAATACACTCACGCCAACCACACGAGAGACAAAGAACATCTGAGTGCGGCGAAGCGATAGCAACGCCATGGACGAGCCCTGGCGAGCAGACTCAAGAATCATGGCCAGACCCAGAGGCCACAAAAGCGCCGATGCTGCCGCGATCTCTGGCTTGCGGTAGATCAAAGTGAGAAGTTGTTGAGGCTCAATGACAACAATGGCTGCATAAACAATCACGATTGAAGTAAACCCCACGGTGGCATAGATCGCGAATCGACGCGCGTAACGGGTTCCCGCCGTGACCACCGCATCAGCCACTCTCGGTAGAATGGCCAAGTTCAAAGCCGCATTAAACTGAACAATTGGGGTAAAAAGATTCTGCAAAGCGCGAACAAGACCCGCAGCCTCCGTGCCCGCGATCGCCGCGATGATCGGAAACAAGCCCCACGTTGTAATCCAAAAGCCGATGGCAGCACCGGCCAGCCAGCGCCCCGAGCGCCAAAGCTCGCGGGTGAGCCACACCGCAGTCGCGGCACGCGTGCGCTCGAATGCGGCGACTCCCATCAATGCCGTTGCCAACGCGGCTGCTCCGCAGGCGAGTCCCCACAACAAAATAACAACTGATACCGATAGAAAATCGAAATAGAGCAGCGTCAAAACGCCGGAAAGAATGATGGCGCCATAGATCGCCGATGCGGCGGTCGCCGCGTCCTGCCGACTACGGATATAGCTCAGGCGGCGCAGATAGATGTAGAGCCGCATCAGAGGATTGACCAACGCCAAGCACAGCAGCGGGACAGAAAAGTGGGGGAACCAAAGCGCCGCGATGGGAACCGCAGCGAGAATCAACAGGCTGGTCATAGCTCCATAGCCAAGGACCACCCAGAGACCCGCAACATCCAACCGCCTGCGATTCTGCCGACCTCTGCGACTGACAATGGCCGGCATGGAATCGGTGATCAATGCAACCTGAAAACTCTCGATCAAAAGGGAGCCTGACCATATAACCACATAGCGTCCAAACTCATCGAGCGGCAGCCATATGGCCAACAATATGGTTAGAAGGAAGTTTGAAACGCTTGCGGCCCCTTGATCGGCAACGGCAAGAAAAATGCGCGTTCTCCACCGCCAAGCCACATCCCACGCTCTGAGCAATAGACCGCGAACGCGGCTTTTGCCTGCAACGGATTGGACTTGAGCATAAGGACCGTGCACTCATCACTCCGCGGCTTTTGCTGCATGCGGTCTGGTGTTCACGACACGCGGCCCAGCGATCCATTGTTTGCCGACATGCACGAGAAAAACCGGTACCCCCACAAGGTAGCGCTGCCATAGACGTCCCGGCTCTTGAAACATCCGATAGGCCCATTCAAGGCGAGCCTTGCGCATCCACTCTGGAGCGCGCGGCACCTCACCAGCGAGAAAATCGAAAAGCGCCCCGACACCGATGCCGAGCTTACATCCCGTCTTGGCGATATTCTCGGTCAGCCATAACTCCTGTTGCGGATTACC
>Ga0182737_1002315_pt1 | contig 15841 bp, 16 predicted proteins | sample eDN5th30CBELigOP_FD_128878 | JGI IMG/M metagenome (GOLD analysis project Ga0182737, IMG submission 128878) | Enriched Organic Plus compost microbial communities from Emeryville, California, USA - eDNA 5th pass 30_C BE-Lig OP (version 2) (version 2) ...
ACGATGGGCCCGTACGCGTGGAGCTACTGGTCGCTGATGTTCTGCAACATCATGGTGCCGCAGTTGCTGTGGTTCCGCGCCGTCCGCCGCAACGTGCCGCTGCTGTTCGTGATTTCGATCATCGTGAACATCGGCATGTGGCTCGAACGGTTTGTGATCATCGTGATCAGCCTCAACCGCGATTACCTGCCCAGCGCTTGGGAGAACTACTACCCGACGTTCTTCGACTTTGCTCAGTTCGCCGGCTCGATCGGTTTGTTCTTCACGCTGCTGTTCCTGTTCATCCGGTTCCTGCCCGTGATTTCGATCTTCGAGCTTCGTGAACTGGTCCACGAAACGAGCGAGGGGCACCACGAATGAGCACCGTCGCCACAACCACGCCTGGCCGCACGCTCGACCTTTCCGAGCTGTACGGCTTGCTCGCCGAGTTCGAGCATCCTGAGGAACTCCGCGTCGCTGCCCGTCAGGCCCGTGACGCTGGCTACCGTCGGATGGACGCCCTCACGCCGATTCCGGTCCACGGCATGACCGAAGCGCTCGGCAAGGTGCCGACTCGCCTGCCGATGCTGACGCTGCTCGGCGGCGTGCTGGGAGCCTGCACCGGCGTGGTGATGCAGTACTACGCCCAGGTGATCTCGTATCCGATCAACATCGGCGGCCGTCCAAACTCGCTAGAGAACTGGCCGAGTTGGATTCCGATCGTGTTTGAATTGACCGTTCTCGGCGCGTCGCTGTTTACCGTTCTCGGCATGCTTGCCCTGAACGGACTGCCGATGCCGTATCACCCGTTGTTCAACCTGTCTGAGTTCCGCCTCGCCAGCCGCGACAAGTTCTTCCTCTGCATCGAGTCGTCCGATCCGTCGTTCGACCGCGAGCGAACCCGTGAGTTTCTGGCCGGCCTCGGCGCCCGCAACATCATGGAAGTGCCCCGATGAGCTTCCGTTTGCAGACCATCCACCGACAAGCTCCGACCAGCCTGCTGCTGGCCGCGCTGTTTGTCTGCGCTGGCTGCCACCAGGACATGAAAAACCAGCCGCGCTACGAGCCGCTGGAAGAAAGCAGTTTCTTCCCTAACGACATGTCGTCGCGGCCGCTGGTGGCCGGCACCGTCGCGCGGGGCCAGCTCAACGAAGACATTATTTTCCAGACCGGCAAGGACGAAAGCGGCAATTTCGTCGCCGAAGTGCCGCTGCCGCTCAGCCGCGAACTGCTCGAGCGCGGTCAAAGCCGCTTTAACATCTACTGCACGCCTTGCCATGCTCGCACCGGCAACGGCGACGGCATGGTGGTGCAGCGCGGCTTCAAGCGTCCGCCGTCGTACCACATCGAGCGATTGGTGAATGCTCCGTCGGGCCACTTCTTCGACGTGATGACGAAGGGCTTCGGCGTGATGCCGAGCTTTGCCGTCCAGCTTGACCCTCGCGATCGCTGGGCGATCGTCGCCTACATTCGTGTTTTGCAACTCAGCCAGAATGCCACTTTGGAAGACGTCCCGCCAAGCGAACGCGTCCAGCTCGAACAGATGCCAGCCACGCGTGAACCCATGAGCCAAGACTCGCAAAGCGAAGTGCCGGCAGCCGCCGAGGAGGGTCACCAATGAGACCTGATTCGGAATTCAATGCGGAAATTGCCCGCCTGCGCACGCCGGGGCTGATTGTCGGCGGCATTGCCGCGGCAGTTTGTGCGATCGCCGCGTTTGTGGCTCCGGACTACTTTTTCCCGGCTTACCTGGTCGCCTTCCTGTTCTGGTGGGGCTTGTCGCTCGGGTGCCTTGCGCTGGCGATGCTCACGCACCTCACCGGCGGTGGCTGGGGACGCTCGATTCGCCGCGTTTTGGAAGGGGGCTACAGCACCCTGCCGCTGATGGCGCTGGCGTTTGTTCCGCTGCTGTTCGGCTTGCACCATTTGTACGAATGGGCTCAGCCGGATCACGTCGCCCACGACGCGATGCTGCAACACAAGGCTCCGTACCTGAATATCCCAGGCTTCATTTACCGCGCCATTGGCTACTTCGTGGTTTGGATTGGCCTCGGCGCTTGGGTGAGTTGGCTGTCGTCGGGGTACGATCCGGAAGACGAAGCTCAGCGACGCCGATATCTGGCGCTGCTCGCTGGCCCGGGGTTGATCATCTGGGTTCTCACGGTGACGTTCGCGTCGATCGACTGGGCGATGTCGCTGGAGCCGCACTGGTTCTCCAGCATGTTCCCGGTGATCTTCCTCGCCGGACAAGGCATTTCGGCCCTGTCGTTCGCGATCATCGTGACGATTACCTTCCGCGAATACCGTCCGATTGCCGAAGTTGCGACCGGCCCGCGTCTGCACGACTTGGGCAACCTGCTGCTCGCGTTCGTGATGTTTTGGACCTACGTCTCGTTCGCGCAGTACCTGATCATTTGGTCGGGTAACCTGCCGGAAGAGGCGCCTTGGTATCTGAAACGCAGCAGCAATGGCTGGGAGTTCGTCGCACTGCTGATGATCGTCCTGAACTTCCTGACGCCGTTCCTGTTGCTGCTCATGCGACAGACGAAGCGCAATTTGCAGCGGTTCATCTCGGTTGCCATTTTGCTGCTGGCGATGCGTGTGATCGACTTGTATTGGACCGTCGTTCCGACGTTTTCGCCGGGCCGTCTGTGGCTCAACGGCTTGATGCTGGTCACTCCGCTGGCGATTGGCGGCTTCTGGGTCGCATTGTTCGCTTGGCGGTTGCCGGGGCGGACCGCCTTGCCGGTGGTCGACAAGATTCCGCACGAGGAGGAGCACGATGAGCTCGAACATGCCGCAACATGATCCGGCGCCGGGCGCCGAGCATGCTCCGGCAAGCGGCGAAGGCGCGTACGCGGGCGTCGGCTACGAGCAGCGCGACGCCAACATCAAGGTCATCCTCTGGCTGACCTTCGGCGTTACCGTGACGTGCTTTCTCGTGTTCTGGGGTTCGCTTGCTCTGCGCGATCACTTCGAGGCGATTGCCAAGAGCAACGATCCGGAACTGTCGCCATTGGCTGACCTGGACCAGGAGCCCCCTGCTCCGCTGCTTCAGCACAACTCGTTCCAGGAACTGGTCGAGTTTCGGGCGGCCGAAGAACACATGCTCAACAGCTACGGCTGGATCGACCGCGCCAAAGGCCAGGTTCAGATCCCAGTCAGTCGGGCAATGGACCTGATCCTCGAACGCGGCCTGCCGGCCCCCAAGGGAGAACCGCAGCCTGGGGCGGCCGAACACGCCGCGCCCGAAAATGCCCCGAGTAACGAACCGAACGTTCCGCCTCCCGCAGCCGAAGAAACCGCACCCGACCAGCAACCGACTGACCGGCCGACGCCGGAGAATTGATAGCCTGAGATGAATCTCTTGCGACCCATCGCTGTTTCTTCGCGTTTGCTCGCCCGCGTGGCGACTGGCGCGATGTTCGCGCTCGCCGTTTTGGCGCAGGCGCGCACCGGCGAGGCGCAAGTGACTTCGCAGCAGCTCGTGCAGGATGTCGGCATCGACCAAAAGCTCGACGCCCAGCTTCCGCTCGACCTGAAGTTCAAGAATGAGAAGGGTGAGACGGTTCGTCTTGGGGAGTACTTCAAGGACAAGCCGGTCATCCTGAATCTGGTTTACTTCCGCTGCCCGATGCTCTGCACCCAGGTGCTCAACGGCACGCTGCGTTCGAGCCAGGCATTGAAGTTCCAGATGGGCGAGGATTACGAGGTTGTCTCGGTCAGCATCGACCCCTCGGACACCCCCGAGATGGCTGCGGCGAAGAAAAAAACGTACGTCGCCAGCTATCGTCGCCCTGGGGCCGAGGAGGGATGGCACTTTCTGACCGGTGACAAGGAGGCGATCGAAAAGCTCGCCCGCACCGTCGGCTTTCGGTATTACTACGACGAGAAATCGAACCAATACGCCCATGCGAGCGGCATTTTCATCGTGACGCCCCAGGGGCGAGTATCGCGCGTGTTGTACGGCATCGAGTATCACCCCAGCGACCTGCGGCTGGCGCTTGTGGAGGGCAGCGAGAATAAGATCGGCACTCCGGTCGATGCCTTCCTGCTCATGTGCTACCACTACGACCCCGCGACCGGAAAATACGGCTTCGTCATCCACAATCTGTTGCGGGTGCTTGGCATTGCCACTTTGATTGCGATCGGCAGTTTCCTGTTTGTGATGTTTCGCCGCGAACGTCGCCAGAGTGCGGCCGTGTCGCAAGCGAGTCAAAAAGGTCACATCCTCGACGATTGGAATCTCAGCAGCGCGCCGACGGCCAAGTAGTTCTCGCCCGCCGCAGAGCGTTTTGATTTACCGAAATGAATACCCAATTAAGCTTCATGCCTGAACAAGCGTCGTCGTTTGCGGCCGACGTCGACGCCCTATACGGCTTCCTGCTGCTGGTCAGCGGCGTGTTCACCGTGCTGATCGCGTTCTTGGTCATGTTTTTTGCGATCAAGTACCGCCGCGGCTCGCTGGCTGATCGCACTCAGGGAGAAGGTCACTTCTTCCTGATGGAACTGGCCTGGATCATCATCCCGTTGCTGCTGACGATGGTGATGTTCTATTGGGGCGCGGTCGTGTTCTTCGAACAGACGCGTCCGCCGGAAGGCGCCATCGAAATCAATGCCGTCGGCAAGCAGTGGATGTGGAAGTTCCAGCATCCCGAGGGCAATTCCGAAATCAACGACCTGCACGTTCCGCTGGGCCAGCCGATCAAGCTGAACATGATTTCCGAAGACGTCATTCACAGCGTCTACGTGCCCGCTTTCCGCGTAAAGCAAGACGTGCTTCCCGGTCGCTACACCACCATGTGGTTCAAGCCGACCAAGCCAGGCAAATACCACCTGTTCTGCGCCGAGTACTGTGGCGCGAAGCACTCGGAAATGCGCGGCTACGTCTATGTGATGGAGCCCGCCGAGTATCAGCAATGGCTCGCCGGCCGCAACCAAGGTCTGACCATGGCTGACGCCGGACAGAAGCTGTTTGAACAACTCCGCTGCAACACCTGCCACCTGCCTGAAGGGCAGCAAGGACGCGGTCCGTCGCTGGAAAATCTGTATGGCAGCAAGGTCCGCCTGCAGAACGGCCAGGAAGTCATCGCGGACGACAACTACATCCGCGAATCGATCCTGCGGCCGGCGTCGAAGGTGGTCCTCGGCTATCAGCCGATCATGCCGACCTACGAAGGTCAGATCGGCGAGGAAGGCATCCTGAAACTGATTGCGGAAATCAAGTCGCTCGGCAAATCCGAGCCGGCTGCGAATGGCCAGGGCGCAAACAGCGAGCCTGGGGCCGGACATGGCGCCCCGGAATCGAACCAAAGCCAACCGCAGGACCAGCCACGACCGGTCGAGCAGAACTAGCGGAACCGACTTCCGCTCTACGCAACCCGGTCGAATCAAACGAAAATAAGACCGACTTCCCTTCGCTGGCACACCGGCCACGCGTGAGTTTCCAATGAACAGTCCGACGATCACCGAACCCCGGCGCAACTACCTCAACGCCGCGTATTCCGTCCGCAGCTGGCTGCTGACGGTCGATCACAAGCGCATCGCGCTGCTGTATTTGTTGTCGATCACGTTCTTCTTCTTGATCGGCGGTCTGGCGGCGGCGTTTGTGCGCGTCGAGCTGATGACGCCGCAAGGCGACCTTGTGGAGTCGGAGACCTACAACAAGCTCTTCACGCTGCACGGCGTGATGATGATTTTCTTCTTCTTGATTCCCGCAATTCCGGCCACGCTCGGCAACTTCCTCGTGCCGCTGATGGTCGGGGCGCGAGATCTGGCGTTTCCCAAGCTCAACCTGTTGAGCTGGTACCTTTTCATGGCGGCTGGCACGCTCGGTCTCTACGCGACCTTCGCGGGTGGCGTCGATACGGGCTGGACGTTCTATACGCCCTATAGCAGCACCTACTCGAATACCTACGTGATGGCGACGGCGCTCGGCGCGTTCGTGGCCGGGTTCTCGTCGATTTTGACCGGCCTGAACTTCATCGTCACCATCCATAAGATGCGCGCCCCCGGGCTGACCTGGTTCCGGCTGCCGTTGTTCATCTGGTCGATCTACGCCGCCAGCTTGATCATGGTGTTGGCGACGCCTGTGGTTGCCGTGGCCATTCTGTGCGTGGGCATGGAGCGATTGCTCGGCATTGGGCTTTTCGATCCGGCGAAGGGTGGCGACCCGATCTTGTTCCAGCACTTGTTCTGGTTCTACTCGCACCCGGCCGTGTACATCATGATTCTGCCGGCGTTCGCGGTGATTAACGAGCTGATCGCCTGCTTCTCGCGTCGCCGGCCGTTTGGCTATGCGTTCATCGGGTTCTCGAGCTTCGCGATCGCCATCGTGGGCTTCCTGGTGTGGGGACACCACATGTTCGTCAGCGGCCAATCGGTCTATGCGGGCATGGTGTTCTCGGCGCTGAGCTTCCTGGTGGCCATTCCGTCGTCGATCAAGGTGTTCAACTGGACGGCGACGCTTTACAAGGCTTCGGTCTCTTGGCAGACGCCGATGCTGTACGCCCTCGGCTTCATCGGTCTGTTCACGATTGGCGGTCTGACGGGGCTGTTTCTCGCCACGCTGGCCGTCGACGTACACGTGCACGATACGTACTTCGTCGTGGCCCACTTCCACTACATCATGGTGGGCGGCACGGTGATGGCTTATCTGGGCGGCATCCACTTCTGGTGGCCGAAAATGACCGGCCGCATGTATCCGGAAGGCTGGGCCAAACTGTCGGCCATTTTGATCTTCGTCGGCTTCAATCTGACGTTCTTCCCGCAGTTCCTGCTCGGGTACTGGGGCATGCCGCGGCGATATCACATCTATCCGGAAGAATTCCAGGTGCTCAACGTGATGTCGACGGCCGGTGCGTCGATCCTGGGGATCGGCTACCTGTTCCCGATCACGTACCTGATCTGGTCGCTCCGCTACGGCAAGAAGGCGCCGCCGAATCCGTTCGGCCACACCGGTCTGGAATGGACCACGCCGTCGCCGCCGCCGACCGAGAATTTCACTCGCGTACCGATCGTCACCGAGGAGGCTTACAACTTCCTTCCGGAAGACACTGCTCGCAAAGTTGAAGAGGAGACGCCCGTTGGCTCCACCATCCATAGCTGATCCTGTCGTCCTTCCGACCGACGAGCACGGCCACGGCCACAACCCGGAACTTGCGCACCACTTCGAAGACCTCACGCAGCAGCGTGAGTCTCTCGAATTGGGCATGTGGTTGTTTCTGGTCACCGAAGTCATGTTCTTCGGCGGGCTGTTCCTGGCCTACCTGGTCTACCGCCACTGGTATCCAGCCCAGTTCGCGGAAGGTAGCCACCACATGGACCTCACGCTGGGCACGATCAACACGGCCGTGCTGCTCACCAGCAGCTTGACGATGGCCTTGGCCGTGCATGCGGCGACGGTGCGCAATAAGAAGATGCTGATCAACATGCTGGTCGCCACGATTGTGTTTGGCGCCACATTCCTCGTCGTGAAGGCGTTTGAGTACCACGACAAGTACGTCGACAACCACATCCCGTTTGCTGGCTTGCCGTTTGGCGAACCGTCAGCCAAGTACCCGGACGGCATCCCTGAAGTGGATCGCCCCGGCGCGGCTGCCTTCTACAACCTGTATTTCCTGATGACCGGTCTGCACGCCTTTCACATGGTGATCGGCATTGTGCTGATGCTGGTGCTGATTTACCTGGCGACGAAGGACCGGCTATTTGGCGAGAGCTCGGTGATCGTCTACAACTCAGGGCTGTACTGGCACTTCGTCGACCTGGTTTGGGTGTACCTCTTCCCGTTCTTCTACCTGGCCGTGGCTCACGGTTGGCTGAAGGGTGGCGGCGGACACTAGTTTGCTGGAACCGACCTTGCTCGACGTACCGAGCGAGCAATGAAGCCAGACTGATCGAAATCGAATACCGCGGCAAAGGCCGATCCGATGACCGACACAACGACCATCACCAGCTCGTACGACAAGTCTCACGACCCGCTGGGGCACGACGATCACGCGCACCATCCGACGGTCGGCACCTATTTGGCCGTGTTCGTCGCGCTGATGCTGTTGCTCGTGGCCACGGTGGTGGCTGCCGAAATCGAAATCGGCGTCGACAAGGAGCCTCATCCAGCACACGCCGTGTCGAGCTTTTGGAACCTGATCATCGCTGCCGCGATCGCCTCGACGAAGGCGTTGCTGATCATCATGTTCTTCATGCACGTGCGCTATAGCACGCCGCTGATTTGGCTGGTCTCTGGCGCCGGCTTCCTCTTTTTGGCGATCATGTTCGCCTTCACATTTGCGGACTACATGACGCGCCTCGGACCGTTCACGGGACAGCAGTGAGCGACTGCGGCTGGTTCCAGTCGCGCCGGCTAACGCCGGAAATCATGGACGATCCAGGGCTCGACGCTGCAGAGCACGAGCGGGCCCTAAGGGCTTTGCGGCGGATCAACTTTCTCAGCGCGAGCCCGGGCATTCTTTGGCCAGCCATTTGGCGTCTCGCGCGAGAGCGTGACGCCGAGCGCCTTCGGGTGCTCGATATCGCCACTGGTTCAGGCGATGTGCCCCTCGCCCTGTGGCGAAAAGCGAGGCGCGTCGGGCTAAAGCTGGAAATTCTCGGCTTGGACGTCAGTCGCCGGGCGATCGATTTGGCTCGGTCCCAGGTCGACGATGCTACGGCGAGCGTGCGATTCGAGCAGTTCGACGTTCTTCGCGACTCGCTCCCCGATGGTTACGACGTGCTGACGACGTCGCTCTTTCTGCATCATTTGAGCGACGAGGAAGCCGGGCAGCTTGTGGGCAAGATGGCGACCGCCGCCCGGCAGATGGTGCTGATCAGCGATCTCCGCCGGTCGCGCTTGGGCTGGTGGATCGCCTTTGCCGCGAGCCGGCTCCTGACGCGGTCGAAGGTGTTGCATGTCGATGCCCTGCTGAGCGTGCAGGCGGCTTTCACCGAGGAAGAGTTGCTCGCAATGGCTACTGCGACCTCGCTACATGATGTGAAGGTAGAACGCTGCTGGCCGTGTCGGATGCTGCTTTCGGGACGCGTTTGAGTTTGGGCCTGTTGGATCTACGGAGGGGTAATGTTTTCTTTCGCAACGCCGGACGCTGGTGGCACAGGCGCGACGCCTGTGCCACGGTGAAAAGGAGATTGTTCGCAGTCGCGGGTGGGCTGGGTTACAATCGGCGGCGAACCAATCAGGGAGAAATTTACATGCGTCAGCGTTGGCTGCGGCAGTGTCGCCGCGTGGCGGTTGTGTTCGGGCTATTGGCGTTGTCCGCATTCTTTGCTGTTGGCGCAAACGCGGCGGAGCCGCCGAATGTGGTGATCGTCTTCATCGACGACATGGGCTACGCCGATATTGGGCCTTTCGGGGCCAAGGGATACCAAACGCCCCATCTCGACCGGATGGCCCGCGAAGGGATGAAGTTCACGCATTTCTACGCCGCTCAACCCGTTTGCTCCGCCAGCCGAGCTGGGCTGCTGACTGGCTGTTATCCCAACCGCGTCGGCATCAACGGCGCCCTCGGCCCGGCTGCGAAGCATGGGATTAACGCTGACGAGACGACGCTCGCCGAGATTTGCAAGCAGCGCGACTATGCTACCGCCATCTTCGGCAAGTGGCATCTCGGCCATCAGCCGCCGTTCCTGCCGACCAGGCATGGCTTCGACGAATACTATGGCCTGCCGTACTCGAACGACATGTGGCCGTATCACCCCGAAGCCGGCCGCAGCTTTCCGCCGTTGCCACTCTACGAGAACGAAACGGTCATCGACGCGGACGTTTCGGCGGAGGAGCAGAAGCAACTAACGCGGGAATATACCGAGCGGGCGGTCCGGTTCATCGACCGGAACCACGATCGACCGTTCTTTTTGTACTTCGCGCATACCATGGTTCACGTGCCGCTCTTCGCCGGGGAGAAGTTTGAAGGTCGGAGCAAGGCTGGCGTGTTCGGCGACGTGGTGGAGGAAATCGATTGGTCGGTCGGACAAATCTTCGACGCCCTCAAGCGAAACGGCATCGATGAGCGAACGCTCGTGATTTTCACTTCCGATAACGGCCCCTGGCTCAGCTACGGCGACCATGCAGGTTCGACCGGCGGTCTTCGGGAAGGCAAAGGGACCACCTGGGAGGGCGGCGTGCGAGTGCCGTGCTTGATGCGTTGGCCAAAGACCATTCCGGCTGGGCAAGTTTGCGAAGAGCCGGCGATGACCATCGATCTGCTGCCGACGATTGCAAAATTCCTCGGCGCGAAGCTCCCCGATCACAAGATCGACGGCCTCGACATCAGCGACCTGATGCTCGGCAAGCCGGGGGCGAAGTCGCCGCACGAAGCGTTCTACTTCTATTACCACGCCAACGATCTGGAGGCGTTACGGAGCGGCGACTGGAAGCTGGTGTTGCCTCACGCCTATCGCTCAGCCGTCGGGATTCCCCATGCTACCGGCGGCATTCCCACGAAGTACAAGCAGGTGAAGCTGACGTCGGCTGAGCTTTACAACCTGCGTGAGGATCCAAACGAAACGACGAACGTCGCGGAAAAGCATCCGGACGTCGTGGCCCGCCTGCAGCAGCTCGCAGCCGCCGCGCGAGAGGATCTGGGCGATAACCTCACCGGAGCGCCGGGCAAGAATCGCCGGCCGGCGGGGCGTTTGCCGTGAGAGGCGGGCGGCGTCGGTCGGTTTCTGACAATGCGATATCTTCTAGCGGGGGCGGGGGCGCGATCCGCCGCCCGCGGATCTGTATCTATTGAATCGCTGACTACTTAAACAGAATCAGCTTGCCCTGCCGCGTGCATCGCAGGCGGTACTCCTGCCCGCGATGTACGATGACGGCTTCACATTCGCTGCCGAGCAAGTCCTCGCTGCGCCAAATCTTTCGCTTTTCCTCACGGCGTAGCGGAAGCGGGGAATGCTCCGCTGTGGGCTCTTCGTTTTGCGTTCCTTCAGACAAGGTGGCGCCCTCGATGCACGATTTCAGCGTCATGACGACTTGCTCCGCAACACGATGTACAGCGGCTACTTCACCGCTGCGGTGAGCTTGACCTCGATGGCTTCGACCTCGGTCACTTTGCCCGATTTGCGGCTGGTGCCGCCAACGGCGACCAGCCGGCCATCTTCCGTCGCCACCAGGCGATGCGACATGCGCGGCTTGTTCAATTGACCGACTTCTTCCCACTGCTTGGCGTCGTTGCTCAGGCGGAATAGCTTGCCCGAGGTCGCCGCACAGTAGATCGTTCCCTGAGCCGCGAACGCGCTGGCGCCGAAGCCTTCGAGCTTCTTGCAGGGGAGTTCGGGGCCTTCGCTCCAGGCGTTGGACTGTGGGTCGTAGACCGCGACGGCATTTGTGGTCTCGGTCGAGTCGTCCATGCCGCCTATCACATAGAGCTTGCCGTTGGACGATGCGACGGCGATGGCCCGTCGCGTGAACGGTGGCCTGGCGATCGGCTTCCACTCGGGCTTCTCGTCGGCCAGGTCGGCGACGAAGGCATCTTCGTGCCATTCGCCTTCGCTCTCGCCCTGCATATTCCAGCCGCCGACGACGTACAGCTTGCTGCCGATCAGCGCGGCGTCGTGGCTCGAACGGCCAGCCGGCAGCGGAGCGAGGTCTTCCCACTGGCCAGTCTTGGGATCGAAGCGGGCAAAATCAGCCTGCGAGATGAGGTTCCACTTCTCCCCCTTCTTGTTCTTCGATTCCCAGCCGCCAATGCGGTAGAGCTTGCCTTGGTAAGCGACGAGGGCGAGTCCGGTGCGGCGCGGGCCTTCGTTCACAAGTTCCCAGGCGTCAGGCTTCGCAAGGTTCAGCCGCATGAGTTCGCCCGACTGCTGTTCGTGCGAGTAGTCGTGGGCCGCACCGAGGTGACCGCCGTAGGTGTAGAGGTAGCCGTCGGCAATCGCGGCGCCGAAGCTGGTAATCGTCAGCTTGTGCGGCGCCAGTTCCTGAATGCTTACGGTGCCGACCTTCGGCGCCTTCACGACGTGGTTGCTCAGCTTGATCTCTTCGACTCGCCGCGTGCCGTCGCTCTTCGCGTTCATGCCGAGCAGCCGAACCGGCAGGTCGAACTTGCCGAACCACTTCCACTCGTTGTAGACCTGACGGCTTTGCGTGATCGCGTTGGTGTCGTTGTCCCAGGTAGTCACCACGAAGCTGCGCGGCAGGTGCTTGCCTTCGGCGTTGCGGCTTACTTCAGACACGCTGATGATGAAGCGCGTCTTGCCGTGGTTGCGGTGCACTTCGGTGAGCACGTCCCCCTTCACGCGCCAGAGGCTCTTGTCCGCAGGATCCTTCGATTTGAGCAGTCGGCCGAGCGGATGATTCTTGTCGTCGTCGGCGTACTCGACGTTCGTAATTGCCCCATCGTCCGAAAGACGATGGCTGACGACCGATTGCAGCGTCCGCTCGACCCAGGCGACCTCGCTCGCCGGCTCGAGCGAAAGCGTCAGAGCCCCTTCTGGGCTGACGTCGATCGTTCCCTTGGCTGTCTTGCCGTCGGCGGTGGCGACGATGTCGGCTGTAAACCCGTGAAAGTCTTGCCAAACGACTCGGCCTTCGTGCGCCTCGGTCATCAGTTGCTCGGGAGTCTTGTCGGCGGCCAAGGCGGCAACCGAAAAGACGCCGACGAGCAGGGTCGCTGTCGCGACGAAAAATAAGCGGCCAAAGGTGAGCGTGTTGCTCATGCGGATCTCCCCGGTCTGAGTGGCTCTGAATGAGTGCGAATTTGATTTGCGTCGGCGTAGTGAGCCCGGCGGAATAATGCTGCAGGGCGACAGCAGCGGCATCGATGGCGACGCCGTGGACGACAGTGCAAGCGGCGTGCGCTGCGGCACGCAACAAGAAGGCGAGAACGCCAGGCAGGGCGATCGCGACGAGTAGCCCTGCCGGCGGGGAGCCGAGGTGAGCGGATGGGGGCGGATATTCATTCCTGCGCTTTCCAGGCGGCAAACAGACCGAAACATGCGAACGGCCTTGGCGGCGAATTCGCGGCTTGGGGTCTGGCTGGCTTACGCAAGGATTTGCTGGCGACCCAGTATTGAGAGTGAGTCTCAATTGCGTGTCAGCTTATCGAGTTTGCGGGGCCTGTCAATTGGCTTTTGGGAAAAGAGCCGGCAGGTGCGGGGCGGTTAGCCGCAGGTGAGGGCCGGGGCGCGGTGGGGAATCGCCTGGGAGGTTGTTGGTTAGGGCTCTCGGGTACACAGGCGGGACGCCTGCGCCATTGGGGCATCTATTTGGTTGACTTTGTGTTGCGCTCTGTGGGAGACTGACGGCAGCCGGGGGCTCGGCTCGTTTCGCAGCGGAGTGACGGATGTTTGCAGCACGCGCGGGCGTCTTGTTGAGAGTTTGCTTCTCATTCACCCTCTTTGGCTTCGTCGTAGTGACCCAGTTGGCCAGGGCTGCCGATCCGGCAGCGCAACTGGAGGCTCATCTGGCAGCCGGCGAATTTGGTCCGGCGCTGGCAGCCGCCCAGCGGGTGGCGGATCCCAAGCAGCGCGATCCATTGCTCGGTCAGATCGCGGCCGCCCAAGCGAGGGCTGGCGGAACCCAAGCGTCCCTCGCAACGCTCGGCGGCATTCGGAGCGATCTTGCTCGCAAAGCGGCCCTCGATCAATTTCCTCGTGTGACTTCGCGAGCAGCGGGGGGCGGTGTCCAAGCCGATTTCGATCCGCTCATTGAGCTGATCACCGCGACGATCGCTCCCACCACGTGGGACGAGGTTGGCGGGCCGGGCTCGATCGATGGCTTTGAAGGGGGCGTGTACGTCGATTCCCGCGGCACGCTGAACAAGCTGGCGACTCAGCTCGATCGGTCGCTCGCGCTGGTTCGCGATTCGGCTGCGGTGGTGGGGCCATCGGGCGACCCACGCAAGCGGTCGACGCTGCGAAAGGTCTCGCTTACGCGGCTCGAACGCGAAGTCCAACTGCTCGCCGCCCTGGGGCGCCAGCCGGACGAGGCGATGCAAACGCTCGCTGGCTTGCAGCGAGTGAAGTACATCCTGCTCTATCCGGAGACCGGCGACATTGTGCTGGCTGGGCCGGCGGGCGATTGGCGTCGCAACGCGGAAGGTCGCCTGGTCAGCGCGGAAGGCGATCAGCCGCTGGTCATGCTCGACGATCTCGTGGTCGTGCTGCGCAACGCTCTGACCGATGACGGACGCTTTGGCTGCAGCATCACGCCCCGTCGCGACAATCTGCAAGCCGCGCAAGCCGTCAACGACCGCTGGTCCAAATCCCCCCTCAAACCGGGCCAACGCGGCAAGTGGCTCACCGAGATGCGCGACGCTCTCGGTTTGCAAGACATCACCGTTTATGGCATCGACCCACGCACGCGCGCCGCCCGCGTGCTCGTCGAAGCCGACTACCACATGAAGCTCGTCGGCATGGGACTCGAAGAGGGCGTGCTCGGCGTCGAAAGCTACCTCGACTCGATCGACGCTCGCCCCGGCGCTCCGCTGCCGCCCATGAACGTGCTCCGCTGGTGGTTTACGCTCAACTACGACTCGCTCCGCGCCACCGAAGAGCGCGACGCCTTCGAACTGCGCGGCCCGGGCGTGAAGGTTCTCAGCGAAAACGAACTGCTCGACGAGCGCGGAGAGCGAATCCATACCGGCAAGAGTGACGAACTCAACAGCCGGTTCGCGCAGAGCTTTACCAAGCGCTTTGAAGCCTTGTCGGCGAAGTATCCCGTCTACGCCGACCTGCGCAACATCTTCGATCTCGCCTTGGTGGCTGCGGTCGTGCGTAGCCATGCCTTGTCGGAGCAGGCGGATTGGCATCTGACCCATTTCGGGGCCGACGGCGGCTATCAGCCGGAGTTGGGCATTGCTCCGAAGCAGGTCGAGTCGATCATCAACCATCGCGTCCTCAGCGGCAATCGCATCGTCGCGGGAGTAAGCGGCGGCGTAACGGTCGACGCCCGACAGCTCGCGGCAAAGTCGGCGGTGAAGACCGACGACTACGGACTGCTGCAGACGGAGCGCCGTCAATCGACGCCCAAGTCGCTCGCGCCCCGAGCCTGGTGGTGGGACTGAGCATGCAGATTGCCGACCACACGTTTCTGGTCACTGGCGGCGCCTCCGGTCTGGGCGAGGCGTGTGTCCGCCGCCTCGCCTCGCGCGGCGCCAAGGTCGTCATTGCCGACTTGAACGAAGCGCTCGGCGCTGCGCTAGCAGATCAGCTCGGCCCAAATGCCTGCTTCGTCGCGACCGATGTGACCTCTGAAGCAAGCGCCAGTGCGGCGATTCAAACGGCCGTTGATCACTTTGGCGGCCTGCATGGGCTGATCAATTGCGCGGGCATCCTGGGGGCCTCGCGCATTCTGTCGCGCGAGGGACCGCATTCGCTGGAGCTGTTTTCGCGCGTGATCCAGGTGAACCTGATCGGCACGTTCAACCTGCTGCGCCTGGCCGCCGCGGCGATGGAGGCTAATGCGCCCACCGCGGATGGCGAGCGGGGCGTGATCGTCAACACGTCGTCGGTGTCGGCGTTCGAAGGGCAGATCGGACAGGCTGCCTATTCGGCGTCAAAGGGGGGCGTGGCGGCCCTCACGCTGCCAGCCGCCCGCGAACTGGCGCGGATTGGCGTTCGCGTGGTGGCGATCGCCCCCGGCGTGTTCGAAACGCCCATGATGCAAGCCGCCCCCGACGCCGTTCGTGATTCGCTCGCTGCCCAGATTCCCTTTCCGCCGCGACTCGGCCGCCCTGACGAGTTTGCGCAGCTTGTAGAGCAGGTGATCGAGAACGTGATGCTCAACGGCTGCGTGCTCCGGCTCGACGGAGCGTTGCGCATGGGGGCGAAGTAGGTCGGCCGCCATTACGTCGCGGGCTGACGAGGCAGGCAAAAAGGGGCGGGACCGCTCGCGGACGCCGCCCCTAACCAG
>Ga0182737_1002316_pt1 | contig 15830 bp, 9 predicted proteins | sample eDN5th30CBELigOP_FD_128878 | JGI IMG/M metagenome (GOLD analysis project Ga0182737, IMG submission 128878) | Enriched Organic Plus compost microbial communities from Emeryville, California, USA - eDNA 5th pass 30_C BE-Lig OP (version 2) (version 2) ...
GAAGTAGGTTCAATTCTACCTCGCTGGGCGGCGCGATGGTACGATCTAGTGATTGCCTGAAAGCCATCCTTCCAAAGCCCGCCTAAATTCATGACGACGATCGACTTCGACGCCTTTCGCAATCAACTCGCCTCCGGTGGTCCCGACGCCGTGCTGGAAGCGGCCGCCCAGCACTTTCGCGAGCAGAAGCGTTATCACGACCTGTTCGAAGTGCTCAAGATGCAGGTTCGCCGCCGCATCGGCTTGCCGCTGATGTACAGCGACTCGGGCGACAATCTGAGCGACGTTCAGCGGACGCAGCTCGAAGACGGCTTGATTGCAGCCTGCCGCGAGGTCGGCTCGCTGCTCATCCGCAGCGGCAAGGTGCGCGAAGGCTGGATGTACCTTCGCCCCGTCGGCGACAAAGCCGAAGCCCTGCAACTGCTAAGCGGCGTCGAACCCGATGAGGAGAACCTCGACGAGCTGGTCGAAGTGCTGCTGCACGAGGGAATCGACATCGCCCGCGGCTTTGGTCTGGTGCTCAACAACTACGGCACCTGCAACGCCATCACCACCTACGACCAGTCGCTGAGCCGACGCAGCCGAACCGAGCAGGCCCCGGCTGCGAAGCAACTATTGCAACGCGTACACAGCGAACTAGTCGCAAACGTGAAGGCTGACATTGCTCGCCAGGAAGGCGCTCAGCCAGGTGAGAACACGCTGAAGGAACTCGTCGCCGATCGTGAATGGCTTTTCGCCGACAACGCCTACCATCTCGATACGACTCACCTGGCAGCGACGGTCCGCATCGCCCGCGTTCTAAGCGAGCCCGACGATCTGACGCTCGCGCTCGACCTGACCGAATACGGAAGCCGACTGAGCCAGCAGTTTCAGTACGCTGGCGACGAGCCGTTTGCCGACACTTACCCGGCGCACGCCCTCTTTTATTCGGCCCTGCTCGGCGAGAATGTCGACGAAGCGCTCGCATACTTCCTGCAGAAGGCTGAGATGATCGACTCGCACTATCACGGCATGGCGTCGATCGAAACCTACGTTGACCTGCTCGCCCGTCTCGGCCGCTACAACGAAGCCATCGACGCGGCGATCACCCTCACCCCCGCCGAAGCCAACACCTCCGGCTGGGGCCCGTCGCTACTGGAACTCGCCGGCAAAGCCGGCTCCTACGACAAAGTAATCGACTACTGCCGGCAAAAAGGGGACCTGCTCGGTTACACGGCTGCGGTCGTGCAATCGGCCATTGGCAAATAGCGCCGAACCATGCGTGGCATGGGAAACAGGGGGGCATGGGCGTCCCCGCCCATGTTGGCCTTTCAGGGTGAGATTGCAGCACCCCAAGGGCTACCATCGCGCCCTGCGAGTAATGTTTGCCCCTTCGTTGGATGTTCCACTGCGGGGCGGACGTTGAGTCGACTTTCAATTTGAAGACGTCGGCTGCACTTCCTTCGCTTCTCGTTCCGCCCGACATGGACGGGGACGCCCATGCCACCCAAGAGAGAGGCCAAGGCTGCCCGCAGAGCCCTGCTAGGAACGGAAAGCTGAAAACTGGCCCCTGAAAAATCTGTTTTCAGACGGGGCGAAAGAAGGCCAGCCAGAGCAGGTAGACCATGTAGATCGCAATGCCGAGCGCACCTTCCACGCGGCTGATCTTCTTGCCGGTCAGAAAGACCGGGATCGCCCCGAGTGCGACTCCCGCCATGAGCGGAATGTCGAACGAAAGCAAGTCTCGGTCTACCGGCAAGCCGCCCGGCGTAACGATGCACGCGATGCTGAGGATCACCAGGATGTTGTAGACCCCGCTTCCCATGATATTGCCGACGGCCACTTCTCGATCTCCCTTGTAGGTCGAGACGATCGTCGTGACGAGTTCTGGGCTCGAGGTGCCAAACGCAACAATGGTGAGCCCGATGAGGGCTGCTGACACGCCCAGCCATTCCGCAATAGAAACTGCGCCTTTCACGAGCAAGTCGGAGCCAATCACCGTGAACGCAATGCCGGCAATGAGCATCGCGGCATAGCCCAGTTGAATGGGCCATCTGGGCCGTGCAGCCGGAACCGTTTGTGGTCCGTACTCATGGCCAAACTCCTTCTTGGTGGCGGCCGACGCTTTGCGCGTCATCGAGAACAATAACCCCGTGTAGGTCAGGCCGCCGCAGAGCATGATGCAGCCATCGAGGCGCGACAGATTGCCGTCCCAGGCGAGCGCGGTCATGAGGAGCGCCGCGATGACGATCATCGGCAACTCCAGCTTGAACACCTGCATGTGCAGATGAAGTGGTCGCCAGAGCGCGCTGATTCCCACGACGACCAGCATCACGAAGAGGTTCGCGCCGGCAACATTGCCAACGCCCAGGCCGCCGTTTCCCTTCAGCCCAGAGCTGATGCTCACCGCTAGCTCAGGAGTGCTGGTCCCAATCGCGACGATCGTGAGGCCGATCACCATGGGCGGGACCCCCAGCAGCGTGGCGACGCGCGAAGCGCCGTGCACGATCAGGTTGGCTCCGCCGATCAATAGCCCCAAACCGGCGAGAAAGAAAAGGACCGCGAATAACAACCTGAACACTCCTTTTTTCAGCCGAATCACTCCGACAGCCAACCGGGCGGGCGCTTATGCCGAAGCAGGGGTGTCGTGGGGCGGAGAAACCTCCAAGCAAACTCGACGACGACTCGCTCTCGGAGGCAATCGCAGGTCGAAGCGCAAAACTAATCTAGCAACGATCGATTTCTTTCAAAAGACCAGCGCAACTAGCCGCAATCGAGGGATTCGCGCCCTCAGCCGGCGCTGCTCCTGCGGGCTGCAGAGTGAGCGGACCCGACGCTGCGGCTAGGTTCGTGCGAAGCCAAACAGCCGGACCGCCGTCCCGCCCAGGACTTGCGACTGCTGTGCCGGGGAGAGGTGTCCCAGATAGCCGAGCAGTCGTTCGCGGTAGGAGCGATACGATTTGCCGGTCGCATTGGCATTGAATCCGCCGCCGAAAATCGTTCGCTCGGGGCCGAACGCGTCGGTGAGCTTGCGGATCACCGGCGCCGGATCGCGATGCGGATACTGATCGAGCTGCGGGAGAGACGAGAGCTTGATCATCGTATTGGGAAACTTGCTCCAGCCGATCACGACCGCGTGGTCTTCGGGCGTTCCCTGCATGGGGCGACCGAGGTGGTCGATGATGACCGTCGTCTTGGAGAATTCCTTGATGTACGGCTCGAGTCTCGGCGCGTAGCGCGGCTCAAAGTGTAGTTGCATCGCCAGGCCAAAGTCGCTCGCAATCTTCCACAGCTCGCGCAGCTCTGGCGTGTCCCATGGCGGCATCCGCTCGGGCGCATAGGCGTGCAGCCGAGCCGCGACAATCCGGCCGGAGTTCTTGCGCAGGAACTCCGGCATTCGCTTCAGCGAACCTGGCCGATCAGCCAGGAACAGGCAGGTTCCTTTCAGCCGGCCGGCGCCGACGTCGAGGCAATGTTCCAGATAGCGATGGTCGTCTTGATACGGCTCAGGATGAACGACAATCGCGTAGGCGACCTCCGCTTCGTCCATGCAGCGGAGCAGATGCTCGGGCGTCGCAGCCTCCGCCGGGCGATACGGCCCATGCGGATGGTAGGGAAATCGCGGATCGCTTGCCCCGGCAAAACAGTGCAGATGCGTATCGACGATGGGCGACTTTTCTGAGTCGTCGCTAAGAGCAATCGCATGCGGGGCGATCAAAGTGGCCGCAGCGCCAAACGCGACGCTGCGGCGGACGAATTCCCGGCGAGATTCCACGGGCGTGCCTTTCCGCGGCGTTTTCCGATCAAACCTTGACCCAGGTCGGTTCCCAGCCCTTGGCGTATTCCTTCGAAAGCCAAGGCTGAGCTTCGCTCAGGTTGGTGATCTGGAACTTTTCGGCGTCCCATTCAAGTTTCTGACCTGGGAAGCGGATGCCGACGGTTCCCAGCAGCACCGTTTCGGTGAGCGGGCCGGCGTAGTCGAACGAGGAAGTCGTCTTGGCTTCGCCGCGGCAGGCGTCCGCCCACTGCACGTAATGATCGACGCTGTCGACCAATTCGAAATCGGTCTTCTCTTGGCCTCCTTCGAGGAACAGCTTGGGCATTGCCACGTGCGGGATCACGAGCGAGCCTTTTTCACCGATCAGCACCGAGCCGGCGGCTGGCAGCTCGTACGAAGCGGGAATGTTCTTGAGCGCTTCGCGCGGCGGACGTGCGCCGGCTGCGTCGTACCACGTCAGGTTGATCGTCTCGCCAGCGGTGCGGCTCGTGCTCGGGAAGACGTAACGGACGGTGGCGCTTTCGGTCCAGGTTTCTTTCTTCAGCGGCGGCGCTTCGGCGACCAGTTGCTTCGGCGCGGTCAGTTCGAGGCATTTGAAGACCGGGTCGAGAATGTGGCAACCAAAGTCGCCGAGCTGACCGGTGCCGTAGGCTTGCCAGCCACGCCAGTTGAACGGGTGATAGATTTCCTTCTTGTACGGCCGCCGGGGGGCGACGCCTTGCCACAGCTCCCAGGCGACGGTGTCGGGAATCGGATCGGCGCCTTCCGGCCGATCGATGTTTCGCGGCCACGTCGGCGAACCGCCTTGCCAGGAGTGGACTTCCTTCACCTTGCCGATCAGACCGTCGTGCACGATCTTCACCGCCGTGCGATACGCGGTGTGCGACTGGATCTGATTGCCCATCTGGGTGACGACTTTGTTCTTGGCAGCCGCCAGGTTCATCTGCCGCGCTTCGTGCACCGTGTGCGTGAGGGGCTTCTGGCAGAAGACGTGCTTGCCGAGCGCCATCGCCGCGAGCGAGATCGGCGCGTGCATGTGATCGGGGGTCGAAACGATCACGCCATCGACGTTGCTCCCCTCGTCGAGCAGCTTGCGCCAGTCGGAATAGGTGCGGGCCTGCGGATACTTTTCCGCCGCCCGGCCAAGGTGATTCACCGAACTGTCGATGTCGCAGAGGGCGACCACTTCCACCGCGGGACTCGCCGCCACGCCGGTGAGATCGCTCCAACCTTTGCCGCCGGGACCGACGCTCGCCACGCGCAACCGCTCGTTGGCGCCGAGCACTTTCGAGTAACTGAAGGCGGGCAGCGCGAGGGCGCCGCCGGCAATAGCCAGGCCTTGGACAAACTGACGTCGGTTCAGCCGAGATTTCATCGCAGTCTCACTATTCGGTGGGCGTGGGCGAGAGGCAGGAAAGTGCCGCTAGTTTCGTCCAAACCCGCGCGCGGGTCAACAATCGGCCCCGCGCAGGGCAGGGGGCTCGAACGCGCTTGCGCGTCGAACCGGCGATGGAGAGTGAAGGTCGCAGCGGTTTAGGCTGCTCCCTCCGGCGGAGCACCTTTTCTGGAAGCCTGCGAGCGGACGATCAGCACGTTGCAGGGCGCCTGGCCCGCCACGGCCAGCGAAACCGAACCGAGCAGTAGTCCGCCAAGGGTCCCATGACCATTGGAACCGATGACCACCAGGTCGGCGCCCCATTTCTCGATTTCGTCCAGGATCTCCTGCTTCGGACGCCCTTCGCGCAGGCAAGTCGAGATCGCGAGTTGCGGCGCCTGGCTTTGAATGGTGTGCACCGCTTGTTCGATGTGGCGATTCGCCTCGCTACGCAGGTTCAGCACCAGCTCGTCGAATACGCTGTTCGAGAGCCCCGCTCGGATTGGCTCCTCGATCGGAACGTCGACGGTCAGTACGTGCACTTCGGTTCCATCGGGCCACGGCCGCGAGCAAACCTCTTGCACGGCGGCATCGCTGCACGGAGAGCCGTCAACTGCCAGCAGGATCTTCATTCTTCTCTCCCTGCGTGTTGGGATGCGGCGAAGGACTCGCGCGGGAGGCAAAAGTCGTAGAGAGTCGATCTTGCCCGACGAACAGATCAGGGGCAAGACGGGGCGAACGTCCGCGCCGGCATCTGGGCTTTCGGGACGCAAGAAAAAAAAGAACGGCCTGCCCGATTTGCACCGGGCAGGCCGTCTCTCGTCGCAGCCTCTAGGCCAACTTCAGCTTAGCGGACCAAGCTGGTGCTGGCGTGAACGACCCGACGCTGAGTCGGAATGTAGGCCGAAGGATCGACAACCGGAGCCGGCGGGGCAACCGGAACGTCGCCGGCAGCAGCCGGGGCAGCCGGAGCGTAGTCGCACGACGGCTGGGCAGCGGCACAGGTCGGCTGAGCAGCCGCACAGGTCGGCTGAGCCGGAGCGGCACAGGTCGGAGCCGGAGCGGCACAGGCCGGAGCCGGAGCCGCACAAGCCGGAGCACCGCAGGTCGGAGCCGCAGCGCCGCAGGCGGGAGCACCGCAGGCCGGGGCGCCACAGCCGCAGCTGTTGCAACCGCCGATGCCGCACTTCACCTTCGGGCACTTCTTCTGGCAGCAGAAGATGCGGTCGAGCAGGCAGCTACGCTTGCAGCAGCTGTTGCAGCTGTTGCAGGCGGCTTCAGCGCCGCACGAGGGAGCGGCAATGCCGCAGGTCGGCTGAACAGCCGCACAGGTCGGCTGAGCAGCGGCACAAGTCGGAGCAGCGACGCCGCAGGTCGGCGCCGGAGCGCCACAAGCGGGCGCCGCACAAGCGGGAGCGCCGCAAGCAGGCTTGCAGCACTTCGTCTTGTGGCAGTGGTGACGGTGGCCGCAGCCCGAGTCACAGATCGGTTTCACATTGCAGCACTTGGTTTCGCAGCAGCTGGTTTCGCAGCCGCAACCGCTGGCGCCGAGCATCCGGTCCAGCAATTCGAAGCCAAAGCTTTGGGTACAGACGGCCATGCCGAGTACCAACGAGCTAACAAGAATGTTCCATTTCATCGAGCGACGTCTCCTAAACGATGGAACCATCGAACTGGCGCAGATCCCGGTCCGGCCGATCAAGGTTGTGGTCGTGCAGCGGTCGCGCTAGAGGGACACGACGCGAAGCAGTTCCACGTGGACAAGTTCTGGTTGCCCAGTTCAATGGGCGAACTTTGAACCGACGGGGTGTGCAGTTTGGGTGGGCCAGGTACGAGCCGTTGGGTGGTGGGTCGGCGGCTCGCACATACGGGGTATCGTGCACCAGAACCGGTCGAGTCTTCCTGACTCGATTACTAAGTCCGCTCCGGTTCACTTGCCGCTGAGGTGTCCGGCGTTAGCCAGCCTTCTCGGCGACAACTACGGTATCGTCGGCTTCACCGAGCGGCCTTGAACGTTCGCAAATAATTTTCTGCCAGTGGTTTACGGCTACTGTTGGGAAAACCTTGACGGGCTTAGAAGCTGGTAAAACCTTGCCGGAAAAAGCACCCTCGGGCGACCGTTTTCACCCGTAAGGTGCCTCGCAGACCGCAAGGTTTACTGGCGGAACGCCGCAGAAAACGGCCTCTGGCGTGCGCGGTTCCGCGACTCGCCCCCTGGCAAACTTTCCCCATCCTGACGGTCGCCAAACTTGGGCCGCCGGGCCTTACGCGCCCGACGATCTTGCGGATTCCGCGCGCCTCACCTGATCGCGGATGTTGTATCGCCCAAAATGAGGAACTAACCTCTGGAGACCCTTCTTCGTTTGCCTTTCGCGGCCGCGCTTGAACCGCTTGTCTTCCTTCCCGGGAGCTCTGCTGTGCCGATTCGCGTCATCTGTCCCGGTTGTCAGCAGGCTCTGTCCGTCAAAGACGAACTCGCCGGCCGACGCGGCAAATGTCCCAAGTGTTCCGGCGTGATTCAGATTCCCGCCGCGGCCTCGGCGCCCTCAGCAGACGCGGCGATTGACGCTGCAGTCGCAACAGCGGGCGCAGCCACGGCCACAGCTACAGCGACCGTCGCGCCTGCCAAGCCGCCGCAACTGTCGGCGGTCGGACTTGCGCCGCCGCAGGTGCAAATCGTTCCGGCCTCCTCGCCAGCGCTCAAGCAGATGCCGGTGAGCGGCGCTCTCGCTGATCCCACCAAACTCTCCCCCGAGCAACGGAAGGCGATCATCTTCCAAGGCTTCAGCGGGCCGATGGAGCCGGTGCGCGTGACGATGCGGTATCGCCTTGGCGCGCTGGTCACGGCGCTGTTCATGGTGCTGTTGCCGCTCGTCTATCTGGCGATTATCGCGCTCGTGATTTATGGCGTGTACCTGCACGCGGTTCACAACACCGGGATCATGGGCGCGGCGCGTGGCCGTGGCGCGATTCTGACGCTGATCGTTTACGTCGCCCCGCTTGTCATTGGCGGCATTTCCATCTTCTTCATGATCAAGCCGCTGTTTGCCCGTGCGGGGAGCGACGGCCGAACTCGCTCCCTCACGCCGATGAGCGACCCGCTCTTGTTTGAGTTCGTCGAGCGCGTTTGTCAGCTCGTCCGCGCGCCGATGCCCAAGCGGATCGACATCAACTGCGATATCAACGCCTCGGCCAGCTTTCGCCGTGGTTGGATCAGTTTTCTCACGGGAAACGACCTGGTGCTGACGATCGGCATGCCGCTGGCTGCGGGAATGACGCTCGAACAGTTTGCCGGCGTGCTTGCGCACGAATTGGGCCATTTCGCGCAAGGGACCGGCATGCGGCTGACGTATGTGATTCGCTCGATCAACTTCTGGTTCATGCGCGTCGTCTACCAGCGCGACGCTTGGGATCAATGGCTGGAGGAAGCGAGTGAAGCGTTTGATCTGCGCGTGAGCTGGGTGCTGTACTTGGCGCGGCTGTTCGTCTGGCTGACGCGCAAGGTTCTGTGGGTGTTGATGTTCGTCGGCAACGCGGTTTCGGGCTTCATGATGCGGCAGATGGAGTTCGACGCCGATCGCTACGAGGCCCGACTTGTCGGCAGTAAGTCGTTCGAGTCGGAATGCCGGCAGCTCATGCTGCTGCAATTCGCCTATCGCGGGGCGCAGTCCGATTTGGGGATGTTCTTTCGCGAAGGTCGGCTGGCGGACAACCTGCCGAAACTGATCGCCCTGAACATCGAACAGCTTCCGGAGGAAGTGAAGCAAGTCGCCGTGAAGTTGGTTGACGAAAGCAAGACCGGCATTTTTGATACGCATCCGTCCGATCGCGAGCGGATCGATAGCGCATACGCCGAAAACGCTCCCGGCGTATTCCGCAGCCATTTGCCGGCGACGGCGCTGTTTACCAATTTCGACGCGGCTGCGAAGGGAGTGACGCTCGACTACTACCAATCGATCTTCGGCAACCAATTGCCGCCGAACTCGCTGCGCCCGGTCGAAGAGCTGGTCGCCAGCCAGGGAGCGGAAAAGGAGAAATTCGAGGCCCGCGACCGCTTCTTTCTCTCGTCGCTCAGCCCCTTGCGGCCGTTGCGGCTGCCGTCGTTCTACATCAAGCCGAGCGCAAACCCGCAGGCGACGAAGAGGGAAATCGCCAGCAATCGCGAGCTGATGCTGCGCGAAGCGGCCCAGTACCGCGACAACAGTGACGCCTACGACAAGCTCGACGGTCGTCAGTTGGAGGCGATCCAGGCGGCGTGCCTGTTTTCGAACAATTTGCGTCCCAAAGCCGACGCCTCCAATCCGCCGATCACGTCGCAGGCTCAGGCCCGGCAGGAAATCGACCGCTGCCAGCGCGAAATGACCCGTCTCGGCGCCGAGATGGACCGGTTCGAGTCGGCTGCCGGTCGGCGGTTGCATGGTTCGCTCGAACTGTTGCGCCATCCGGCGATCGCCGGTCAGCTTGGCGACGGCGAATCGCTGTTGCGCGAGTGCAACGCTCTGTTGCCCGTCGTGGCGCTCGTCTCGAACCACTTCGATTCAATGCTGGCGATACGCAACCTGCACGCAAAGATGTCGGCGCTCATCGATCTGTTGCAAGAAGGTAAGAAGTCGGACAACGCGGTGCGCGACCTGTTCGATCAATGCAACCGGTTGGCCGAGCAGTTGCGGTCGCTGCACGACGTGCTAAACCACCAGGACTATCCCTTCGAGCACGCCGAAGGAACGATCAGCGTCGCGCGCTACGCCCTGCGCATGGTTCCGCCGAGCGACGACCTGGGGGCTGTGTTTGATGCGACCGAGACGATCCTCGGAAATCTGCTCAGCCTGTACGGTCGCAGCGTCAGCCGGTTGTGCGCGATTGCCGAGATCATCGAAAAGCGGCTCGGCTTCGAGCCGCTGCCTCAAGTGGCGAAAACCAATTAGCCGGCCGGCCCGGCGAGTGGCGTGAGAATCGAAGACGATGGGCCGCATCGACGGCACACGGAGGGCGACTTCTACCTGGCTTGCCGGCCAACGCAGACGACTGTCCCTCCAATGGAGCGGAAATCTTGCCGCTTTGTTCTGGCAGCACACGCTATCGGGCGGTTTGCCCTGTCTCGCCGCGGGCCTGCTGCCTATAATGCGGAATCCTTTCTCCTACCCGACGGTCTTGTCTGGAATAGTGGCGTGGGAATCGCCGTTGTATGCCAGGGCTGTCAGGCCCAGTTGAACGTCCGCGACGATATGGCGGGCGCCAAGGGCAAATGCCCGAAGTGCGGAGCTTCGTTGCGCATTCCAGCCGTCGGCAACGACGGAAAATCGGCCGTCAGCCCCCCGTCTTCAAACGGAACAACCGGTCGCGGCAGCGAGCCTTTGATCGCGATACGTCCACCAGCGGGTAGTCCGGCTGGCGGTGCGAGCCCGGCTGAAACTCGGGCGGCCGTCGCGTCGGCGTTTTCTGGGCACGTTGCGCCGGTCGATGTCTCCTCGGGCTATCGCAGCGCGGTTTCTCTGGTCGCTTGCTGCTTCGCGGCGCTAGTCGTCGCGTATTACGCATTTGTCGCTTGCGCGCTTGCAGCCGTGCTTTGGTATACGGTCGCAGGCGCTGGCTCGCTGAGCGAGGGGGGCGCTGCGCAGGCGTCGATCTATGTCGTCACCGTCGTTTTGGGGCTACTAGCGGCCCTGCTACTCGCCAAGACGGTGGTGGCCCCAGCGCCCAAGGCCGGGCAGGGGGCGCAAGTGGTCGATCCGGCACGGGAACCGTTGCTGGTCGAATTTGTCGAGCGAATCGCCAAGGAGGTTGGCGCGATTGCCCCTTCGCGCATTTGGCTCAACTGCGATATCTACGTTTCGGCCCATCCGCCGAAAGGTTGGGGATCGCCGTTTGGGCGGGAATTGGAGCTTACGCTTGGGCTGCCGCTGCTCGCAGGCATTTCGCTGCAGGAATTTGGCGGGTCGCTTGCTCACGAAATGGCGCTCTTTACCGGCGCAAGCGGCAAACGCCGGGCGTACATCATTCGCACGGCGAGCGAGTGGTTTCAGCGGATCGCAATGGAACGCGACGCCTGGGATATTGCGCTGTTCCGCGCCAGTCGACGCTTCGGCTCGTTCGGCGAAGCGCTCCTCGCTCCGCTTCGCGGCTGCATTTGGCTGACGCGCAGGCCCGCATGGTGTTTCATGGTCGTCGCGCATGCGCTCGCCGGCTATTTGATGCGCGAGATGGAACGCAACGCCGATCGGTATCAGACGCGCGTGTCGGGCGCCGCCGCGTTCGAAAGTTTGTGCAAACGGCGGATTTTGCTGCAATACGCGCTGCGTGGCACGCAGTCGGATCTCGAAATGTTGCGTAGCGGCGGCTCGCTTCCCGACAACTTGCCGCGCTTTGTCGTGGCCACGGCGGCCCAGCAGCCAGCCGAAGTGCAGCAGACGCTGCTCGAGCTGATCGATCGCTTTCAAACGGGCCCACTCGATCCTCGGCTGAGCGACAAGGAGCGGATTGCCGCCGCCCGGGGCGAACAAACGCCCTTTGTGTTGCACAGCGATTTGCCCGCGTCCGCGTTGTTCGCCGATTTTGAAGCCAGCTCGCGCACGGCGACGCTGGCCTACTACGCGGCGCTGTTTGGCAACCAGTTCAATCCGTCCGCCCTGTTGCCGGTCGAGCAATTGATCGATTGCCGGACAATGCAGGAGCAGGCAGCCGAAGCGCGCAAGCGATTTTTCCACGACGCCTTCGGTTTGCTGCGGCCGATCCGTTTGCCATCGCCGACGCTCTCTCCCCCGTCGTCGGTGCAGCTCGTTCAGGCGCAATTGCAATACCAACGCGAGCAAATGCGCTCGCTGGCTGCCGCGTACGCCGCCGACTACGCTCTCTACGCCGAAGCCGACAATCAATACGTCGAAGCCAGCCGCGCGGTCGCCCTGTTGAAGGCGGGACTCGCGCCGCGGGCCGATCTGTTCTCGATCTCCTTTGTCTCGCTCCATCAGGCGAGCGACGTTCGCAAAAGCTGCGGCGAAACGCTCGCGCGCCTCGCGTCGCGCATGGAGAGTTTCGAATGGGCCGCTGGACAGCGGATTCACGCAGCCCTCACGCTGCTGCAGTCGCCGGAAGTGGCCGCCAAAGTCGCCGACGCAAAGCTGAAGCGGCAAGAATGTGAGCGTTTGCTGGGCGTCGTCTCTTCGCTGGCCGGCAATTGGGAAGACATCTGTCGCCTGCGCACCGATCATGCGCGACTGACTGGCATCGTCGAGCACGCCCGCGGTTCGTCGCCGGGACCGACAGTGCTGCAAGAACTGCAGCGCCGCGCGGGGCGCGTCTTCCGCGAGCTGCAGCACCTCCATCGGCTGCTGGATCATCTCGACTATCCGTTTCCGGACGAACACCGCGGCACGGTGGCGCGGGCGCTGCTGCCGACGCTGCCACCACCTGGCAGCTTGCAAGCAGTGATCAGCAGGTCGCAGGAGTTCCTCGACAATCTGATCTCTCTGTACGGCCGTTGTCTCGACCAACTCTGCGTTTCCGCTGAGGCGGTAGAGGCCACGCTTTCGCCGAGCGCAACGGTGGCGACCACTGCGGGCCAAAATCCCCCCGCTTGATGCGTTCGCGCCGGCCAATCATAACGGGGTGATGCTCGACCCATTGCGACTTCAGCAAGCCTGGCGAACCGTCCGCGACGAACTGTTGGCCGAGCTTTCCCAAGGCCCGGAGGCCAGTAATCACTGGACCGGGGAACTTGCCAGTTCGGCCCTCTCGACCGCGACCGCCGTCAGCGCGCTGTCGCTTGTGCGAAAGCACAGCCGTCCAGCCGATCCGGCGCTCATCGATCGGCTGATTGCCGGCGGCGTCGAGTGGATCGCGACGCGACAGAACGACGATGGGGGCTTCGGCGACACCGATCTGAGCCATTCGAACATCGCCACCTCGATGCTCGCCGTCGCGGCGCTCCATCTGGCGGGTGAGGAGCGGCAACACGCCGCCGTTGTAACGCGGACGATCGCCTACATCGATCGCACGGGAGGCATCCCCGCTCTGCGGCGGCGCTACGGCATCGACAAAACGTTCGTCGTCCCGATTCTGACGAACGCTGCCCTTGCCGGAATGGTCGAATGGCGCGAAGTGTCGGCCCTGCCGTTCGAAGCAGCCGTGGTGCCGCAGCGCTGGTATCGCTTTTTGCAACTACCGGTGGTGAGCTACGCCATTCCAGCGCTCGTCGGCATCGGTCAGGCCAAGTTCTTTCACGATCCGCCACTCAACCCCATCTCGCGCATCGTCCGCTGGCTCTCCGTCAGCCGTAGCCTGAACGTGCTGCAGCGCATGCAGCCCAAGAGTGGCGGCTATCTGGAGGCGGCGCCGCTGACGAGCTTCGTGCTGATGAGCCTCGCGTCGACCGGCCGCGGCGATCATCCGGTCGCTAAGGCTGCGATTCAGTTTCTCGTCGATTCGGTTCGCCCGGACGGCAGTTGGCCGATCGACACCAACCTCGCGACGTGGAACACGACGCTCGCGCTCAACGCCCTGGCTGCCGGCGGCGAAGACATCGCGGCCGTCGGGCCATCGGGCGATACACAGTCGACGCTCGACTGGGTGCTGCAGTGTCAGCATCGCGAGCGGCATCCCTTCACCGGCGCCGATCCTGGCGGTTGGGGATGGAGCGATTTGAGCGGCGCGGTTCCCGACGCCGACGACACGCCCGGGGCGCTTTTGGCGTTGGCCAACTACATCAAGTCGCCTTCGTGTCGCGATGCGGACAAGCCGAGGATTTTGGACGCTGCGGCGATGGGCTTGCGCTGGTTGCTCGATTTGCAAAATCGCGATGGCGGTTGGCCGACGTTCTGCCGCGGCTGGGGAAAGTTGCCGTTCGATCGAAGCGGAACCGATCTGACGGCGCATGCGATTCGCGCCATGCACGCTTGGACGCCGTTCGTTGATTCGGACGCCTTTCAGCGGCGCCGCATTCGCGCCGAAGGCATCAATCGAGCCACGCGCCGCGGCTTTGAGTTTCTTACTCGTTCGCAACGTCCTGACGGCAGTTGGGTTCCGCTCTGGTTCGGCAACCAGGACCATCCGGACGAGGAGAATCCCGTTTATGGCACGGCGAAGGTGCTGATGGCCTATGGCGAGACGGGGCACGCGCGCGAGCCTGAGGCGCGTCGGGGGCGCGCCTGGCTAGTGGCCCATCAAAATGCCGATCATGGTTGGGGGGGCGGATTTCTGCCGGAAGAGCCCCCCGCGAGCCAGCCGCTCCTTCACGTCGGCGAAAAGGCGAAAGGTCGCGTGTGTAGTAGTGTTGAGGAAACGGCGCTCGCCGTAGAGGCCTTGTTGGCCTGCCGTGACGGGGACCAGCCCGACAGCTCCCTCCTGCGCGGGGTGGAGTGGCTGGCGGCCAAAATCGAGCGGGGTGAGCACCGTAAATGCTCGCCTATTGGTTTCTATTTCGCTAAACTGTGGTACTACGAGCGGTTGTATCCGCTTCTGTTTACGGTCGGCGCCATGGGACGAGCAGCCCGCGCTCTGGCGGGTTTGCCGCAGTCCCTCCAACCTGGCCTCCCTCTGCAGACCGGAACAGGATGATCGGGGTTTCATCTTCGGCACGCTGGACCGACTTCCGCACGACTACCTGAGGATGCACGCTTGGCTTTTGCACCGCTCACTCAGACGTTTCCCGACGCCACGCCGCCCGAATTTGCCGGCGAAACGCCCCGTCGTTCCAAGAGGCGTCAGACGGCCCACCTGAAGCTGGTGCCCCAAAGTCGCGAACTACGCGACCAATTGCACGCTCGTTGCGTGGCGCTGGCTGCGAAGCTCGACAAATCTCGTCCCCTCACCAAGGACGAGATGGAAACGCTCGCCCGCGGACTGCTCGCCGAAGCCGGTCAGCCGGAAGGCTACGTCGGCTGGACGATGGTCGTGCTGGCGACCGAGTTTTACAAAGAACAAGTCGCGGCGATTCCGCCGTCGCGCCGCTTGTTTCTGCTCCCCCACTGCCTAAAGCACGCCGAAGGCTGCCCAGCTGACTACGACGAGTTCGGCTTGGAGTGTAAGAAGTGCGGCGCGTGCAGCATCGCCGACTTCCGTTCGACCGCCGAGCAGCAAGGCTACAAAGTGCTGGTCGCGGAAGGCTCGCCCATCGTTTTGAAGATTATCGTCAGCGGTCACGTCGATGCGATCGTCGGCGTCGCCTGTCTGAACGTGCTCGAAAAGGCGATCGACAAAATTCTGCTTGCCGGCATTCCGTGCATGGCGGTGCCGCTGCTGTCGAGCGACTGCCGCAACACGTCGGTCGATGAAGACTGGGTGATGCGGATGATCAGCGTGCAGCCATCGAAGCCGGCGGAATCGACGCGCACCTACGTCCACCTGCTGCGGACCGCTTCAAACCTGTTCAAAGCCGACGAACTCGAACGGCTGGTCCCGCGCGTCCGCGGCGGCAAGCGGCTGTCCGACGCCGGCGGCGATGGCCTTGCGGCGATCGGCCCGATTGCCGCCACCGAGGCGATCGCCCACGACTTTCTCGCCAAGGGGGGCAAGTATTCGCGGCCGTTTATTACGCTCGCCGTGCACGACGCTCTCACCGGCGGCAACGGAACGACGGCGACTGGCGCCGAACACCTGGCTCAGTTGCCCGACGCTGTGAAGCGAGCCGCCATGTCGATCGAAGCGTTTCACAAGGCTTCGCTCGTTCACGACGACATCGAAGACAACGACGCTTTCCGTTACGGC
>Ga0182737_1002317_pt1 | contig 15830 bp, 14 predicted proteins | sample eDN5th30CBELigOP_FD_128878 | JGI IMG/M metagenome (GOLD analysis project Ga0182737, IMG submission 128878) | Enriched Organic Plus compost microbial communities from Emeryville, California, USA - eDNA 5th pass 30_C BE-Lig OP (version 2) (version 2) ...
CGTGCTCGGGTGGAGGCGGGCAGGCCAAGCCGAAGGCGGCCGCCGACAAGTCCGACACGGAGAAGACGATCAACTGGGCCAACTGGGCGGCGTACATCGACGAGGACGACGCGGGCAACTACCCGACACTCGACCGGTTCACCGAGGAGACGGGGATCGCCGTCAACTACGAGGTCGCGGTCGACGACAACAACACGTACTACGGCAAGGTGAAGGACCAGCTCGCACTCGGGCAGGACATCGGTGCGGACACCGTGTGTCTCACCGACTGGATGGTCAGCCGCTGGATCCGGCTGGGCTACACCCAGGAGCTCGACCACGCCAATATCCCCAACCTCGCGAACCTCACTCCGGCCCTCGAGGACCCCGACTTCGACCCCGGCCGTGCCATGTCGGTGCCGTGGCAGGGCGGCTTCGCCGGGATCTGCTGGAACAAGGAGGCGATCCCCGGCGGGCTCGAGTCCGTGGAGGACCTCTGGAACCCCGAGTTCAAGGGGCGCATCGGTGTGCTCTCGGAGATGCGCGACACCATCGGCCTGCTCATGCTCCAGAACGGCGTCGACATCTCGGGAGAGTGGGGCGATCCCGAGTTCGACGCCGCGAACGACCTCCTGCGGGAGCAGGTCGAGTCCGGGCAGGTGCGGAACATCAAGGGCAACTCCTACCTGGAGGACCTGAAGAGCGGTGACACCCTGGCGGCGATCTGCTGGTCGGGCGATATCACGGTGATCAACGCCGAAGCCGGCGACAAGTGGGAATTCGCGATCCCGTCGGCCGGCGCGATACTCTGGAACGACAACTTCGTCGTGCCGATCGGCTCCAGCCGGAAGGCCAACGTCGAGACGCTCATCAACTACTACTACGAGCCCGAAGTGGCCGCCGAGGTCGCGGCGTGGGTGAACTACATCACCCCGGTCGTCGGCGCGAAGGAAGCGGCGATCGCGATCGACCCCGAGCTCGCCGAGAACCAGCTGATCTTCCCCGACGAGGACACGCTGTCGCGCGCGCACATCTTCCGCACGCTCACCGGAGCCGAAGAGCAGAAGTACCAGGCCGCCTTCCAGAGCATCCTGCTCGGTTCCTGAAGCGAGGGCAGACGATGGCATCAGTACGCGAATTCTCCGAGCGAGGCGCCGACCTCGAACTGTCAGGCATCCAGAAGCGCTTTCCCGGTTTCACCGCGATCGAGGACCTCGACCTCGTCATTCCCGCGGGGTCGTTCTTCGCCCTCCTCGGGCCATCGGGTTGCGGCAAGACGACCACCCTCCGGCTCGTCGCCGGCCTCGAGGAGCCGACGAAGGGCCGGATCCTGATCGGCGGGCGCGACGTGACGGGCACCAAAGCGCATGAGCGCCCGGTGAACACCGTCTTCCAGAGCTACGCGCTCTTCCCGCACATGACCATCCTCGAGAATGTCGCCTTCGGCCTGAAACGTCGGCGCATGGCCGACGCGATGCCGCGTGCGCACGAGGCGCTGAAACTCGTCGAACTCGATCACCTCGCCCAGCGCCGCCCGCAGCAGCTGTCCGGCGGTCAGCAGCAGCGCGTCGCGCTCGCCCGGGCGATCGTCAACCGGCCGGCCCTGCTGCTCCTCGACGAGCCGCTCGGCGCCCTCGATCTGAAGCTGCGACGACAGATGCAGCTCGAACTGAAGGGCATCCAAGAGGAGGTCGGACTCACCTTCCTGCACGTCACGCACGACCAGGAGGAGGCCATGACCATGGCCGACACCGTGGCGGTGATGAACAAGGGCGCGATCGAGCAGATGGGTGCGCCGGAAGAACTGTACGAGCTGCCGCGCACGGTCTTCGTGGCGAACTTCCTCGGGCAGTCCAACCTGTTCACCGGACCCGTCACCGGCGGCACCGATGCCGCGCTCACGGTCGACGCCGGCGGACACGCCATGACGGTGCCGACCAGCCGGGCGGTGCGCCACCGCGGGACGATCACCGTCGGGGTCCGCCCCGAGAAGGTCGTCCTGCACATCACCGACCCCGGCGAGACAGCCGGCCGCAACACTCTCGGTCCGGGTCGTGTCGTCGACGTCTCGTTCTCGGGGGTGAGCACCCAGTACCTCGTCGACGTGCCGGGCGCCGGCACGCTCATGGTGTTCGCGCAGAACGTCGGCCACGGCCCCGTCGCCGCGCTCGGCTCGGAGGTGTGGCTGAGCTGGGACATCGCGCACGGGTTCGGTCTGGCCGACGAGCCGGCGGAAGGCGACCGGTTCCTCGCGGACGATTCGACGACGTCGATCGCCACGCAGCACCGTGAAGGCCTCGTCGCGGAGCTCGGGGAGAGCTGACATGGCCTTCGCTGCATTCGCGACGGCCGAGGCGCAGCCGCAAGCGCCCAAGAAACGCAGCCGCATCGCGCTCCTGCTGCTGCTGCCCGGCATCGCGTACCTGGTGCTCTTCTTCCTGACGCCGCTGATCTCGCTGATGCTGACCAGCCTGCAGGCCCCGAACGAGTTCGGCGACATCGGCGTGTACGACTACGCCTTCAACTGGCAGAACTACGTCGCGGTGATGGAGCAGTACTGGCCGCACATCCTGCGCTCGTTCGGCTACGCGCTGGCGGCGACCGTGTTCGCGCTCCTCTTCAGTTACCCCCTGGCGTACTTCATCGGCGTCAAAGCGAGGCGGTGGCCGCTGCTGCAGAGCCTCATGCTCGTGCTCGTCATCGCGCCCTTCTTCATCAGCTTCCTGCTGCGCACCCTCGCGTGGAAGCAGATCCTCTCCGACGAGTCGTTCATCATCACGTCGCTGAAGGCGCTGTCGCTGCTGGGTCCCGACGCGCACTTCACCGGCACCCCGTTCGCCGTGATCTTCGGGTTGACGTACAACTTCATCCCGTTCATGACGCTGCCGCTCTACACGACGCTGGAGCGCCTCGACGTGCGCTACCTCGAAGCCGGCGCCGACCTCTACGCGAGTCCCTTCCACGTCTTCCGCAAGGTGACGATCCCGCTGTCCATGCCCGGCATCGTCGCGGGCACGCTCCTCACGTTCATTCCCGCGGCGGGTGACTACGTGAACGCCAGCCGCGACTTCCTGGGCGGTCCCGACACCCAGATGATGGGCAACGTCATCGAGGCGAACTTCCTCGTCCTGCTGAACTATCCGGCGGCGGCCGCACTGTCGATCATTCTCATGGCGGCGATCCTCGTGCTCGTCGGGGTCTACGTGAAGCGCTCGGGAACGGAGGACCTGCTGTGAGCGGAGAAGTCCAAGCCGCAGCCGTGCTCGGCGGGCTCGCCGAGAACGAGCAGCTCGACGAGCAACGGCCGCCGCGACGCGTCCGGGCCGGCCGGATCGGGCTGGGGGACTGGCTGCTGCCCGCCTACGCCGTGATCGCGTTCGTGTTCCTGCTCATCCCGATCGTGTACACCTTCGTGTTCTCGTTCAACGACTCGATCAAGTCGAACATCTCGTGGCGCGGCTTCACGTTCGACAAGTGGCTCAACGTGTGCAACGTCGAGGGCGGGGCCGTGTGCCAGGCGTTCGGCAACAGCATCGTGATCGGGCTGGTCGCGACCGTCGTCGCCACGGTGCTCGGCACCATGATCGCGATCGCGCTCGTCAGGTACCGCTTCCGCGCGCGGTCGGCGATCAGCCTGCTGCTGTTCCTGCCGATGGCGACGCCCGAGGTGGTGCTGGGCGCGGGCCTCGCGGCGCAGTTCCTCGCCGTCGGGGTGCCGAAGGACATGACGACGATCATCCTGGCGCACACCATGTTCTGCATCAGCTTCGTGGTGGTCACGGTCAAGGCGCGCGTGGCGAGCCTCGACCCGGCGCTCGAGGAGGCCGGTCGCGACCTCTACGGTTCGCCGGTGCAGGTGTTCTGGAGGGTCACGTTCCCGTTGCTCCTGCCCGGTATCCTCGCCGCCGCGCTGCTGGCCTTCGCACTGAGCTTCGACGACTTCATCATCACCAACTTCAACTCCGGGTCGGTGACCACGTTCCCGAAGTACGTCTACATCTCGGCATCGCGAGGGATCCCAGCCGAAGCGAACGTGATCGCGTCGGCGGTGTTCCTGTTCGCGATCGTGCTGGTCCTGGTCGCCCAGATCTCCCGCGCCGCGCGCGCGAAGCGGCTGGCGAAGCAGGGCTGAGCGGGTGCCTGTGGTGACGCAGGGCTGAGCGGATGCCTGTGGTGACGCAGGGGTCAGCGGATGCCTGTGGTGACGCAGGGCTGAGCGGATGCCTGTGGTGACGCAGGGCTGAGCGGATGCCTGTGGTGACGCAGGGCTGAGCGGATGCCTGTGGTGACGCAGGGCTGAGCGGATGCCTCGTGCGGCTCGACGGCCGTACGAGGCATCCGCGCGGTGAAGCTCGCCTGCCTGGAGCCCTCAGACCGTCGCGCGGATCTCGCCGACCGGCCGGTCGCCACCCATGATCCAAAGGTCCAACTCCGCCTGCACGCCGTCGATTGCCGCGTGTTCGAGCGAACCGGCCGCGGCGAGCAGCCGCAACGCCACAATCGCGGTCGAGCGTGCGCTGCCGTCGAGCACCTTCACGGCAACCGTGGTGCCGTCGGGGGCGGTCATCACCATGACGCCCTCAGCACCGATCTTCGCGAACACCCCGAGCCGTTCGATGGCCACGGTGTCGGGCCGACCCGGGCCGCCGGCCGCCCATGCGTGCGCGCGCACGGCCTCGGTCAGTGCCGCCGCCTCGCGGTAGAGGGCGAACGGGGAGGACGACTGCGCGGTCGTGATCTTCTGGATGCCGCGGGCGAGGCCCGTGAGGCTCACCGCGTGTACGGGCGCGCCGCATCCGTCGACGCCGCTCGCGATCGGGCGTTCGCCCGTGAACCGCTCGAGCACGTCGAGGATCTTCCGCTGCATCGGATGCTCCGGCTCGAGGTAGCCGCGCAGCGGCCAGCCGTTCGCGGAGCAGGCGACGAGCATGGCCGCGTGCTTGCCGGAGCATTCCATGTAGACCGGCTCGGGACCGCCGCCGGCGCGGATCACCTGTTCCCGCGCGGCGCGGTCGAGCGGCATCGCCGGCGGGCAGCCGAGCGCGTCGACGGGAACCGACGCCCGCGCGAGCAGGCCGCGCACGAGTGCGATGTGCGCAGCCGTACCCGAGTGGCTCGCCGTCGCGATGGCGGCGTCTTCGCCGCGCAGCGGCGCCCCGGACGTCATCGCCGCGAGCGCCTGGAAGGGCTTCAGCGTGGAGCGGGGGAAGATCGGCGACCGGACGTCGCCCAGCTCACGGAGGAGCTCACCCTCGGGGGAGACGACCACGGCCGAGCCGGCATGGCGTGACTCGATGAAACCATTGCGTTCGACCACGGCGAGTTCGACGGCGTTGCTGACGGTGAAGGTCTCGGACACGGCTCAGCTGAGGGCCGCGAGGCCGTCGTCGAGGATCTGCAGGGCGTCCGCGATGAGCGCATCGGAGACCGCGAGACTCGGCAGGAAGCGCAGCACGTTGCCATACGTGCCCGCGTTCAGGAAGAGCACGCCGCGTTCGGCCGCGAACGCGATGAGCGCGGAGACCGCCTCGGGGTAGGGCTGCTTCGTGGAACGGCCCGTTCCCGGCTGCACGAGCTCGATGGCGACCATGGCGCCTCGGCCACGGATGTCCCCGATGACGTCGTAGCGCTGCGCGAGGCGTTCGAGCCCGGCCTTGAGCGTCCGCTCGATGCGCTGGGCCTCGTCGAGCAGGCCGTTCTGATCGATGGACTCGAACACCGCGATCGCGGCCGCGCAGGCCACCGGGTTGCCGCCGAATGTCCCGCCCAGCCCGCCGGGGTGCGCGGCGTCCATGATCTCGGCGCGGCCCGTCACTGCCGCGAGCGGGAGACCGCCGGCGATGCCCTTCGCGGACAGGACGAGGTCGGGCTCCCAGCCGAACTGCTCACTTGCGAAGTACGTGCCGGTGCGAGCCATGCCCGACTGGATCTCATCGGCGATCATGACGACGCCGTGCTCGGTGCACCAGGTCTGCAACGTCGTCAGGAACCCGTCGGCGGGGACCATGAACCCGCCCTCGCCCTGGATGGGCTCGACCACGAGGCAGGCGAGATCGGAGGCACCGACCGCCTTCTCGAGGTAGCTGATGGTCCGGGCCGCGGCCTCGGCACCGCTCAGGCCGTCGCGATACGGGTAGGAGCTCGGCGCGTGGTAAATATCCCCGGCGAACGGGCCGAACCCGGTGGCATAGGGGTGCGCCTTGTAATTCATGGCCATCGTGAGGTTGGTGCGACCGTGGTACGCGTGGTCGAGCACGGCGACGGCGCGCCGGCCGGTGTGCTTGCGTGCGATTTTCACACCGTTCTCGACCGCTTCGGCGCCCGAGTTCACGAGCACGCTCTTCTTGGCCCAGTTTCCGGGCGTGTGTGCCGCGAGCAGCTCGGCGACACGCACGTACTCTTCGTACGGGGTCACGGTGAAGAGGGTGTGGATGACGTCCTGCAGCTGCCCGGCGGCGGCCTCGACGACGCGCTGCTCCGTGTGGCCGACCGTCGTGACCCCGATGCCGGCCCCGAAGTCGATGAATTGGTTGCCGTCGACGTCGACGAGGATCGCCCCGTTGGCGCGCTCGATGTAGACCGGCAGTGCGCTGGACACACCGTCCGAGACGACGGCCGTGCGGCGCGCGTGCAGCTCCTGTGACTTCGGACCGGGGATGGCGGTCACGACCTTCCGCTCCTGCGGCACGCTGTAGACCGGGGCGGATGCGGCGTTGGCGTCGATGGTGTCAGTCATGATCGTCCAAGCTTAGCTTTCGGGCACCGCCCCATCGGCGCGGCAGCATCGCGCGGCAGAATCGACACAGCGTTTCGACCGGAAGGATCACATATGCGACTCGGCGAGCACGACTACGCGATCGAGGTCGAGTGGACCGGCGACCTCGGGACGGGCACGTCGGATCCGCGCGCGTACCGGCGGACGCATATCGTTCGCGCAGCCGGCAAGGCGCACGACCTGCAGGGCAGCGCCGATCGCGCCTTCCACGGCGACCGTGATCGCTGGAACCCGGAGGAGCTGTTGCTCGCCGCGCTCGCCGACTGCCACCTGATGTCCTACCTGTACGCCGCGGCCCGGAGCGGCGTCGTGGTCCGGCGATACACCGACTCCCCGACGGCGGTGCTCCGTGAGGACGGCCGCGGCGGAGGCTCGATCGTCGAGGCGGTGCTGAGGCCGAACGTCGTGGTTGCCGAGGCGTCGATGCTCCCGCGGGCGCAGGCGCTGCATGCTGAGGCCGCTGAGCTCTGTTTCATCGCCGCCTCCGTGACCTTCCCCGTCCGACATGAGCCGGTCGCGACGGTCGAGTAGCGTCAGACGGCTCCGTCACCCGGCGAGCTTGGCCGGAACCGTGGGGATTGCGACGGGGGCGTCTGTGCAGGGATCGCCACCGATGAGGCGTGTGCACGGCGGCAGGAACCCCGGGTAGCGTTCGGTGGTCGGGTCACCGAACCAGCGGTGCCAGATGCGCCAGAAATTGAGATTGCCGAAGGCGGAGCATCCGTCGCCCGTGTCGGGATCCGCCAGGGTGGCCGGGCTCGGCTGGTACGGCGTGTAGTTGTAGAGGTTCGCGGTGGCTTGATTGCGGATGGCGACCGGCTGCGCGCCGCACGCCGGATCCGGGTTGAACGCCACGTTCACTGTGCCGATCTGGTAGGCGCGGTCGGGCAGCTCGGAGTACTGCCGGAACTGCCAGGCTGCGTGATACACCTGGTTGAAGAAGCCGAAGTAGTCCTCGTCGCAGTCGGCCGTGTCGGGGCAGCCGTACCCGGTCGCGCGCAGGTAGCCGCGCTCCGTCGGACGCGTGAGCAGCGACTGCTCTTTCTGCAGCAAGACGATGAGCGTGCGCGGGCTCACTCCGCAGACCTCGGCCACACGATGCACGATGCGGCTCGCGCGCTCTCGAGGCGCGCCCCGGTACTCCGCACAGTGGCCGGGTCCGGCCTCCGGCTGGGTCTCGGTCGTCTCCCGGTAGTCGGCGAGACAGACGACCTCGGCGTCGGCGCGGCAGGAGACGCCCTCGAAGAACGACTGGATCTCCGACTCGCTCATGGCCGAACGATCGTAGAAGCTGTCGTCGCTCACGATGAAGCCGGGATCGAACCCGGACGTCGGCGGCTCGGCCGACTCGGTCGCCGCGGATGGTTCCTGCGTGGACGGGGCGGACGTCGTCGCGCTCGGCGCGCAGCCCGCCAACAGCAGCGCGGCCGCCGCGATGGGGGCGAGCGCGATCGGGGCAAGGAAGCGGATGCTCATCGTGCTCGACGCTATCGCGCGCATCCTGCGCGACGCTTGTGAATCATCCGGCGTGGGCACGGCCCGGCCGGACGATCAGATGCGCTCGTGGGGCATGATCCGGTCGGCGATCCGGGCGAGCGTGCTCTGCGGCGGCACCTCGTTGTAGCTGCCGGCGAGTTCCTGTCCGGTGAGGTCGTGGATGGCGGCCATGATCTCGTCCGTCGCGGCGCGGCGGGCACGCCCCGACGTCGCGGGGCCGTGGTGTGCGAGATCGAGCGCCGGGCCGAACTTCACGGTCACCGGGCGGATGCGGGGGAGGTTCGACCCGACCGGCTGGATCGCCTCGGTGCCGATCAGGCCGACCGGGACCACTCTGGCCCCGGTGGTGAGCGCGAGCCACGCGACGCCCGTCCGCCCGCGGTACAGGCGGCCGTCGAGTGACCTGGTGCCCTCCGGGTAGAGCGCGAAGGCGTTGCCGGCGTCGAGGATTCGGCGCCCCTGGTCGAGCGCCTCCTGCGCCTGCGAGCCGGCGCCCCGCTCGACCGAGACGGCGCCGATCGCGCGGAAGAACGTGCGCGAGACCCATCCTTTGACGCCGGTGCCGGTGAAGTAGTGCGACTTCGCGAGGAACTGCACCGGCCGCGGTGCGGCCAACGGGATCACGATGCTGTCGACGAACGACAGGTGATTCGAGGCGAAGATCACGGGGCCCTCAGCCGGCACGTGCTCGGCGCCCAAGATCTTCGGGCGGTAGACGAGGAGCACGAGCGGTCGGAGGATGCCGCGCACGATCCGGTACAGCGGACCTGCTGCGGGTCCGGCGGTTGCCGACCCGGCCGTCGCCGACTCAGCGGTGGCCGACTCAGCGGTGGCCGGCTCAGCGGTGGCTGGCGATCCGGGGACGACGGTGTCATCGGGCTTGGGCGAAGGCACACACCGACGCTACGGCCCCGGATATGCGTCGAAGGGCATATCGACCCGTCGGCGGTCCCCGTCGTGAGCCGCGCCGCCGCAGGTCGCGGAATCGTCGATGGCAGGATGAGGGCATGCAGGCCATGTACGGCGAGGAAGTGTGGACGCTCGACGACACCGGCGTCACGATCGCGCGCGTGGTCGATGAGCGGCACACCAAAGGCACTGAGCAGGTGCTGCGCCGATTGCTCGCGCGGGTCACCGGCGTCCCGGGCGACGACGTCGAGGTCGAGCGGCGGTGCGGTGAGTGCGGAGCCCGGCACGGGGTTCCGACGATCGAGTACCCGACGCTGCCCTCCGGTGGACGATGGCACGCGGACGTCGCCGGGGGCGGCGGCGTCATCGTGGCTGCGGCCAGCGCGAGGCATCCGCTCGGGGTCGCGGTCGAGACCGCGGGGCCCGCGGGCCGCGCGATCGATGAGGCGGCGTTCCACACGCGCGAGCTCGCCCTGCTCGACACGGTGGACGCGGCGCAGCGGGAGTTCCTGCGAACGACGATGTGGGTCAGGAAGGCCGCCCTGGCGCGGGTGCTCGGCCATCGTGCGTTCCTGGAGCCGGCACGCGTGGAGCTGAGCTCGCCGCGCGATGACGGCGGGACGGCCGGGCTCGTCCGCGCGGTGCCCGAGCTGGGGGCGCACTGGCGCGAGGTCGCCGTGCACGATGTCCCGGTGGCGGACGCGCCCGACGCCGAAGGTCTCGCGGCCGCCGTCGCGATTCTCCGATGAGCGTCGGTCGCACGCCGCGGGCGTCAAGCAGCCCCATGTCGCGGCACACGCTTCTCCGCCACGCCCGTCCACGCCGCGCCGTACAGTGGGACGCGTGAAGCGCGTCATCATCCTCGGATCGACCGGCTCGATCGGCACCCAGGCGCTGGAGGTCATCCGCGCCAATCCGCGTCGCTTCGAGATCGTGGGTCTCGGAGTCGGCCGCAATCGCGAGGAACTCGCGTCGCAGGCCGCGGAGTTCGGCGTCGACGATGTCGCGGTCGGCATCATCGAGGCCGAGCACCTCGTGCGGGACGTCGACGCCGATGTCGTACTGAACGGCATCACGGGTTCCGTCGGGCTCGGGCCGACGCTCGCGACCCTGGAACGGGGCACCACGCTCGCCCTCGCGAACAAGGAGTCGCTCATCGTCGGCGGCGACCTGGTGACGCGGCTCGCACGCCCCGACCAGATCGTCCCCGTGGACTCGGAGCACTCGGCCATCGCACAAGCGCTGCGTTCGGGCTCGGAGGCCGAGGTCCGCCGGCTCGTGCTCACCGCCTCCGGGGGACCGTTCCGCGGACGCCGCCGCGAGGACCTCGCGCGTGTGACGCCGGCCGAAGCGCTCGCGCACCCCACCTGGGACATGGGGCTCGTCGTGACCACGAACTCGGCGACACTGGTCAACAAGGGTCTCGAGGTCATCGAGGCACATCTGCTGTTCGGCGTGGACTACGACCGCATCGACGTGGTGGTGCACCCCCAGTCGATCGTGCACTCGATGGTCGAGTTCATCGACGGGTCCACGATCGCGCAGGCCTCGCCGCCCGACATGCGGTTGCCCATCTCGCTCGGGCTCGACTGGCCGCACCGGGTCGGTGGCGTCGGCCGGCCGCTGGATTGGACGACGGCACAGAGCTGGACCTTCGAGCCCCTCGACGAGACCGCGTTCCCCGCGGTCGCGCTTGCGAAACAGGTGGGCCGAGCGGGCGGGGAGTACCCGGCGGTGTACAACGCCGCGAACGAGGAGGCGGTCGCCGCGTTCCACGACGGACGGCTGGACTTCACGGGAATCGTCGACACCGTCCGCGCCGTCGTCGAGGCGCATGAGCCGGCGGAGGACACGCTCTCCGTCGCGGGCCTCGCGGAGGCTGAGGCATCCGCCCGCCGCGCCGCGCAGGCCAGGATCGCCGCCAGGTAACAGTCCAGCCGAGAGCCCCAGGCGCGGCTCGCAGCGACAGCCCAGGGGCGGCTCGCAGCGACAGCCCCAATCGACAGGTCCTGGGGCGGGCTCCCAGCCGACGGAAAGCCGCCGCCAAGGCGGCGGCAGTACGCTCAACGGGTGGATTCCCTGCTCGCCTTCGTGATCGGCGTCGTCGTGATCGCCCTCGGCCTCGCGGTCTCGATCGCCCTGCACGAGATCGGCCACCTGGTGCCCGCGAAACTGTTCGGCGTCAAGGTGACCCAGTACATGATCGGCTTCGGTCGCACGATCTGGTCCAGACGACGCGGCGAGACCGAGTACGGCGTGAAGGCGATCCCGCTCGGCGGCTACATCTCGATGATCGGCATGTTCCCGCCCGCGAAGGGCGAGCGCGTGAAGGCCGACAGCACCGGCTTCTTCCGCGGCATGGTGCAGGACGCGCGGGAATCGAGCGCGGAATCCATCGGACCGGGCGATGAGGAGCGCGCCTTCTTCCGGCTGCCCGTGTGGAAGCGCATCATCGTCATGTTCGGCGGGCCGTTCATGAATCTCGTGCTCGGCGTCCTCTTCTTCGCGATCCTCATCATGGGATTCGGTGTTCCGCAGGCGACGACCACGGTGGGCGCGGTCTCCGAGTGCGCGCTCCCGGCGACGAGCGAACGCCAGACCTGCGAGCCCGGCGACCCGGCCGCCCCCGGCGCCGCCGCGGGCATCGAGGCCGGCGACCGCATCGTGTCGATCGACGGCACGCCCATCGAGTCATGGGCGCAGTCGACGGCGATCATCCGCGACCACCCGGGCGAGTCGCTCGAGGTCGTGGTCGAGCGTGACGGCGAGCAGGTGCCGCTCACGGTCACCCCCATGGTGAGCGAGCGGTACGCGCTCGACGACGACGGTCGCGTCGTGACGGATGCCTCCGGCGATCCGGTCACCGTCGACGCCGGGTTCGTCGGCATCGAGTCCACGGTCGCGCGCGTGCCGCAACCGGTGACCGCTGTGCTCCCCGCTGTCGGTGAGCAGACCGCGGGAGTCGTCGGCATCGTCGTCAACCTGCCTCAGCGGCTCGTCGATGTGGCGAACGCCGCATTCGGGCCCGGAGAGCGTGACCCGAACGGGCCGATGAGTGTCGTCGGCGTGGGCCGGGCGGCCGGCGAGGTCGCCGCGACGGCCGAGCTTCCCGTCGTCGACAAGGCGGCGTTCATGGTGGGCATCCTCGGCGCCCTGAACATCGCGTTGTTCGTGTTCAATCTCATCCCGCTGCTGCCGCTCGACGGCGGACACATCGCCAGCGCGCTCTTCGAAGCGGTCCGGCGTGGGTTCGCGAAGCTGTTCCGGCGCCCCGATCCCGGACCCGTCGACCTCGCGAAGTTCATGCCGGTCACCTTCGGCGTGGTCATCCTGTTGGGGTGCATGAGCGCACTGCTCATCTATGCCGATCTCGTGAAGCCGGTGAGCCTGTTCTGACATGTCTCGCTTGAGTGCGCGCCTGCGAGCGCGTCGGCGTCTGCTCCGCGGGGAGTACGCCGGGCGCCTCCCGCGGGCCGATGCTGCCGTCGCGGAGCGGCGCTACGCTCAGCGCATGCCGTCGACCAGCGTCCGACTCGGCACGCAGGGGCCGCCGGCCGCCGTCGCGGTGCTCGTGCCCGCGGTCGTCAGCTTCCTGGTGCAGGTGCCCGCGGCGATCGCGATCGCGATCGCGGAGAGCGCCGCACCGGGTGCGTTCGCTCTGCAAGTGGCGCTCGCCGTCGCCGGGCCGCTGACCCTGCTCGCCGCGCGGCGGCTGCCCGGCCCGACCGTCGCGGTGGTGACCGCGCTCGCGCTCGCCGACCTCCTGCTCACGCCAGATGTCGGCCCGCCGTACGTGGCGCTCGCCTTCGCGGCGATCGCGGGTGTCGCGCGCGGCGCGCTCATCTGGACCGGTGTGTCGCTCGGAGCGGGCTGGGTCGCGGCGATCGTCCTCGGTGGCGTGATCGGGCTCGACTGGCATCCGTTCCGGATCGCCGTGACGACGGCGGCGCTCGCGGCGTGCGTGGGCATCGGCTGGGCGCTGCGCGCTCGGAGCGCGCGGCTCGTCGCCGCGCGGATCGAGGCGATCGAGCGTCGCCAACGCGCGGAACAGCAGGAACGGGTCCGCATCGCCCGCGAGCTGCATGATGTGATCGGCCACGCGCTGTCCCAGATCCACGTGCAGGCGAGCGTGGGTCTGCACCTCATGGACCGAGACCCCGAACAGGCGAGGACAGCCCTGAGCGTGATCAAGGACAGTTCCAGATCCGCGCTCGAAGAGGTGCGCGGCGTGCTGGGCGTGATCCGTGACGGTGACGCCCCCCTCGCCCCGCAGGCGGAGCTCGCCCAGCTGCCGCGCCTCGTGGAGGGTGCGCGCGCGCCCGGCCTCGAGGTCGAGCTCGACGACCGGCTCGTCGGCCTGCCCGCTCGCGCGGTGCAGTTCGCGGCGTACCGCATCGCGCAGGAGGCGCTGACGAACATCGTGCGGCACGCGGCGGCTGCGCACGCCGCGGTCCGAATCGAACGCGTGGATGACCGGTTGGTGCTCACCGTTGAGGACGACGGGCGTGGCGCCGGCGGCGCGGACGCGGGAACCGGCCTGCTCGGCATGCGCGAGCGTGCCGCGCTGCTCGGCGGCTCCGTCGAGCTCGGCGAACGCGAGGGCGGGGGCACCCGCGTGGTCGCCTCCCTGCCGTGGGGGCATCGATGACGGCGCCGATCACCGCGCACCCGTCGGACATCCGCGTGGCGCTCGCCGATGATCAGCACCTCGTGCGCGCGGGCTTCCGTGCACTGCTCGACGCCGAACCCGGGGTGCGCGTGACGATCGAGGCCGCGACCGGTATGGAGCTCCTCGAGCGCCTGCGCGCCGACCCGGTCGACGTCGTGCTCATGGACATCCGGATGCCAGATGGCGACGGCCTCTGGGCCACCGAGCAGATCGCGGCGGACCCGCGGTTGGCGGGCATCGGCGTGGTCGTGGTCACCACCTTCGAACTGGACGAGTACGTCGCCAGGGCGGTGCGTGCCGGGGCGAGCGGATTCCTCGTCAAAGACACCGAGCCGGAGGATCTCGTGCGCGCCGTGCGCGCGGTGGCTGCGGGCGAGGGACTGCTCTCGCCCGGGGTGACCAGGCGGCTCCTCGATCGGCTGGCCATCGGCCTTCGCGAGGCGCCCGACACCCGGCTGCTCGACGTCCTGACGGAGCGTGAGCGCGAGGTGCTCCGGCTCGTGGGTCAGGGGTTCAGCAACGAGGAGATCGCGCGCGAGCTGGTGCTCAGCCCGCTCACGGCGAAGACGCACGTCTCGCGGATCATGGCGAAGCTCGGCGCACGGGACCGCGTGCGGCTCGTGGTTCTGGCCTACGAGACGGGCCTCGTCCAGCCCGGCTGGCGCTAGCTGGACCCGGTCAGCAGGGCGTGCCCGTGCTCCGCGAGGAGCATCCGCACTGTCTCCCGTGGGGGGATTCGACGCGGCCGCGTGATCGCGAGGCTGTGATGCGACGGCCGGCTCGGCCGCAGGAATCGAAAGGCACGCCTCATGTTCACCGCACTGATGACGTCGACACTGGCCGCACCGGCACTGACGTCTCCGACGATCTCGGCCGGCATGCTGCCCGGCCACGCCGTCGCCGGCCCGTGGGCCGCCGGCTGGGGATGGGTGTTCGTCCTCATCCCGCTGCTCTGGATCGCGTTCTTCACCCTGCTGTTCTTCGTCATCGGCCGCCGCTGGCGGCGAGCCGCTTGGGCGGGCGACGGATCGTATGGTCCGCCGTGGGCGCGTGCCGCGAGTGCCGAACAGACGCTCGCGGAACGCTTCGCCAAGGGCGACATCGACGAGGTCGAGTACCGAGCCAGACTCGAGGTGCTGCGCGCGAACCGGCCGAACTCCTGAACCGGAGCGGGGCGCGACGGCGCTGGCGCTCCGCTCCGGTCAGCGCGAGAGGAGCAGCGCCTCGCCCTGGCCGCCGCCGCCGCACAGCGCGACCGCGGCACGGCCGCCACCGCGTCGCGAGAGTTCGAGTGCGGCGTGCAGCGCGAGACGGGCGCCGGAGGCGCCGATCGGGTGTCCGAGGGCGATGGCTCCACCGTGCACGTTCACGCGATCGGCGGAGAGGTCGAGGTCACGCATCGACTGCAGCGACACCGCGGCGAACGCCTCGTTGATCTCGACGAGGTCGAGGTCGCTCGCCTGCCAACCCTCGCGCGCGAGCGCCGCGGCGATCGCGTTCGAGGGCTGCGAGTGCAGCGAGTTATCGGGCCCGGCGACCTGACCGGATGCGCCGATCAGGGCGAGCCACGGAAGGCCGCGTTCCTCGGCCCAGGCTCGGCTGGCGACCACCACGGCGGCGGCACCGTCGGACAGCGGTGACGAGTTCCCGGCCGTGATCGAGCCATCGGCCGCGAACGCCGGACGCAGCTTCGCGAGCACGTCGACCGTCGAATCGGGCCGCACGCCCTGATCGGCGTCGACGACGACGGGGTCGCCCTTCCGCTGCGGGATCTCGACGGGCACGATCTCGTCGTCGAAGACCCCGGCGGACTGGGCTGCGCCGGCGCGCACGTGCGATCCAGCGGCGATCTCGTCCTGCTCGGCCCGCTCGATGCCGTAGCGCCCGTTGAACCGCTCGGTCGAGGCGCCCATGGAGTCGTGGTCGAACGCATCGGTGAGGCCGTCGTGTGCGGCGTGGTCGAGCAGCTCGACCGATCCGTACGGGTGTCCGCGCCGCGAG
>Ga0182737_1002321_pt1 | contig 15805 bp, 17 predicted proteins | sample eDN5th30CBELigOP_FD_128878 | JGI IMG/M metagenome (GOLD analysis project Ga0182737, IMG submission 128878) | Enriched Organic Plus compost microbial communities from Emeryville, California, USA - eDNA 5th pass 30_C BE-Lig OP (version 2) (version 2) ...
ACGTGCTCGACCTCGCTCGTGCCGATGCCGAACGCCATCGCGCCGAACGCGCCGTGCGTCGAGGTGTGCGAGTCGCCGCACACGACCGTGATCCCCGGCATCGTGAGGCCGAGCTGCGGGCCGACGACGTGGACGATGCCCTGCTCGACGTCGCCGAGCGAGTGGAGCCGGATGCCGAACTCCTCCGCGTTGCGACGGAGCGTCTCGATCTGCGTGCGGCTCGTGACGTCGGCGATCGGCTTGTCGATCCCGATCGTCGGCGTGTTGTGGTCCTCGGTCGCGATCGTGAGGTCCGGGCGGCGCACCGGCCGGCCCGCCTGCCGCAAGCCGTCGAACGCCTGCGGGCTCGTCACCTCGTGGACGAGGTGGAGGTCGATGTAGATGAGGTCCGGTTCGCCGTTGTCGCCCCGCTTGACGAGGTGCGCGTCCCAGATCTTCTCGGCGAGGGTCTTCCCGCTCATGGTCGTGTCTGTTCCTTCTTCGATCGGTGTCCGCCGGCGTACCGAGAACTCCGCGACGAGGGGCCGGTCGTGTCAGGCCTCGCCGCGGCGATGAAGACGAGCGAGCCGATCGAGCATTCCGAGAGCGTACCAGCCGTCGCTGGGGACGAGGGTGCGGCGCGTCACTCCCGGACGAGGAGGACCGACACGGCGCCGAGCTTGAGCTCGCACGTCGAGACGAACTCCATCGCGCCGCCCGGTTCGAGGACGTATTTGATGCCGTTCGGCCAGGCGACCGGAATGCCCGCACGGGTCGAGAGGTTCGTGACGCGCACGGCCGTGCCGGCGCGCTGCACGAGCGCGTGGGACCGGGAGGTCGTGAGGTCGGCTTCGCGAAGCGTCACGAGCCACGAGTCGGCGGGCACGCCGTCGTGCGTCGGCTTGCGGCCGAGGACGATCGGCGCGACGAGCTGCGTGCGGGAGCCGTCGCGCGTCAGGACCCACCAGCTCGGGACGAGCGCGAGGTCGCCCGGCTTGATCGTGATCTCCCCCGTCGCCTCCTCGGGGCTGATCGACGCGGGGTGCTTCGCGTGCGGCGAGGGCGGGGGGAGGTGCGGCGCGACGTCGCGGAGCATCCGCTGGTCGCTGTCGGTCGCCGTCCGGGCCTCCGCCTCGTCAGCGGCGAGCCGGCCCCACGCGGGCGCGCCGCAGCGTTCGCAGAACACGACGCCGGGGCGCAGCGGTGCCTCGCACGCCTCGCACGTCATCCGTCCCCTCCGATGCCGAGAGCCTACCGACGCGCCGAGGCCTCGACGCGGAGCTTGACAACGGACGCGATGACCGCGACGGCCATGATGCCGACGATGACGAGGAGCGAGATCCACGTCGGGATCTCGGGCGCCCATTCGATCCCGCGGCCGCCGTTGATGAACGGCAGCTCGTTCTCGTGCATCGCATGGAGGACGAGCTTGACGCCGATGAACGCGAGGATCGCCGCGATCCCGTACTTGAGGTACGCGAGCTTGTCGACGAGGTCGCCGAGGAGGAAGTAGAGCTGCCGGAGGCCCATGAGCGCGAACACGTTCGCGGTGAACACGATGAACGCGCTCTGCGTGATGCCGAAGATCGCCGGGATCGAGTCGAGCGCGAAGACGAGATCGGTCGTGCCGAGCGCGATGAGCACGATGATGACGGGCGTGAAGACCCGCCGGCCGTCGATCGTCGTCTTGAGCTTCGCCCCTTCGAACGTGTCGGTGATCGGGATGCGCTTGCGCAGGAACCCGATGAGCCGCTGCTCCTTCTCGACCTCGTCGTCGTGCCCCGTGAACGCCTGATTCCACGCGGTGTACAGGAGGAACGCGCCGAACAGGTAGAACACCCAGGAGAAGTGCTCGATGAGCGTCGCGCCGAGGAGGATGAAGACGCCGCGGAAGACGAGCGCGAGGATGATGCCGACCATGAGCAGCTCCTGCTGGTACTGCCTCGGCACGGCGAAGCGGCTCATGATGATGAGGAAGACGAAGAGGTTGTCGACCGACAGGCTGTATTCGGTCAGCCAGCCCGCGATGAACTGCCCCGCATGCTCCGCGTCGCCGAGCATGAACATGAGGCCGGCGAACACGAGCGCGAGCGTCACGTAGAACGCGATCCACAGCGCCGATTCCCGCGTCGACGGGATGTGGGGCCTGCGGAACGCGAGGACGATGTCGAACGTCAGGATGAGCGCGAGCGCGACATACGTGCCGATCTCGAACCAGAGCGGGAGTTCCAGGTGCACGGCGGCCTTTCGAGGGAACGACGGGGAGGCGAACGTCTCTCCCGCGCCGCGTGACGCCGCCCGCTCCGGGGCGGCAGCATCGGCGCCCGTACTGACGGAAGCGAGCGAATCGGGATACTCCCTTTCGCGAACGCCATCGTAGTCGAGACGGCCGATAGCATGTCGCCATGAGCGACGACATCCGCGAACAGGCCCGGAAGCGCATCAAGGCCAGGCGGGACTTCTGGCAGATGCTCGCGATCTTCGTCGTCATCGCGATCCTGCTCAACATCATCTGGCTCACGACGGGCGGCGTCGACACGTACTACTGGCCGATGTGGCCGATGATCGGCTTCGCGCTCGCGACCGTCTTCAGCGCCCTGTCGACGTTCGGGCCGTTCGGCGGGCCCATCACCGACGCGCACGTCGACGCCGAGATCCGTCGCATGGGCGGCGACAGCGGCGCCTCGAAGTGAGCGCCGTCGCGATCGACGACGAGGTCGTCGCCTGGTCCGAGCACGACTCGATCGCCGGCAAGCCGCTCGTCATCCTCCTCCACGGCTACGGGCAGGACGAGCTCGCGCTCGCCGCGATCTCCGCCGAGCTCATGCACGACGCCGCCGTCGCGGCGCTCCGCGGGCCGCGGGAGTCGCGCGCGCCGCTCGCGGGCGGCTTCGGCTGGTACGACGTCGACGAGCGGATCCGGCCGATCGACGGGCAGGAGATCGAGACGACGCTCGCCGTCCTCGAATGGCTCGACGCCGTCATCGCGCAGCGCGGCGAGCCGAGCCGCATCGCGGTCGTCGGCTTCTCGCAAGGCGCCGCGCTCGCCCTCCACCTCCTGCGGTACGCGCCGGAGCGCTGGGACGCCGTCGTGACGCTCGCGGGCTACTGGCTCCCCGGCGAGCTCACCGGCGAGGCGCGACTCGGCGAGCTGCGGCCGGCGGTCTTCTGGGGCCGCACCGCCGACGACCCCGCGATCGCGCCGGAGGACGTCGCGACGACCGCCGAGGCGCTGCGCGGCACCGTCGACCTCGAGGAGCGCGTCTACCCCGGCGCGGAGCACGCGATCGTGCCGGAAGAGCTCAACGACGTGCTCGAGTTCCTCCGTCGGAGGCTCGGGATCGCGGGCTGACGCGCCGCGGCGGCGTCGGCGGCGCATTCCGGGGAATTGAAAAATCCCCGGTCACCCGGGGATTCTCGGCCATCGTGACCCCAGCGGGATTCGAACCCGCGTTACCGCCGTGAGAGGGCGGCGTACTAGGCCGCTATACGATGGGGCCGTCGCGACAACTCATCGAGTATGCCATACGTCGCGACCGGCTCGCTAATCACAGCACGAGCGCGAGCCGAGAGTGCCGGCCCGCCGGCGCGCACTGAAGAGGGGGGACGATGCGACGCATCCGCATGGGCGCGGCCGCCGCCGCGATCGCCGCGATCGCACTGCTGAGCGGCTGCAGCGAGGTCAACGCATTCCTGCACGAGCAGTTCCCGGACCAGTTCGGGCCGAACCGGGGGGCCGACGGTCGCGTCGAGGCGCCCGTCGTCGCGCATTCCGCGCACCTCACCGTCGGGGACTGCTTCGACTTCACCGACGCGGCCGACCGCGCCGAGGTGCGGATCGTGCCGTGCGGGCTCGAGCACACGTTCGAGGTCATCGGGCAGGGCGACATCACGATGCAGGAGCGCTACGACGCGAACGGCGACCTGCAGCTCGCCGTCGCGACCGAATGCGCGCAGCCGTTCGAGGCGTTCAAGGCCGCGGCGCCCCAGGGCTCGCGGCCGAACCAGGAGTTCCTCATCACCGAGCGCGAGGAGGGCGAGCGCACGCTCACCGTGTACTCGTGCATCGCCGCCCTGACGAAGCTGTAGGGCCGCGGCTCGCCGCTCGCGCATTCCGAGGGCGGGGGAATGCGCGGAGGGAGGAGGCGTGTGTGCGAGGGCTCCTCCCCTCGCCCGATCGCCCTCCCCTAGTCCTCGCGGCCGCCGAGCTCGTAGAGGCGCAGGAGCTCCTCGGTCGCGCGTTCGGCGTGCTCGCCGCCCTGCGCGAAGCCGTGCGCGATGTGCGTGCGCAGGTGGTTCTCGACGATGAGCTTGTTGAGGCTGCGGAGCGACTTCTGGATCGCGAGGCTCTGCGTGACGATGTCGACGCAGTAGTCCTCCGCCTCGATCGCGCGCTCGAGGCCGCGGACCTGGCCCGCGATGATCTTCGTGCGGTGGAGCGCGCGCTGCTTGAGGTCCTCGATCACCCGCTCATGGTAGGCGGGATCGTGCTCGAGCACGCATCCCGAAATACGCTGGCACCGTGAAGATCACGCGCTACGAACACGCCTGCATGGTCCTCGAGAAGGGCGAGGAGCGCCTCGTCATCGATCCGGGATCCTTCACGCGCAGTCTCGCCGACCTCGATCGCGTCGCCGCGGTCGTCATCACGCACGAGCACGCCGACCACTGGACGCCCGAGCACCTGGCGGCGATCCGCGCCGCGAACCCGGGCGTGCGAATGCTCGGACCTGACGGCGTCAAGCTCGCCGTCGCGGACCAGCCGATCGAGCCGGTCCGGGCCGGCGACGTCGTCGAGGTCGGCTCGTGGCGGCTCGAGTTCTTCGGCGAGAAGCACGCCGTCATCCACGCCTCGATCCCGGTGATCGACAACGTCGGGGTGCTCGTCGACGACGCCTTCTACTACGGGGGCGACTCGTACACCGCGCCCGGCCGGCCGGTCGAGCTCCTCGCGGCGCCGACGGGTGCGCCGTGGTTGAAGATCGGGGACGTCATCGACTACGTGCTCGAGGTCGCGCCGCGCCGGTCGATCGCCGTGCACGACCGCCCGCTCTCCGAGGACGTCGGCATCCCGATGCAGCACGCCCGCATCAAGTGGGCGACGGAGCAGGGCGGCGGGACCTTCGTCCCCCTCGCCCCAGGCGACGCCTTGACCCTCTGACCCCTCCCCTGCCGCCGCTCCCACGTTTCGTTGGGTCGCGGACATTCGATGCGACACGCCGGACCTGAACCTCGAACGTCCGCGACTCAAGGGAGGGGAACGGCAGAGGTCAGCGCTTCGAGAGGGCGTCCTCCGCGGCCACCCAGGCGAGCATGGCGCACTTGACGCGGGCGACGAAACGGGAGGCGCCCTCGAGCGCGACCGCGTCGCCGAGGAGGTCCTCGTCGATCGGCACCTCGCCGCGCGACCGCATCGAGGTCCGGAATGACGCGATGCGCTCCTCGAGCTCGGCGATCGTCAGCCCCGGGGCCTGCTCGGCGAGGATCGACGCCGAGGACTGCGAGATCATGCAGCCGCGGCCCGTCCACGCGACATCGGCGATCCGGTCGCCGTCGAGGACGAGCTGGAGCGTCACCTCGTCGCCGCACGTCGGGTTGAGCTGGTGGGACTCGACCGTCGCGTCCTCGCGCAGCCCGTGGTGCCGCGGGCGCTTCACGTGGTCGACGATGATGTCCTGGTAGAGGGCGTTGACCTCGCCGCCCTCGCTCCCCGGCCCCATGGTCATGCGAGCCCCCGGAAGAACGCGATCGCCCTCGGGAGCGCCTCCAGGTAGGCGTCGACCTCCTCGGGCGTCGTGTAGAGGTATGTCGAGGCGCGCGTGGAGGCGGTCGTGCCGAGGCGCCGGTGCAGCGGCTGCGCGCAGTGGTGACCGACACGGACCGCGATCCCGAGCCCGTCGAGGTACTGGCCGAGGTCGTGCGCGTGAATGCCGGGAGTGTCGATCGCGGCGAGGCCGACGCGCTCGACCCCCTCGACGGGACCGAGGATGCGGACCCCGTCGATCCGCGCGAGGCCGTCCACGAGTCGGCGGCCGAGCTCGAGCTCGTGCGCGTGGATCCGGTCCATCCCGACGCCCTCGAGGTACCGCACGGCGGCGGCGAGCCCGATCGCCTGCGAGATGCGCTGCGTCCCCGCCTCGAACCGCTGCGGCGGCGGCAGGTACTCGGCGCGCTCCATCGTCACGGTCGTGATCATCGAGCCGCCCGTGAGGAACGGCGGGAGCGCGGCGAGGAGCTCGCGGCGCCCGTAGAGCGCGCCGATGCCGGTCGGCCCGAGCATCTTGTGGCCCGAGAACACGGCGAAGTCGACGTCGAGCGCGTGGACGTCGACGGCCAGGTGCGGGACGGATTGGCACGCGTCGAGGACGACGAGCGCGCCGACGTCGTGCGCGCGCCGGACGAAGTCGGCGACCGGCTGGATCGTGCCGAGGACGTTCGAGACGTGGGCGAATGCGAAGACGCGCGTCCGCTCGGTCAGGAGCGTCTCGAGCTCCTCGCTCCGGAGTCGCCCGTCGTCGTCGACCGGCACGTAGCGGAGGATCGCGCCGGTGCGCGCGGCGAGCTCCTGCCACGGGAGGAGATTCGCGTGGTGCTCGAGCTCGGTGACGAGGATCTCGTCGCCCGGGCGGAGCCGGAACCGCTCGGCGGCCGCGCCACCGCGACCGAGCGTCGCGTTCCCGATCGCGTAGGCGACGAGATTGATGCCCTCGGTCGCGTTCGACGTCCAGACGAGCTCGTCCGCGTCGGCGCCGATGAACCGGGCGACCGTCTCGCGCGCGGCCTCGAACTCCTCCGTCGCCTCCGCCGCGAGGTGGTGGGCGCCGCGGTGGACGGCGGCGTTGCGGTGCTCGGCGTAGTCGCGCTCGGCGTCGATGACGGCGCGCGGGCGCTGCGAGGTCGCGCCGGAGTCGAGGTAGACGAGCCGGTGCCCGGCGACCCGCTCGGACAGGATCGGGAAGTCCGCGCGGATCGCGGCGAGCTCGTCCGCTCCGATCGCCGTCGTCCGATCGCCGGTCGCGGTCTGGGTCATCAGATCCACCTCATTCATTCGCCATCGAGTCAACCACGCTCGGGCGCGAGTTGTTCCGTCTCTGCGGACGTCCAGGGCGGGCTGTTAGCGTCGCGGCCCGATGTTCACCGCTCCGCACCGGCACCCGAGACTCGGCGGACACATGGCCGCCGCCGCGGGCGTGCGCGTCATGGACGTGCTCGCGGTCGGCGCGGTCGCGATCCTCGTGAGCGGCGCCGCGATCGCCGCGAGCCCGAAGGGCAAGCCCGCGGCCGCCCCCGCGTCGGCGTCGGCGCCGACCGCGTCGGGGTACGAGCGGACGGGCTTCGAGCAGCAGCTCGCGATCGACGAGGACGTCGAGGCGCCCGCCCCGGTCGCGCGGGACGGGTTCGCCGCGACGGAGGCGGTGACACCCGCGCGCGTCGCGGAGGGCGGGACGAATTACGACTGGGCCGAGCTCGTGCTCTTCTACGGCGGGTGGCCGATCACCGAGGCGAGCGTGACGACGATCGTCCGCTGGATGCGGCAGGAGAACTACGTCGACTCGTGGTGGCTGCGCAACAACCCGCTCAACAACGGGTGGGGCACCTCGACGGGCGACTTCTGGGGCGGTTACGCGTCGCTCGACGATGCGGCGCGGAATGCGGCGGACGCGATCCACACGCTCCCCGGCTACGCGGGCATTCGCGAGGCGTTCGCGGCGGCGGTGTCGTCGGAGGAGTCCGCCTACGCGATCTGGCACTCGACGTGGGCGGCCGGCCACTACGCGTACGGGGCTCACTGGAGCACCGCGCCCGTGGAGGCCGTGCAGGCCCCCGCGGAGGCGTGGGGCTTCTGACCCCGCCTGGCGGGCCCGCGAGGGGACACTCTCGCGGCGGAAACGCGCCTCGCGGGCCGCGAGAGTGTCCCCTCGCGGGAGTCTCAGGCGGGGGCGGGCGGGGTGGGCTCGCCGAGCGAGAGCATGAGGCGGTTCGCCCAGTTGAAGAACGCCGCGCCGTGGATGACGTCGGCGATCGAGAGGTCGTCGAGGCCGACCGCCCGGAGCGCCTCGACGTGCGCGGGACCGAATCGCGACGGCGTGACGGTGAGCGCGACGGCCGCCTCGACGATCGCCGTCCACCGCTCGTCGAGCTCCGCGTCGATCCCCTCGTCGAGGAGCCGCTGGACGTCCTCGTGCCGCTTCGAGTGGAACGCCGCGAACCGCGAGTGCACGGACGCGCAGAAGATGCAGCCGTTCGTCCGCGAGGCCGCGGCGGCCGACAGCTCCCGGTCGGCGCGCGGCAGGCCGGCGTTCTCGTTGTAGAAGATGTCGTTGTCGGTCTTCGTCCGCGCGAGGAGCGCGGCGGGGTCGCGCGCGAGGAGCCGGAAGTAGGCGAAGTTCGCGCGGCTGCGCTCGACGAGCGCCTCGTAGTGCTCCTCCGTGAGCTCCTCGATCGGGAGCGGCTCGAGCCACGGGACCCAGCCGATCTCGGCCTGCGTGAAGGCGTTCGGTTCGATGTTGTCCGGGTACCGGATGACGCGTTCGGTCATCGCTGCGCCTCCCCCAGCACGGTGAGCCCCGCGACGACGCGGAGCTGGAAGTGGACGAATGCGACGAGCTGCGAGAGTGTGACGACGCCGGTCGTCGACCACCCGGCGGCGAGGAGCGACTCGAGCGCCTCGGGGCTCGAGTCGCGCGGGTGGAACGTGAGGAGGTGGGCGTGCTCGAGCGCGGCGGCGAGGCGGTCGCCGATCCGCTCGCGGAGCGCGTCGCTCGCGCGCCATTCGAGCCCGGGCTCGTCCTCGACGCTCAGCGGGCCGGGCGGGTAGGCGCCGTACGGGCCGGTCGTGAACGCCTCGGGGAGGGCGTCCTCGATCGCCGCGAGCGCGGCGGGGTCCTCGCTCGCGAGCCGCGCCCGGTAGTGCGCCGCGACGCTCGAGCGGCTGAGCGCGGCGCTCCAGAACGCGATCGCGAAGCGCTCGGCGATCGAGACGTGCGCGATGTCGCGCGGCGCGAGGAGCGCGTCGTAGCTCGCTTGCGCGTTCGCCCGGGCGTCGGGTCGCTGCGCGCGGATCGCGTCGAGCGGGTCGCCTGGGGCGATGCCGACGAGTTCGTCGATGAGGTCGGTCATGATCCTCCTTGCGTGGGGCGGGTTTCGGAATGCGCGGGCCGCCATCCGAGGGCGGGGGCGACGCGCTCGGCGATGTGCTCGAGCGAGCGGAGCAGGAGCTCGTGCGGCGGGTCCACGGGGTGGACCTGGAAGACGATGTCGGTCGCGGCGAGGAGGACGTCGTCTCGGCGCAGCCGCTCGATGACGACGTCGGGTGTGCCGATGTGGATGTCGAGGAGTTCGAGGAGCTCGTCGATGGGCGCGTCGGGGACGTCGATGCCGTAGGCGCGCGCGACGGGGATGGCGCGTTCGACGCCGCGCTCCGCGTATCGGCGGGCGGTCGCCGCGTCGTCGGCGACGAAGAGCGTGCGGGACGCGAGGACGCGGGGCCGCGCGCCGTCGGGGAGGGCCGCGCGGTACGCGTCCACGATCGCCCGCTGGACGCCGGCGAGCGAGGTTCCGAGGTCGCCGCGCGGCTGCGTCCGGGAGAGCATGAGCCCGTGCCGGGCGGCGCCGATCCGTTCGGCGCCGGCGGCGGAGAACGTCGCCTCCCACAGGGTCTCGGCGAGGTGCGGCGCCTCGGGGTAGAGCGCGCCGCCGTCGCTCGTGAGGGTCGCGCCGCGCAGCGCGGTGACGAGCGTGTCGAGGTGCCGCCGGTAGATCGCCGGCCGCTCGTCGGGGTCGTGGCCGAACGGCGGGAACGAGCTCGGCGTGCCGCCGCTGCCGACGCCGAGCTCGAAGCGCCCCCCGGCGAGGAGGTCGAGCACGGCGGCGTCCTCGGCGACGCGAATGGGGGCCTCGAGCGGGAGCGTGATGATCGCGGTGCCGAGGCCGATGCGGCTCGTGCGCGCGGCGGCGTGGCCGAGGAGGACGAACGGCGACGGCAGGCCGCCTTCGTCGGCGTGGAAGTGGTGCTGCGCGACCCACGCCGTGTCGAAGCCGAGCCGCTCGGCGGTCTCGATCTGCTCGAGCGCGTTCGCGTATCGCTCGGCGGGACCGGCGTCGTCGAGGACGCGCGTGAAGAAGCCGAGCCGCGGGCGGGCGGTGTCGTCGGTCATGCGCTCCTCCCGAGGTACGCCTCTTGGATCTGCGGGTCGTCGAGGAGCGCGCGGGCGGAGCCCTGGAGCACGATCTCGCCGGTCTGGAGGACGTACCCGCGGCTGGCGATCGAGAGCGCGAGCTCGGCCTGCTGCTCGACGAGGAGGACGGCGACGCCGAGCTCGCGGTTGAGTCGGGCGATCTCGTCAAGGACCTGGTCGACGAGCTTCGGGGACAGGCCCATCGTCGGCTCGTCCATGCACACGAGTCGGGGGCGGCTCATGAGCGCGCGGGCGAAGGCGAGCATCTGCTGCTCGCCGCCGGAGAGCGTCCCGGCCTCCTGCTTGCGGCGCTCGGCGAGCCGCGGGAAGTGCTCGCGCATTCGCTCGAGGTCCTCGGCGACGCCCGCGCGGTCGGTGCGGGTGTAGGCGCCCGCGAGGAGGTTCTCGTCGACGGTCATCTCGGGGAACACGCGCCTGGCCTCCGGGACGGAGGCGATGCCGAGCTTGACGCGCGCGGTCGTCGGTCGGTGCGTGATGTCCTGGCCGGCGAAGGCGATCGTGCCGGCTTTGACGCGATTCAGGCCGAGGATCGTCTTCATCGTCGTGGACTTGCCGGAGGCGTTGCCGCCGAGGAGGGAGACGATCTCGCCCTCCCCGATCTCGATCGAGACGCCGTGGAGCGCGTGGAAGGGCCCGTAGTACACGTCGATCGCGTCGACCTCGAGGAGCGCCCGCGCAGGGGCGGTGCCGGTCCCGTTCATATTCCCTCCCCCGCATACGGTTCGCGTCGGCGGCCGAGGTACGCCTCGACGACCGCGGGGTCGCGGCGGACGTCCTCGGGCCGGCCCTCGGCGATGATCCGGCCGCCGTCCATGACGATGACGCGGTCGGAGACGGTCATGACGAGGTCGAGCTTGTGCTCGACGAGGAGCATCGTCTGCCCGGCCGCCTTGAGCTCGAGGAGCTGCTCGAGGACCTCGGCGGTCTCGCTCTGGTTCATGCCCGCGGTCGGCTCGTCGAGGACGAGCAGGGTCGGGCCGAGGGCGAGCGCGCGGGCGATCTCGGTGCGGCGGCGGTTCGCGTAGGAGAGCGTGTACGCGAAGTCGTCGCGGCGCGGCCCGAGGCGCTGCCCGAAGCGGCCGAGCTCCGCCTCGACGCGATCGGCGGCGGCGGCGCGCTCCCGGCGCACCGCCCGGGTCGGGACGAGCGCGAGCCACAGCTCGGCGAGGAGCGGGATCCAGCGCAGGAGGAATGCGCGCGAGAGCCGGCGGAACGGCCGGGCCGCGCGGAGCGTCGCGTGCATGCCCACCTCGATGTTGTCGGCGACGGTGAGCGCGCCGAAGACGCGGCCGTTCTGGAACGTCCGGGCGACGCCGGCCTCGGCGATGCTCGCCGGGTCGAGCCGGTCGATGCGCCGGCCCTCGAGCCGGATCTCGCCGCCGTGCGGCGGGATGACGCCGGTGACGAGGTTGAGCGTCGTCGTCTTCCCGGAGCCGTTCGGGCCGATGATCGAGACGACCTCGCCGCGCCCGACCGTGAACGAGACGCCGTCGACCGCGCGCAGCCCGGCGAACCGCCGCTCGAGGTCCCGGACGTCGAGGACGGGTGCGGCGTCCGCGGCCCCGGGCGCGATGGCGGCGGTCGGCTCCTGCGGCGCGCGGCGCGCATTCCGGATCTCGCTCATGCTCGCCTCACCCACACGCCGCCGGGGCGGAATCGCACGATGAGGATGAGCGCGAGCCCGTACAGGATGACGCGGATCTCGGGCGCGACACGGAGGACCTCGAGCGCGCCGATGAGGACGAGCGAGCCGATGACGGCGCCGAAGGGGACGTTGACGCCGCCGAGGACGACGATCGTCAGGACGAGGAGCGACATCGGGATCGAGAAGAGCGCCGGGTCGATGTACGTGTACTGGTGCGCGAGGAGCGAACCGCCGACGCCCGCGAAGAACGCGGAGATCGCGAACGCGAGCGCCTTGTAGTCGCGCACCCGGACGCCGGAGGCGAGCGCGGCGATCTCGTCGCTCCCGACCGAGGCGATGACGCGGCCGAGGTGGGAGCGGCGCAGCTGCCGGACGATGACGAGCGTCACGACGAGGACGGCGAGGTCGATGAGGTAGTACGCGAGCGGGGCGCTCAGGACGAGGTCGCCGATGCTCGGCGCGGGGATGCCGTAGATGCCGTAGGCGCCCCGCGTGATCGGCTCGGCGACGCGGATGAGCGCGACGATGACGATCCCGATGCCGAGCGTCGCGATCGAGATGTAGTGGCCCTTGACGCCCCAGATCGGGAAGCTCAGGACCGAGGCGATGATCGCGGCGATGAGGCCCGCCGCGGGGAGCGCGACCCAGAACGGCCAGCCGAGCGCGGTCGTCAGGAGCGCAGAGGCGTACGCGCCGAGCGCGATCGGCCCGGCCTGCCCGAGCGCGATGACGCCGGCCTGCCCGGTGGTGACGGTGAATGCGGCGCCGATGATCGCGTACACGAGGACCTGGGTGCCGACCGTGAGGAGGTAGGCGTCGGCGAAGAGCGGGACGAGGACGCCGCCGGTGACGAGCGCGATCGCGATGCCCCACCAGCGCAGCCGGATCGGCCGGCCGCGGCCGAGGAACGTGCCGGTGAGCGGCTCGGTCGAGATGAGCGGGGTGCGGCCGAAGAGGCCGCCGGGGCGGATGACGAGGACGAGCAGGAGGATCGTGAACGTGATGATGTCGCGGACGCCGTCGCCGAGCCACGCGATCCCGAACGCCTCGACGACGCCGAGGACGAAGCCGCCGACGACCGCGCCGACCATCGAGCCGAGCCCGCCGAGCGTCGCGGCGACGAACGCGGTGAGTCCCGTCGTCAGGCCGCTCGTCGGCGAGACCGTGCCGGTGTAGAGCGCGACGAACACGCCCGCGAGGCCGCCGAGCGCGGAGGCGATGATGAACGACAGGTGCTGGATGCGCCCGACCGGGATGCCCATCTGCAGCGCGGCGTCCGGGTCCTGGCTCGTCGCGCGGATCGCGCGTCCGCTCTTGCCCCACTTGAGGTAGGCGCCGAGGACCGCCATGACGACGATCGTCGTCGCGAACATCGCGACGTCCGACGTCCCGATCCGAAGGCCCCCGAGCTGGAGGTCGTCGGTCGGGAGGATGTCCGGGAAGGGCCGCACGCGCGGGCCGAACGCGAACTGCGAGAGGTTGTCGAGGATCTGCGAGACCGCGTACGTCGCGAGGAGCGCCGCGATCGGGAGGAATCGCGCGAGCGGCCGGACGACCGTGAGGTTGATGACGAAGCCGAGGGCGCCCGTGATGGCGAGGACCGCGGGGATCGTCACCCAGAACGGCCAGCCGAACTCGACCGTGAACCACCACGCGAGCATCGAGCCGAGGCCGAAGATCGAGAAGTGGGCGAAGTTGACGACGTTCGAGACGCCGAAGACGAGCGAGATCCCGACCGCGACGAGCGCGTACACGTTGCCGTGCAGGAGGCCGGCGATGAGGGTGTCGAGCACTGGTCTTCCGGGGTCGGGGCGGGCGCGGGCTGGGCGGGCTGTTCGCCGGGGCCGGCGGCGCATTCGGCATGCGCGCGCGGCCCCGGCGGTCGCCGCTAGTCGTTCAGGACGAAGCGTCCGTCGCGGAGGATGATCTCCTTGAGCTGCGGGTCGGCGGGGCGGCGGGTCTCCTGGTCGAAGGAGAACGGCCCCCACTGGACGCTCGGGAACGACTCGACCTCCTGGAAGCCCTTGAGGACGCCCTCCCGGGTCGGGCCGCCGTGGCGCGCCGCCTCGACGAGGACGATGAGCGCGTCGTACGCGTAGACGTTGAAGTCGCCCGGCTCCTCGTCGGGCCACTTCGCCTTGTACGCGGCGACGAACTCCTGCACCTCGGGGGCGGGGTCGTCGGCGATGAACGCGCCGGAGATGATGTCGCCCTCGGCGGCCTCGGCCGCGGCCTCCGTGAACTCCGGGGTGTTCTGGCCGCCGAAGAACGGGCCGTCGTAGCCGACGTCGCGGAGCTGGTTCGCGATGAGGGCGCCGTCGGGGCCGTAGCCGATGTGGACGAACGCCTCCGGCTGCGCGTCGCGCGCCTGGATGAGGATCGGCCGGAAGTCGGTCGAGTCGGGCAGGAACGCGGAGCTGTAGACGATGTCGAGCCCGATCTCCTCCGCGGCGGCCTTGAAGTACTCGAACGCGCCCTTGCCCCAATCGGTCTCCTGGTAGACGACCGCGACGGTGTCGGCGTACTCCTTCGCGATCTGCGCATTCCAGTCCTGGAAGAAGTCCTGCGTGAGCGACGTGCTCCACTGGTACTCGTCGCCCTTGAGCGTGAAGTCGGGGTTCGAGTTCGTGAAGCCGAACTGCACGAGCCCGCCCGCCGAGTAGATGGGGCTCGCGGCGATCGAGGCGTTCGAGGAGAAGTCGCCGAGCTCGGCGATGATGCGCTCGTCGGCGACGAACTTCTGCGCGACCGCGGTCGACTGCTTCGGGTCGGACTGCGAGTCCTCCCAGACGAGTTCGACGGGGCGCCCGTCGATGCCGCCCTCGGCGTTGACCTTCTCGAGCGCGAGCTCGAAGCCCTGCTGCCAGAGGCGCCCGTACTCGGCGAGGTTGCCGGTGAGCGGCGCGGAGACGCCGAAGTAGACGGGGTCGGTGCTGCCGGCGCTCGCGTCCGGGGAGGGGCCGGTGGTCGCGCTCAGGCTGCAGCCGGAGAGCGCAGTGAGGGCGGCGATCGACAGCGCTGCTGCGCCGCCGAGGAGCGATCGTCGTGCGATGCGGCTCATGGTCGTGGTGTCCTTCCGGGGCGGCGCGGACGTGCCGCGTCCCCCTGCCTGCTGTGGCGGTCTTGGGCGCCGATGTGGTCGGCGTCCTCCGACGGTAGATCGGCCGGCGGCCCCCGGGGCCTTTATGACGGCATATGAAGCGCCGCCCCTGCCCCCTCCCCTTCCGTCGAGTCGTGGACATTCGAGGTCGACCGACGGCGTGTCGCATCGAATGTCCGCGACTCAAGGAGGAGCAGTGGGGACGGTGAGGAGGAGCAGGGCCCGGACGCGGTCAGGGCGTGAGGGGCCGGGTCAGGGCGGAATCGGAGCATCGGCGCCGAGAATCGGGGCATGTCGGACGTCATGTTCGATGACCGTCAGGACGCCGGGCGGCGGCTCGCGGCGCTTCTCGTCGAGCGCGGGCTCGGCGAAGGCGGGCGCAGCGAAGGCGCGCGCGGGCTCGGCGACGGCGGGCGGGTCGTCGTGCTCGGGCTCCCCCGCGGCGGCGTGCCGGTCGCTGCGGAGGTGGCGGCCGCGCTCCGGGCGCCGCTCGACGTCATCGTCGTCCGCAAGCTCGGCTTCCCATTCCACCCGGAGATGGCGATGGGCGCTATCGGGGAGGGCGGCGTCCGGGTCCTCGACGAGCAGCTCGTGGCGCGGTTCGGCGTCTCGCGCGAGGAGGTCGCCGCGGTGGAGCGCGCCGAGGCGGCGACGCTCGCGGACCGGGTCGCGCGATTCCGCGGCGATCGCCCGCGCCTCGACCTGACCGGCAGGACGGCGGTCATCGTCGACGACGGGATCGCTACGGGCGCGACGGCGTCCGCCGCGGCGCACGTCGCCCGCGCGCTCGGGGCCGCGAGAGTCGTCGTCGCGGCCCCGGTCGGCGCGCCCGACGCGGTGCGCCGCGTCGAGGGCGCGGACGAGGTCGTGTGCGTCGAGCAG